>Ga0137435_1000650_pt1 | contig 11001 bp, 9 predicted proteins | sample EasRivERMGT100_2_FD_104904 | JGI IMG/M metagenome (GOLD analysis project Ga0137435, IMG submission 104904) | Soil microbial communities from meander-bound floodplain in the East River, Colorado, USA - East River MetaG ERMGT100_2 | ecosystem: Environmental > Terrestrial > Soil > Floodplain ... | reverse complement strand
GCGGCCGTCACTCTCAGGCTTTGGCTACCGGCGTCCATCGTGTCCGGTTTCGCATTCGAAGTTGCCTATCCGGTCATCGCTTGGCTCTGTTGGGTGCCAAACCTTCTGGCGGCAGAGCTACTGCTAAAACTACAGACGCAGAATCCTTCCCTCAAGGGGAGCTAGCTTCCGAGCAGGAACTCGCGCACGATTGCGATCTGGTCCTCATGCAGCAGCGTCGGCGCGTGTCCGACTCCCGGGATCTCCAACACCTTGGCGCGTGGGCCCCGCAAAGCCATCTGCCTTGCCGTATCGCGCGTGAGCAGGTCCGACTGTTCTCCGCGCAGAACGAGCGTCGGGCAGCGAATCGCATCGTAGGAATTCCACAGCTCGACGTCCTTGTGAGGAAGCTCCGCGTTGAAAGGCACGGCGATCGCCGGATCGTAGTGCATGCGCAGCATGCCGTCCGGGTTCTGGCGCACGACGTGCTCTGTAAGAAAACGCCACTCCGCGTCCGAGTGTGGGCCGAAGGGCGCGCTGATCGAACGCACATACCGCTCCGCGGCGTCCATGTCCGGCAGCGGCGGCCACTTGCCGAGATAGGCGCCGATACGATCGAGCGCCGCCGCCGTGAGCACCGGCCCGACGTCGTTCAGGACCAGCTTCTTCACCGGCGAATCGGGCATCGCGGCGAGCGCCATTCCGATCAAGCCCCCGAGCGAAGTGCCCACCCACTGCACCGACTCCACTTCGAGCAGAGCGATGAGCGTCTGCATGTCGCTCGCGTACGTCGTCACTGCATATTCCGCGGGGTTCATGAGCCAATCGGAGCCGCCGCGGCCGGCGACGTCGGGACAGACCACCCGATAGCCGTGGCGAACCATCGCCGCGGCGAGGCGATCGAAATCTCGCGCGCACCGGGTCAGCCCGTGAACGCAGATCAGAGTCTTGCTGCCCCCGGGCTCTCCTCCCCATTCGAGATAGGCCATGAGGTGCGGCCCGCTCGCGCCCGCGCACTTCACGCTGCGGCGCCGAAAGGGCTCGCTCAATGCCGTTCCTTCACTTCCCGGGACGCAGCCAGCAGCGCGCGAGCAGCTCCGGAATCCAGCGCGTGTCCTCTCCGAACGAGCCGAGCGCAAGACCGCCGTCCTCGGGCCTAAGCACCTTGCGGAGCTTTTCCGAGCGCAGATTCGCAGCGCGCACCGGATACCCGTAAGCTTCGAAGCGCTGGCGCTCCACCGCCGTTTCCTCCGGCGGGCTCTCGCTGAACCACAGCCACTCACCCGAGAATCCTTCAGCGATCCTGTCGAGCTCGCGCAGCTCGTCCTTCGCAATCGGGTCGCGCTGCGCAAGCTCGCTATGGGCCGCATCATCGGACACGGTCCAGCGCTCGGCCCACTCCACCTCGATGCCGTCGGACGCGTAAAGCTCGCAGGCACCCGAGGTCCCCGCGATGCGGAAAAAAGCATGCTGGTCCGAAGCGATCACGTAGCCGTGCCAGTACTCGCGCCAACGCTCGCAGCTCACCGCGAGCCGAATGCGGCCGTCGGCGTCGGCGCGCACGTCCTGCAACGCGGGTCCGCCCGGAGCCTGCGTCTGCGCAGCCTGTTCGCGCAAGGCGCCGTTCTGGATGATCGCACGGCCGCTTCGGCCTTCGTTCGCTTCCGTCCAGTCGACCTCGACGGTCAGGTCAGGAAACGACTGCGAAGTCTCGACGAAAGGGGGGAACGGAATTCCACCGCGCAGCTTGAAGCGATACTCGAGCTGCTTCTCCGTATGAAGCTCCCGGTAGGAACCGGCACCCTCCTCGTCGAGCAGTTCGTTGACGCTGCTTCGGTATTCCCGAAGCAGCGCGGGATCGCCCTTGACCGTGACGGTTACAGTGAGATTCAAGCCGTGATATCCGACCGCAGAGGTGCCTCAGTCGGCCTTGACGCCGGCTTCCTTGACCACTTTCGCCCAGCGCGCTTTTTCCTTGACGATGAACGCCCCGAGCGCTTCCGGCGTGCCGGCGCGCACTTCGGTGCCCTGTTTCGCCAGAAACTCTTTCATGTCGCTGGTATTCAGGATCCGGGTCAGTTCGGAGTTCAGCTTCGTCACGATCTCGCGCGGCGTGCCGGCCGCAGCGAGCAGACCCTGATAGGAGCCGGTTTCGAAACCTGGGAGGGTTTCGGCCACCGTGGGCAGTTCGGGCGCGGAAGGCACGCGTTGCGCGCTCGACACGGCGAGCCCCTTGAGGCGGCCGCCCTTCACCGACGGGTAGGTGGCGAGCATGCCGTTGAACAGCACGTTGGCGTTGCCCGCGATGACGTCCGTGACTGCCGCCGAGCCGCCCTTGTAGGGGATGTAGGCCCACTGCACGCCGGTACGCGCCGCGAATTCGACGCCGGCGAGGTGCGGCGCGCCGCCGGTGCCCGAGTTGGCGAAATTGAGCTTGCCCGGGTTGGCCTTCGCGTAGGCGATCAGTTCCTTCACATTGCTCACCGGCACCGCCGGATGCACCGCCAGCACGTGCGGCGAATACGACACCATCACGATCGGCGAGAAATCCCTGGCCGGGTCGAAAGGCATGTTGGCATACACGCTCGGGTTGATCGACAGCGCGCCGACGTCCGAGAGCAACATGGTGGTGCCGTCCGGGGCGGACTTGGCGACGTGGTCCGCACCGACGTTGCCGTTGGCGCCGGTGCGGTTTTCCACGACGACCGGCTGGCCCCACGCCGTGGTGAGGTGCGGTCCGATGGCGCGCGCGAGGATGTCCGACGTGCCCCCCGGGGCGAAAGGGACCACGATGCGGATCGGCTTGTTCGGGTACTGCTGGGCCTGCGCCGGCAGGGCGGCGAGCAGGCTCGCGGCGAGACCTGCGGTGAGGGCTGCGGCGACGTGTTTCATGGATGTCCTCCGGGTTCGCTGAAAGGCCGATCGCGGAGTATAACCGGCGGATCCTCTACTCATGCCAGTAGCGCCGCGCGCGGTCGCGGTGAGCTTCGACCTGAATGCTCTCCGGTTCGAGGCGCATCTGGATCGCGCCGCCCGAGTCGGTGCGAAGCAGCTCGCTCCCCGCCTCGCGATAACGCGCGAGCACGTCCTCGCGCGGATGACCAAAGGGGTTGCGATAGCCCGCCGCAAAAATCGCATAGCGCGGCGCTACCTGCTTCACGAACTCGGGCGACGAGGAGCTCGCGCTCCCGTGGTGCGGCACGAGCAGCGCTTCCGAGGTCAAGAGCTTGGGAGCGTGTCGGAGCAGTTCTCGCTCGGCGACGCGTTCGATGTCTCCCGTGAGGAGCACGCGACCGCCCTTGGCCTCGATGCGCAGCACGCAACTCCGGTTGTTGGCCCGTGTGCCGCGTCCGGAAGGAATTTCCTTCCGCGGGTGGAGAAACTCGAAGGAGACTGCGTCCCAGACCCACTTGCGCCCGGCGACGCAGGGCGCGCGCCAGGTCGTCGCTGCAAGCAGATCGTGGTCGGATGAAAGCGATGACCACAGCATGCCGACCGGAATCGCCTGGAGCACCGAGCCGGCGCCGCCCGAATGGTCGCCGTCGTCGTGAGACACGACCAGCGCGTCGAGCAGCCCAATCCCCTCGCCCCGGAGGTAGGGAAGGATGACGCGGCTGCCGCTGTCCGAGAATGCGTTGAACGCAGGCCCGGCGTCGTACAGTAACGCGTGCCGCTCGGTGCGCGCGAGCACCGAAAGCCCCTGCCCTACATCCAGCACCGTAATCCAGAGATCGCCCGCCCGCGGCCCCGGCGGTGGCGTGGCGAAGAGCGGCAGCAAAAGGACGATCCCCAGCCCCTTTGCGGGAAAGCCGCTCGGGACGAGCAGCCAGACGACGCCGGCAAGCGCGAGCGGCAGCGTCCACCCCGGCGGCGCGTGTTGCTGCCAGACGGCGCCCGGAAGCCCCGCAAGCCAGTCCAGCATCGCCATCAGGACTTCGAGGATCGCGTGTCCGAGCTCCAGGGGCCATGCCAACGGCAGCACCGCGCCGGCGAGCGCAAGAGGGGTGACCACCAGGCTCACCACCGGTATCGCGACCGCGTTGGCGATCGGAGAAACCAGCGACACCTGCTGGAAGATCACGAGCAGCAAGGGAACCAGGCCGACTGTCACCGCCCACTGCGCCCGCCCCCACTGCGCGAGTCCATTCGTCCGCGCGGTGCGCGCGGTTCCGACGTAGAAAATCACGGCGACCGCCGCGAACGAGAGCCAGAAACCGGGAGACAGGACTGCCCAGGGATCGAGCGCGAGAACGAGCAAGAGCGCTGCAGCGAGGACGCGTGAGGCGCTCGTCGCCCGCCCCAGCCAGAGCGCAGCCGCCACCACGCCGACCATGTAGAGCGTGCGTTGGGCGGGAACGGCAAATCCGGAAATGAGGCAGTAGGCGAGCGCGGCGAGAAACCCCGCGAGCGCCGCAGCCTTTTGCGCGGGCAGCGCGAGCGCCAGAGCCTCGCTGCGCCTCCAGCACCAGGACGCGAGCATCGCGAACAGGCCCGCGATCATGGTGACGTGCAGTCCGGAGATGCTCATCAGGTGGCTCACACCGGTGCGGGCGAACAAGCGCCACTCGCCGGGATCGATCGCGCGCTGGTCGCCGATCGCAAGCGCAACGAGCACGCCGGCGTAGCGGTGCCCGGCCAGCGTAGTCCGGAATCTCTCGCGCACAGCCTCGCGCAGCCGATCGATCGCGTATCCGGGTACTCGATCCGAGAGCCGCTCCCGCTCTGCCTTCCGCCTTACGTAACCGGTGGCGCGCAAGCCCCGCTCCAGGAGCCAGGCTTCATAGTCGAATCCGTGCGGGTTGGCGCTGCCGTGCGGCCGGCGCAGCCGCACCGTGAAGCGCCACCGCTCTCCAGCCCGCACTCGCAGTTCACCCTGAGGCTCATCTTGAGCGAATCCGCCGTACCAGGAAAGCACGATCCGCCGCGGCACGCCCGGTTCGGAGGACTCCACGTCGAAATCGAAGCGCACGCCGCGCTCGAAATCCTGCGGCAGGCCGGCGACAACGCCCGTCACAACTACGTCGCGCCCTTCGAGCGCCGCAGCGAGCCGATCGGAGAGCCGCAGATGTGCGAGCGACGCGGCCCAGGCGAAGCCGAGGGCGGCAAACCCGATGAACATCGCGCCCGCTCCGATGACGCGCGAGACGCGCCTGGAGAACCCGACCGCCGCCGTCGCTGCAAACGCAAGACAAAGCGCAAGCCATGCCACCCCCGGCAACTCGGGCTGCTGCTGCAGCAACCACACGCCGAGCGCGAAACCCAGGGCGGAAGATCTCATCGCAAGCCGGCGGCGCTTTCCATTCCGCGTTAACGGCCGAGAGCCACGAAGGTTGATATGCTTGTCCCTTGCCTCGAAGGGGCAAGAACACCGCCGATGCCGCGCAAATTCTTCCGCAGATTCCTCCCGAGCCACCAGTCGATCCTGCAAAACCGGCATATCGCGCGCTTCGGCTCGCTGCTGCGTCACCCGAACCTGTGGCACTTGAACCGCGACTCAGTGGCGGGCGGAGTGGCGGTCGGGATGTTCTCGGGTCTCGTCCCCGGGCCCCTACAGATGCTGACGGCGGCGATTCTCGCCGTTCCCCTGCGGGTCAACCTGCCGGTGGCGCTCGCAACCACGCTCTACACCAATCCGTTTACGATCGGGCCCTTGTATGTGCTCGCCTACTGGATTGGCACACTATTCGTCTCCGGAGACGGCCCGCCACTCAGCCAGCCGCCCGGCTTCGACTGGCCGAACTTGGGCGTGTGGGTGCGCGCGTTTCTCGAATGGATGCTCGCGCTCGGCAAGCCACTGGCGATCGGGCTCGTGGCGCTGGCGATCGGGCTTGCGATAGCTGGCTACGCCTTCGTGCAACTCGCCTGGCGAGCGCACGTCATCTTCGCCTGGCGCCGGCGCAAGGCAAGGCGCGCGAGACGCGCCGGGTAGATCGCGCTCAGGTTGCGGGCGCGAGGACCCCGTCCTGGAGCCTCATCACCCGGTGCGCCTGGGCCGCGAGCGAGGACTCGTGCGTCACCATCACGAAACTCGTTCCGTGAGTGCGATTGAGCTCGAGCATCAGCCCGAACACGGCGTCCGCCGTGTGGCGATCGAGATTCCCCGTGGGCTCGTCGGCGAGCACGCACGCGGGCGCGGTGACGAGCGCGCGCGCGAGCGCCGCCCGCTGGCGCTCGCCTCCGGAAAGCTCGCCCGGGGTGTGATCGAGCCGCTCTCCGAGACCCACTTCCTTGAGAACCGCCGCAGCTGCTGCGCGCGCTTCGGCGGGCGCGGTGCGCCGGATGAGCAGCGGCATCGCGACGTTCTCGAGCGCGGTAAACTCCATCAACAGATGATGGAACTGGTACACAAAGCCGAGCGAACGGTTGCGCACGCGTCCGCGTTCGGCGTCCGAGAGGCTGTGCATCGGCCGTCCCATGACGTCCACCTCGCCCGAACTCGGATCGTCGAGCCCGCCGAGCAGGTGGAGAAGCGTGCTTTTTCCCGAGCCTGAAGCGCCGACGATGGCGACGATTTCCCCTTGTTCGACCTTGAGCGACACGCCCTGGAGCACCCGCACGGCTTCCCTTCCTTCGCGGTAAGTCTTGCGCAAGTCGCGGCAGGCCAGGACCTCACTCATAGCGCAGCGCCTCCGCGGGATTGACACGCGATGCGCGCCAGCTCGGATAGATCGTCGCGAGAAGCGAGAGCGCGAGCGAGACGAGGGCGATCACGATGACGTCGCCGCGCTGCAGGTCGGAGGGCAGCTCGGTGATGTAATACACCTCCCGCGACAGGAACCGGATATTGAGCAGGCGCTCGAGGAAAGGCACCACCACATCGATGTTGACCGCGAGGGCGATGCCGCCGGCCACGCCCAGGAGCATGCCGATCACCCCGATCAGCGCGCCCTGGACGATGAAGATCTGCATGATCCCGCCGGGGCTCGCCCCGAGCGTCCTCAAGATGGCGATGTCGGGTTGCTTGTCGGTGACCGCCATCACCAGCGTCGAGACGATGTTGAACGCCGCCACCGCGACGATCAGCAGCAGGATGATGAACATCATGGTCTTTTCGATCTGCACCGCGCGAAAAAAATTGGCGTGGCTGCGAGTCCAGTCCGAGATGTAGATATCGCCGCGCAGGCGCGCCATCAGGTCGCGGGCGACTGCTCTCGACTGGAACAGGTCCTGGAGCTTGAGCCGCACGCCCGAGACGTTCTCCGCCATGCCGTAGAGCTTCTGCGCGTCCTGAACATGGATGAGCGCAAGGCCCGAGTCGTACTCGAACATGCCGATCTCGAAGAGGCCCGCCACGGTGAACTGCTTGAGCCGCGGGAGAATGCCCGCCGGAGTCACCAGGCCCTGCGGAGCGATCAGCGTGACTTTGTCTCCGGGAATGGCGCCGAGCGCGCGGGCGAGCTCCGCGCCGAGCACGATGCCGAACTCCCCGGGAGCAAGTGCCTCGAGCTTTCCCGCCACCATGTTCCGGCCGATGTCAGCGACTTTCTCCTCGAGCTGCGGCACGATTCCGCGCACCACCGCCCCCCGAACGGCGGTGCCGAACAGCAGCATCCCTTGCGCATTCACGAACGGGGCCGCCGCCACGACCTGCGGATGCACGGCGGCTTCCTTCGCCACTGCCTGCCAGTCGGCCAGACGATTGTCCGCGCCGGTGATCTGCACGTGCGAGGCAACGCCCAGGATGCGCGCGCGCACTTCCTTCTGGAACCCGTTCATCACCGACAGCACCACGATCAGCGCAGCGACGCCGAGCGCGATGCCGAGCATCGAAACCAGCGAGATGAATGAGATGAAGTGGTTGCGGCCGGTGTTTCTTTTTCGGGCGCGGGTGAAGCGCAGTCCGACGAACAATTCGTAGCGCACGGGCGAAGTGTGCCATAACCGGTGCTAAACTCGAAACCGTTCCATGCATTGCCATCTGTATGTTCCGGACTTTATTTCCGCGGAGCGGGCGCACGCCGATCAACGTCTCGCCGCGGCGGAAACGCTGATCGCCCGGGGACGCCGCAGGCGCATGGCCTCGATCGCGCCCGAAGGCTGGCTGTTCGAGCGCTTCTCGGTTCCGAAGCAGCGCGATTGGCCCGTCGCCCCCCACACGCTGCTCGCCGATGGAGGATCGCCCGAGCGGCACTTCTGGATGCGAGCCGATCCGGTGCACTTGCGCGTGGGGCGCGACAGCTTGAGCCTCGCCGATGTCACCTCGTTCGACGTGTCGCGCGCCGAAGCGGAGGCGCTGGTCGAGGCGCTCAACCGCCATTTCGGCGAGGCGATGCTTTTTTATATCCTGGAGCCGGCGCGCTGGTACGTTCGGCTACAGCGTGCGCCGGACATGCACACCACGCCGCCGTCCGCCGCGCGCGGGGAGGCGATCGAGGCAAACCTTCCCTCCGGGCCCGATGCGATCGCCTTTCACGCTCGAATGAACGAGGCGCAGATGCTCCTGCACGAGCACCCCGTCAATACCGCGCGCGAGGCGCGCGGAGACCCGGTGCTGAACAGTATCTGGTTCTGGGGCGGGGGAACGCTGGCCGACTTGACCCCCCGCCCTTTCTCGGCGGTTTTCGGCGACGATCCCCTGGCGCGCGGTCTGGCGCTTGCCGCCTCAATCCCGGCCCGGGCGTTGCCGAAAGACGCGCTCGCCATGCTCGCAGCCGCAGGGAACGACGGCGTCGCGCTGGTATTCATGGATGCACTGGGAAACGAAAAGCGCGGCGCCGAGAGCACCCGTTTCCCGGAGCGCCGCGCGGCACTCGAGCGCGATTGGCTAGAGCCGCTCCTCACCGCGTTGCGCTCCGGGCGAATCGGCATGTTGACCTTGTCCCTGCCGGGCGCGGATTCGCTGCTCGAGATCGAAATCGTGCGCACCGACCTGCGCTACTTCTGGCGGCGGCGCAAACCGCTCGCTGTGTATTGCACGGGCTGAAGACTTAGAAACCTCTCTTGATATCCCGCATCGTCAATCGCCCGGTTCCTCTCCGCTCGCACGACCAACTCGTGCGCGAGGGTTTGCATCCGGTGCTGGCTCGCGTTTGCGCCGCGCGTGGAATCAGCCGCCGCGGCGAGATCGATGACGCCCTCTCCGGGTTGATTCCGCCCTCCGACCTGCTGAACGCGGAGCGCGCTGCGGTACTGCTCGCCGATGCGATTGCCGCAGGCAAGCGCATGCTGATCGTCGCCGACTACGATTGCGACGGCGCTACTGCATGCGCGCTGGGCATGCGCGCGCTTGCCGCCTTCGGCGCGAACATCGGCTATCTCGTGCCCAATCGATTTGAGTTCGGCTACGGGCTCACGCCGGAAATCGTGGCGCTCGCCGCAAAATCGAAGCCCGACCTGCTCATCACGGTGGACAACGGCATCGCGAGCGTCGAGGGTGTCGAGGCGGCGCGCCAGCTCGGCATAGAGGTGATCGTCACCGATCACCACCTTCCGGGCGCCGAGCTCCCACGCGCCGCGGCCATCGTCAATCCCAACCAGGCGGGCTGCGCTTTCCCGAGCAAGAGCCTCGCCGGAGTAGGCGTGATGTTCTATGTGATGCTCGCACTACGCGCCGAGCTTAGAAAACGCGGCACGTTCTCCGGCAAGGAAGAGCCGGTTCTCGCCGATCTGCTCGATCTTCTCGCCCTCGGCACGGTTGCCGACGTGGTGCCGCTCGATTTCAACAACCGCGTGCTCGTGTCGCAGGGGCTGAAGCGCATTCGTGCTGGCCGGATGCAGGAAGGCGTACGCGCGCTTTTCGCCGTCGCCGGGCGCGCCCCGGTTCGCGCGAGCGGTTTCGATCTGGGCTTTTTGCTCGCCCCGCGGTTGAACGCCGCCGGGCGTCTTTCCGACATGAGTCTGGGAATCGAGTGTCTGGTAACGGAGGATCGGGGCCGGGCGCTGGAAATCGCCCGGCAGCTCGACGACCTCAACCGCGAGCGGCGAGTGATCGAGGCAGATATGCAGTCGCAAGCCGATGAGCTTCTGGCAAAGCTCTCCGTAGGCGAGTCCTGCAGCATCAGCCTCTACGATCCGTCCTGGCACCAAGGCGTGATCGGCATCCTTGCCGGCCGCGTCAAGGACCGCCACTACCGCCCCACCTTCGCTTTCGCGCCCGGGAACGCCGACGAGATCAGGGGCTCGGGCCGTTCGATCCCCGGATTGCATCTGCGCGACGCGCTCGATCTCGTCGCGAAGCGTGCGCCGCGACTGCTGGTGCGCTTCGGCGGCCATGCCGCCGCCGCTGGACTGACGCTGCGCGCGGCGGATTTTGGGCGTTTCGCCGAGGCTTTCGAGTCCGTGGCCCGCGAGCTGCTCCTGCCTGGGCAGCTCGCGCGAGCGGTCGAAACCGACGGGTCGCTCGAGCCGGCGTATCTCGACCTCGGCCTCGCGCAGCTGCTCGAAAGGCAGATCTGGGGCCAGGGTTTTCCGCAGCCGCTGTTCTGCGACGAGTTCGATGTCCTCGGCCAGCGCGTGGTGGGCGAGAAGCACACCAGGCTCAAACTCTCGCGCGGCGGGCGCACCGTCGAGGCGATGCGCTTCAACGCGCTCGACCCCCTGCCCTCGCGAGTGCGCGCGGCGTACCGGCTCTCGGTCAACGAGTTCAACGGCGCGCAGAATCTGCAGCTGGTGATCGAGCATTGGGAGGCCGTAGGAACATGAGTCACTACGCGAGAATTCGAATCGCCTGGCCCAAGGGCGCGGCAAGGGCCACGCTGAACGACACGCCGACCGCGCGGGCGTTGGTCGCCGCGCTGCCGCTCAAGGCAAAGGCTCAAACCTGGGGCGAGGAGGTTTATTTCGTGATTCCGGTGAAAGCGGACCTTGAGAAGGATGCGAAGCAGGTCGTGCCTCCCGGAACGATCTGTTTCTGGGTCGAAGGCAGCTCGCTCGCGCTGCCCTGGGGACGCACCCCCATATCGGAGGGAGACGAGCCGAAGCTCGTGACTCGCTGCAACGTGCTCGGGAGAATCGACGGCGAGGCAAGGCAGCTCGCTTCGGTGCGTTCGGGTGACACCATAACCCTGACCACGGAGCAACGAT
>Ga0137435_1000648_pt1 | contig 11010 bp, 10 predicted proteins | sample EasRivERMGT100_2_FD_104904 | JGI IMG/M metagenome (GOLD analysis project Ga0137435, IMG submission 104904) | Soil microbial communities from meander-bound floodplain in the East River, Colorado, USA - East River MetaG ERMGT100_2 | ecosystem: Environmental > Terrestrial > Soil > Floodplain ... | reverse complement strand
GATGACCCGCAAGCAGGTGAACGACGCCGCGGCGTACATCCGCGGCCTCGCGCAGATGCGCGGCCGCAACGCCGACTGGGCCGAAAAGGCGGTGCGCGAGGCGGTGAGCCTGTCCGCGGGCGAGGCGCTCAAGGCGAAAGTGATCGACCTCGTCGCGGAGGACGTGCCCGACCTCCTCAAGCGGCTCGACGGCCGCAAGCTCGAGCTGCAGGGAAAACCGCGCGTGCTGCAGACCTCCGGCGTCGTCGCGACGGCCATCGAACCCGACTGGCGTTCGCGCTTTCTCTCCGTGATCACCGATCCGAGTATCGCCTACATCCTGATCCTCGTCGGAATCTACGCGCTGGTGTTCGAGTTCTCCAACCCGGGGCTCGTTTTCCCCGGCGTGGTCGGCGCGATCTGCGTGCTGATCGCGCTGTACGCGTTTCACCTGCTGCCGGTGAACTACGCCGGGCTCGCGCTCATCCTGCTCGGCATCGCCTTCGGCGTGGCCGAGCTGTACTTCCCGGCCTACGGGTCGCTGGGCATAGGCGGGGCGATCGCCTTCGTGGTCGGCTCGGTGATCCTGATCGACACCGATATTCCCGGGTTCGGCGTGCCGTTTTCGCTGGTGCTCGGGATCGCCGCCGCGAGCGCGGCCTTCCTGTTCCTCGTCGTCGGCATGGCCGTGAAAGCGGGCAAGCGGCCGGTCGTGAGCGGGCGCGAGGAGCTGATCGGGATCTCGGGCGAGGTGCTCGAGGACTGCGAGCGCGAGGGCTGGGCGCGGCTCCACGGCGAGACCTGGCGCGTGCGCAGCGCCGCCTCGCTCAAGGCGGGCCAGCGCGTGCGCGTGACGGCGATGGACGGTCTGCTGCTCGAAGTCGTTCCCGATTCCAAGGACGGAGGGTAACCATGGTTCTCAATTTCGGCCTCGGCGTACTGCTGCTCGTCATCATTCTGTTCGCGTGGTCGCTGCGCATCCTGCGCGAATACGAGCGTGCCGTGGTGTTTCAACTCGGGCGTTTCTGGATGGTCAAGGGTCCGGGCCTCTTCATCCTGATTCCGGTGATCCAGCAGATGGTGAGGGTGGACCTGCGCACCGTGGTGCTCGACGTGCCGCCCCAGGACGTGATCACGCGCGACAACGTTTCGGTGAAGGTGAACGCCGTGGTGTACTTCCGCGTGGTCGATCCCCAAAAGGCGATCATCCAAGTGGTGGACTTCCTGGGAGCGACCAGCCAGCTTTCGCAGACCACGCTGCGCGCGGTACTCGGCAAGCACGAGCTCGACACCCTGCTCGCCGAGCGCGAGAAGCTCAACTTCGACATCCAGAAGACGCTCGACACCCAGACCGACGCCTGGGGGATCAAGGTCTCCAACGTCGAGATCAAGCACGTCGACCTGAACGAATCCATGGTGCGCGCGATCGCGCGCCAGGCGGAGGCCGAGCGCGAGCGCCGCGCCAAGGTGATCCACGCCGAGGGCGAGCTGCAGGCTTCGGAAAAGCTCCTGCAGGCGGCGCAGGTGCTCTCGCAGCAGGCCGAGGCGATGCAGCTTCGCTATCTGCAGACGCTGAGCAACATCGCCGGCGACAAGGCCTCGACCATCGTCTTCCCGGTGCCGATGGACTTGATCACGCCCATGCTGGAGGCGATGCAGAAGCGAAAGGAGTAGATCGCGGACTGAGGCCGCATGGGGTAGATCCAGCTAGTCTGCGAAATACTCCCAACGCACCTCTCGCACTTCGCCCGTCGGAGTCACCCTGACTGGCCGGAGCTTGCATCGATCATGGGCGGGAAAAAGCGCTGAATGACGAGATCGGGACCCCCGACCCAGTTCACCACCACAGAACCAACGTCCACGGGATCTTCTTCTCCTCCTCGGACTGCTTGGATCTTGTCAGTGCCGAGCTTAGCCGGACCTGCACAAAGCTTCGCCTGGTCACCCATGCATTCAAATCCCCAGAGAAACTTGTCAGTCAGGCTGCATCATTACCCTATCCGCCGTGACAATTTCACCGCATCGATCACTTCGGCAGGCGGCACAACGCCGGAACGTGCTCTTACCGTACCCTTGGACGTCCCTTCAGCAACGGTGAAGCCATCACGGGTGAACGTGTGGGTCATGTAGAAAAACTTCTCGTCCCAGTGCGTCAGGGACAGCTTGAGCTCAAAGCGTTGAAAAACCTTGAGCGGCTTCCTATACGTCATCGTGTGCTCCGCGACTATGGGGATCCAGCCCTTCTTGATCATGACTTTAGCAAGGCCTGTTCTGATAAACAGATCGATCCTTGTGAGATCGCAAAGCGTCAAATACCGCCCGTTATTGACGTGGAGATTGATATCGAGATCGTTGGGAAGAACTCTCAAGGTCAAAATGCTGTCAGCTGCACCAGCCGGAAGGCGCTCCTTGAAAAAGGACGCAAGAAGGACACAAATCATTCGCAGGATCAGATTCACCGACTCTCTCTCATGTGTACTAACAGAACCTTCCCTTGGTCATGCGGTACCCACGCCCGCATCAGACGTGCCCGTATTTCTTCAGCACGTCCTCGAGGCTTGCCCCGGAGCGCAGGTCGCGGCGGACGCGGATCTCCTTCGCCGTGAGGCGTTCCGCTTCGGCAAGCACTTTCCTGGCGACGCCGGCGGGAACGACGATGACCCCGTCCGTGTCGGCCAAAACGAAATCGCCCGTCTGGACCTTGACGCGCTTGGTGGTCGCGCCGGGCAGTGTCACCGGCACCTGCCACGCCGTGACCTTCCAGCGGCCGATCGACTGCACCGGCGTGCGGTAGCGCGCGTAGACCGGGAACCTCTGCTTCGCGATCCACTCGATGTCGCGGATGCCGCCGTCCACCAGCGCCCCGGCGCAGCCGCGTCGCTTCATGCCGAGCGCGATCAGCTCGCCGAAAAAGCACACGCCCTTGCCTGCGCCCGCCCACACGGTGATCTCGCCCTTGCCGGCGCCGTCCACCGCCTTCATCTTGACCGGATCGCCGCTTCCCGCGTAGCGGATCATCTTTCCGCGGACGGTGTAGGCCCAGCCGCCCATCTTTCCGGCAATGGCGGGAAAGGGAGCGAACGAGGGCGCGAGGCCCTGGTCGCGAAGCCCCATCACATCGAGCACGTCGGCCACGGTCGCCGTGTCCACCTTCAGGTAGCGCCGGCGGATCGCCTCGCGCGCGCCCGCGTCACGTGCCATAACGTACCGGCGAGTTGAACTGGCGGAACGCCGCGAGCGCGCTGTAGCAGGCGAGCATCGCGGTCTTGGGGTTGTCCGGCGAAGGCACGCTCTCGAAGCGAAGGTCTATCGTGCCGGTCCTTCCCTTGATGGTGATGAAATGCGTGTTGAACTTCAGCGCCGGGTCGGCGACCACTTTCAGGCGCGTGCGCTCGAAGCCGATTCCCGCGAGCGAGAGCGCCGCGGCGATGTTGACGTTTGCGGGAAAATGCGGCACGCCCTCGCGCGCCGTGCCCTCGAACAGCGTCACCGGCCCCGCGAGCCGGTCGAGGTCGATGTTCTTTCCCTCGACATAGGGAATGCCCTTCCACGCCGCGGGCGGCTTGGTGACGGCGATGCTCACCTCGTCGACGCCCGCCGCGCAGGCGGCCTTGAGCGCATCGAGGCCTCCGATCCCGCCCGAGGGGACGTAGAGGAGCGCGCGGTGCCCGGCGGCGGCGCGCTCCAGGCGCACGCGCAGCCTCTCGTCGCAGAGCGCGCCCGCGGAAAGCACGATGACGGCGATGCCCTGGACGAGCAGCGCCTCGGCGCTCTCGCGGACCGCGTCGTGGGAGGCCGCCTCTATGACCACGTCCGGACGCGCGGCGATCAGCTGTTCGGCCCCGATCACGAAGGGCAGGTCGAACTCTCGAGCGAGTGCCTTGCCGCGTGAGTTTTCGTTGCGTCCGGCGATCGCAACGATCTGCGCCTCGCCCATTTCTCCCCGGCTGGTATGCTCGAGGAGAAGCCTTGCGATCACACCGCCGCCGAGGATGCCGACGCGCATCGCTACCCGCGCTGAGCTTTTTTCTTGAGCAGCCGCTCGCGCACTTTTTGCACTTCCACGATGAAGCGCTCGTGCGTGCCGTGTGCAACCGCGTCGGCGCCGTCCGCGACCGACGCCTCGAAGGTCACGCGCCGCCCGTCCACCTGAGCGAGCTTGATCGAGATCGTGACCTCGGCGCCGAGCAGCGCCGGTCCGACGTGTTCCCAGTTCACCTTGGTGCCGACCGAATCCTCGCCCGGATCGAGGTGCTCGAGCAAGAAATTGCGGCAGGTGTACTCGAGGTCGCTGATGATGCGCGGCGTGGCGTACACGCGGCAATCGTCGCCCATGAAGCTGATTACGCGCGGCTCGTCGACGGTGATCTTCTGGATGTGGGCAAGACCGGGCTTCAGGGTGGGTTTCATCGCTGCTCCTTCGAGTATCTTTGGGAGTCCGGCGCTATTATGCATGCTGGAGAACGGATTGAACGCGGCGGAAAACCTCAAGCCCGGCCTGAAGGGCGCGTCAGAACTCGTCGTGGGCGAGGAGCACACTGCGCCGCGCGTGGGCAGCGGCCGCGTGCACGTGCTCGCCACTCCCGTCATGATCAACGTAATCGAGGCGGCCGCGCTCGCGGCGATCGAGCACCTGCTCCCCCCGGGTCACCAGTCTCTCGGCACACGCCTCGACATCCGCCACTTCGCCGCGACGCCGGTGGGCATGCGCGTGCGCGCGGTGCTCGAGGTGGTGAAGGTCGAGGGCCGCACCGTCACGTTTCGCGTCTCGGTCGCAGACGAAAAAGAGCCGATCGGCGACGGCACGCACGAGCGCATGGTGGTCAATGTCTCGCGCTTCGACGTGCGCGTGCAGGACAAGGTCGCGATGGTGCGTGCTCGCAGCTGAGCGCGTTCAGGCCAGCGCCCGGGTTGCGATCTCGAGGACGCCCTTCGAGACGCCTTTGGTGTCGCGGATGCGCCCGAGCGCGGCGCGTGCGTGCGACTGGCGCTGCGTGTCGAACTTCCTCCAGCGGTCGAAGCCGCGGGCCATGCGCGCCGCGACTTGCGGGTTGATCGCGTCGAGCGCGATCACCTGGTCGGCGAGAAACGCGTAGCCCGCGCCGTCCGCGGCGTGGAAGCGCACCGGGTTCCCGCGAAAGCCGCCGATCAGCGCATAGACTTTGTTGGGATTCTTCAGATTGAACGCGGGATGAGCCGTGAGCCGATTCACCTCGGCGAGCGTCGAGGCGAGGCGCGAACCCGATTGCACCGCCAACCACTTGTCCACGACCAGCGGTTCGTCCTTCCACTTTGCGTAGAAGGCATCGAGCGCCCGCATTCGCTCGGCGCCGTCGCGCTGGGCGAGGAGCGAAAGCGCTGCAAGCGCATCGGTCATGTTGTCGGCGTCCTCGAACTGCTTCATGCACAGGGCGTGTATCCCGGGCTCGTCGAGCTCCATGAGAAGCCCGAGCGCCGCGTTCCTCAGGGCGCGCTTTCCCGCCGATGCGGCGTCGGGCGAATAGGGGCCGGGAATGCGGTGCGCACGGTATGTTTCGAGCAGCTTTTCCTTGAGCGTGCCTGCGAGGCCGCGCTTGAGGTCGTTCCGCACCGCGTGGATTGCGTCCGGATCGACTATTTCCATCTGCTCGGCGATGGTGCCTTCCGAAGGCAGCGCGAGTGCCTCGGCGGCAAAAGCGGGATCCTTGGGAGCATCGGCGAGGATGCGCGCCGAGGCATCGAGAAAAGCCCGCGGTATCGCGAGCTTTCCGCCGCTCTTCACCGCCTCGATCCCGCGCAGGATGATTCCGAGCGCCATCCGATGCCCCGCATCCCAGCGATTGAAGGGGTCGGAGTCATGCGCCATGAGATGGGTGAGCTCGGCCTCCGTGTAGTCGTACTTCACGATCACCGGCGCGGAGAAATCGCGAGCGAGCGAGGGCACGGGCGCCTGATCGAGACTGAGCGCGACGCCCTCAAAAACGTAGCGTTCCTCGGGCTGCCGCACCGACAACACGCGGGTGCCTTCGGCGAGCATGTCGCGGCCCTCCGGTCCGAGGAGTCCCACCGCAAAAGGAACGTGGAAAGGCATTTTCCTGTCCTGTCCGGGCGTGGGAGCACAGGACTGCTTTACCGCCAGCGAGTAGCGTTTTCCCCGCGCGTCGTACTCGCCTTTGATCTCGAGCACGGGCGTTCCCGCCTGGTCGTACCAGCGCATGAACTGCGACAAATCCACGCCCGCGGCATCCGCCATCGCCCGGACGAAATCGTCGCAGGTCACCGCCTGGGCGTCGTGGCGCGCGAAGTAAAGGTCCATGCCTTTGCGGAAATTCTCCGCCCCGATCAGGGTGCGGATCATGCGCACCACCTCGGCGCCCTTCTCGTATACGGTGGTGGTGTAGAAATTGCCGATCTCCATATAGGAGCCGGGCCGCACCGGGTGCGCCATCGGCCCGGCGTCCTCCGCGAACTGCGCGGCACGCAGGTGGCGCACCTCGCGGATGCGCTCCACCGCTTTCGAGTAGTGGTCCGCGCCGAACTCCTGCTCGCGGAACACGGTGAGCCCTTCCTTGAGAGAGAGCTGAAACCAGTCGCGGCAGGTGACGCGGTTGCCGGTCCAGTTGTGAAAGTACTCGTGCGCGACCACCCGGTCGATGTTGAGGAAGTCGCCGTCAGTGGCGATATCGGGCCGGGCGAGCACGTACTTGGTGTTGAAGAGGTTCAGGCCCTTGTTCTCCATCGCCCCGGCGTTGAAGTCGCCGACGGCGACGATCGAATAGTGATCGAGATCCACCTCGAGGCCGAACACCTCTTCGTCCCACTTCATGGCGCGCTTCAGCGCCTGCATGGCGAACCCGCATTGGTCGAGCCTGCCCGGATCGACGTAGATCGCAAGCCGCACCCGGCGTCCCGAGCGCGTGAGGAATTCGTCCTCCAGCTTGTCCAGTTTCGCCGCGACCATCGCGAAGAGGTAGCAGGGCTTGGGGAAGGGATCGCGCCATTTCACCCAGTGACGCCCGCTTGACCCGGCCCCGCTCGCGACCGGATTTCCGTTCGAGAGCAGCACCGGATACTTCTCGCGGTCGGCGTGGATCGTCACGTCGTACATCGCCATCACGTCCGGGCGGTCCGGGAAAAAAGTGATGCGACGAAATCCCTCCGCCTCGCACTGCGTGAAGAACCCGCTCTCCGCCGCGTAAAGCCCCATGAGCTGGGTGTTCTTTCGCGGGTAGATCCGGCATGCGGTTTCCAGCGCGAAGCGCTCCGGGGTCCGGGCGATGACGAGACGCGTGTCTGCGAGCGCATAGTCGCCCGCGGCGAGCCGCTTGCCGTCGAGTACTGCCGACTCGAACTCGAGCTCCTCGGCGTCGAGCACGAGCGGTGCGTCCGCATTGCTTGCGCTCGGATTGCGCAGCACCGAGAGACGCGAACGCACGCGCGCGTGATCCTCGAACAGTTCTACGTCCAAGTCGACCGCGTCGATCAAAAACGCAGGCGGTGCGTAGTCCTTGAGGTGGACCGGGACGGGAGCGGGATCACTCATCGGGGCGGGCAAAGCCGGATCGAACGGACCCGGCGCCCGCAACAGGCGACGGAGCGTGTCGTTCTGGAAAATGATAACACCCCTCGTGCACGGGGCGCCGAACGGATGAACCCGGGGACGGCGCCCGGCGGATGCACCGCACGGTCCGTTGCAGTAAAATTTCCGGCCACGTCAAGGCGTCGCGTTTCTTTGTAAAGTAACTCGCGTCTGACTATCGTTCGAAATTCGTATTTCCGCGCCCGTGAATCGCATCTCGAGCAGGTAAGGAGAACGGCTCGCCATTTTCCGGTTTTTTGCCGACGATGAGAACGGACGGCGTCGCAGGGAGAATTATGCAGCAGCGCGTACCTGATATCGCCCGCGACGGCGTCTCGGATTTCCGGCATCTGTCACCACAGATCCACGCCGAACAGGTCCACACACTTTACGGCCAAGCACTGTCAGCCATTCTTGGCAGCAACGTTGCCGTGCCCATACTGCTGTCCGCCGTCGTTTTTTGGAATTCCGTTTCCAAACCGGAGTTGCTCGCGTGGTTCATACTGATGTGCGGCACTGCCGCCGTTCGCGTGGCCTCAGTCCGGGCATACCGGCGCGCGCGGCTCGACCCCACCACGGTCGCCCGCTGGCACAGGCACTACACGTTGGGCGCACTGGCATCGGGTTCCCTTTGGGGTGCGGCGGGGATGTTGTTCTTCGTCCCGGGCGCGCTGGAGCAGCAGGTCATTCTCGGATTGGTGCTGGGAGGCTTGTGCACCAGCTCGGTGGCGGCGCATGGCGCGCACCTACCGACATTCTACGCATTCTCCCTACCCACGATGCTGCCCTTCGTCGCGCGACTGCTTGTTGCCTCCGACAGGACTTACTTCACCATCGCGGTCTTGGCCCTGGTCTATCTGATCGCAATGTGTTTCTTCGCGCGCAATTTCAACCGCACGCTAATCGAATCGTGGAGACTGCGATTTGAGAATGTCGGTTTGGTGGCCGAACTTACGCTCAAGAAGGAAGAGGCCGAGCGCGCCAACGTCGCGAAATCGCGTTTTCTGGCGGCCGCCAGCCACGATCTGCGCCAGCCCCTGCACGCGTTGAGTCTTCTCGCCTCCGCGTTGACGGGCAAAGTTCAGCATCCGGAGACGCGCCAGGTCATAGACGAGATCAATCTCTCGGTCGAATCACTGGAAAGTTTGTTCAACGCCTTGCTCGACATTTCCAAGCTCGATGCCGGCGTCGTGGTCGCGGAACGCACGGACCATGCGGTGCAGGTGTTGTTTGAGAAACTGCAGCGTGAGTATGCGGCAGAGGCGCACACCAAGGGGCTGCGATTGCGTCTGATGCCCAGCCGGATGGTCCTCTACAGCGATCCGACTTTGATAGAGCGTATCCTGCGCAATCTTATTTCCAACGCGATGCGCTATACCGATGCCGGTGGCGTGGTCGTCGGTTGCCGCCGTCGCGGAGAGAACGTCCGCATCGAGGTATGGGACAGCGGCCCGGGAATCGCGCCACCGCAACAGCGGGAAATCTTCCAGGAGTTTTACCAAATCGGCAACCCGGAACGCGACCGCCGCAAAGGCTTGGGATTGGGCCTGGCGATCGTCGATCGACTGGCGCGCTTGTTGGGTCACACGATCGAGCTGCGCTCGATGGTCGGACGCGGTTCGGTATTTGCCGTAACCGTGCCGCGCAGTCGTCGGACCCCGAAGGCGCCGCGCGTGACCGGCCGCAGCACGGACGCCGACGTCGTTCTTGCCGGGGCCCGTGTCGTAGTGGTCGACAACGAAGCGGCGGTACTCAACGCCATGGGGGCGATTCTGCGGGACTGGGGTTGCCGGCCGATCTTGGCGGACTCGATCGAGGCGGCCCTGGCGCAATTACCCCCGGCGGAGCCCCCGCCCGACGCGATTCTCGCCGATTATCGCCTGCGCGCGGAACAGACCGGCGTCCAGGCGATCGCGCGGATTCAATCGGTATGGAATACACGCATCCCCGCCGCGATCGTCACCGGCGATACCGCGCCGGACCGTTTGCGCGAGGCGCAGGCCAGCGGCTATCGCTTGTTGCACAAGCCGGTACCGCCGGCGATATTGCGCGCGTTGTTGTGCGATCTGATCCGGAAATAATTTCAAGGCTCGTCGTCCGCGCCATGTTGGCGCAGCCAGTTACCGGCGACGAGCGCGGCCTGCGTGCGATTGCTGACATTGAGGGCATTCAGAACGTCGCTGACGTGTTGCTTGACGGTGCCCTCGGTCAGCGCCAGCAATTGGGCGATTTCCTTGTTCGATTTTCCTTGCCCCAGGAGTTTCAGAATATCCACTTGACGCGGCGTCAAGGCCAGGGTCTCGCCGCCGGCGGTCGGGGTCGTCGCCGTCAAAACGGATGGATGAATCATCTCCGGCGGTACGTAAACGCCGCCGGCAAGCACCAGGCGTAGCGCGCTCAATACCACCGCCGCGGGCGACGCCTTGGGGATAAAGCCCATCGCCCCCGCGTCCAGCGCGGCGCGCATGTCGTGCGTGCTCTCCGAGGCCGAAAGAATCACGATCGGCACCCCTGGCGCGCGTTGACGCAAGGCCGCCAGCCCGCCAAGGCCGTCCATGTGCGGCATGGCCAGATCCAGCAGCACCAGATCCAGCCGGGAATCATGCGTGAGGAGCGACAGGGCTTCCGCGCCATCCTTGGCTTCCAGGAGAACGACCGAACCGTCCAGCTCGCGCAGCACATGACGCATCCCCGCGCGAAACAGCGCGTGATCGTCCGCGAGCAATATCCTCAGTCCCTCTTTTGCGTCGTGCGCCATCGCGTCTGCCATGAATACCAACGAAAGTCATATCGCCGACGTCGGCTAACGGAAGTTATATCACCAACGCCCAATGTACGTTCTAAGTCTGGCGCTCAATACTGGGCTGGTTTCGAAACGACCAGAGGGAAGACCGTGGGACGAGCAGCGCCGAATCAGTGTGCGCACCATCAATAGGTGGCAGGAGATCGAACCATGAAAACCGACAGCGCAACAAAAACATTTCTTATCCTCTTCGCCGTCCAGTGGCTCACCGCCTGCGGCGGGGGCGGAGGAGGAGGCGGTTCGGTCGCCGCGCCGCCGCCCAACAACGTGCCACGCTTTGCCTACGCGGCGAATTTCTTCGACAACAGCGTTTCCATCTACACGGTGAACGCCGCAACCGGCCAGTTGCGCCACAACGGCTATGTCGCGGCGGGGATGTTTCCCTCCTCCGTCACCGTCGACCCCTCGGGCAAGTTCGCCTACGTGGCGAATGCCGGCTCCAACAACGTCTCGGCCTACACCATCAGCGCCGGGACCGGGGCACTCACCCCCATCGGCGCGGCCATGGCGGCGGGGACCAATCCCTCCTCCGTCACCGTCGAGCCCTCGGGCAAGTTCGCCTACGTGGCGAATTTCGACTCCAACGACGTCTCGGCCTATGCCATCAACGCCAATACCGGGGGACTCACGCCGATCGATGCCGACCCAACAACGGGGGGCAATCAGCGCT
>Ga0137435_1000646_pt1 | contig 11033 bp, 13 predicted proteins | sample EasRivERMGT100_2_FD_104904 | JGI IMG/M metagenome (GOLD analysis project Ga0137435, IMG submission 104904) | Soil microbial communities from meander-bound floodplain in the East River, Colorado, USA - East River MetaG ERMGT100_2 | ecosystem: Environmental > Terrestrial > Soil > Floodplain ... | reverse complement strand
GGGCGCGCTCGATCGAGGCGGCCCTGAAGTACTTCCTCCTGGGCGCGTTCTCGTCGGGGTTCCTCGTCTACGGCCTCGCCGTGATCTACGGCACGACCGGATCCTTGTTCCTGAGCGAGGTCGCGACCGCCGCCTCGGCCCACCCGTCGACGGCGCTTCACGCGGGCTTAGGCCTGCTCATCGTGGGGCTCGCCTTCAAGATCGCGGTCGTTCCGTTCCACCAGTGGGTGCCCGACGTCTACACGGGCGCCCCGACCAACGTGACCGCACTCATGGCCGCCGCGACGAAGGCCGTCGCCTTCGCCGCGCTGCTGCGCGTGCTCGTGGGCGCCTTCGGGAAGGCGCCCGGCCTGTGGGCGCCGCTCATCACGTGGCTCGCGATCGTGACGATGACGGTGGCGAACGTCATCGCGCTGGCGCAGACGAACATCAAGCGCTTGCTGGCGTTCTCGTCGATCGCGCACGCGGGCTATCTGCTCATCGCCGTCGTCTGCCTTCCCGAGCACGGGGTCACGGCGATCCTCTACTACCTGACGACCTACGCGTTCATGACGATCGGGGCGTTCGCGGTGGCGGCGGTGGTGGGCCGGGGCGATGCCCACGACGAGAGGGGCTACGACTACGTCCGGTCCTGGGGCGGGCTCGGGGTGCGGCGCCCGCTGCTCGCCCTGGTGATGACGGTCTTCATGCTCTCGCTCGCGGGCATCCCGCCGACGGGCGGCTTCATCGGCAAGTACCTGATCTTCCAAGCGGCGGTGCGCTCGCACGAGTGGCTGCTCGCGGTGGTGGGGTCGGTGAACGCCGCCATCGCCGCCTACTACTACCTCTCGGTCCTGATGACGATGTGGTTCAAGCCCGCCCCCGACGGCGGGGGTGTCGCGTTCGAGCCCCTACCGCCGTCGATCGCCGCGCTGCTCACCTTCTCTGCGGTCGCCGTCGTCTACCTCGGCGTGGCGCCCGAGCGCCTCATCGAGATCGCGCGGGGCCTCGCGTACACGCTGCTCTAGGCCATAGCGCTTCGCCAACCCTTCGTTGCTTTCCAAGAATATTCGGCGCTCGCGCGCTTTTCTTCCTAGCACCGAGGTCGGACCGAGCGTATACGTCCGGCCGGGCGCCGGGGCGGGGTCGCGACACCGTGGGGGGATGGCGCGGCTTCGCTCCGGTACTCTTCTCGCCGCTGGAACCCGCCCCTCGGCCCCGACGTATCCTGAACTTCGAGGGGGGCCTCCATGAAAACGGTCAAGTCGATCAAATACCTCATCACGGCGCCGTTCATCCTGCTGATGCTCGTCGTCATCAACTGGATGACGACGCCCGGGCAGTGGTGGGTGCAGTGGGCCGCGCTCGGCATGGGGATCGCGTGGGTGATCGCGCTGCTGCGCGTCATGCGGATGGTGATCTTGCTCGGCGGCCTCGCCGCCTTCGGCGCCTGGCTCGCGAACCGGCAAAAAGGGGTCTGACCCTATTTCTTGATCATCGACATCGCGAGCTGGATCATCGCGCCGACGTCCGCGACGTTCGCGGGGAGGACCACGGTGTTGGTCGTCTTGGCGAGCGCGCCGAACTGGACGATGTACTGTTCGGCGACGCGGAGCTGCACGGCCTCGTACCCGCCCGGCTTCTGAATCGTCTCGGCGACCTTGCGGATGCCCTCGGAGGTCGCCCCTGCGATCGCCAGGATCGCCTCCGCGGCGCCCTCGGCCTCGTTGATCTGCTGCTGCTTCTTCGCCTCCGACGCCTTGATGACTTGTTGCTTCTCACCCTCGGCGGTGTTGATGGCGGCGTCGCGCTCGCCCTCCGAGGTGAGAATCACCGCGCGCTTCTCGCGCTCCGCGCGCATCTGCTTCTCCATCGCGGCGAGCACGTCCTTGGGCGGGGTGATGTTCTTGATCTCGTAGCGGAGCACCTTGATCCCCCAGGGCTCCGACGCCTTGTCGAGCTCGTTGACGACCTGAAGGTTGATGTGGGTGCGCTCTTCGAACGTGCGGTCGAGGTCGATCTTGCCGATCTCGCTGCGTAGGTTGGTCTGCGCGAGCTGCGAGATCGCGAAAAGGTAGTCGGCCACCCCGTACGACGCGCGCTCGGCGTCCATCACCTTGAGGTAGAGCACTCCGTCGACGCCGACCTGCACGTTGTCGCGCGTGATGCAGATCTGCTCCGCGACGTCGATCGCGCGCTCCTTGAGCGAGTGCTTGTAGCGGATGACGTCGAAGAAGGGGAGGAGTATGTGGAATCCTGGGACCAGAGTTCCGGCGAACTTCCCGAGCCGCTCGACGACGTAGGCGTTCTGCTGCGGGACGACCACGGCGGTCTTCGCGATGATGATGAGCACGAGGACAAAGCCGACGATCGCGACGATGAGCAAGGGCGCCATGCCGAGGGTCTCCTTCAATCGGGCTGCAGCCAGAGCGTCAGGCCGTCGACCCGAACCACACGGCAGCGCGTGCCCGTGGGAAGCGTCGCCCCCGTCGCGCTGCGCGCATTCCAGGACGTTCCGCGCAGCTCCGCCTTGCCGACCCCGCCTTCCGCAACATCCTGGAGGACGACGGCCGTCTCGCCGAGAAGCGTGTCCACCTCCGGGTGCCGCTTCTCACGCTTCGCCATCCACTCGAGGAGCGGCTTCCGGAAGAGCAGGAGGGACACGACGGAAAGAACGGAGAACAGGACCCACTGCATCCAGGGCGGTCCCGCCAGGCCCAAGCGCGCGAGCAGGCCGACAAGGACTGCCGAGACTCCGAAGAAGATCGTGAAGAAGCCGCCGGGTGTCAGCATCTCGATCGCGAGCAACGCGATCCCGGCCACGAGCCAAAGCCACCACATCATCGGCCGAGAGGCTACCACGAGACACACTTCGCCCACCCCGGAAGGTCTCGGGGCGGCGAAGCGTCGGAGAGTTTCGTTAGAAGCGGAAGGCGGCGGTGAGGCGGGCGACGAGCGGCTCGACGTCGATCTTTTGACCGTCGGAGAGAACCATGCCGACGTCCAGCCACTTCAGGCCGGCGCCGATGGCGAAGTGCTCGCCGAAACCGAAGTCGATTCCGGTGCTGATACCCCAGCCGGTCTCGCTGTCGATGCCGGCGTTGAAGCTGTCGCCGACGACGTCGCTGCCGTTGGCGTCGAGCTCGATGTCACCCCAGTTCACCCACGTGAACGAGGGGCCCACGTAGAAGTCGAAGTGCTTCGAGGGGATGAGGTGGAAGTTCGCTGTCAGGGTGAGCGGCGAGAAGTCGGTCTCGCCGATCGTCGTTCCCCCGAACTCGACCTCCTGGCTCGCATTGACGTAGTCGAGCTCGATCCCGAGGAGGCGCGCGAACCGTCCCTCGACGCCGAGGTTCCAGCCGACGTGGTCCTGCGCCGCGATGGAGTCCGTGACCGTTTCGAACGAGACATCGGAATCGTTCAGCGGGGCGACGTAGGCGGGGCCGCCGTAGACCTTGAAGTGCCAGATGTCATCGTGATCGTCGGCATCCGATGTCGCCGCCGGTGCGGGCGTCGGTGCGGGCGTCGGTGTGGGCGTTTGCGCGTACACGGAAGATCCGACGGCGATCGAGCAACCTACTGCCAGAAGTGCAATTCGACTCATAGCCATGGTGGGGGGCTCCTTTCAATGGATCTCCCGACCCGAATCGTCGTGAGATCTTAGGTGCGTGCCTACATCCGCAAAGAGTGTGCCGGTGGAGCCGATCACGCGGCAATGGGCGGACCGCCTAGTGTTTCGGTTGTTAGCGCGTGTTACGCGCTTGCATGTAACGAGTGATTCTGACGCGCGCATGTCGAAGCGAATGAGCCGCCCACGCGCGAATCACTGATGAGCCGCGTGAGGGCTCCCCCGGCGGACGTAAACGAAGATCTCAGCTCGCGCGACGAGTCGCCGCGCGTTGCCTAGGACCTCTTGATCACCACGAACGTGATGTCGTCGGTCTGCGGGCCGGCCTCGAGAATCCTCGCCCGCAGGTCGTCGCAGATCTCGGTCGCGGAGAGGTCCTTCGTCCGGGCGAGGGTCTTGCCCAGCGTCTCGGAGACGAACCGTCCGTCGGCGTGCTCGGTGAAGCCGTCGGTCGCCAGCAGCAGGATGTCGCCGGAGCCGAGCAGCTCGATCTCATTGACGACCCGGCTCGTGCGGCGCGAGGCTCGGCCCGGCAGACGCGCATCCTCCGGCGCGTCGGCGGCGGGGAAGATCCCGATCGGCGTCTCGGACACGGTGCGGTCGGAGGCGAGCGGCATGATCCGGCCGAACTCACGCGAGAACACCATCGGGGGCGGGTGACCCGCGGAGAGATACCGGAACCGGCCGCGGTCGGTGATCTCCCCGTAGAGCATCGCCACGAGCTTCTTGATGTTCGTCGATTCGTAGAACCGCGTCTTGATCTTCTCGAACAGCCGCGTCGTGATCTGACCCGACATCTCGAGCTCGTAGGAGACGCCGAGCAGGAACGCCTGGTGCAGCATCGCCGCGACGGCCGCGTCGGTCATCCGGTGCCCCGCCACGTCCGCGAGCAGGATGCCCGCGCGGTGCTTGTTCTCCTCGAGCTGCGTCGCGATCTCGTCGCGCCCCTCGGCGCGCGCCTTTTCGATCCGCCCCTCCAGATCGAAGCGGTACTTGAAGTCGAGGTAGATGAGGTGGTCGCCCCCCATCGCACCGTTGAGCGGCAGCGACGCCGCGTCAACGTCGATCCCGTCGAGCCGCGGGCGCTCGCCGGCCGACGGCTTGAGGATCTTCACGATCTCGGTGAAGTTCTCGAGCTCGTCCGCGAGAAAATTCAGCCTGTCCGTCATCTCGGCCCTCATGAACGCACCATTCTAGCCGGTCACCACAACCGCTCCGGCGTCTTGCTCGAGCATCACGTAGTGAAACCATCCGAACGTCACGAGGAGCGGGAGCTCGGCAAGGTGCCGCGCCGCGGAATGGATCTCCACGTCCGCCGTGCGCCCGCACCACCCGCGCCTGTGGAGCGTGAGGAGCGGCTCACCGGAGTCGGAGCGGACCTCGAGCCGCGTCCTCCAGAAGTTGACCCCCACCGTGAACTTGCTCCCGGTCGCGAACGTCAGCTCGCCGCGGGAGCCCAACCCGCCGCTGCGGAACTCCGCGACGTCGGTCCCTGCCCCGCCGGCGCGGATCGTCGCCCGTCTCTGTAGGAATCCGGCACGCTCGAACGTCCACGATCCGTCGCCGCTTTCCGCAATGCCGACCGGGCGGAAGGCGCCGCGTATCCGCAGCGTGGCAAGGAGCTCCTCGCCCGAGCGCAGCTCGAACTCCCGGCGGAAGATGCTTGGCCTCGACCACTGCAGACCCGTGGCGTGCTCCGCGATCCTTCGCATGTGCCCCTCCTCGTGGAAGCTAACGTCGCGTCGGGCCGCTCGGCGGTTTCAACGGCGTTAATTCGTGCAAAGGTTGGCTCGCGCTAGTATTGGGGGCATGTCGATCCGGCCCGTGAAGAAGCTGATCTCGGCGAAGCCCACCCTCGAAGGCGCCGGCGTTCACCTCCGCCGCGCGTTCGGATTCGGCGAGACCTCCGAGTACGACCCGTTCCTCCTGCTCGACGACTTCCGCAACGACGTGCCCGAAGACTACCTCGCGGGCTTCCCGTGGCATCCGCATCGCGGCATCGAGACGATCACGTACGTGCTCGCGGGAACCGTCGAGCACGCCGACAGTCTCGGCAACCGAGGCGCGATCGGGGCGGGAGACATCCAGTGGATGACGGCGGGGAGCGGCATCATCCACCAGGAGATGCCGCAGGGCGATCCGGCCGGGCGCATGCACGGCTTCCAGCTGTGGGCGAACCTCCCGTCGGCGCTCAAGATGACCACGCCGCGCTACCAGGAGGTCCGGACGGGCGACATCCCGACGATCACGGACGACGACGGCACACAGGTCCGCCTCGTCTGCGGGAACTTCTGGGGCAAGCAAGGTCCCGTCGAGGGGATCGCGGCCGATCCGACGTACATCGACGTCTCCGTGCCGCCGCGGAAGCGGAAAGTTCTTCCGGTCGCGACCGAGCGCCACGCGTTTGCGTACGTGTTCGGCGGCTCGGGAAAGTTCTGCAACGCGTCCGAGCCGCTTTCGGTGCCGACCGAGGGCGTCGGATGGTGGCCGCACGACAAGCCGCCGGCCGAGGTCGACAACCGCTCGCTGGTCCTGTTCGACCGCGGCGACGAGGTCGCCGTCGAGGCGGGGGAGGACGGCATCCGCTTCCTGCTCGTCTCCGGCCAGCCTCTCCGGGAGCCGGTCGCGTGGTACGGGCCGATCGTCATGAATACGCAGGCCGAGCTCCAGCGGGCGTTCGACGAGCTCGAGCGGGGCACGTTCCTGAAAGATCGCGGGCGCTAGCCGCGCCCCACCTTGACGCCGCCTCACAGCGCTGTTAACTCTGGTGGGTCCAAGCGCCATGGGGGCGAACTTGGTTTCGACGGAAAGGCAGAGGCGAGAGGTGCACGCCGAGGTCCGCTACCTCGAAAAACCAGGCGGACTTAAACACAGCCAACGATAACTCGCTGGCCTTCGCAGCTTAAGCTGCGACGTCTCCTAGGTTGTTCTCCCCAGACGATCTAACGAGGCGACGATAATTGGGGATAGCGTCCCGACGACGCCCGTGGTCGGGATGCAAAATGCTCGGGCTGGCCTTCGACCCATTTGCCGCTCAGCGGGTCGAAGGTGAGATAAAAAACCGAGTCGGCTAAGCGTGTAGAGCTTTTCGTACGAACCTTTTCGGACGCGGGTTCGATTCCCGCCGCCTCCACCATTCGGTCCCAACTCCTCGAAAGATATCGTCCGTTGACTTACTAGGCCAATGGCGTATATTCGGGGCATGCGTTGCGTTTCGAGTGGGATTCCGCGAAGAACGACGAGAATATCGACAAACACGGAATCTCCTTCGATGAGGCTTCGAAGCTGCTGCTGGCGGCGGACCGTATGGAGGTTTTCGACAACGCTCACTCGGACGAAGAGGATCGATTTGTCGCTATCGGACCGATTGCACTCGGCATCATCGTCGTTGTCTTCACGGAGCCTGATGAGGAGACCATTCGCATCATAAGCGCTCGTGCGGCGACAAGAAGGGAGAAGCGAAGATATGAAGCGTGGAAGGTCCGAGCCATTGACTGACGACATTCCAGAATTGACCGCGCGGGACTTCGCGCGTGGGATTTCTCGGAAGCAGCGCGAACGCATCCTCCGAGGTCACATCACCGGCGGCGACGACATAACCGCGCTGCGTCGCTTCGCCGGACTCACGCAACAACAGTTCGCCGAGGCGCTGGGGATAAGCGTTCACACCCTGCGCAATTGGGAGCAAGGCCGACGGACTCCCGAGGGGCCCGCGTTGGCGCTCCTCAGGGTGGCCGCGAGGCACCCGCGCGTGTTGCGGGAGAACCTCGGCGTGCCCGCGTAGTCGAATCGGGACTTGGCACGGTTTGACGGTGAGAATCATCGGAAGTCGTGCGCCGTGGTCTTTTCTCAAACCAATGGACGTCGGTTCGATTCCCGCGGCAAGGCCCAGCGGTGCACTCGCACGCGGGGCCGCGATGTACTGCAGAGGCTAGCGGCATCGCCGCGAGAGCGAGATTCGGGACGGCCCTCGTAGGGGAATGTCCACCACTCCTGACGGCGAGGAGGCGCAGTTCGCATTCGATCGAAGTTGTGCTCATCGAGTCGTCAGCGGTTGACGTTTCGGGACCAGGTCGAACACCGTGATCTCGGGTCTCGCCCAGAAGCGGACGCGCGGCACAGGCCCGCCCTCCATCCCGATGCCTCGGTTGACGTAGAGGGTCGTTCCCGCTTCGTGGAACAGGCCGGACTCGTACTTCTTGTCGAAGCGGGAGAACGTCACAAGCGCGCCGTAGAAGGGAATCGCAACCTGCCCGCCATGCGTGTGCGACGCACAGTAGAGATCGATCCCGCGTCCACGCACGTCCTCGATCAGGTCGGGGTAGTGGTAGAGGAGCACGGCGGGCGCGCCACGGGGGATCGTCGCCAGGACCTCCTCGAGGCGCGATTCGCGGCCGACGGCGATTCCGCCGAGCCAGAGCAAGGCGCCCCGGATGCGAACGGGGATCGCTTCTGCGCCGAGCTCCCGCGCGCCGGTCCCGCCGAAGAGATCGGCGTCGGCGAAGTACCAGGAGTCCCAGTTTCCCCGAACGGCATAGGTTGGCGCGATCGCTGCAATCCGCGACAGACAACGACGGAAGATCGGCAGACCTTCCCTCGAGTTGATGGCGTCCCCCGTGAATACGATGAGATCAGGTTTCTCTTTCGCAACAATGTCGGGGAGGCGGCCCTCCAGCCGTTCGGTTGGATCGGAGTGGATGTCGGCGATCTGCGCGATGCGGATCGGAGTCGTTCCCGCCGGGAGCCCAGGCACGTCGATCCGCACGTGAACGACCTCGGGCCAGTACGGCTCGACGAGCCAGCCGTAGGCGAAGCACGGAATCCCCACCGCTGCGAGACACAGAGCGACGCGTCGGATTCTCATGGACCAAACCGGAAAGGGGGGCTGCGGGTCATTGATGCGCTGGCGGATCCATCGAACGATCGTCCCGGCGGCCAGCACGTACACCGCCGCGAGGAGGCCGATGAATACTGTGACCCGGAACTGCTCGGCGGGCTGCACCGACGCATTCTACGCATGCGCCGCGCGGCGTGTCCGCCGCTGACTTGAATCCCAGACTCCTCCGAGTGTCGCGGCATGGTATCCAATTCTGGAGTCGAGCTCGCGATACCCGAGGTGCACCATGGATACCCACTCCGTCGTCTTGGAACTGAGTAGGCGCATAGAGAGGCTAGAACGCGCGAACCGCTGGTGGAGGCGCGCGGCCGTAGCTTCCGTGCTCACGCTAATTGCGCTACTGACCATCGCCCAAGCACCCTCGCCAACGGCCGTGAAGACCATCAGGGCCAGCGGGTTCGTGCTCGTGAACGATGTCGGTAATGACGTTGCGGAGTTCGGATTGGTGGACCATTCGCCCGCGCTCAGCTTTCTCGATGGCGCAAAGCACCCGTACTCTCAACTGACGGCGACTCAACTCTTGCTTGGAACTGCTGCCGAGACCGAAATCGGTCGCGTCAAGCTCAGCGTTGATGGCCTGTCGATCGTAGGCCGCAGGAGGGGGGGAACACGGGAGCCTCGGGTACTCCTCGACACAACGTCTGGCCCCAGTCTCACCATGCTGGGGGACCGCTCGACCGTTGAATTGACGGACCTCACAAATGCGGTTCGACTGACTACCGCTGGCCCGAAAGTCGAGGTCTCGAATCGCAAGGAAAAGGCGGTACTCGGGCAGCTGCTCGGCCCCGAAAGTGGCAGAGGCGACGCGCACTTCATTAGCTCTACACCCGTCGGATCCTTGTCCCTCCTCGACGAAACGGGAACGCCGCGGTTCCAAGTCTCTGGAGGGGCGCACCCGTATCTGCTTGTCATGGACGAGCAAGGCAGGCACCGAATCGCAATCGGAAAAACGCTGCCATTCCCTCCTGAGTCGCAAGACTCTCCATACACGGCGATGATCTTCGATGAGTCGAGAAGCGTTCAGTGGCGAGCACCCGGGAAGTAAGAGCCCGTCGATGAGAGTAGGTGCCAGCGCATCTTCGGTCGGCCTCGCGCTAGGTCTCGCGCTTCTCGCGGCCGGAACGGCCCAAGCCGGTCCGGGGCTTGTCCTTACGATCGAACTCGACAAGCCGTCGTTCGTGCTCTTCGAATCGGTCACCCGGGCAATCGCGTCCGCAATCGATACCACTGAGCAGTGGGCCGAGTCACGTGCGGCTTTTCATAAGGCCGCGGAGATCTGCCTATCGCCTCGGTCTGACGATGGCGCTACGGTCATCCAAGAGGAATTCTCGAAATGACGATCTTCAAAGCGATACCCGGCAACCCTGCTAGATGGAATGGTGTTGTCGGCATTTCTACCGTGGCCTTCTTGGCATTCCTCGGAGCCGCGTCGACCAACGATTCCGGGCAGCCGTCGGAGTGGGGACCGAAGCAGCACGGACTGCGGGTCAGTCTCTCCGCAAGAGACAAGGAGTTCTCTCTCGGGAGGCCGATCTTGTTGCGGCTCGTGGTGGAGAATAAGGGGAGGCGGGCGGTCCGTTTTGCGTTCGAGCAGCTCCACGTCCACTACTCGATGTCCATCGAACGGAGCGACGGCACGAACGTGCCTTGCATCGTACCGCCTGTCCAGACCGGAATGGGCAGGGGCGTTGTCTTGAATCCGGGGGAACGGACGGTTCTGTTGGAAGGGCTCGACATCGCCGACCAATATCTTCTGACGTCACCCGGGATCTACAAATTTCGGTTCAAGGGTCAGCCTGGATACCCGCGTCAGTTTGGAATGGAAGGCAGCGTAGATATTCCGGCGTCGAATGCGGTCACGATCAGTGTGGCGGACGGTCCGGTGAAACCGTCCCGATTGTTGGCAAGAAAGTTGTTTGACGCCGCGCAAACATCCGGCTGGCGTCTCGAATTCCTCGAAGAAGGGGATGTTGTTCCCGTGGGGCGGTCGTCGGTGAACGGTACGTTCATGGCCTTAAGCCATGGCCTTCGAAGCAAGGGCGATGTGGTGCGTGCGCTCGTCTGGGTAACTGCGAGTCCGTCCGTGATCACGCCCCCCAAGCCCGGTGATAACCATTGGAGCCCCGCCGAAGCGCTCGGTCGTTGTCCGTGGGGGGAGGTGTACTTGTGGTCCGCAATCGCCTCCCCGGAAGAACTGAGTACGGTTCGGAAGTTGACCGCGACGGCGCTAGAGATTGACGAACGATGATGGTCGAAACCACTGGGCACCAACAAGTCCTCGTCCGTCTCCAAAATGTCTCCAAGACTGTGGGGGACTCCAGGGGACTGTAGGGGACTCCAGGGGACTCGATGGGGCAACGGATTCGGCGGAGAATCGAGCCCTGGCAACGGAAGTCGCGCGCCATCGCTCTTCTGTGAAGCGGCCGCCCCTGTCAAGCAATGAATTCCGAGACACCACCTTTCGACTTTTGTCTTTCCCTCGTCGGTCCTTTTTTCTGCATTCCTTAGGCCTCTCGCGGGAGATCGATG
>Ga0137435_1000645_pt1 | contig 11065 bp, 6 predicted proteins | sample EasRivERMGT100_2_FD_104904 | JGI IMG/M metagenome (GOLD analysis project Ga0137435, IMG submission 104904) | Soil microbial communities from meander-bound floodplain in the East River, Colorado, USA - East River MetaG ERMGT100_2 | ecosystem: Environmental > Terrestrial > Soil > Floodplain ... | reverse complement strand
TGCACGTTGCCCCTCGGGTCGTGGGCGCGGATTGGGTGATGGATGTTCGTCCGGCTATTGCGAGTTCGTGCGCCCGCACTCGGGTGGGGGGCGGGCCACGGCTCCAATAGTCGCGTCCAGCGGTTCGCGTGGAGCGGCGTTGTCATCCTGAGGAGCGAAGCGACGAAGGATCTCGCTCTTCTGGCGTCAGAAGCCTGAACAGCGAGATCCTTCGCTGCGCTCAGGATGACACCGAGACTTTGGCCTCGCTACACTACTGCTCGATTCCCGTCGCCGCCATCACGATGGTGAGCGCGCGCGCCACGCCGACGGTCCCATGCACGTTGTCGAACCATTCGGTGTGCGTGTGAGCGTCGCCGCCGCGTCCGCCGGCGCCGATGGCGATCGCCGGAATCCCCTGGCTGATCGGGACATTGGCGTCGGTCGAGGCGAGCGCGAGGTCCGGCTCCCGGCCGACGAGGCGTGTCGCCTCGAGTGCCGCGCGCACGAGCCCGTGTTCGGCGGGCGTTTCCCCGCACGGGCGCGTCCCGATCATCTCGATCGTCGCGGCGAGCGCGCGGGCGCCGACCGCGCGCTTGGCATTCTCCTCCGTCGCCGCGCTCAGCGCGATCTGACGGATCGCTTGCTCGAAGTGCTCGAGCTGCGCCCGTGATGTGGATCGCAGGTCGATCTCGAGCCAGGCGGAATCCGGAATCGAGTTGACCGAGAGCCCGCCGCCGATGCGTCCGACGGAAACCGTGGTGCGCGGGGAAGCCGGGAGCGTGAGGGACGCGATTCGCGCCGCCGCCGATGCCGCGGCATGCACCGCGTTGGGCACGCCGAACGCCGCCCACGAATGTCCGCCCGGTCCGGCATAACTGACGCGAAAGCGCCGCGAGCCGAGCGCACGATGGATGATTCGTTCATCCCCCGCGCCGTCGAGCGCGATCATCGCGCGCGCGTCCCGCCCGCGCGTCGCGAAGTAGTGCTTCGCTCCTCGAAGATCGCCGATTCCTTCCTCGCCGGTCGTTGCCACGAATTCGATCGGGCAGCGCGGGCGCAGGCGGACCCCGTCGATCTCGCCGGCGAGCGCAAGCATGACCGCGAGGCCGCGGCCGTTGTCGTTGATCCCGGGTCCGACCAGCCGAGGTCCTTCGCGGCGCACCGAAAGATCGGTGTCGCGCGGAAAGACCGTATCGAGGTGCGCGCAGACGACCACCGGCGCGGCGTCGTACGTGCCCTCCCGCCGCGCGAGCACGTTGCCGGCTTCGTCGACATGCGCATCGGCCAGGCCGCAGTCGCGGAAGCGTCGCGCGATCCAGGCGCCGCGCTCCGTCTCTTCACCCGTCGGTGCAGCGATCTGCGCGACGGTGATCTGCGCCCGAAGGATCGCGTCGTCGCGCGCCGCAAGGCGCGCGCGCGCCGCGGCCAGCGACTGGTGAGTCGCGGCCGTGTCGGTGCTCTTCTCGATTGGTCCCGGTGGCGTGGCGGTGGCGCGGCCGCTCATGACTATCAATTGATTCGATTGCCGCGAGATCGCAAGTGCTAGATTCCGTCCGCCATGGTCTCCCAGCCGACGCCCGGCGGTCGCCCGCGCCTGGGGCGCAACGTCTACGCGCTCGCCGTCGTGAGCTTTCTCACCGACGTGTCGACCGAAATGATCTACCCGCTCCTGCCGATCTTTCTCACCACGATCCTCGGCGCGAGCGCAAGTTTCATCGGCACCATCGAAGGCGCGGCGGAATCGACGGCGGCGCTTCTCAAACTGGCGAGCGGTTGGTGGTCCGACCGGGTCCGGCGCCGAAAACCGCTCGTTCTCGCCGGGTATACGATCGCGTCGCTGATGCGACCGTTCGTCGCGATCGCGCAATCGGCGACGCAGGTGCTCATCGTGCGCGTGGGCGATCGCGTTGGAAAAGGGCTCCGCAGCTCGGCGCGCGACGCGCTCATCGCGGAGTCGGTCGACCCCAGCATTCGCGGCCGGGCATTCGGCGTCCATAGCGCCGCCGACAATGCCGGCGCCGTGCTCGGACCGCTCGTGGCCTTTGCGGCGCTCACCTGGTTCCACGCCGGGCTACGCACGGTCTTCTGGCTGGCCGCCGTCCCGGGGCTGATCGCCGTGGTCGTCGTCATCGTCGCCGTGAGGGACGTGCCGCAGCGAAGCGAACACGGATCGTCCGTCGCTGCCGCGGCGCCGAATCTCACGCAGCCGATGGGCGGCCTCTTCTGGCGCGTGCTCGTAACCATATTCGTTTTTACGCTGGGGAATTCGACCGACGCATTCCTTTTGCTGCGCGCCACGCAACTCGGCGTGCCCGTCGCGCTGGCGCCGATTCTCTGGGCGGTCCTCAACCTCGTGAAGTCGGCGTCCAATGTGCCGGGCGGTGCGCTCTCCGACCGCGTCGGACGGCGCCCGATTCTCATCGCGGGGTGGGTCTACTACGCCGTGATCTACATGCTCTTCGCCTTTGCACGAAGCGAATGGCAGGCGTGGATGTTGTTCGCCGCGTACGGCGTGTATTTCGGGCTGGTCGAGGGCGCCGAACGCGCGCTCGTCGCCGACATTGTGCCGCCATCGCGCCGTGGCGCGGCCTATGGCTGGTACAACCTTGCTATCGGCATCGGCGCGCTCCCCGCGTCGATCATGTTCGGCGTGCTGTGGGACAAACTCGGCTCGCGCACAGCATTCCTATTCGGTGCGACACTCGCGGTGGTCGCGGCGGTGGGTTTGGCTGTGTTGGGGCGAGGCGATGGGGCGAGGGGGCGATGAGGCGATGGGGCAAGCAGCCCAACAGCCCAACAGCCCAGCAGCCCAGTAGCGGTTTCAATCATCGATGTCGTTTCGTGCCGCGATCACTTCCAACACACCCGGCGTGCACATTTGCACGTGCGGATTTGCCGCCGCCGCGTTGAACGTCTCCCATGTTTTGTCGGCCGTCGCGTTGGTCATCGATCCCAGCTCGACGAGGCGTTGCAGCCCCGACCGGACGAAGCCCCCCGGCCAGTGCCAGACGAAATTCCGCGGGGACACGAGGTCGACGATCGGGCGCGTCTCGACGATCCGGAAGCCCAATTCGGGGAGCCACCGCAATAGATCGGGTCCGATGTCCGGCTCCCCGCCGCTCGCCCGCCAACTGCTCATCACGGTCGCCACGAACGCGTCGAACTCCGGCACCGTCGGTATCAACCGGAGACTCGCGTAGTTGAAGTACTCGTGGAACACCAGGACGCCCCCGGGCTTGAGGGCATTCCGGATTGCCACGAGGAGGTCGCGCGGCCGCTTCACGAAGGCGAACACCCACCGGCACCACACGCCATCGGCACCGAGCTCGGGGAGGGCGGCGTCGTCGAGGTCGCGCTCGAGAGGGCTCACGTTGCGGAAGCCGTGGTGCCGGGAGCGGGCGTCGACCACGCCGAGAAAGTGGCGTGAACGGTCGACAGCGGTGATCCGTCCCGTCGGTCCGACGATGGCGGCAAGATCGAGCGTCGCGTACCCGGGCCCGCACCCCACGTCGATCAGGTGCTGGCCGACGGTGAATCCGGCGCGTCGCCAGGCGTCGGTGGAACGGGGGCGCCAGACGAGGTGCTGGAGCCCCAGCCTTTCCACCTCTTCGTCGCCGGTTCCGAGTACGTAGTCGTCGTCTGCGAGCGGCTTGGTCACGGTCACTAGGCTAGTCGGTTTCGGGGTGGCAAGGCGGGGGCCAGGTCCCACGAGCTAACGCTCCCTCCTCCGCGGCGCCTAGCCGCTGTGCGAAGGAATTTGGCCGCGGCTCTGGCAACCACGCGGTCCGTGCGCCATGATCTGGCGCGCGGGTAGCGGGGTGAAGCATTCGCCGTTGCCCGGCAGCGTCCTCATCAACTCGATTCTCGCGAGCCTGACGATACCGCGGGCCGCGACTGTTCTTACGATGAAGGCTTCTCGGATCCTCAGCGCAGTCGCCGTCTTTTTCGTTCTGCTCGCTCTGCTGACCACGCGGGTGAAGGTGCTCGGCGAGTCCGTGGTGCGGGAAGGCGCTGTCGCGCGCGGAACGAACCCGGTCGTCACCACGCGCCCAGCGGCGGCGCACGACGTCTCTCCGGTGCTTGGCGACGGACCTCCTCCGTCGTCATCGGAGAAGTCGCGCGACTCGGCGGAGTTTGCGCCGAGCATTCCTGTCATGACGATTCCGCTCGGTTCGGCGGCTGTCGAGCAAACCGCGCAGGGCGAGCGTCCCGCGTCGGAGCTCGTCGCCAGCTTTGACGGGATGGGGTTCGGGTTCGTCGGCCCGCAGGGCTCGCTGTCGGCGAACAATCCGTCGGACAACTCGCTCGCCGTTGGACCGAATCACATCGTGCAGATCGTCAACTCGCGCACGGCGATCTTCACGAAGAAGGGGAAGGAGTTCGACACGACGGGCAAGGTCCTCTACGGACCTGTACCAACCAACAATGTGTTCCGCGGCTTCGGCGGGATTTGCGACCAACGGAACAACGGCGACGCGGTGGTCCGGTACGATCAGCTCGCCAACCGATGGTTGATCGTGATGCCGATCTTCTCGCGCGGTCCCGTGCGACCGAATGAGCCGGCGGCCGGCAAGTCGGGACAGCCGGCGCGACGCAGCCTCATCGGCCACGAGGGACAGCCAGGCGCGGCGGCACGTCTCTACGAACCGCCCCCGCCGGATCCAACCGATTCGAGCGCGCGCAGCGGGCGCGCCAGCGGCCCGCGTCCCCCGCGCGACTCCGGGTCCTACGCGATGTGCTACGCGCTGAGCACCGGTCCCGATCCGTTCGGACCGTATTACCGCTACGAGTTCGTGCGTCCGCTGTTCCCCGATTATCCGCGTCCGGCGGTGTGGCCCGACGGCTACTACGTCCCCAGCAGCACGGGCGACGACGTCATTCAGAAACATGCCTGCGTTGTGGACCGCGTGCGCATGCTGGCGGGCAAAGACGCGACCGAACAATGCGTCATCATGGACGACGTTGGCTTCCTCAACAACGCCGATCTCGACGGGACGCGTCTACCCCCCAAGGGCGCGCCGAACATCATGATGGCTGCCGGCGGAACGCAGCTGAAGAAGGTTCTGGAAGACGACGGGATTTATGCGTGGACCTTTCACGTCGACTGGAACGATCCGTCGAAGACGAAGGTCAACGGACCGACCAAGATTCCCGTCGCGCCATATCACTATCTGTGCGATGGGCAGCTCACGAACTGCGTGACGCAACCCGGAGTGCAGCGCCGGCTCGATGCGCAGGGCGACAAGATCATGGCGCGCCTCGTCTATCGACGCGTCAACACGCGCGAGTCGATCGTCGCCGTCCACTCGGTGAACACCGCCGCGGCAGGCGGGGGAGTGCGCTGGTACGAATTCCGTCTCGATGCGAAGCGGAATCCCAAGCTGCACCAGCAGGGCACTTTCGCGCCGGACAGCCATTTCCGCTGGATGGGGAGTCCGGCGATGGACGCGAGAGGCAACATCGGCATCGGATACTCGTTCGGCGGGGGCTCCAACTTCACGGGTCAGCGATTTGCAGGTCGTGTCGCCGGCGATCCTGGCGGTTTGTTGACGCTGCGCGAGACGGTGCTGGTGGAAGGGGAAGGCGCGCAAACGACCACCAACCGGTGGCAGGACTATTCGCAGACTGCGGTCGACCCGAGCGACGGGTGCACGATCTGGTATGCCGGCGACTATCTCAAGAAGGGCGCGCCGGGTTATTCCTCGCGGATCGGGGCGTTCCGCATGCCGGGGTGCAAGGGAACGAAGTAGCGACGCACCCCGCACGCCTTCCCCTCGCCCGCCTTCAGCAGCTCACGCACTTGTGATTGTTCTTCGCGCCCAGACTCTCGAGTAGCGCCACGGTCTCGAGGAACGGCGAGATGCGTTGCACGGGCCCGTTCGCCATGTCGACCGTGGTCTGACCGTTCCGCGCCACGGCCTTCACGTCGGCGCCCTTCGACACGAGATACTTGATCAACTCGTTGTCGCCGCGCGCCGCGGCGAAGTGAAGCGGCGTGTATCCGTTCGGGTCGCGCGCGTTCACGTCGGCGTGCAGCTCTTCGACCAGGAAGCGGACGGCCGGCATCCAGCCGTCGGTGACGTGCCGGTGGTCGTTGGCCGCGTAACCCTGACCGTAGCCCACTCCGGACGCGGCGATGATCGGCCAGATGCCCGGGCCACCGTCGGGAACCGGCGGCAAGCCCGAGGGATCCTGACGAGGCGCCGGTGCAGCGGCGCCCGCGCCTCCGCGACCACCGCGCTGCCGCGCGGGCTGCTTGATCGTCGGGATGGCCGGCTTTGCTCCATACGCCAGCAGCAGCTTCATCGCCGGCACGTCGGTCGCGTAGGCCGCGCGCCAGAAGGGCGTCGCGCCACGGAAATCGACGCGGAGGTTGTCGCGGTTGTACGTCGTGTACCACAGGCTGCGGTTGAGCCGGATGTTCGGATCGGCGTGCGCCTTGAGGAGCACTTCCATGAGCTCGAGGTACGACGTCTTCTGCTGGAGGTTGAACGTGGGCTGCGGTGTCCGCGAGCTCGGCGCCCACTCCTTGTTGATCACCGCGTAGAGCGGCGTGGCGCCGGCGTCGCTCGCCAGTGCGGGATCGGCGCCGCGCGCGACGAGCTCTTTCGCGATGTCGTAGTGTCCGTTGATCGTCGCCAGCAGCAGCGGACTGGTTTTGTCCGCGGGCGTGACTTGATTGACGCCGGCGCCTGCATCGAGCAGCGCGCGCACGGTTTCGGCATGTCCGTCGCGCACGGCGAGAAGGAGCGCGGTGAGGCCGCCCTGGTTGCCGATCATCTCGGTAAAGCCGGCGAGATCCTCATCGCCGCCGCCGCCGTTCGTCGCCTGCTGTGCGGCGGCTGCCGTTGCCTCGGAGTCGGCGTGCGCGGCCAAGGCGGCGGCGCCGGGAGGCATCCGCTCGAGCGCTACCGCCGCGCGGACCGCTTCCTGAACCGTGCGCGCGTCGGGACGCCACGTGGCTTGCGTGTCGGCCCCTTGCTGCTTGCGTATCGAGGCCAGCACCTGGTTCCGGCGTTGCTTCGCGATGCGATCGGTTGCCGCCAGCGCCACGAGATCCACCACCTTGGCCGTGGCGCCGACGTTCGCGCCACGTTTGACCAACGTCCGCACGGCGTCGGTACGTCCGGACGCCGCCGCGAGCATGAGCGGGGTTTCATCCCACGCGGGCTCCGCGGCGTTCACGTCGGCGCCCCGGTCGATGAGCGCCGACACGGAGGTGACGCTACCGGACATCGCCGCGAAATGGAGTGGCGTGACGCCCGTTGACGTTTTCGCCTTTGGGTCCGCCCCGGCTTTGAGCAGCGCGGCGACGACAGGCGCGCTGCCGATCTCGCTGGCCACGTGGAGGGGCGTGTACGAGCCGATACGGGTGACGGCCCGCGGGCTCGCCTTCGCGCGAAGGAGAAGGCCGGTGAGGACGGAATCGCCGTTTCGCGCGGCCCAGTGGAGCGCCGTCATCCCGTCGCCTTGCGCGGCGTTGACGTCCGCCCCGGACGCGAGCAGGGAACGGACGCCGGCGACGTCGCGGCGCATCGCCGCGTCGGCGACGACGGGCGCGCGTGAGCGGGGGACACGAAGCGCGGTGCCCCGCGCATCCTGGGCAACGGCCGGCGCTGCAAAGACCAGTGCCGATGCCGTGCCGATTGCCAGTATCAGCTTCACGTTGTTCCTCCTCTTACGCGAGCGACAAAGCCCCGGTGCTGTCACCGAAATTCGTCATGTCGTCGAGCCCGAGCTTGTGCATCAGCGTGAGCAGCGCGTTGGCCATCGGCGTGCCGTCAGGCGCTTTGAGATGCTGGTTGCCGCCGAGGCGGCCGTTGGCGCCGCCGAGGACGATGAGCGGGCAGCGACGATGGTTGTGAATGTTGCCATCGGCCATGGGCGAGCCGTAGACGATCATGGTCTTGTCGATGAGCGGCGTGCCGCCATCCATCGTCGTCTTGAGCCGCTCCAGGAAATAGGGGAGCAGGCCGATATGATACTTGTTGATCTGATAGAACTCTTGAACGCGCTTCTGGTTGTTGCCGTGGTGCGACGCCGAATGGAATCCCGTCATGACACCACTCTCCGGATACACGCGCCCCGATGCGTCACGGCCCGTCTTGAGCGAGAAGACGCGGGTCGTATCGGATTCGAAGGCGAGTACCTGCAGGTCGAACATCAGCTTGACGTGATCGGCGTACGAGTCCGGGACGCCGGCGGGCGCGCCGGCCAGCTCGCGTTCGACGCCGCTCGCGTTGTGCGCTTCGATGCGCTGGATGCGGCGCTCGATTTCGCGGATGTTGTCGAGGTACTGGTCCATGCGCAGCTGGTCGGCGGCGCTCAGGTCGCGCTTGATTTCGGCGACGCGTCCCGTGATCCAATCGAGGATGCTGCCGGTCGTCTTCATGCGCGCCGCGCGCTCGGCGGCCGTACCTCCCGCTCCGAACAGTTGATCGAAAGCGACGCGCGGGTCGCGAATCATCGGGAGCGGTTCGGTGGGCGACGCCCAGCTGATCGTGTCCGTGTACACGCAGGAGTAGCCGTACGCGCAGCCGCCCGCGCGGTCGACCGGCTCGATGCAGAGCTGCATCGACGGGATCGGCGTGCTCTGTCCAAACCGCTTTGCGTAGAGCTGGTCGAGCGACGCTCCCACAAAAATGTCCGAGCTCTCGGTCTGCGTCGGGTGGGCCTGCGTGAGGAACACGGCGCTCGACCGAAAGTGGTCGCCGCCGATCTCCTCCGGCTTGTACGCCTCGGCCATCCGCACGTCGGTGTTGCTGATGATCGTGAGGTATTTGCGGTACGGCTCGAGCGAGGTGAGCGCGGTCGGACTCAAGTCGAACGCGCCGCCGACGTCGGCCGGCGACCAGAAGTTCTGCGAGGCGCCGTACTGATTGCAGCCGGCGGCGCCGTGTACCATCTCGACGCACACCAGACGCGTCGGGTCAGCAGGGGCGAACTTCCGCAGCCGTCCGACCGGGATCATCGCGTCCAGCGCCGGGAGCGCGATCATCGCACCCATGCCCTGAAGGAAGGTGCGGCGAGGGAGATGTTTTCCGGTAATGATCACAGTAGTCACCCTGAGGGAGCGCAGCGACCGAAGGGTCTGCTTTTGAAACGCGTCTGAGACACAGGCACAGATCCTTCGGCGCTCGCGCGCCTCAGGATGACAACGGCACTATTCGCTCTTTTGCATTCTGAACGCCGAGCTGTTGACCACACCCATCACGAACGACGAGAGCTTGTTGTCGTTGGCCGCCGCCGAGCGAACGATGTTGCGAACGGTCGGCATGTCGTAGTACTCGATGCGCCGGCCGAGGCCGTACGCCATGAGATTCCGCGTGAAGGTGCGCAGCAGCGACTCGCGCCGTCGCGAGAGGGCCTCCGCCAGTTGAGCGGGGGTCTCGACTTTCGCCCCGTCCCACAGCTCACCGCGTGAATCGATCGGCATGCCGTTGTCGCGGACGCGCCAGCGCCCGGTCACGTCGAAGTTCTCGAGCGCGAGACCGATCGGATCCATCATCTTGTGGCAGGAGTTGCACGTCGGGTTCGCCCGGTGCTCCTCCATGCGTTCGCGCACCGTGAGGGAGCGCCCTTCCTTGGCGCCCGGCGTAGCCTCGAAGTCGGGAACGCCCGGGGGCGGCGGCGGAGGGGGATTGTTCAGGAACACCTCCATTACCCACTTGCCACGCTCGACCGGCGACGTCCTCGTCGCGTGCGACGTGAGGGTCAGCACGCTCGCATGGGCGAGGAGGCCGCGCCGCTGCGGATCCGTTTGCGCCACCCGCCGGAAGTCCGGACCGGCGATGTTCGGAATGCCGTAGTGCGACGCGAGTCGCTCATTCACGAAAGTATAATCGGCCGTGTATAGCTCGAGGACGTTGCGGTCTTCGCGCACGAGGTTGGTGAAGAACAGCTCCGTTTCCCGTCGCATTGCCGTGCGCAGCTGCTCATCGAAGTCGGGGTACTGCCGAACGTCAGGCTGCACCTTGTCCAGGTCGGAGAGCCTGAGCCATTGCGATGCGAACCGGGTCGCGAGCGCTTCCGCCCGCCCGTCCGCCAGCATGCGGCGCACCTGGCGTCCGAGCACCGCCGGGTCCGACAGCTTCCCCTGGCCGGCCAGCGCGAGCAATTCATGGTCGGGGGGGCCCGACCAGATAAAGAAAGAGAGTCGCGACGCGAGGTCGAGATCACTCACCCGATACGTCGAGTCACGCCGGTCCGCGGGGGCGTGCTCGAACCGGAACGAAAAATCGGGACTCGCCAGAATTGCCTCGAGCGCCGTGCGCACGCCGCCGTCGAAACGGGCCAGACTCCCCGGGTGCGCGGCGCCCGCGTCGTAGAACGACATGAGCGCTTTCTTATCACCCGTCGTCAGCGGTCGGCGAAAGGCCTGCGTGCCGAGTCGCGTCACGATGGTTTCGGCGCAGGCTCGTGCCGCGGCCGGCGATGCGGGGCGGCACGTGAAGAGGCGGCGGCGGATCGGCGTGTCGGACACGCCGGTCGGCTTGAACGGCCCGGTGATGACCAGGTCGCGAAGGTGAGGCAGCAGCGAAAAGCCATACGCGGTGGCGATCGACGTGCTGTTGAGCGACCACTTGAGTGGCGAGATGAGATCCTGGGGCACCGACTGAAACCCCGGCGGAATGAACGCAGCGGACACGCGATGAGGGCCGGCGGTCACGCGCAGTGCCTCGGTGGCCATCGACACGCCGTTCGGGTCCGACGCCGTCATGAACCGGTCGATGTCCAGCAGCACGACGCGTGCGCCGTCGACCGAGACCTCGATCTGCTCCCCACGCGCGTTGCCCCCGGCGAACGCGCCCGTCGTCTCGTGATAGAAGAAAACCTTGAAGAGGTAGTCGCCGTCGGCCGGGAAGGTATGCACCACCGAAGTCCCACCGCGCGTTCCGAACGGCGCGCTTTCCACGTGATCGACCTGCGACGCCGTCCGCGGCACCGTGTACGTCGCCGAGCTCGCCGTCGCCGCGGGATTCCCGATGGCGAGCCAGCTGATGTCGCTCGCCGCGCGGAGGTATGCGTCGAGCAACGTCGGCGACAGCATCTGCACGTCGGCGATGTTGTCGAAGTTGTCGCT
>Ga0137435_1000644_pt1 | contig 11068 bp, 11 predicted proteins | sample EasRivERMGT100_2_FD_104904 | JGI IMG/M metagenome (GOLD analysis project Ga0137435, IMG submission 104904) | Soil microbial communities from meander-bound floodplain in the East River, Colorado, USA - East River MetaG ERMGT100_2 | ecosystem: Environmental > Terrestrial > Soil > Floodplain ... | reverse complement strand
CGCAGCAGCGGTATCTCTACGTCGCCGACGGCGCGAACATGAAAGTGTGGATCCTCGACCGGCAGTCGCTCGAGGTGATCACGAGCTTCGGCGACGGCGGCCGCCAGCCCGGCCTGTTCTACGCCGTTCACAGCATCGCGACGGATTCCAAGGGCAACATCTACACGGGCGAAACCTACGAGGGCAAACGGGTGCAGAAGTTCGTGTTCAAGGGCGTGGGCCCGGTAGTCAACCGCGCGGTCGTGTGGCCGACGTCAGCCGGTACAGGTAGGGGACGGGGAGGCGACCGATGACCGCGCCACGCAAGCTGGCTCTCGCCGCGGTGCTCGTCGCCGCGATCGTCGCGCTTGGCGTCGGCCAACGCGCCCTCGAAGCGAAGGCGGCGCACTCGGCGACCGTGAATGCACCGGCCTTCGAGGTCGATCCGCTCTGGCCCAAGCCGCTCCCGAATCATTGGGTGCTGGGCAACGTCATCGGCGTCGGTGTCGACGACCGCGATCACGTGTTCATCGTGCATCGCGCGGACACCTTCGATTCACTCACCGAAATCGGCGCTGTGCGGAAGCTGAGCGAATGCTGCGTGCCGGCGCCGCCGGTGCTCGAGTTCGATCCCGCGGGCAACATGGTGGCCGCGTGGGGCGGGCCGCCGCCCGACAAGGCGTACGTGTGGCCGTCGTCGAACCACGGTGTGGCGATCGACAACAAGGGCAATGTGTGGATCGGCGGAAACGGCGCCGGCATCGCGTCGATCGGGCAGGGACCCGATTCACATATTCTCAAGTTCACGCACGACGGTAAGTATCTCGCGACCTTCGGCATCCCCGGGAAGCAGCCGAACAGCAGGGCGATGGACCATTTCGGCCGCGTCGCCAAAGTCTCGTTCGATATCGCTGCACAGGAGGCATTCGTCGCCGACGGCTACTCGAACAAGCGGGTGGCGGTACTGGACATGAATACCGGCGCGATCAAGCGCATCTGGGGCGCCTACGGCAACGTACCATCCGACTCGGCCTACCCGACCTACAATCCTGACCTGCCCCTCATTCCGCAGTTCCGGACTCCGGTCCACTGCGCGGAGCCGAGCACCGACGGGTTCGTCTACGTATGCGACCGGGTGAACGACCGCATCCAGGTCTTCCGCAAGAACGGCACGTTCGTGAAGGAGAAGATCATCAAGCCGCAAACGAAGGGTGACGGCTCCGTGTGGGACATCGCGTTCTCCAAGGACGCGGCGCAGAAGTACATCTTCCTCGCCGACGGGAAGAACGAGAAGATCTACGTGATGGACCGCCAGTCCCTGGAAATCCTGACGAGCTTCGGCGACGGCGGACGGCAGCCGGGGATGTGGTTCGCGGTGCACAGCATCGCCACCGACTCGAAGGGCAACATCTTCACGACCGAGACGTACGAGGGAAAGCGCCTGCAGAAATTCGCCTACAAGGGAATCAAGACAGTTCCGGCGGATCAGGGAGTTGTCTGGCCGAAGTAGCTAGTCGGACAGTCGGACAGCATGACAGTCGGACAGAATGCGACTCGACCTCGGGAAGCCATAGCATCCCGAGGTCGTTTGCTGTCCGACTGTCCGACTGTAGACCGTCCGACTGTCCTACGGGCTTTTCGCTGCTTCGATCTTGATCTGTTTGAGCTGTTCGACCTCGGCCGAGAGATCGGCGCTGCCTGCTGGGAACTTGTTCTTGGCGAGGACGAAGGCCAGCACGTCGGCGATGAGCTGCTTGTCGAGCGACTTCGGCTTGTCCGTCGGCATGTAATCGCGGACCTTTTCGTACAAATCGCCCACCGAAAGCCCGTTCCAGTTCGAAAGGAATATCGGACCCACCAGCGGCGACCCGTCCTCCGGCGCTCCCGGTGGAGGCCCGCTGAGCGTATCGCCATGGCACTTGGCACAGGTCGCTTTGTAGAGCGAGTCCCCGCGCGTGGCTTGGGCCTCGGTGTACACGCTGTCCCACACCGATCGGGCGGCCTGGACCCGCGGCGCCCGGACCGACTCGGCGCGAAGGGTCGCCTGGAGCGCGGCGAGGGTGGTTCCGGCGATCACGATGGCGGCGGTATGCTTTCGAATCTTCGCGAGCATGCCCTACGGCGAGCGAGGGGAGAGGAGTGCGGGGAGGAATCAAACCCTCCGCCGCCCGTGCGTTCGTGATAATCTACGTGACGATACGCGCCCCATCCACGACGCGCTGAGATGCCCGACATCGAGCAGGTAACAACCCCCGAACAGATCGCGGCTCTCCGCGACATGATGCGCGAATACCTCGACTGGACCAAAACCGTCGAGTCCGACGCGTCCGACGCGCCGACCTTCAAGGGGGTCGACGAGGAGTTGGCCACGCTGCCCGGCATCTACGCCCCGCCGCGAGGCCGGCTGTTGCTCGCGACACACGAAGGGAGGCCCGCCGGGTGCGTCGCGCTCAAGCCGCGCGGCGACAACGTGGCTGAGCTCAAGCGGCTCTATGTGCGACCGGCGTTCCGTGGGCATCGCATCGGCGAACACCTCGTTCGCGCGGTGCTCGCCGAGGCGCGTCACATCGGATATCACCGCATCGTTCTAGACAGCCATATCTCGATGACCGCGGCGCACGCGCTCTATCGCGACGCCGGGTTCAAGACCGTCGCCGCACCGAGCGACTTCCCGGAGCGGTTCAAGCGCGTCGTGGTTTTCATGGAGTGCGAGCTCGCGGCTCAGCCGGCGATCTAGGCGCTGCGCTTCTGCTTCTCGGCACCGAGCTGCGCTCTCAGAAAGGCGAGGACGTCCAGCTCGTGTTGACGCAGCGTCGGTCCGCGCGGCGTACGCTTGCGCCAGCCGGTCTTGGGCGCGGGTGGGAGGACGTCACCGCGCAGGTACGCCTCGAGCAACGTCGGATGGATGTAGTACTTCCGGCACACGGCGCGCGTGTTCCCCAATCGCGCCGACGTGCGATCGACGGCATCGAGCATGTTGCGAGCGGCTTCGCGCTTGTTCGGCGCCACTCCCATTTCGCGCAGCGCCTCCGCGGCGAGCATCGTTCCGGCGAAGGTGCGAAAGTCCTTCGCCGTGATGTCCCGGCCGCTGATCTCCTGCAGATAGCTGTTGACGTCCTCGGCGATCACGGTTTGCCGTTTGCCGTCGTCGTCGAGGTACTGGAACAGCTCGGGGCCGGGGAGCTCCATGCAGCGTTGTACGATCCCGGCAATGCGCTGGTCGCTGACCGCCACCGAGTGCGTCTTTCCGCTTTTGCCGCGGAACTCGAAGGTAAGGTTCGCGCCGCTGATCAACACGTGGCGGCGGCGCAGCGTCGTGAGCCCGTACGATTTGTTCGCCTTGAGATACTCGTTCGCGCCGATGCGGATCAATGTGCGCTCGAGGAGCCACACGACGGTGGCCATGACCTTGTTGCGGGCCAATCCGGTCTGCGCCACGTCGTGCTCGACGCGCTGGCGGATCTTCCACAACACGTCGGCCAGGACGAACATGCGCTCGAACTTCGTCGCGTCGCGCCGCGCCCGGAACCGCGGATGGTAGCGGTATTGTTTGCGACCGCGTGCGTCGCGCGCCGTGACCTGGATGTGGCCCTCGGGAATCGGACAGATCCACACGTCCGTCCACGCCGGAGGAATCACCAGTCCCTGGCAACGACGAACCAGCGCGCGGTCGCGCACCGCCGCGCCGTCGGGACCGACGTACGTGAAGCCGCGCCCGCGCCGGCGACGCCGGATTCCGGGCATCACATCGCTCACGTATTTCAGCCCCGCCGCTTCGGCGGTGCTCATGTATTCTCGAAGGGAAACCGGGTCCAAGAACTCCTCCAAGAGCGACGAACACAAACGCCCAGCCCGGCGTTTACCGGACTGAGCATCAGCGTATGGACGGCGGCACCTCCCAGTGGGCAACCACGGCACCCGAATGGGCCCCGAAACAAACGCAATCAATGGGGTCAGACTCCATTGAATACCGATTTCAATGGAGTCTGACCCCATTGATTGCCCATTGATTGCCATTTTGAGGGCATGGAGGAGCCAAGCATCGAGATCCGCGTTGCGACGCCGGCGGACCGTACCCGCGCCCTCGCCGTGTACGAACGGTGGGGTTACAAGAGCAGCGTGCAGCCGGCGGATAGTTTTTTCATCGCCGAGCGTGGCGCGGAGGTGGTCGGCGTCGTGCGGCTGGCGCTCGAGCACGGGGTGTGGATGCTGCGGGGCATGCGCGTAGACCCGGCCGAGCAGCGACGGGGAACGGGCACACGCCTCCTTCATGCGCTGGTGTCGCGCCTTGGCGACGAAGACGAATGCTATTGCGTGCCCTTTGACCATTTGCTTGGGTTCTACGGACAGGTAGGATTCGTCGAGGCGAGCCTGAATGGGGCGCCCGCATTTCTCGTCGAGCGCATCGCCGGCTATCGAGCGCGAGGTGACGCCGTCACCCTGATGCGTCGGCCCGCTTTGGCCGAGTCCCGATCACGGAGGTCGATATGAAGAAGCGAGGCAATCGATCGATTCCCGACTTCTCCCGCGCGCCCAAGGGACCACTGCGTCCCAAAGAAGTGGACGGGAAGCCGGCCGCGGCGCCGCCGCCACCGACTCGCGCGATGAAGCCACACTCGACGTCGCAGAAGTCCGGGAGACGGGGAAGCTGACAGCGGGCCGCTGGGCGACTGGGCGACGTCGATCGCCGTGATTGACTAATCGCCCAGCAGCCTCAGCAGCCCAGCAGCCCAGCATCCCGCCTCTCATCACCCCCAATGGCCCTCAATTGCCCCAACTGCGGTGCGGCCTCCGCCCCTGATGCCGCGCGCTGCGAGTTCTGCGGCTCCGCGCTGGCGGCGGTGTCATGCCCATCGTGCTTCGGACCGATGTTCGCCGGGACGCAGTTCTGCCCCCGGTGCGGGGCGAGGGCTGCGCGCGAGCGTGTCGACCAACCGACGTCGCTTGCCTGTCCCGGTTGCACCGCCGAAATGCACGCCGTGCGAGTCGGCGCAACGCCGCTGCACGAGTGTCCGGAGTGCGCCAGCACCTGGCTCGACGGGGAGGCGTTCACCGCGCTGTGTTCGAGCCGCGAAGAGCGGGGGGTCGTCGCGTCGTCGGTAGGGTCGGCCCTCCCGCAGCCGCCAAGGTCTCCGCAAAGCCCCGTGCGCTACGTTCCGTGCCCGGTCTGCAAGAAGCTCATGAACCGCAGCAACTTCGGAAACCGGTCCGGCGTCGTGATCGACACCTGTGGCGCCCACGGGGTCTGGCTCGAGCACGACGAGCTGCGCCGCGTGCTCACGTTCATCGACACCGGCGGCCTCGTGCGAGCCCGCGCCATGGACCGCCACAAGGCAGATGCTGAGCGCGATCTGGCGCGCCTTGTCCGGGAGGGGGCGCCGCGCGCCGCATCAGGAGGCATGGGCGCGCTCCACCTCACCCGGGACGAGGACGATGGGTCGCTCCTCCGCGAGGTGCTTCGCGGCCTCTTCTCGTGACGCCAAAGGGGTGCGTCCGTCGTAATAGCTGAGGTCTCTCTCCACCTACTGGGAGCCAGCTGTGACGATTCGCGACTTCATCGCCGCCGAGCTGATCGACATCATCGAATGGCTCGATTAATCGGGCGACACGATGGTGTACCGATTCTCCCGGCCCAAGCAGGAAATGAAGAACGGAGCGCAGCTCATCGTGCGTCCGGGCCAACTCGCCCTCTTCGTCGACCAGGGGAAGGTGGCGGACGTGTTCGAGCCGGGCCGGCACCGGCTGACCACCGCGAACCTGCCCCTCCTGTCCACGCTGCGGGGCTGGAAGTACGGATTTGAAAGCCCGTTCAAGGCCGACGTTCTCTTCGTGAGCACGACGCAATTCACGAATCGCAAATGGGGGACGTCGAACCCGGTGATCGTGCGCGATCCCGAGCTCGGGCCCGTACGTCTGCGCGCCTTCGGCACGTACGCGGTCCGGGTCAAACGTCCCGAGCAGTTCGTCCGCGAGATCGTCGGGACGAGCTCCGTCTTCTCGGTCGACGAGATCACCGAGCAGCTTCGCGACCTCGTGGTGGCGCGGTTCAGCGGTGTGCTCGCCCAGGGGCAGACGTCGGTATTCGCGCTCGCGACGCAGTACGCCGAGCTCGGCGCCACGGTGCTCGATCGGGTCGCGGCGGAGTTTACCCAGTATGGGCTGGAGCTGACGCAGCTCGTGGTGGAGAACGTCTCGCTGCCCCCCGAAGTGGAGAGCGCGCTCGATCAGCGGACCCGCATGAACGTGATCGGCGATCTCGATCAATACGCCAAGCTCCAATCGGCCGACGCGCTTCGCGACGCGGCACGAAATCCGTCGGGGGCCGCGGCGGGGGGTGTCGGGATAGCAATGGGGATGGCGATGGGGCAACGCGCGATGGCGGGGAACGGCGCGCAGGCCGCGCCAGCAGCGCCAGCAGCTGCCGAGCCACCGCCGCTGCCGCTCGAAGAGTGGTACGTCGTGGTCGATGGCAAACGCCGCGGTCCGATCGGCGTGGCGACGTTGGCCGATTACGCAGCCAAGGGCATCTTCACCATCGAAACGCTGGTCTGGCGCTCGGGCATGGCGGCGTGGACTCGCGCGGCCGACGTGCCCGCGATGGCCGGCATGCTCGCGCGTCGCAAGTGACAACCGACCCCGCGTCAGCCCTCGAGCTCCTTCGGCGGCTGTGGCGCCATAGCGTGTGGGCCGACGCCGAGCTGTTCACGGCGCTGCGTGCGTCCGCGGTGCCTTCGGTGTCCACGTTGCGCGAATACGCGCATATGATCGCCGTGGAAGAACTGTGGCTGGCCCGACTCGAGGGCCGGCCCTCTCGCGTGGAAGTGTGGCCGTCGCTCGGCCTCTCCGAGTTGGAAACGCTCGGCGAACAGGTGCGCGACGGTTTCGAGCGGTATCTCTCGTCGCTGAGCGACGCGCAGTTGGGCACGCCGGTCGGCTACGTGAACAGCGTGGGTCAGGCCTTCATGACGCCGATCGGCGACATCGTGATGCACGTCGCGCTGCACGGCCAGTATCACCGCGGCAAGGTAAATCTCCTGCTGCGCCAGACCGGTGAGCCGCCGGCACCGACGGACTACATCGCGTTCGTGCGGAAGGTGCCGGCAGCGCGTACTTAGGCTACTTCTTCGCCGTGGTATTGAGCCGGACGATGTAGACGTCCACTCCATTCGGCCCCATGACTCCGGCGCGGTAGCTGGCGAACGCTGTGCCGCGAATCAGGCTGCGATCGATCGTCCCGAGCCCGTATCGATTGAGGTTCAGCGGACCGGCGGGTCGCACGGCCACCGCGCGCACGGTGTCCGTGCCCCCGGCGACTCGTACCGCCACCGCGGGCGCCGTAACGTCCGCGCCGCTGGCTGTAATGACACCGCCGCCCGATCCGCCGACGGCGACGGAGCCTCTGGCTCCCCGTCCTCCTCCGCTCGGCGTTGCTATGGCGACGGCGGGGGGCGCGTCGTCAGCCGTCGCGCTGCTGGTGACGTACGCGTCGTTCGCGTCCAATACGAACGCGACGTGCCGCGCCTCGGACGTGCCGTTGATGACACCCGGGAAATAGTTGGTGAGTAGCGTGCGCACGAGCTGTTGCATCTCGGCGGAACGCGTGCTCATCGTGTCCATGGACATAGAGCGCGCGATCACTCCGCCGGAGGCGGTGGCCGGCACCGGCGTTTGGGCGGCGGCCGCGGTTGCGGCGAGGGCGATCGCCACGAGCGGGAGTGAGGCGATGAGTGGACGGCGCGGGCGGACGGCGGTCATGGCGTTGATTCTCCGTTCGAGGAATGGTTGCTGTTGAGCCAGCGATGCGGCGAGCGGAAGCCGTGCACTCCGGCGCTCGCCGACCGCGAGAAGAAGCATTCCGTACTCGTGGCGGCGGCCGACGGCGCCGATGACGCGCGCGTCGCAATCCACCTCGATGGCGAGGCGCAGCCGGCGGACCATCCACCACAGCGCGAAGTTCCAGGGGAACAACACGAGCAGGGCGCCCGCGGCGAGCAACGCCTGCGGGTCTCCGGCTCGAATGTGCTCGCGCTCGTGGCGCAACATCAGCTCACGCGCGCCCGGTTCCAGCGCTAGCGCCCACTTCGGGATCACGATCTGCTGCCGGATCACGCCGACGACGGCCGGTCCGACGTCGGGCGCCAGCCATGCGGATTGTCCGTCGATCGAGAGACGCGTCCAGCGCGCGCGCTGTCTGGTGAGCGCCGCGAGCCCGCGCGCAAACGTCGCCAACACCACCAGGGACGCCGCGAACCAGACGGCGCGAGCCTGCCGGTCGAAGCGGCGGCTCGCGAACGTCAACCAGGCAAGCGCCCGGCGCGGGCGCGCGGGAGGGGACACCCGAACCGGTCGGGCGACGGCCGCGCGCACCATGCCGCCCTGCGCCACCGCTTTGCTTGGAATCGGGCGCGCCGGGACGCGCCGGATCACGACGAACGGCACGGCGACAACGACCACGATCGCGAGGAGCCACGGCGTGCGCCGCGGAATCCCCCAGATCGCACAGACGCGTTCCAGCGCCAGCGCCACGAGCGCGACGAGTGCCGAAAGCACGAGCCCGTAGAGCATCCAGGCGGCGGTCACGGTTCGCGCTCCCGCTCGGCGGCGATCCGGTCATCGAGTGCCTTGCGCAGCCGCCGCAGCGTGTCGGCGTCGAGGTTGCGGTCGCTCACCAGTTGTGTGAGCAGCAACTCCGGCGACCCGTCGAAGATCTTGTCGAGCACCCGCGCGAGGGCGCTCTGTCCGGCCGCGTCCTGCGCGACCAGGGGAACGTACCGGTGTGCCTTTCCCTCGGGCACGTGGGCGACGAAGCCCTTGTCCTCGAGGGTGCGCAGCACCGTAAGGACCGTGGTGTACGCGAAATCTCCCTCGAGCGCGTCTCGCACTTCAGACACGGTCCCGGACCCGTGCTTCCACAGCACGGCCATGACGTCGAGCTCGCGCTCGGTGAATGCGATGTCCGTAGGGCTCTCCTACTAAAACTCTAGTAGAGATTACGGTCGGCGCATCATTTTGTCAACTAGTTTTTTAGTTGACGTTGAGCCTGGTTAATCGCGATCGTTGTGGCGTGCGTGCGCTCTAGGCGGGAGTCTCCCCTAGAGTGCCTCAGATGTCAGTGATCGGTATGAACCAGGTCCCGCACACTCAGCAGCAGCGATTTCCGGGTCGGCTGTACCGGTCCACCAGCCGCTGCTCCGTGAACTCTTCCTTGGTCATCGGCGCGCAGCCCGGGTGATGCGAGTGCACGTGCGCGACGTACCGGTCGTAATCCGGCACACCGATGATCCGGCGCACAACCGCGGCGGCGCGGTTTACCCGCTCGCGGATGGTGATCAATCGCCCGGTCGCCAAGTCGCCCGATCGCCCGCTCATTCTCGCCCTCCAGCGTAGATCCAGCGGCTGTCGGCGCTCCAGGGTACGCGCCGCGGCTCGCGGCCGCGCATGATGTTCTTGACGCTGAATTCGAATCCGGCGGCCTGCTGCACGCCCGCGTTCACGGCTAATGACGAGACGGCGCAAGCGCCACGGATGAGCAGTTTTCGCACGCTGGGACCTGTAGAAACGGGTTGCCGCTAAGTAAGCATGGCGGCAGGACGGTCGCCAGCGGTCTGGCGACCGGCGCGTCCTGGTCGCAAGTTGGGGCCAGGAGCGGGCATACGGAACCCGACGGAGGGGAAGCGTGGGTGGAGTAACCGTTAGCGTGCTGCCACGTTGTCCGGCCTGCAACGCACCGATCAGCGCGCGTGCCACGACGTGCGCGGTGTGTGACGTGGCGCTGGTCCCGATCACCACATCGTCGGGTGCGCGACCGGCCTACGTCTCGAGCGCCCCGGACCCGCTGGCCGGGCGCGAAGAGCTGCGTCCCGTCTGGACTGAGCTGGCCGCCGCGCTCGCCCCGACCATCCGCCTCTTCGGGATCCTCGGTGAAGGCGGCATGGGCATCGTCTTCATCGGTCTCGACGAAACGCTCAAGCGCGACGTCGCCATCAAAGTTCTTTCACCAGCGGTGGCCGACGACTCCGTCGCGCGCCAGCGGTTCCGTCGCGAGGCCGAGGCCGCTGCGGCGGTATCGCACCCGAATATCGTGAGCGTGTTTCAGGTGGGAGAGCTAGCTGAGAGCCGGATCCCGTACATCGTGATGCAATTCGTCGAGGGGCCCACGCTCGCCGACGCGATCGGTCGCATCCTGCCCGAGGCGCGCGTCCGACGGTTGATGGCCGAGATCGCCTCGGCGCTCGCCGCCGCGCATCGCCGGCGCGTCGTCCATCGCGACGTCAAGCCGGCGAACATCGCGCTCGACGGTGAAACAGGCCGCGCGCTGGTGCTCGACTTCGGGATCTCCGCGGCGTTGAGCACGCGCCGCAAGAGCAAGGGGATGCGCCTCACCACCGAAGGCATGTATCTCGGCACGCCGACGTACATGAGTCCGGAGCAGGCGAGCGGCGACGAGGTCACCGTCAAATCCGACGTGTACAGTCTCGGCATCCTGATGTACGAGTTGCTCACGGGGGAGCCGCCCTTTACCGGCAACTCCCTGCAGATCATGGCGGCGCACGTGAGAGACGCGCCGCCGAGCCTGCTCGAGCGGCGGCAGGATCTCTCCTCCGAGCTGGCCGCCCTCGTTGACCGCTGCCTCATGAAGGATCCGGCGCGTCGCCCGACCGCGCAGGAGGTGGTGAACTACCTCCAGCCCACGGGCCACGCCAAGATCGAGTGGCCGCCACCCGGAACGCCGATGCTGCGACGTGCCGGGGTGCGGCTCCTCAACGTGATGATGATGCTCGCCATGACGACGCTCGTGTTCTTCGTCGTGCTCGGGTTTCAACCGTCGTCGACCAGACCGGGCGTCGTGGCCGCGCCGGGCGGCGAAATCATTGGAGGCAACCCGCTGACGCGCAGCGTCGCGGTTCTCCGACAACACGCCGGCGAAGTCGCCGCGGTGTGGTCATTTCTCCTCGGCGCCTGCGTGGTGGTCTTCTGCATTCTCACCGTGCTCCTGGTATTTCACGCCTGGCGGACGATCGGCCTGGCGTGGTGGGCGCGTGTGTCGGGGTATCCCTGGCGCGTCGTGCTCGCCGTCGCGACCGATGTG
>Ga0137435_1000643_pt1 | contig 11069 bp, 22 predicted proteins | sample EasRivERMGT100_2_FD_104904 | JGI IMG/M metagenome (GOLD analysis project Ga0137435, IMG submission 104904) | Soil microbial communities from meander-bound floodplain in the East River, Colorado, USA - East River MetaG ERMGT100_2 | ecosystem: Environmental > Terrestrial > Soil > Floodplain ... | reverse complement strand
GAGCTTTTTACTATGCTTTTGGAAACGAAAGCGGGGATTAGGAGTTAACCATGTTCCGGACCCTGTTGGAGCAAACCTGGCTTTGGATAGCGGCGCTTTTCGCTCCGTTTGTCTGGATGACGATTCTCGCTGCGATTTTCGCGGGCGGAAGCTAAACCGTGCGGTTCCAGGTTTACAGGCTGCGGATGGTTAGGTGGAAGCTCTTGTGGGCTTCCACCCGGAGATTGCAGGAAAGGACGCCGAGCAATGCCCTTTGAAGGATGCACCTGCGAGAGCTGCCGGGATACAAGAGCGGCGGGGCTGCCGGAGTATAGGGATCCGGGGAGTACGTGTACGGATGAGACAGGGCGGCAGTTTAGATGGACGGAAGACGGTGCGAGGCAGTACATCCCCCCCGCCACGGTTCCGCCCGTTCCCATACTGGACGGGGCGGAGTGTCAGGAATGCGGGCAAGTTTGCGAATCGGCCGTTGAAGGAAACGAGAGATGGTATCACGCTCACGATTCCGGGCAGATTCTATGCGGAACGTGCGCAACGGAATGCGTGGATTGCTCGCGGGTTTTCGCTCCGGGATCTATGTCGGAAGACATGGAAAACAGGTGCGAACCGTGCGCCGCATTATACGAACGGTGCAATGACTGCGGGGAGCAGGTGCATCGCTCGGATATGCGATACGGTTACTGCGCGTCTTGCCAGGAAACCCGCGGAATGTGTGAAGGATGCGGGCAATTCCTGCATCAGGATAACCTTCAGTACCACGAAGGATCGGGGGCGGATTACTGCGAATCGTGCTACCCTGCGCAGGAATCCCGGCTAATTCATGATTACGGATACCGGCCGGATCCCTTGTTCGAGCGGGGAGATAGACACGGGAGGTTCCAGATTCCAGGGCGCCGGGCGACGGCGCCTATGTATCTCGGCGTGGAAATCGAAGTAGAAGCTACGCGGGGCGCCGAGTTAGACGAGGGGGCGGAGACGGTCCCGGCGGATCGGTATTACTGCAAGCACGATGGGAGTTTATCGAACGGATTCGAGATAGTATCGCATCCCGCAACGTGGGAATGGTGGCGGACGGCGGATCTTGACTTTACGGATAGCTTGCGGGAGCAAGGGTTCCGGAGCTATAACACGGACACTTGCGGGATGCACGTTCACGTATCACGGAAGGTGCTATCGCAATTGGACGTCTACAAACTTCTGAAGTTTTGCAAGAATGCTCCCGGGTTTCTCTTAAAGGTTAGCCGGAGGAAAAAGGCTAACCTGCAACGGTGGGCCGCAATTGGCAGAGAGGGGCCGGAGGTTCTCGTGCTGAAGGCTAAAGGAGACCTGGAATCCCCCGCATGCCGGTATGAGGCGTTAAACGTCACGGGAAGGAATACGGTGGAATTCCGGCTCTTCCGTGGAACGCTGGACAAGGTAGCGATTAAGCGAAACCTCGCTTTCGTGCAAGCCTTGATCCTCTACTGCAAGGAAACGTCTATAAAAAAGCTATCCTCCTCGCTCTTTAGGAAATGGCTAAAGGAGCGGGGCGGAGAGCTTATCGGGTTTAATCACGCAAACGTGCTATTGGAGTCTTTCAAACCGGAGGAGGTTCAGGAACATGTGCTTGATAGTGTTGCAGCCTAAAGGGGATGCCATGCTCCCGACGGAAGAGATTCGGGGAGCGTGGTCTGCCAATCCGGACGGAGCGGGATACATGTTTGTCCGGGATGGCGAGCTTGTGTTCCGGAAACCGTTCTTTAAGTACCGGAGTCTCAAGAGGCATTACCGGAGGGACTTTGCGAAGTACGGGGATAAGTCTCCTTTCGTCCTTCACTTCCGGTATGCGACGCACGGACCCAAGAATAGCCTTAACACGCACCCGCACCCGCTTGCCGATGGCAGGGTAGGGCTCGCGCATAACGGAGTCTTTCCGTGGATTCCGGAGGATAAGACGATTTCGGACACGGTGCATTTCTGTAGGATGCTGGAACCCGTTTCGGCCCAGTCCGTCATGAACCCGGAATTCTGCAATTACCTGGAAGACGAAATCCAGTGGAACAAGGTCGTCCTTCTCGACAACACGGGGGATTACCGGATCTTAAACGAGAATTTCGGCCACTGGATCGGGGATAGGTGGTTCAGCTGTCGGATGGCGCCCCGTACGGTTTACTCTGGGAGCGTTAGGGCGGGGTTTTCGGGGTGGGATCATGACGAGGGGGAGGAAGCGTACTATGGGTACAAGGATGAGCTCGAGGACAAGGCGATATGGGAAAGGGTCCTCGAGTTTGAGAAGGAGCAAGAGGAGATGAATAAATGAGGCTTCCTAAAGCAATCTTGCCCGTGGTCGAAAGACTGCGGGCGGAGGCGCGCCCCCGCGGCCAGCTTGAAGGCTACTACCCTTCGGTGAGCTTGCCGGGTATGTCGCCTATGTTCTTACCCCGCTTCAAGGATCGAGGAGAGCTTTTGTGTCCTATGGGATTCTTGCCGGGAGCGTTGTCTACTTGCCCGTTTGACGAGGGAGACTTTGCTCCGGACAAGGGTTTGAAAGAATCGGATATAAGAGCGTTTGGATTATTTTGGGATTCCTTGCCGCTCGACAAGGCGGAGAAAGTAGCGAGGGAGATATGGCCGGATTTTGGATCAGTGTAGCCTTGTGGGTTCTCGTGTGCGGGTGGCCGATCAAGTTTGCGTGGGAGCTTCACCGGAGGTTCCGATGAAGGACACCGAGGAGTATAGGAAAGCCAAGCTGCGGGCCGTGGAGCTTGCCACGGCGGCAGGGTACCCCGCAGTAATCCGGCACTGGCCGGCGAGCGGGGTGTACCTGGTGGAGCTGGTTGAGCTTGAAAACGACGGCCCGGAATTTGAAATTGTGGAGCCTAACAAGACAGGGCCGGATGGCCCAGAAAGGACGATGTCATGAGTCTTATTTTGCATGCGGGCGCGCGCAGGGCGCCCATCGAGGAAATCAAGGCGCTGCCCGAGCCTAAAGGGCTGGGGGCGCGGCATGTCCCGGTTCCGCACGGGGTGCTGATCGACCTATTGCGGGAGAAGGCGGACAAGGCGGGGTTTACGTTCCGCAAGGAGGAACATGCCCTGACCCCAGACAACGCGACCTATTTCGGAGTCTTCGACCTCGGATGGGAAGGCCCGGCGGACTACCGCGCCGCTAATCAGAGCTGGGGCGTTAGCCTTGGGCTCCGGAACAATCACACGAGGCGGATGTCCGCGGCTATGTGCTTTGGCCAGCGGGTTTTTGTGTGTGACAATCTGGCCTTTCACGGCGAGCATGAGGTATTCCGCCGGCATACCCGGGAGATCCTCCGGGATCTCGGGCAGGAAATCGAGGGCGCCTTGAGGCAGGTAGAGCCCACAAGGGAAGCCTTCGAGCGGCGGGTCAAGGCGTACTCGAGCCGGGAGATGGTTGCTCCGGAAATGGCCCGGCTCTGCCGGGAGCTTGTCTTGCAGGAAGCTATCCCGGAGAAGGCATGGCCCAAGATTTTCCTGGAGTATCAGCCCAGCTACGCTTCGAGCGTATGGGGTTTCTACAACGCGGTAACCCAGGTCCTAACCCCCCGGGACAAGCCAGTCACGCCGCAGTATGCAGACAAGGCGGCGGCTTTCACGGACGTGTTCGATAAGTTTGTGGAGATCAACTAATGGAAAAGGAAAGCGACGACAAGCGGCGGTGCTACTCCAGCGAGGAGTTATCCGGCGATCCCGCCCCTGGCACAGAGAAGGACTTCGGCCGCCTGGTAGACGAGCTCGAGGCGGCCCTGGAGACGTGGGGCTATTGCATGGTCTTTTGTGCGCTCGAGCTCACGCTGCAACGGGCGGCGGAGCGGGATAGAGCCCAGCACGGCCCGGACGCCGAGAAGTATGAAGCCGTACAGGCGATTGCGTTCGCCGGGCAGAGGGCGGCGGAAAGGTTGGCGATATGAAGGCGGCCCTGTTGATTCTGTTGGCGGTCCTGGTCGGGTTGGCCGGGGCCGGGTGCGTCAAGGATGACTATCGCAGGTGGGAGCGCCACTGCATGGCGCACAAATTGTGACCCATATCCCCAAGAGCGGCCCGCGCCGGAGCAATCCAGCGGGCCGTTTCTTTTCTCTTGAAAGATAGGAGCTACAAGGCTAAGGTGCTGATATGAAGTACGTATGGTTTGTGTACAAGCAGAATTGGGATGAGTACGGGGAGCGCGTGGACTCTGTATGGGAGACGGAAGAGGCCGCTATTGCCCGGGCCAGCGGTATAGTCCCTATGACCGAGACCATCGCGGACAGGCCATATTTCAAGCCTCATGTACTTAATAGAGCGCGACGGCTGGAACTGGCGGCCGAAGTGTTCCACGGGGCCGCGTGGAATGTTCGCCCGGTACCGCTGGACACGCCGGGGGGCGGGGAGATATAGACAGGACCTTTGTTGCATGCCTCAAGAGGTGCAACAGAAGATTAGTGGGATTTAGGGTAGACAGACGGGGCGAGTTAGGGTAAGATACGGGCCGTGTTTGAGTGAACGGCGTAACAGACAAGGCTATGCGTGGAGACTAACTGTTTATGAAACAGAGCGTTAAGAAGACAAAGCTCGGGCCGATTGGGCGCTTGCTCAAGACGGCCCAGCAGTGGACAAAGGGGGCGCTGGCCCGGGCGCTGAAAGGCGGGGAGCGGGTCCTTGACCCGTGCTCCAAAAAGGCGCAGTGCTGGTGCCTACTGGGTGCGCTCCATAAGTGCTATCCCGACCCAATCAAGTACGAGCTCGCGGAGGTAAAGCTCCGAGATTTCCTTGAGGCCCGGTACGGACACCGGGGTATCACGAGGTTCAACGACGCCGAGGGCCGCAAATTCTCTACGGTCCGCAAGCTCCTCGAAGAGACGGGAGTTTGAAGGACATAATCGTTGTCTCCCGCGCCGAATTGGCGAGGGAGAGGCAAGCGATTGTGCAGTCGGGGCGGCGGGTTGTGAGTGAGCACGCGCTGCCGTCCGGCAGTGTGATGCTCAAGGTGAAGCCGAACCATACGAAGGAGAACAATGCAGGAAAGCCGCCCACATCTCTGCACTCATGAGGGTGTGGTGGTAGACCCGGGTCTCCCGCTTGACCGCAGGTTCTTTTGCGAGGACTGCGGCCATTACGTACAAGGCGAGGAACTCCCCGAGGGTCGGCTGAGAGACTACTGGCGGGCCGCGAAAGAGGCATGGGGTGGGCGCTGACTACTTGGTCGGTGCCCAGTGCGAGACGGAGCGGGAGCGGATCCTCCTACGGCAAATAGGGTGGATACGCCGGATGCTCGGGCGGACGGTTGTGGTGTACGGACAAGACGATAAATGGTTGCGCGGACACCTTATCACGTTGAAACAGGCTGTAAGCAAGACCCATCCAATTCTCAAGAGGTTTTACATGCAGAGCGATCTATCGGTGATGGACGTGCAGAGAGGCGAGGCGTGGGAGATAGCGGCGGAGGAGCGCATCAAGGATGCGCTGGATACCGTCGGCTATATGTCCTCGAGCGACCTTGCAGACGAAGTAGGGTTGGCGCCGCGCAACGTCCGCAAGGTCATCGAGAACATGGTGTTTGAGGGGCATCCGATAGTTGCGACCCAGGCGGGGTACAAGCTCGCCCGGGATGCGTCGGAGCTCCTGGCGTATCAGAGACGGCTGCTGGCCGCGTCGCATTCACTGATGCGGCGGGCGATTGCGATTGGGGACATTGCTCATGACTTCGAGAGGGGGTGGAGGTAATGGGCCGCGAGCTTACACCCGAAGAGGCTGAGGACCTGGGGGTCAACAGCTATCTGGGATCGGCGCCGGCGGGGGTGTACATGAACCTCGCCCACGTCACGGATGACCCGGAGATTCAGTCCAAGATGCCCCGAATTACGGAGGCGTTGGAGCGTCTGAATGAGGGCCTTACCGATGTGATGGCGGAGATCAACTGGGCACTGGACCCGCAAAACCCGAGCCAGGACGGCGCCGCCGCGGACAGGCGGGCGATGCTGGCACTTAGGATGGCGCTCGGCCTTGAGGGCGAGGGCGAGTCCGGAGAGGAAATGGACATTACGGAGTGATTTGGGATGATCGGTTTACCACTATCCCGGCCGCGCCGAGATACGTGGTGGAGAAGACTTACGGAAGCCGGCCGTTCTCGTTACTCGAGGGCGGCGGGCTCCGCGTTAAGTACGTGGCGAATCGGGATTGCCCGAGAGCGGAGTTGCAGCCGAGGACGGATCCGGATAACAAGATAGGGATCCGTCTGCCGAAGGGGCAGGTTCTTAATTTCAGCACGGCGATCCGGGTGAATTCGGAGGTGCAGAAAAACAAGAGCGTGCTGATGCAGTGGTACCAGGTGATGAAGGGCAATCCGCCCCTGTCGCTGGAGCTGCTGGGTTCGGAGCTGAAGCTGGTAAGGCTTTGGTTTGAGGGGGATTGGCCGGGCTATAACCCGAACCGCGAGACGATCTGGCGGCACTCGATTGCCCGGCGGGTCTGGTACGACCTGGACTTTACCGTAGCCTTCGATAGTGCTCCGGCCGGGCCCGGGTTGATACAAGTCAGCGTTGACGGGGAGCTCGACGACGAGATTCCGGGGCCGAACTGCTACGGCGACGACGTGGGGATCCTGCCGAAGTTTGGGATCTACAGGTCGGGCGCCAAGGATGGCTCGGTGCCGATTGGGCAGGTGACGACGGTGGACTTCGCACACATGAGGATCTGGTGATCCGGGCGTGCGTGGGGACCTGGCCGACGTTCCTCCTCGGTAACGTGCTCTGCTGGTGCGGGATGGCTTGCATGCCGCCGGGCATGGAGTGGTGGGAGATGTATGTGGCCTCGGCATTGTGTACGGCGGGCGGGGTGGTGTTTGAGCAAGGATTCCACAAGTGAAAGTCAACAACTGGCTCGTAGACAAGTTCAGCTTCTCTAAGGTCGGGTGCTTCTCGAAGTGCCCGCGCATGTTCTTCTACCGCTACGTGATGCGGATGAAGTCGCCGGCGTCGTCGTGGCTGCTGTTCGGGCGCGGGGCGCACGGGGGGCAGGAGGCGGATAACCTGGCGAAGCTCCGAGGGGAGCACCTGTCGGTGGCGCAGGTCCTCGAGTCGGCCGTGGCCGAGTTCGAGGGCGAGGTGGAGAAGGAGGGGGTGGGCAGGGACCTCAAGGATGCGTTTGTTGAGGAGCACTCCCGGCAGCTCGAGGTGTTCGAGGAGTCGGGCGAGCGGGCGAAGATAGTGCCCGTGCCCGGGACGGTGGAGGGGGCGTTCCAGATAGAGCTCATGGTGGGGGATGGAGAGGGGCCCAAGGCCCCGGCCTTGATTGAGGGGTTCACTGACGTTGTGAGTCAGGAGCGCCCGGACGCTCCCCGCCGGTTATGCGATTACAAGACGGCAGGCCGTCCTACAAGCGAGAAGGAGGTAGCGAAGCATTTGCAGCTCGGGCTCGAGGCCATAGGGGGCCAGGCCGAGGAGGCGCAGGTGATTACCTTTGTGAAAGGGGGTAAGCAGAAGCCGACGGCGAAGGCGTCGAAGGCGTATCCGGTTGATAATGGAAGATGGCAGCGGGTGCTGGCGTGGTTTGCGGAGGGGATTCACTCTATTCGCCGGGCCGTGAAGTCCGGGGACTTTCCGAAGTGTGATCCCGGGGCACACTACTGCTCCGCTGAAGCGTGTGAGTTCTTTGGGTTGTGTTACCCGGGGAAGCAGCCGGATCTCCACAAGTGGGTGGAGGTCGGCGAGATCCGGCCGTCGGGAAGTCTGCCCCCGGCGGAGTGGAGAATGAGTAAGGCAGCGCGTAAGGAGGCGGAAAGAACCGCAACATGAAGGCTGGTAAATTCCTTTCGAACTTCCTGAAGTCGAAGGATGTCAAGGAGCCGACGACGATTACGATTACGTCGGTCGAGGTCGAAGAGTTCAAGGACGATGACGGCGGGGCCCGGGAGAGCCTGGTCCTGTATGCCAAGGAGATCGAGCAGGGGGTGGTGCTGTCGAAGACGGCGCTGGCCCAGGTGATCGACATTCTTGGGTCGGACGAGACGGATACGTGGACGGGGAAGCAGATTGTGCTGTTCAACGACACGTCCGTGACGTTCAAGGGCAAGAGGGTGGGCGGACTCCGGTTCCGGGAGGCCGCGTGAAGACCCGGGAGGACAGAGAGGCCGATCTTCAGGCTCGTATCTACGATCTTGAGGCGGAGATCCGCGAACTCAGGGGCGAGAAGAAGCTCGAGCTCGAGGGCGGCGGGCGGTTCGAGTACACGAACAGCGAGCTCTTTATTGTCACGGGGTTTGATGAAAGTGAGAGAGGGTGGTTCATTGTGACCTCGGACATCGAGAAGATCCAGGATTTCCTGGCCGAGATTCAGGATGAGCTGGACTCGGGCGAGTAAGTAGAACCTCCCTTTAGCCGGGGGCCGCGCATCCGTAACACGCGGGCTTTTTAGGACACGAATGGACAAGGATCTGGCTAACGAGTTCGCGGCCCTGGCGGTGCGGACGTTCAACACGGGCGCGACCCGGTCGGCAGAGGCAGGCAAGCATGATTACGAGGGCTTCCTGTCCCCGCTGGCCCTGGAGCGGTTCGCGGAGTACATGACGAAGCACCGGGTACAGGCTGACGGCAGCCTCCGGGCGTCTGACAATTGGCAGCGCGGAATTCCTCTGGACTCCTACTGCAAGAGCGCGTTCCGGCACTTCTTCGAGTTCTGGAAGGCGCACCGGGGGCTGCCTGTCAAGGAGGACATCGAGGAGTCCCTGTGTGCGCTGCTGTTCAACGTGCAGGGTTACCTGCATGAGCTTCAGAAGTGCAAGGCTGAGAACCTGACCCTGTGATCCCCGGCAACTGGATCCCAGGCGCCGGCGACGAGGCGAAGACTGTGAGCGTGAAGCTGATCCGGCGGAGCGGGTTCTCGATTCGCTGGCCGGCGCTTTCGACGGACAAGGAGCTCCGCATGGAGGAGCGGATGTTTTATGAGTTGGCGAAGAGGGAGGACTGGTGCCCGAAGTATCCGAAGGAGCTGACGTTCCGTAGGATTGGCGAGACTAACGAGTTCATGGAGTGCTGAGAATGGTTACGTTTTGGCTTTGCTTCGCTTGTTTCCTGATCGGATTCGGGGCCGGGCTTCACTTCGACCGGGCATGAAGGTCCTGGTGATCGGCGCCGCGGGGTACCTCGGCCGGCATGTGTGGCGGGAGTTGGAGGAGCGGGGGCATGAGGTGGTGGCCGTGGACGGGCTGTTCTGGAATCAGCCTGCGCCGCCGGGGCTGATTGTTCAGGTAGTCGAGACGGGCAGGGACCTGGAGACTCTTGTAAAGGCTACGGGAGCCGAGGCAGTGATATGGCTGGGAGCCATCGCACACGACCCGACAGGGAAGATTCCTCTATGGACGGCTGAGAGGTATACCCGGGCTGCGGCGGTCGCGGCGCTGGGGTGGATGAGCCGATCGGTAGTGTTTGTGAGCACGCTGTCTGTTTTTAACACGAAAAAGCTGGAGGGGTATCCTCACTTTAAGAGGATGGCGGAGACGGATCTGTTCCAGAACCCCCACGTCAGCATCCTACGCTTCGGTACGCTTTTCGGCCCGGGCGTGGATACGGATTCGTACCGGGAGCATCTGCTGCTCAACAAAATGGTCTACGACGGCCTGAAGCATGGGGTGGTGAGGGTGGCGAATCCGAAGGCGAGAAGGCCGGTGTACGCGGTGGATATGGCGGCCCGGGACGTGGTGGAGGCCGCGACCGGGGATGCCCCGCCGGGAGTGGATAATCACTTCACGTTCTCCCGGACCATCGAGGAGTACGGGAAGGAGATTGCCCAGATGACGAACGCCACGCTGGTCGTAGAGCCGGGCGTGGATAGCAGGGACTACGGATGGGACGACGACCTGGACCCGGACGTGTTCGGGTGTCTGCTATGGGAGGAGACTGGGCCGCTCCTGGAGTGGACCCGGGAGCACCTGGAGGAGATCCGGCCGCGGCGGCAGATTTTTGAGAGGGCGGAGTAGTGGCCGGGGCCCCTAAGAAAGCGGGCAAGTATATTGTTCTTATCTGGTTGTGGATTGTAGTCATGTACTGGAGAACTTTTGGATGAAGCCGATCTGGCTGAAGGTGGCGGAGACGCCGATCCGGGAGCACCACTACCAGGCCGCAGTGCAGCATTGCCTGCGGACGGGGAAGGTGGACCAGGGGGCGGCCGTTGACCAGCTCGAGGCGGAGTTTGCGGGGAGGTTGGGGGTGCCGCGGGAGTGGGTGCTGGCGGTGCAGAGTTGCACGGCGGGGATGGGGATGTGCTTTCACTTCAGGGGCGGGAGGGTGAAGGCGCCCGCGATTACTTGGCCGGGGTCTTACTGCATGGCCTCGAGGGTGGAGTTCTACGACGTGGAGCCGTGGGCGGGGTCCCGGGATCTGCTCGTCATGGTGGATCTGTACGGGGCGGCGGAGTTCAATAAGGCCCCGTTCGATCAGAGCTTTAGCAAGCCCGAGATTGTGCTGGACGCCGCGCACAACGTGCTTGACCCCCGGCATGGTGAGATGGTTAAGAAGGGCGGGCAGGTGGACGCCATTGTGTACAGCTTTGGCGCCGTGAAGCAGTTGTCGGGGATCCGGGGCGGGATGGTGGTGTCGAGGTGGGTGGATGATAGGTGGCGGGCGTACCGGCACTATGGTGTGCTGCACAATAGGGTGCCGGAGCTCGTGCAGGCCGGGAACTTCGACATGAACGACTTCTCCGCCGCGCTGATACTCGAGCAGCTTAAGGAGTGGGATGAAGCGAAGCTGGAGCTGGAGCGGCTGTTGCTACACTACCAGGAGCGTCTGCTTTACTCGGGCGCGAAGATAGTACACGGCGGCTCGGGGCATCTGTTTGTCCTTTGGCACCCGGAGCGCGACAGGATCCGCGATGCGCTACGGTTCGAGGGGATTGAGACGAGCGTGCATTACAAGCTGCCCGCGTGGCTCAACCCGTTCGACTACCCGAGGAGCCGGGAGTGGGCTAACACGGCGCTAACGTTGCCCCTTCACTCGCGGATGGAAATAGCCGACGTTGACCGCGTCTGCGAGGCTGTTCTGGAACAGAGAGGCGAGGCAGCGAACAGATAGGCTGTCGCCGGAGGT
>Ga0137435_1000642_pt1 | contig 11077 bp, 11 predicted proteins | sample EasRivERMGT100_2_FD_104904 | JGI IMG/M metagenome (GOLD analysis project Ga0137435, IMG submission 104904) | Soil microbial communities from meander-bound floodplain in the East River, Colorado, USA - East River MetaG ERMGT100_2 | ecosystem: Environmental > Terrestrial > Soil > Floodplain ... | reverse complement strand
CGGCAAGCCGCTGGGCGCGACCGAGTTCAGCAACATGCACGCCGCCTACGACGGCCTTCCGGCCGAAATGAAGCGGGACCTCGAAGGCATGACGGTTCTCCACGACTTCAACAAGTTCTGGGAGAAAATGCGCCGCGAAAAAGGCAGCAAGCGCCCGCCGCTCACCGAGGCTCAGCGCAAGGCGAAGCCGCCGGTGTCGCACTCGATCTTTCTCGCGCACCCGATCACCAGGCGCAAGGTGCTGTACGCGAACCCGGGCTATTCGATGCGCATCAACGAGCTGCCGGAGAAGGAAAGCGACGAGACGCTCGAGTTCCTGTTCGAGCACCAGTTGAAGCCCGAGTACCGCTACGCATTCCACTGGAGCGAGGGCGACGTCCTCATGTGGGAGGACATCGGCACCATCCACAACGCGGTGGCCGACTACGGCCCGGAGGAGCCCCGCCTGATCAAGCGCTGCCAGGTGATGGCGACGATGTTCTACGGCGAGCAATGAGGCTCGCGAGCTTTTTCAGGCGACCGATAAAGGAGAATTCATGAAAAAGGAATTTGCGGCGCTTGTCGCCATGCTGTGCGCGCTCGCCGGCAACGCCTCGGCGCAGGGCTATCCGACGAAGCCGGTCAAGTTCATCGTCGGCTTCGCGGCGGGCGGCCCCACCGACGTGATCGCGCGGATCGTCGCGGGAGACATGACCGCATCGCTCGGCCAGTCTTTCATCGTCGAAAACCGGCCGGGTGCGAACGCTATCGTCGCCACCGAGGCGGTCGCGCGCATGCCCGCCGACGGGTACAACATACTTTTCTCGTCGCTCTCGCTCCTCGTGAACGCGATCCTGCTGGAGGGCAAGATCAAATACGATCCGTTCAGAGACTTTGCGCCGATCAGCAACGCGGCGGTGTTGCCGATGGTGGTGGTGACCAGCCCCGAGACCCGCATCAATTCGATGCAGGAGCTGGTTGCGCTCGCCAAAGCGAAGCCGGGCGAGGTGAGCTATGGGACGCCCGGCCATGGCGGCTCCTCGCACCTTGCCGGTGCGATGCTGGAGAGCGCGACCGGTACCAAGATGATCAACGTCCCCTTCAAGGGCAACGGCCCGGCGCTCGCCGAAGTGATGGCCGGCCGCGTGACCTTCATGTTCTATCCTGTCGTCGGCATCGCCGACCAGGTCGCCGGGAAAAAGCTCAAAGTGCTCGCTCTCGGCACCGCGAAGCGCCACCCCGACTTCCCCGCTTCGCCGACCCTGAGAGAGGCCGGATTCCCGGGCTTCGAGGAAACGGCGCCCTGGGTGGGCACGCTCGCTCCCGCCGGCACGCCTGCGGCGATCGTCGGGCTTCTGAGCGAGGAAATGCGCAAGTCCCTCGCCAAGCCTCAGACGCAGGAGCGGATGAAGACGCTCGGCGCCATCACCGTCGCGGACACGCCGGCGGAATTCGCTGCGTTCCTGAAAATAGACTACGAGCGCTGGGCGCGAGTCATCAAGGCTTCGGGAGTGAAGGCTGAATGACCACTGTGGGTGAGCTGCACGACGCCACCGGTGACTCTCCGGCTTCGGCGGCATCGTCCTGCCCGGCTTCGCGGCGCGCGGCCGCGCGCATTCTGCGCACCTGGAACATCGAGGATCTGCGGCGGCTTGCAAAAAAACGCCTGCCGCGGGGAATATTCGATTTCTTCGACGGCGCCGCCGAAGACGAGATCACGCTGCGCGACAACCGCGCCGCGTTCGAGCGCGTGCGGCTCGTGCCGAAGGCGCTGACCGGGGTCGAGCACATCGACACGCGAACCAACATCCTCGGAGCACGCTCGAAGCTGCCGATCGCCGTCGGCCCCACAGGCGGCATCGGTTTCGGCTGGCCCTACGCCGACGTGGGTATCGCGCGTGCGGCCGCCGCGGCCGGCATCCCCTATACGCTCTCGACCATGGCGACCGCGTCGATCGAGCGCATCGCGCGCGAGGCGGGCGGGAGGCTGTGGTTCCAAGCGTATATCTTCCGCCAGCGCGAGATGACGATGGGCTTGATCGAGCGCGCACGCCAAATCGGCTACGAGGCGCTGATGGTCACGGTGGACGTGCCGGTCGGAGGCAAGCGCGAGCGGGACTTTCGCAACGATTTTGCGATCCGCTTCCGCTTCACGCCGAGGAACGTGCTCGACTTTGCTTCGCGTCCGGCGTGGGCGCTCGCTATCCTGCGCCACGGCATGCCGGTGCTGGAGAACGTGGCGGGCCTGGCGCCGGAGGCGAAGAGCACCGCCGAGATCGCCTCCTCGGTCGGACAGTTCTGGGACGCGGACTTCGACTGGGACGGCCTGAAGGAAATGCGCGACCGCTGGCCTCGCAAAGTGCTGGTGAAGGGCATCCTGCGCGCCGACGACGCCGAGCGGCTCGCCGCCATGGGTATCGACGCGGTAGTCGTGTCCAATCACGGTGGGCGCCAGCTCGACGGGGCGGTGGCCGCGCTCGACGCGCTGCCGGCCATCGTGCGCGCCGTGAAAGGCAGGATGAGCGTGCTGGTGGACGGCGGCGTGCGCCGCGGCGTGGACGCGGTCAAGGCGATCGCGCTCGGCGCGGAAGCCGTCATGCTCGGCCGCGCGACGCTGTACGGTGCCTGCGCGGCGGGTGAAGCGGGCGCGGCGCGCGCCGTTGAAATCCTGCGCGACGAGCTGGTGCGCGCGATGCAGCTCTCGGGGGTGCGCACGGTAGGCGAGATCGGCGCCGATTTGCTGGCTTCACGCGGCTCCTGAGCGGACGAGCGTCCCCGTGAAATGCAAAGGAGGAAACCATGAATGAATTCATCGCCTCGATCAGCGGGCTGGGCTATTTTGTCGCTTACTTTGCGACAGCGCTGGCCCTCGTCGCCGTGTTCCTGACCGTATACACCTGGGTCACTCCGCATGGTGAGATCGCCCTAATCCGGCAAGGCAATGTCGCCGCGGCCCTGTCTCTGTCCGGCGCGCTGCTCGGCTTCATCGTTCCGCTCGCCGGCGCGATCACCCACAGCGTCGCGTGGTGGGACATGCTGTTTTGGGGTGGCGTGGCTCTGGTCGTTCAGCTTCTGTCGTATTTCATCGTGCGCATGATCTTGCCGAGCCTGTCGCAGGACATCTCCGCCGGCAAGGTCGCGCAAGGTTTGCTTCTCGGCACGATTTCGTTTGGGATCGGAATTCTGAACGCGGCTTCGTTGACGTATTGAGCATGGAGGGCCGATGAGCCGTAGCTTTTTATTCGCAGTGGCGCTTGCCGCCTCTCTGATCCCGGCGGCTGTTCTCGGTCAAGCCTATCCGAACAAGCCGATCCGCCTGATCGTCCCCTGGCCGGCGGGCGGCACCGTCGACGGCGTCGCCCGGGTCATCGGCCCGAGTTTTTCAGCCGGCCTCGGCCGCCCCTTGCTGGTCGAGAACAGAGCCGGCGCGGGCGGCTCGATCGGGCAGGCGGAAGCGGCGAAAGCGCCCGCCGACGGCCACACCGTGCTTCTCGTGTTCGACACGCACGCGGTCAACCATCTGCTCTACAAGAACCTCGGCTACGACCCGTTCAAGTCCTTCGAACACGTGAGCCTCATCGTCACTTCGCCGCAGGTGCTCGTCGGCGCGACCAACTTCGCTCCCTCGACGGTCGCGGAGCTGGTGGCCCACGCAAAATCGAACCCGGGAAAGGTCACGTACGCAACGGTGGGCGCGGGCAGCTCGAACCACTTGAACGCCCTGCTGTTTGCGAACCGCACCGGAATTGAAATGACCCATGTGCCCTACAAGGGCGGCGCGCCGATGATGATCGACCTGGTTGGCGGCCAGGTGAACGTCATGTTCGTGTCCGCGCCGCAGGCGATTCCGCAGGCGAAGGCGGGCCGCATCAAGGCGCTCGCGATCGGCAGCGCGCGCCGCATTCCCCAGCTTCCCGACACGCCTACGGTCGCCGAGTCGCTGCCGGGATTCGCCGCGCAATCCTGGGTGGGACTGCTTGCCCCTGCCGGCACGCCGAAGGACATTGTTGCGCGACTGCACGCCGAGCTGACGAAAGCGCTCACCGATCCCGAAGTGCGCGGCAAGCTCGCCGCCCAGGGCTTCGACGTCGTCGGCAGCACGCCGGCGGAGTTCCTCGCGTTCGCGCGCGCGGAATCCGACAAATGGGCGAAAGTCATTCGCGACCACCAGGTGCGTGTGGAGTAACCGGTTACAAAGTGAGGGGACACATCCCCTCACACTCCCCTAAGCGAGGTCCGTTTCAAGCAATTCTGAAACGGACTCTAATACAATAGCTGTGCCGTCACAGGGTGAGGAGATCGCCATGCCCCGAAATATGAACTGGGTGCCGCAAGGCGTCATTCCCGCGGTGCTGCTGCCCTTCAACGAGGACCTCTCGATTGACGAAGCGTCGTTCCGCGCGCACTTGCGCGATGTCGCCTCGGTCGAAGGCCTCTCGGCGATCACGATCAACGCCCACTCGACCGAGGTCGCCTCGTGCACCTTCGACGAGCAAAAGCGCGTGCTCGCAATCGCCCGGGACGAGATCGGCGGCCGGCTGCCGATCGTCAACGGCGTCTATGCCGAAGGCAGCCTCGACGCCGCGCGTATCGCCGGCATGGCGGCCGAGGGCGGCGCGGCGGCGCTGCTCGTTTTTCCGCCCGGGCCCTTCACCATGGGCCAGCGACCGGAAATGGCGGTCGAGCACTTTCGGCGTATCGCAGGAGCGGCCGGTCTCCCGATCATTGCTTTCCAGTACCCGCTTGCAGGCGGCCAAGGCTACCCGCTCGCGACGCTCCTGAAGATCATCGAGGCGGTGCCGCAGGTACGTGCGATCAAGGACTGGTGCGCGAGCCCGCAGCTGCACGAGCGCCAGATCCGCGCGCTGCAATCCATGAACCCGCCTGTTAACGTCTTGACCACGCACAGCTCGTGGCTGATGAGCTCGCTCGTCGCCGGCGCAAACGGCCTGCTCTCGGGCAGCGGTTCGGTGATCGCTGATCTCCAGGCGAAGCTTTTCCGCGCGGTCCGCGCGAACGACCTCGCCACCGCGAGGAAGATCAACGATCGCATCTGGCCGACGGCCGAAGCGTTCTACGCCGAACCCTGGGTCGACATGCACAATCGGATGAAAGAGGCCCTGGTGATGATGGGAAAGCTTCCCCGTGCGGTGGTGCGCCCGCCGCTGGTGAAGATCCCGCAATCCGAGATCGAGCGCATCCGCGCCGCGCTCATCGCCGCGGGCCTTCTGGACCAAGCCGGCCGCTCGCTCCGCGCCGCATGAATGAAAATCGAATGCGTCCTGCAGTGCGAAAACCATCTCGGTGAAGGCCCGGTCTGGGACGTGGAGGAAGGACGGCTCTACTGGGTTGACGGTACCGGCCGGCGCGTCGGCAAGCCCTCGATCTGGCGGCTCGATCCGAAGAGCGGCAAGACCGAGAACTGGGCACTAGCCCGCGACGTCGGCGCGCTCGCGCTGCGGCGCAAGGGCGGCGCGGTGCTCGCGCTCGACGACGGCTTCTACTTCTTCGATTTCGGCGGGGGCAGGCTCGAATCGATAGCGCTCGTCGACGCCGGGCAGCCGCGTACGCGCCTGAACGACGGCAAATGCGACCGGCGTGGGCGTTTCTTCGCCGGCGGCATGGACGACAAGGAAGAGCTCGCGATCTGCGGCTTGTGGCGCCTCGATCCCGACCTGCGCGTCAGCAGAGTGGATGAGGGCATCATCTGCTCGAACGGCCCGTGCTGGAGCCCCGACGACCGCACTTTCTATTTCGCCGACACCTTCCAGGGCGAGATGTGGGCCTACGACTACGACATTGCGACCGGGACGCTCGCCAACAAGCGGCTTTTCGCCTCCTTCAAGAACGACCCGGGCGTCGCCGACGGCTCGACCGTGGACGCGGAGGGCTGCGTGTGGAACGCGCAGCTGATCTCGGGAGACCTGGTGCGCTACGCGCCCGACGGCAGCGTCGAGCGGCGCATCGGCATGCCGGTGAGGAACATCACCAGCGTGATCTTCGGCGGGGATAAGCTCGACGAGATCTACGTCACTTCGATGGCGCGCGTGAAGCACCCCGCCGTGCACGACCATTTCGCCAGGGAAGTGAAGCCGCAGTTCCTCGCGGGGAGCCTGTTTCGTATAACTGGCCTCGGCATCCGCGGCGTGCCCGAGCCGCGCTTCGCGGGGTGATTGAGTCCGCCTAGGGTGAATATTCACCCTAGGCGCTGCGAAATTGTTCTACTGTGCCGAAGGACCACCACCGGTAAATTGACTGCCATGACCATGGACCTCGGAAACGTGCTCGGCATGCTGGGAGTGTTCTTTTGCCTCGCCAGCTTTGCCATGAAGAACATGCTGTCTTTGCGGGTGCTCGCCCTGGCGGGAAACGTCTTTTTTATCGGGTACGGATACGTGGAGTCGCTGCTGCCCTCGATTGCGCTCAATGCCATCTTGCTGCCGCTAAACGTTGCCCGCTTGTGGGAGATCATCAGGCTGTCCAAGGAGATCGCGCGCGCCACCCGCGACTCGCCGGTGTCGGAATGGCTGCTGCCGCACATGCGCTCCCGTCTGTTCAAGGCCGGGGAGGTCCTGTTCCGCAAGGGAGATGCGGCCGATAATCTCATCTACGTCGCGAGCGGCGAGTTGAAGCTCGAGGAAATCGGCCGGAAGATCGGGCCCGGCGAGCTGATCGGCGAAATCGGGCTGTTCTCCCCGGAAAAAATGCGGACCCAGACCCTGGTGTGCGAAACGGACGGAGAGATCTATCACATGACGGACAAGATGGTCTTCCGGCTGTACTACCAGAACCCGAAACTGGGCTTCTATCTCATGCGGCTCGTGACAGAACGCCTGTTGAGGGACGTGCAGAGGTTGGATTGCAGGCCGGCGCCCGTGTGAGACGGCCGGCTGGAAAGGGGAGAACCATGCGTCGTATTCTGGCTTTCGGATTGTCCATTGTATTCGGCGGTTGCGGGGTTTCACCCGAGATCATCAAGGTCGACAGCATGGCCTTCGGTGAGGTCATCGAAGACACCACCAACAAGCTGCTCGTGGTGAACGTTCTGCGGGCGCGGGACAAGGCCCCGCTGCATTTCGCCGATATTCCCGTGATCCGCGAATCCATGCAACAGTCGTCTTCCCTCGGATTCCTGAATGTCTGGGGTCTTGTGCCCGGCACGACACTGCGCGATACGCGGAGCGGCACTCTAACGTTTCAATCCTCGCCCAGTTTCGAGCTCACCCACCTTCAGTCAAAAGATTTCATCACCGGCATATCGTCGCCGATCGACCCGAAGATCGTGAAATACTGGCTCGACCGTGGCCTCGACCGCCGCATCGTCCTGTTGCTTTTCTTTTCGGCGGCCGAAATCGTCGAAACCCGCTCGGAAAGCGGCCCGGTGAGGACGATCAAGATCATGAACTCCCCCCGCGATGCGATCGATCTGATCTGGGGGAGAAGTGGCCCGTTCAGCGGACCCGAGCCGTTGAAATGCGACTCGCAATCGGATTTCGAGCGCTACCTGAAGCTCCTCAATCTGGCGCGAACTTTTTTTGCCAACACCTACCGGGAACGCCGGCAGCTCGCGAGAGGCATGAACCTGGATCCCGAAAAAGACAGCAGGAACTTGCAGGGTTTCGCTGCGCTCGACCAGTCGAAGGTCCAGCTGGTTTATGACAAGGGCCTTTCCGCTTACAGCCTCTACGCGCTCTCGAGCGAGCAAAAGGTCGCGTTCTGCTTCTACGACGACCGGACGCCTTTCGGGCTTCCGCAGTCGCAATACGAGATCGTCCAGGCGGGCCCGGAGCGGGCGAGCGACAGAAGGAGCTGTTACCAGTCCGTCGTCGACGCCCCGGTGGAGGATTCGACCAGGCCCCCGTTGAGCGAGGCCCCGGTCTTCTTCCGCGGCCCGGCTGATGGCAAGCAGGCGTCCCGCTATTGCGAGATCTACAACCAGTTCCTCCGCATAACCCCCCCCGTTACCGACGCCGCCGGATACCCGAAACTGGAAGTGCGGCTGCACATCCGCTCGGTCGGCGAGATTTTCCAGTTCCTCGGCGACCTGCTCCACTATCAGGAGGAGATCAAGCGCTATCTCGAGAGCGATCCGCAGGTCAAACAGAGGCTCAATACCCCGGTCACGTTTGGCTACTGCCCCGACGATGCCGGCCCGGGCTGCAACGACATCTTCTTCCGCCTGGATGGCGATCCTGACAACGCGCGCTTCACGCTGAGATACCGGGACAGGGCGTATGCCGTCGCCAACATCAATCCCACGGAGGGCGCGCCGCGCAAGGACGGGTCGGGCCGGCCGGGTGACACGCCCCGGAAGGACCATACCATCGAGATCCTGTCGGTGTTGCATCAACTGGTGAATCTCAACAAGTCCGCGACGGACATCAGGGCGACGCCTTCGGTGCAAGTACTTCCTTGAGGAAATTTGGCACGGTTCGCGCGCGGGCGGTTTGACACTACAGCGGCTTCTCTCTTAGTGTCGGAACCGTCGTTGAGAAGATGAAAAAGGAGGCGTTCATGTGGGGATTGGGTTCGCGTCTGGGTGCCGTGGCGCTTGCGCTGACTTGCTGCGCAGGAGCGGTTCACGCGGCGCCGTTCGGCATCTTCGATCCGCGATCGCTTGCCATGGGCGGGACCGGGGTTTCGTCCGGCACAAGCGGAAACGCTTCGTATTTCAACCCGGCGCTGCTCGCGGCTGCGAGGCCGAACGATACCTTCTCCTTCGAGATCATGGCCGCGGCCCGCGCCTACGACCCGGACAAGCTGCGGGACGACATCGATACGCTGGACTCGTCGGGGCAGAACCTCGGCAATGCGATAAGCCAGTTCAACCAGACCCAGAACACGGGCAACGCCGCCCAGCTCGCGAGCGCGCTCGGCTCCTTCCAGAACGCCCTGCGGACGGTCGGCAACAAGACGGCCGAGGCCAATCTCTTCGCCTCGCCCCTTACCGTCGGGGTCCCCGGAAAAGATCTGGGCTGGGCCGTATCGGCCGCGGCGCGCGCCGATATCGGGCTTAAAGCGGTCTATGAAACGAGCGATGACGCGCTGCTCACAAGCTACCAAACCGCCGCCCAGAATTACGCAATGAGCGGCAGCGCGGCCGACCTTGCTGCCCTGATCGCCCTGGGTGACACCAACAGCGACGGCATGCTGGATGATCCGAATCTCCTCTCGCATGTCGATGTCCGCGGCGCCGGCTTCGCGGAGTACGGCGTCTCGCTCGCTCACGAGTTCCAGAGCCTGGGCAAGCTCGCGATCGGGATCACGCCCAAGTACGTCAAGGTCTATACGCTTGACTATAGAGCCAGCTCGCAGAACCCCGAAATCACCGCCGACCAAGGGCGCAAGGACTACACGAGCAGCAACCTCGACATCGGTCTGGCCCAGGATCTCGGGGCGGGATTCAAGTGGGGTCTGGTCGGCAAGAACGTGATCGCGCGGGATTACGCTACCATCCTTGGGAACAAGATCGAAGTGAAGCCTCAGGTGCGTGCGGGCCTGAGCCATCACACCGATTGGACCACCTTCGCGATCGACGTCGATCTCACCGAAAACCAGCCGGTGTCCTTCGACAAGCCGACGCGCTACGCCGCCGTGGGCGTGGAGTTCGACGTCTGGGGCTTCCTGCAATTGCGGGCGGGCTACCGCGCCGATCTCTCAGGAAACTACAGCGGTATCCCTTCGGTGGGGCTGGGATTGCGGTTCCTCGGACTGCACCTCGACCTCGCGGTCGCCAAACGCGGCGAGGAAGAAGCCATGGCGGCAGCGCAACTGGGGTTCAGGTTCTAGGCGCCGAGAGCCAAGTCCGAAGGACCCGGCGCCCGGGTAGTCCCTTGTTCCTCGTGGCAGCGCAGCATGATGAGCCGCAGAAGGTAGGCGCCAAACTCCGGATTCTCGTGGAACAGAGCCCAGATCTTGTCGTCCGTTATCGAGGCCAGGCGGACTTCGCTTTCGCACACCGCTGTGTCGGTACGCCGCTGTCCCGGGGCAAATATCCCCATCTCGCCCAGCAGTTGACCGCTCTTGAGAAGCGCATTCTTTCCCACGATCCGGACGCTTCCGTCCAGGATCAGGAACACCCCTCCCGCGCGGTCGCCCTTCCTGAACAAGGTCGTGCCGGCGGGAAGCTGCTGCAGCTGCATGTAGGGAACCAGGATCTCCGTCGCGAGAGTTCCGCGCGAGGCGCGCTTGACATTGCGTATCAGCGAGCACATCTCGCTCAGGCGCAGTACGTTCAAAGGCAGCAGCGCGAGGTGCAGCACGACGATGGGCAGCGCGCTCGCCATCACCCCATAGGCGACAAATGCGATGTTGCTGGCGATGGCCACGCCGCGCAGCGGAACCATCGTCCGCAGGCAAAAGGTCGCCAGGACCAGCGCGCCGGCGACCCAGCCGATGATATCCACGGTGTCCACAAGAGGCTCCCGGAGTCGTCAGGTGATTTTTTTCGAGAATCCCGAGGTCCTTACCGGGTACGCTCGGCCAGCATCTTGCCCAGGATTTCCCCGGCGAACCGGAGGGTGTTGCCGGCGCGGCAAAGCAGGTCGGCCACCAGCTCCGCGTCGTGCATCCCTTCTCTCGCTGTCTGCCGGTCGCTTTCGCTGGCGTGGATGCTGTCGATGTGCTTGTCCATGCTGGTATGCGTGTTCGTGCTGATCATGGCTTGCTCCTAGTCCAGTTGCGTTCCCGGTTTCCCGGCCCGTGCAAGCTTGCTTGCACGGTCACCAGCTTAGTTTTGGGAGGAGGACAGGCGCTGTTAAGGCTTCCACTATCTGCCTGTGGAATATTCACACCGGGTGGAAGAAGGAGACGGCAGCTGCCGATTTCGGCGGCGGCGCCGGGGTGCCGCGGGGAGGTTCGCCGCCGAAAGCGGCGAAAGGCTAATCCGCCCGCAGCTTGTTCTTGCGGATGATCTCGCCCCAGCGGGCCGAATCGCGCCTGACGATCTCGTTGAACTGATCGCCCGACACTCCGGAAGGCTCCACCCCCAGCTCGCGGAAGCGGTTCGCCACCGCGGGGGTCTGCAGCACCTGGCGGATGTCAGCAGCGAGCTTGTCGAGAACCGGCCTGGGCGTTCCGCCGGTTGCGAAGATGCCAT
>Ga0137435_1000641_pt1 | contig 11104 bp, 10 predicted proteins | sample EasRivERMGT100_2_FD_104904 | JGI IMG/M metagenome (GOLD analysis project Ga0137435, IMG submission 104904) | Soil microbial communities from meander-bound floodplain in the East River, Colorado, USA - East River MetaG ERMGT100_2 | ecosystem: Environmental > Terrestrial > Soil > Floodplain ... | reverse complement strand
GCGCAGCGGCCGGTTCATGGTGCTCATGTCGTCTCCTCCCGCCGCAGCTGCTCCGCGCTCGGCATCGGAACGGCGCCGATCGCCAGCAGCCTCGCGTGCTCCGCGAGCGCGTACGCGTCGGTCATCGAGGACAGGTGGTCCGCCAGGAGCCTCGTCATGCGGGGATCGAGGCGGTACCGCCGGGCCTCCCGCTCCCGTTCCGCGCGCGGCAGGTCTCTCCAGTATCGCACGCCGAGATGCTCCTTCGCGCGGAGCAGCACGTGGTCGTCGAGCAGCGAGGGGTCGGCGAAGTACGCCGCGAAGAGGCCGTGGACCGCGCGCCGGCCGACCGCCTCGACCCGGTCCGCCTCCGAGCCGAGGAGCACGCGGCGATCGAGGAACGCCTCCAGATCGCGGAGGAGCTCTTCCCCGCCGCGCGCCCAGCCGACCTCGGCGCCGGTCAGCGCCTCCTCGCGGATCTCGCCGAACCGCGCGGGGCCGTCGATGCGGTGCCGGCCCGCCCAGCGGGCGAGCGACTCCCGCGACCCGAGGATCACGCCCGTGACGAGGAGGTGCGTGAGACCGCGGTGGATCGCATTCGCCTTGACGAATCGTCCCCCCCTTTGGGGGTATCGCTCGCCGAGCTTCTTCCGGAGCGACCGCACCGCGGCCAGCCGCTCGACCTCGGCGGGCTCGACGACCTTCGCCTGGAGCGCGTCGTCGAGATCGTGCAGCGCCGACGCCACGCGCGCGGCGACGGCCACGACCTGCGCTTCGATCGAGCCCGCGCGGCCGAGCCGTTCGATCCCGTCGCGCGTCGCGTCGCACAGGTTGAGCCCCGGATGGGCGTAGCGCTTCTCGAGAAGGTCCACGACCCGCAGCGCCTGCGCGGACTTGGAGAAGCCCCCGAGATCGCCGAGCCCCGGCCCCCCGCGGCCGTCGAGGGCGCCGGAGAGCAGGACGTGGAGCGCCCGTTCCCCGGCCGGGCCGAACGGCGGCTGCCCCAGGTCGTGCGCGAGCGCGATCGCCTCGATGAGGTCCTCGTTGAGGGTGAGCGCGCGCCCGATGGTTCGCGCGACCTGGGCCACCTCGAGGGTATGCGTCAGGCGGTTGCGGCGATGGTCCTCGTAGGCGGGCAGGATCCCCGCGATCGCCTTCTGCCTCAGCCGGCGGAAGGCGCGCGAGTACACGATCCGGTCGCGATCGCGCTGGTAGGCGAGCCGGTAGTCGAACGCGCGGCCGTCGTCCTCGAGGGGGAGCCGGCGGGTCGCGTCGGCCGAGCGCAGCGCATACGGGGCGAGGCGGCGGTCCTCCTCCCGCTCGAGGGCCTTCCGGGTCGATTCGGGCATCGGGCGGGGATGCTACACCCCGGCTTGAAAGGCGCTCCGGCCGGGCCTAGCTTTCCCCCAGGCCGCGCCCGGCCGGGAGGAGTCGATGCCGCTCACGATCGATACGGACCAGTGCGAGTCGACCGGCGTCTGCGCGATGGTGTGCCCGGAGGACGTGATCGACTTCACCGACGGACGCCCGGTCATCGTCAACAAGCTCGCGTGCACCACCTGCTGGAAATGCGTCGAGGGGTGCGCCTCCGGCGCGATCGAGCTCGACTGACGTTGCCGCCCGCCGCGCGGCGCGATACCGTTCGCCGCGCGTGTTCCTCGACACCCTCACCTCCCTCGACACGGTCGCCGCCGCCTTGGTCGAGCGGGCGCGCGTCCGCGGCGCGTACCTGATCTGGCGCGCCCAGGAGCGCTCCTGCGCGCGCGTGCTCGTGCGGTCCGGGCGCGTGGAGGAGATGGCCACCTCGGTCAGCTCGGGGCACGGGATCCACGTCGTCGACGAGCACGGCGGGGTCGCGCTCGCCAGCCGCGACGACTTCCACGACGGGCCGGCGCTCGCCCTGCTCGACCGCGCGCTCGAATCGGCCGCGCTGGCGCACCGCCTGGGCGTCCCCCCCGCGTTCCTGTCCGGGCTGACCCCGGAATCGGCGCGCCTCATCCCGGCCGGGCTGGACGCCTACGAGCGGCTCGAGCCCTCGCGTGCCGCGGCGCGGCTCGCCGAGCTCGAGGCGGAGATCGCGGCGCGCGCTCCGGGGCTCACGACGACCCTCGCCCTCTCGACCGACCTCGACGCGTGGCGCGTCGTGCGGTCCGACGGGGCCGACGTGACCTGGATCATGCCGCGGTGCGTGCTGCGCTTCTCGGCCAGCTCGCGCGGAGCCGCGCGGCACACGGTGGGCGCGTCGGTGTCGGGCCCGACGCCGGACCTGCTCGACGATCCCGGCAAGATCGCGACGTTCCTGACCCGGGCCGCGACGGCGGCGCGGCTGGCTGCGGCGCTCCCCGACGCCCCGAACCACCCCGCGGGGTCGTTCCCGCTCGTCATCGACTACGCGCTGGCGAAGGGCCTCGCGCACGAGGCGTTCGGCCACGCCTCCGAGGCCGACGGCTTCCGATCCTCGGTCCTCGCCCGCGACGGCCGCTTCCGCTCCGGGGACACGGTCGGGGCCGCGCACGTCTCGATCGTCGACGAGCCGGTCGCCGGGGACCACGCGTGGCAGCCGTACTCCGCCAGCGGCGTGCGCCGCGAGCGGGCGACGATCGTCGACCACGGGCGCCTCGCGGACGCGCTCACCGACCCGTGGTCCGCGCCGCTTGCGGGAGCACGGCTGACCAACGCCGACCGCGCCGAGTCGTTCCGGGTCGCGCCGCTGCCGCGGATGTCGAACATCCGGATCGAGCTCGAGGGCGCGCGGCCCGCGGCGGGCGCGTTCGAGGATTACGGCCCCGCAGAGGTGCGGGAGCTGCTCGCGGAGGCCGGCGTCCTGGCGCGGCATCCGGAGGTCGTGTTCCTCTCGGGGTACAGCGGCGGTCAGGTCAACCCGACCACCGGCGACTTCGTGTTCAACTGCAAGGCGATCTACACGCTCGGCGCGCGCGGGATCCGTCTCCACAAGCCGGCGATCTTCTCCGGCTCGATGTTCGGAGCGCTCCACGCGATCCGCGAAGGGTTCGGGCCCCTCCTGCTCGACGCGATCGGGACGTGCGGGAAGTGGGGTCAGAGCGTCCCCTCGTCGGGAGGGAGCCACTACTTCCTCGTACTCGATCCGGCCCCCACCGTCCGGCTCGGAGGACGTTGACGTGGACGTGTCGGGACTCGTCGAGGCGCTCGGGGCGACCCGCGTCGACGGCCACTTCGTCGACGCGTGGAGCCTCGCGGCGACCGAGGCGCGCCGGATGACGCTCGGCACCAAGGACTCGAGGACGGGGAGCCCGCACGCCCCGCTCGCGCTCTCGGAATCCCTGACCGCGCGGGTCAAGATCGTCTGGAGCGACGGGCGCATCAGTCGAGGCGCGCTCGACCGGCGCCAGATCGTGCAGGACGCCGCGGCGGCCCTGCGCGCCACGCGCGCGAGCTCCTACGACGACCCCGATGCGCGCCTGGTCCTCGGCCCGGCAGCGTTTCCCGACGTGCGCGTCTTCGATGCGGCGACCGACGCGCTCGCCGCAGGTGCCCTGGAGCCGCTCGCTTCGCGCCTGGCGGCGATCCGGGGCCGGGTCGCCGCCCACGGGTTTCGCACCTGGAGCGGCTCGCTCCAGGCGGCGCGCGCGACCGCCCGCGTGGTGACCTCGGAGGGGCTCGACGCCGCGACGCTCGGCACGTCCTGGAGCTGGCACGCGAGCTTCGACGGCGAGATCGGCACGGGATTCGCGGCGCGATCGCAGGACGACGAGCCGGCGTTCCACGCGCGGCTCGACCGCGCCGTCCCTGCGGCGCTCGCCCTGCGCGCGGACGCCTCGTCCCGCGCGGGAGGCGTCGTTCCCGTCCTCCTCCACCCCGACGTCGTCGAGGAGTTCGTGATCGCGGCGCTCCTCCACAACCTGGACGGAGCGGCCGTCGCCCACGGGACGGGCGCCTTCCGGCGCGACCAGTTCCAGACGAGGGCCGCCGTGCTGCGCGAGGACCTGACCCTGCGCCACGACCCTCTGGTGCCGCTCGCCTCCGGCGCGTACCGCTTCACCCAGGAAGGGCTTCCCGCGCGCCCGGTGACCTTCATCGAGGCGGGCCGGCTCGTCAGCCCCCTCCTCGACCTCAAGTACGCGCGCCGCCTCGAGCTGCCGCCGACGCCGCCCCCCTCGGCGATCGACACGGTCTTCCTGGAGGGTCCACCCCCGCTGGAGTACGCCGCGGCGTGCGCCGCCGCGGCGGGCGGCGCGCTCGTGCTCGGCGTCCTGGGCGTCCACACCCAGGATTTCACGAGCGGGGACTTCTCGATGTCGGCGCCGCAGACGGTCGCCCTCGGCCCGCGGGGCTTCGAGGGGCGCCTGCGTGCCACGATCTCGGGGAATCTCTTCGGCATCCTCCGGTCGCCCCAGCTCCGGCTCGTCGCTTTCCCGGGGGAGCACACGCCGGGCTTGCTCGTCCCCATCCGGCTCGACCCCGTGTAACGCCTTGACTTCGAGGGCATCGCATCGCAGGAAAAGCGCGTGCGATACGACCGTCTCACGCTCAAGGCGCAGGAGGCGATCCAAGAGGCGCTCTCCGTCGCCCGTTCCTCCGGACATGCGGAGGTGCGCCCCCTCCACCTCCTGGTCGCGCTGGCGGCTCAGAAGGACGGCATCGTCCCGCCCGTCCTCGAGAAGCTCGGCGCCGACCCCCGGGCCGTGGCCAACGCCGCGCGGGGCCGCCTCGAGACCGCGGCCCGCGTGGAGGGAGCCGCCGCCGACCCCTCGCTGTCGCGCGCCCTCCAGGACGTCCTCGACGGGGCGGAGAAGGCGGCGCGGGAGCTCCAGGACGACTACGTCTCGACCGAGCACGTCCTGCTCGCGATGATCCGCGGCAAGGGAGAGGCCGGCGAGATCCTGCGCTCGCTGGGCGCGACGCCCGAGAACGTGCTCCACGCTCTGCGCGACATCCGCGGCTCCGCGCGCGTCACCGACCAGAATCCCGAGGACAAGTTCCAGGCGCTCGCCAAGTACGCCAAGGACCTCACCGAGCTCGCCCGCCGCGGCAAGCTCGACCCCGTGATCGGCCGCGACGAGGAGATCCGGCGCGCGATCCAGATCCTCGGCCGGCGCACCAAGAACAACCCCGTGCTCATCGGCGACCCCGGCGTCGGCAAGACCGCGATCGTCGAGGGCATCGCCCGGCGGATCGCCGACGGCGACGTGCCGGAGAGCTTGAGGGACCGCCGGCTCGTGGCGCTCGACCTGGGCGCGCTCATCGCGGGCTCGAAGTACCGCGGCGAGTTCGAGGATCGCCTCAAGGCGGTCCTCGACGAGATCCAGCAGTCCGAGGGTCGCATCATCCTGTTCATCGACGAGCTTCACACGCTCGTGGGCGCCGGCGCCGCGGAGGGAGCCGTGGACGCGGCGAACCTGCTCAAGCCGGCGCTGGCGCGCGGCGAGCTGCGCTGCATCGGCGCGACGACGATCGTCGAGTACCGGAAGCACATCGAGAAGGATGCCGCGCTCGAGCGCCGCTTCCAGCCGGTGCTCGTCGGCGAGCCTTCGGTCGTGGACACGATCTCGATTCTGCGCGGCCTGAAGGACCGCTACGAGGCGCACCACCGCGTCCGCATCACCGACGCGGCGCTCGTCGCCGCCGCAACGCTGTCCCACCGCTACATCGCCGACCGGTTCCTGCCGGACAAGGCGATCGACCTCGTGGACGAGGCGGCGGCGCGCCTCAAGATGGAGATCGACTCCGTGCCGGCGGCGATCGACGAGGTGAGGCGGCGCGTGACCCAGCTCGAGATCGAGCGTCAGGCGCTCAAGAAGGAGAGGGACGTCGCTTCGCGCGACCGGCTGGGGAAGCTCGAGCGCGATCTCGCGAATCTCAACGACGAGCTGAAGGCCGCGCAGGCCCGGTGGCAGGCCGAGAAGGACGCCATCACCGCGATCGCTGCGCTGAAGGACGAGCTCGACCGCGCCCGCTCCGACATGGAGCGCGCGCAGCGCGAGCAGGCGTACGAGCGCGCGTCGCAGCTTCAGTACGACACGATCCCGGCGCTGCAGAAGAAGCTCGAGGGCGAGCAGGCCAAGCTCGCGCAGATCCAGAAGGACGGCGCGATGCTCCGCGAGGAGGTCGGCGAGGAGGACATCGCCGCGATCGTCTCGAAGTGGACCGGGATCCCGGTCGCGCGCATGCTCGAGGGCGAGACGCAAAAGCTCGTCCATCTCGAGCAGCAGCTCCACGAGCGCGTCGTCGGGCAGAACGACGCGGTCTCCGCGGTCGCGGTGGCGGTGCGCCGCGCGCGAGCCGGGCTCAAGGACCCCAACCGCCCCGTCGGGTCGTTCCTGTTCCTCGGCCCGACCGGGGTGGGGAAGACCGAGCTGGCCCGCGCCCTCGCGGCCTCGCTGTTCGACGACGAGCGCGCGATGATCCGCATCGACATGTCGGAGTACATGGAGAAGCACTCGGTCGCGCGGATGATCGGCGCGCCCCCCGGCTACGTCGGGTACGACGAGGGCGGGCAGCTCACCGAGGCGGTGCGCCGCCGGCCGTACTCCGTCATCCTGCTCGACGAGATCGAGAAGGCGCACGCCGACGTCTTCAACGTGCTCCTCCAGGTTCTCGACGACGGGCGGCTCACCGACGGCCGCGGACGGACCGTGGACTTCAAGAACGCGATCCTGATCATGACCTCGAACCTCGCCTCGACCTACATCCTCGAGCACGCCGTGGAGGGGAAGGAGAAGGTCCGCCGTCACGTCGAGGCGGAGTTGAAGAAGGCGTTCCGTCCCGAGTTCCTCAATCGTCTCGACGACTGGATCCTTTTCGACGCGCTCGGGCCCGACGACATCCTGAAGATCGTGGACCTGCAGCTCGCGCGCCTGCACGCGACCCTCGCGGAGCGGCGGATCGAGCTCGAGGTCAAAGACGGCGCGAAGCGGAAGCTCGCCGACGAGGGGTACGACCCCGTGTTCGGCGCGCGCCCCCTCAAGCGGGCCATCCAGCGCCTCATCCAGGATCCGCTCGCGCTGGGGATCCTCGACGGCTCCCTCACGCCCGGCTCGCGGGTGCGGGCCGACGTCGAGAACGGCCAGATCGCCGTCCGGCCCGTCGAAGTCGCGGTACATTGAATGGATCGAGGACACGATGAGCGAGCGGCAGGACACGGTCCGGGACCTGGTTCACCTCCGCGAGAAGATCGACGGCCTGTTCCAGGACGTGCTGAGCCGGTCGTCCGGAGCGCCGGTCGTCGCACCCGCGGGCGCCTGGCGCCCGCCCGTGGACGTCTGGGCGCAGGACGACCGCTACCACCTGCGGATCGATCTCCCGGGGGTGACGCCCGAGAGCCTGACGATCGAAGTCGAGAGCGAGATCTTGCACGTGCGCGGGGAGCGGCGCGACGCCGGCGTCCCTCGCGAGCGCATGCTCCGGGCCGAGCGGCCGCACGGACGTTTCAGCCTGGCGATCGCGCTCCCGCCCTCCTGCGATCCCCAGGGCGTCGAGGCGCACCAGAGAGAGGGCGTGCTCGAGATCGCGCTCCGTCGCGTGCTGCCCGCGGGCGCCGGCCGCGTGCGCGTCGCGCTGCGCTGAACGCGGCGAACCGTCCGGGCTGCTAGACTTTTCGTATGTCGAACTATCTCAAGACGGCGCTGCTCCTCGGACTGATGACCGGGCTTATCCTGGCCGTCGGGAAGGTCCTCGGCGGCAATACGGGCATGGCCGCGGCGCTCGTCGTGGCCGCGATCATGAACTTCGTCTCGTACTGGTTCTCGGACAAGATCGTCCTGCGCGTCTACCGGGCGCGGGAGGTCTCCCCCGCCGAGGCGCCCCGGTTCCACGCGATCGTCGATCGGCTGATCGCCCGCAGCGGGCTGCCGAAGCCGAAGCTCTACCTCATCCCCGGCGACTCGCCCAACGCCTTCGCGACCGGCCGGAACCCGCAACACGCGGCGGTCGCGGCGACCGAGGGCATCCTCCGCTTCATGGACGACGAGGAGATGGAAGGGGTGCTGGCCCACGAGCTGGCCCACGTGAAGCACCGGGACATCCTGATCTCCTCGGTCGCGGCCACGATCGCCGGCGCCGTGACGATGCTGGCGCACTTCGCTCGTTGGGGCGCGATCTTCGGCGGCTTCGGCGGCGGCCGGGACGACCGCGAGGGCGCCAACCCGTTCGCGCTCATCATGACGGCGATCCTCGCGCCGATCGCGGCGATGATCATCCAGATGGCCGTGTCGCGCTCGCGGGAGTACGCGGCCGACGCCGGCGGCGCCGCGATGGCGGGACAGCCGTACGGCCTCGCGCGGGCGCTCGAGAAGCTCGAGACGATGTCGAAGCGCCTGCCGATGCCGGCGGCGCCCGCGACCGCGCACCTGTTCATCGTCCAGCCGTTCACGGGACGGGGCTTGATGACCCTCTTCAGCACGCACCCGCCGATCCAGGAGCGCATCCGGCGGCTCCTCGGCCGGTAAGGGATCGACCATGAAGGTGCACGACAAGCGCCACGGAGCCCGGGACGAGGACGCCGAGGAGCGGGACGACGATCACGGGAACGGCGAGACGGCCGAAGCCCCGGTGACGATCGACCCGGCGGAGCTCGACGCCGCCATGGCCCGCGCCTCCGCGGCGGAGCGGAAGCTGCGCGAAGTGCAGGAGGGCTTCCTCGCGGCGCGCGCCGATCTCGAGAAGACCCGGGAGCGCGTCGATCGCGATCTCGAGCGGCGCGTCGCGCAGCAGTTCGGGGACCTCGTCGCGGGCCTGCTCGAGGGCCTGGACGACCTCGATCGCGCGATCGAGGCGGGCTCGCCCATCCCGGCCGCGGCCCCCGTCCTCGACGGGGTCGCGATCGCCCGCGACCGATTCCTGGCCGACCTCGGGCGCGCGGGCGTCGAGCGCGTCGAGCCGGTGGGCGAGCCGTTCGATCCGAACGTGGCCGAGGCGGTCGGCGTCGCACCCGTCGACGATCCGGAGGACGCCGACCGGGTCGTGCAGGTGGTCCGGGCGGGATACAGGCTCGGCGACCGGACGATCCGTCCGGCCCGGGTGCTGGTGGGGAAACGCGTGCCGTGATCGCGCGCGCCGCGCTGTGGTGGCGCGTCACACGTCCGTTCACGCTCCTCCCGCCGCTGCTCGGGGTGATCTCCGGCGCGATCACGGCCTGGGGCTCCGCTTCCCATCCGCACGTCCTCGCCGGACAGCCGCGCCGGCTGACCGCGTCGATGGCGGCCACGGTAGCCTTGGGCTCGGCGTGCGCCGCGCTGCTCAACGCCGCCTCGAACGTGATCAACCAGGTCTACGACGTCGAGAACGACCGGATCAACAAGCCCGGGCGTCCCCTGGTGACGGGCGCCATCGGGATACGGGCCGCGTGGTGGGGCGCCGTCGTGCTCTACGCGGTCGCGGTGGTGCCGACGTGGCTCGTGGTGATCTGGCCCGCGGAGACGCTCGCCGGGAAGCTCGCGGCGCCTCCCCTCGCGCACGAGTGCTTCTTCATCTTCCTGCTGGGAATGCTCTTCACCTTCGCCTACTCCGCCCCCGCGTTCGGCCGCACGAAGGCGAACGCCTTCCTCGCGAACCTCACGATCGCCATCCCCCGCGGGTGCCTGCTCAAGGTGGCCGGCTGGTCGATGATCGCGTCGGCCTTCCACGTCGAGCCGTGGTTCATCGGCGGGATCTTCTTCCTGTTCCTCGTCGGCGCGTCCTCCACCAAGGACTTCTCCGACATGGCCGGCGACGCCGCGGCGGGATGCCGCACGCTCCCCGTGCGCTTCGGCGTCGAGCGCGCCGCCCGGATGATCGCCCCGTTCTTCGTCGTCCCGTGGCTGCTCATGCCGATCGGCGCGTGGACGTCGATCCTGACCGGAAACCGCTGGGTCCTGACCGGCCTCGGGCTCGGGCTCGCGGCGTGGGGCACTTACACGGTGCGGCTGATCCTCCGGGATCCGAACGACCTCGCGCGCGTGGAGAACCACCCGAGCTGGACGCACATGTACCTGATGATGATGTGCGCCCAGGTGGGGTTCGCGGTCGCCTATCTCGTCTAGACCATATGGAGTGACCGCTCCCTGCGTAGACTCGCGGGTTGCTGACGACCTGTGAGAGCGGCCAGCTAGGCGATCTCCAGGCCTTCCGCCTCGAGCGTGACGACCGTCCCCGCCTCGCCGCGCACGATCCGCTCGACGTCCGTCAGGGCCCCGATCGCCGCGACCTTCCCGGTCCCCTCGACGAACTCGATCGCGGATTCGACCTTCGGTCCCATCGAGCCCACGGGGAACAGCGAGGGGTCGAGGGCGCGGGGATGGGCGCGGCGGATGGCGCGCTGGCCCGGCTTGCCCCAGTCCAGGTAGACGGCGTCGGCGTCCGTCGCCATGACGAAGACGTCGCAGGACAGCTCGCGGGCCATGAGCGCGCTCGTGCGGTCCTTGTCGACGACCGCCTCGGCCCCGCGGAGCTTCCCGTCGGGCCCGTACATCGTCGGGATCCCGCCGCCGCCGGTGCAGATCACGACGCAGCCCTTCTCGAGGAGCCACCGTACCGGACGCGTCTGGAAGATGCGGCGCGGCCGCGGCGAGGCAACGACCCGGCGCCACCCGTCGCCTTCCTCGGCGATCGACCAACCGTTCTCCTTCGCGATCTGCTCGGCTTGCTCGCGCGTGTACACGGGGCCGATCGGCTTCGTGGGCTTCGCGAACGCGGGGTCCGCCGGGTCGACCTCGACCATCGAGAGGACGGTGGCCAGGGGCTTCTCGAACGGGAGGAGGTTGCCGAGCTCCTGCTCGACCACGTAGCCGATCATCCCGTCGGTCTGCGCGTTGAGGACGTCCAGGGGATAGACCCCGTCCTCGGAGTACGCCAGGTCCTGGAGCGCGAGGAGGCCGATCTGCGGGCCGTTCCCGTGCGTGACGAGCAGCTCGTGCGCGAGCGCCAGCGGCGCCAGCGCCGTGACGGCGCGCTTGATGTTCGCCCGCTGGTTCTCGGCGGTCGGCTTCTCGCCGCGACGGAGCAAGGCGTTCCCGCCCAGGGCGACGAGCAGGCGCGCCATCAGCTCAGCGTGGCGACGAGGAGCGCCTTGATCGTATGGAGGCGGTTCTCCGCCTGGTCCCACACGATCGACGCCTTCGACTCGAAGACGTCGTCGGTGACCTCGAGACCGTCCATCCCGTACGTGGCG
>Ga0137435_1000640_pt1 | contig 11108 bp, 8 predicted proteins | sample EasRivERMGT100_2_FD_104904 | JGI IMG/M metagenome (GOLD analysis project Ga0137435, IMG submission 104904) | Soil microbial communities from meander-bound floodplain in the East River, Colorado, USA - East River MetaG ERMGT100_2 | ecosystem: Environmental > Terrestrial > Soil > Floodplain ... | reverse complement strand
GCCCAGCCACTCGGCCAGGCGCGTCACCTTGCCCTGGCGGAAGCAGATCGTTCCGGAGGGCTTTCCGGTGAATTTTCCCTCGCGCACCTCCAGCTCGGTCGCGAGCAGGTGATCGACGCCGAATTCGCGCGCGATCGGCGCGGTGATGAAGGCGTTGGTGGAAGTCACGATCGCGCAGAGGCAGCCTTCCCTGAGATGCCGCCGCACGAGCTCGAGCCCCTTCGTCCGGATCAAGGGGCGCACCCTGGCCTGCATGAATTCGCCGTGCCATTCGTCCAGCTTCGCGCGGGGGTAGCGCGCGAGAGGCGCGAGCTGGAAATCGAGAAACTCGTGGATGTCGAGCCTGCCCGCCTTATATTGGCGAAAAAACTCGTCGTTCCTCGACTCATACTTGCTGCGCTCGAGAATGCCGCGCTCGATCAGGTGCTGCGCCCACTCGTAGTCGCTGTCCCCGGAGAGCAGGGTGTTGTCGAGATCGAAGAGCGCGATTTTCGTTTCCGCTTGCATCAGCTGCTTGCCTCCCGCCCGCCGAGCGCGCGCAGTGCGTCCTTCAAGAACGGCAGGGTGATCGGGCGCTTGCGCTCGAGCGAAGCCTTGTCCAGGGCGTCGAGCATCGCGATCTGAGTGCCCATGTCGCGTTTGAAGTGCGTGAGCAGGTGGCGGATCAGGTCCTCGGCGAGCGCCATCCCGCGGCCGGCGGCGTGCTCGCGCAGCGCCGCGGCCTTTTCCGCATCGGTCAAGGAATGGAGCTGGATCACGATTCCCGATGCGAGGCGCGAGCGCAAGTCCGGCCGCAGGGCGAGCTGCGCGGGCGGCGCCTCGCCGCTCGCCGCGAGTGCCCCACCGCAAGCGCGCAGGCGGTTGCACAGGTCGAACAGGGCAACCTGCCCCGGTTCGTCGAGCCGCGCGACGTCGTCCACCGCGGCGGCTTCGAGCGCGCCGGCGCGCGTCCAGTCGGCGTTCGATGCCGGGATATAAGCCGCCGCGCGCCCCGCCTTGGCCGCCTCGGCGAAGCCGCGCAGGAGGTGTGTCTTGCCGCTTCCGTGAGGGCCCCAGAGAAAGACGAACCGCTCGCCGCCCTCGATTGCTTCGCACAAGGCCCTGAGCGCCGCGCCGTTTTTTCCCGGAGAGAAGTTCTCCAGCGTCGGGGGCGGCGGTGGAGCGAGCTCGAGCAGAAGTTGTTGCATCAGCACTCAACGCGAGAACCCATCCGGACGGGCGGAGGGCATTTCGATTAAAATTCCGTGGCGAACGCGTAACTCTAGCAGGGTGTCGAAAAAGGGGGCATGCCCCCTTTCATATCCCCCATTTCAGACCCTCATAGCCGCACTTCAGTCTTGACCAGCCAGAAGCCGATTACCTACCGCGACGCCGGGGTGGACATCGACGCCGGGGATGCGCTGATCGAAGCGATCAAGCCCTTCGCGAAGAGGACGCTGCGCCCGGAAGTGCTCGCGGGCATCGGCGGCTTCGGCGCGCTCGCGGAGATCCCGAAGAAATACCGCGAGCCCGTCCTCGTCTCGGGAACCGACGGCGTGGGCACCAAACTGAAGCTCGCGTTCCGGCTCGGTGTGCACGACACCGTCGGCGTCGACCTCGTGGCGATGAGCGTCAACGACATTCTCACGCAAGGCGCCGAGCCGCTCTTCTTCCTGGACTACTTCGCCTGCGGCAAACTCGATGTCGCGGTTGCCACCGAAGTCGTCAAGGGCATCGCGCGCGGCTGCGAGCTCGCCGGCTGCGCGCTGATCGGCGGCGAGACCGCCGAGATGCCGGGAATGTATCCGGAGGGAGAATACGACCTCGCCGGTTTCGCGGTCGGCGTGGTCGAGAAAAGCGCGATCGTCGACGGCCGCGGCATCGCGCCGGGCGACGCGGTACTGGGGCTCGCGTCGAGCGGCGCGCATTCCAACGGCTACTCGCTCATCCGCGGCATCCTCGAACGGACCCAGCCGGACTTGCGCGCCGATTTCCACGGCCGAAGCCTCGGCGCCGCCCTGCTCGAGCCGACGCGCATCTACGTGAAGCCGCTGCTCGCCCTGATGCGGCAGCTCCCGGTGAAGGGCATGGCGCACATCACCGGCGGCGGCCTGGTGGAGAATCTCCCGCGCGTACTGCCCGACTCGATGAAGGCAGTGATCGCGCGCTCGTCCTGGAAGGTGCCGCCTTTATTCGAGTGGTTGCAGCGCGAAGGCAGCGTCGCCGAGGCCGAGATGCAGCGCGTCTTCAACTGCGGCATCGGCATGACGGTCGTGGTCGCGGCCGAGCACGCCGATGCGGCGGTCCGTGCCCTGTCCGCCGCCGGGGAATCGGTGTTCCGTATCGGGCGCATCGAGGCGCGCAAAGCCACCGAACCGCAGATATTGATAGGCTGATCCGATGGACAAGCGCGTCGAGCAGACCATCCGGGTGATCGTGAGTGTAGCGCTGGCGGTCGGCTGCCTGGTGGTGCTCAAGCCGTTCCTGACGGCGCTGCTGTCGGCGGCGATCCTGTGCTTTTCGACCTGGCCGGTCTACCGGCTGATTGAGCGCGGGCTCGGAGGACGGCGCACGCTCGCCGCGCTCGCCATGACCCTGCTCATGATCCTGGTGCTGGTGGTGCCGCTGGCGTTGATCGCGGGGAGCTACGTAGACCAAGTCCCTTACCTGCTCGAAGGCCTGCGCGAGATGCTCGCCGAGGGACTGCCCGGGCCGCCGGGTTGGGTCGCCTCGATCCCGCTCGCAGGCGAGTGGCTGGACGCGGGCTGGCGCGAGATCGCAGGCAGCAAGGCACAGCTCGCGGACGCGCTGAAGCGGATAGCGCAGCCGGCGCGCGCGGCGCTGGTGCAAGCCGGAATCATCGCCGGCGAAGGGGTGTTGCAGTTCACCCTGATCGCTTTCATCAGCTTTTTCTTCTACCGCGACGGCGCGGCGCTGGCGCAGGCGCTGCGCGACGGCCTGGGCCGCGTCGCCGGCGATGCTTCCGGCCGGCTGCTCCAGATCGTCGGCGGCACCATCAACGGCGTGATGTACGGCATCGTCGGCACGGGACTCGCCCAGGGCTTGGCGGCGGTCATCGGCCTCCTCATCGCCGGTGTCCCAGGCGCGCTGATGCTGGGCTTCGTCACCGCGATTCTCTCCATCGTTCCGGCCGGGCCGCCGCTGATCTGGATCAGCGCCACGATCTGGCTGTTCTTCCAGGATCAGCCCGGCTGGGCCGTGTTCATGGCGCTGTGGGGATTCTTCATCGTGAGCGGCATCGACAACGTCGTGAAACCGCTGCTGATCAGCCGCGGCGCGAGCCTGTCGTTCGCGCTGGTGCTGCTCGGCGTGTTCGGCGGGATACTCGCATTCGGCTTCGTGGGCATCTTCCTCGGCCCGACGCTGCTCGCGGTGGGCTTCAGGTTCGTGCGCCGCTGGGCGGCGCCGCAAGACGGTGCCGGCCCGCGCCCCGCCCCGCCGGCGCCGAAAAAGGACGATTGATTCCTCCGCGCATTCGGGAAACTCGCACCGTCTTCGTCCTCAACGCTTCGCCCCCAGCATCGTGTCGCGGCATTTCCGGGCGCCGCAGGCGCAGGCGTAGAGCCGTTTCAGCGCCGGGGTATGGCGTCCCTCGACGATCAGGTTGTAGTCGTAGGTCAATTCCCCGCCGGGTGGAATGTCGCGAATTGCATCGATGAACATGCGCCCGTCTTCTTCGACCGGCTCGCAATTGGGGTCGCAGCTGTGGTTGATCCAGCGCGCCGAATTCCCTTGGTGGCTGGCGTCGATCACGATCTCGCCGTCGAGCAGGAACAGGAAGGTGTGCGGGTCCCTGTCGTCGTACTTCCGGTCGGCTTCCTTCTCGCTCATGTGCCTGCCTTCGTATTCGATGATGCGCGTGCCCTTGGGTATGAACGTCGCGGCGAAAACGCCCCTGCCGTGAATGCCGGAGCGGCGCACGCTGATGCGCCGGGGAGTCCTGCGTCGCATCTCAACTCCCGCGACGCGCGAGCCAGATTCCGGCGAGCACGATCGCACCGCCCGCCATCTGCACCTCGCCCATGCCTTCGCCCAGGATCGCCCAGGCGTAGAGCGCGGCGAGCACCGGTTGAAACAGCAGGCTCACCGAGGAGAACGACGCCGGCAGGTGAGCGAAGCCGTAGGCGATGAGGCTTTGCCCTGCGATCTGCGAGACCAGCGCCAAGCCCGCGAGCACCATCCAGCCGCGCGCATCCTGCGGCAGGATCGCATCCGCTGTGAGGAGCGCACAGGGAAGGAGAGCGATCGCCGCGACCGTCGTGCCGATCGCCATGATGCGCGCGGTAGAGGTGCCGCTGGTCGCGGACTTCAGGCAGAGCATGTAACCCGCGTAGAAAACCGCAGTCAGCACGCCGAGCGCGTCGCCGAGCAAGGTAAGTCGGCCGGCGTTTACATTGGGGCCGATCAAGAGCGCCGCGCCGACGAGCGTCACGGCGAGCGCTCCCAGAAACAAGCGCGTGACGCGGTCGCGCCACATGAGCCACGCTCCAAGCGTCACGAAGATCGGCGCGAGATTGGACTCGAGCGTGGCGTTGGCCACCGAAGTGTAGGCGATCGAGAGATGCCACACGGCCAGATCGCCGGCGAAGAACAGCCCCGCCAGGAGCAGCGCCTTGTTCGCTTGACCGCCCGACGCAGGCTCGCGCGGCGAGCAGGCGACCCACGCCCACAGCGGCGCCACGGCAAGCGCCACGCGCCAGAATGCGCTCGCGGTGGGGCTCACGTCCGACAGGCGCACGAAAATGGGCGAGAAGGCGATCGCCGCGGCACCGGCGAGGAGAGCGGCGAACGCGAGCGTTTTCTGCGGAGACGATTCGGCGGCTGAGCTCATGGAGGAGCGCGGAAGTTATCATGCCGCGGACTCGAAATCGAGCGCTGCTTCCGTGTCAGGGGACCCCTTGCCCATTCCCTGGACTAAACTGGTGTCTCCGTAGCGTGTCTGTGTCGGGGTGAGATGAAAAGACTGACGCTCGGCGTGCTGTTGGGTCTGTGGGTGTGGCTCCCGTCGTGCGCATGCGTTGCGGCGGAGACGCCCATGGACTTCATCGACACGCAGATTGCCATCCATGCGGGGCAGAGCGGGGCGTACGTGCTCGAGACCGGCGAGGAAGCGCTGCTGGCACGGGCCTGGCTCGCGGACCATGCCCGACACACGATCGAGGTGCAATACTTCATCTGGAGCACGGACAACATCGGGATCCTGGCCGCCGAGGCGCTGCTGCGCGCCGCCGATCGCGGCGTGAGGGTGCGCGTCATCGTGGACGATCTGCTCATCGACGCGCCGGACAAATCCCTGCTCGCCCTGGGCCGGCACCCGAATATCGGCATCCGCATCTACAACCCCACGACTTCGGTCGGCGTCCCGTTCCACAAGCGCGTGCTCAACGTTCTCGGCGATTTTCGCGGCGTCAACCAGCGCATGCACGACAAGGCCGTCGTCGTCGACGGCAAGGTGGCGATCACCGGCGGGCGCAACATGGCCGCCGAGTACTACGACTACAAGCATGAATACAACTTCCGCGACCGCGATGCCCTGTTGCTGGGCGAAGTGGTGAAGGCGATGCAGGCGAGCTTCGAGAACTTCTGGGCGAGCGAGCTGAGCGTAAACGTGGAAGAGCTCTACGACGGCCTCGGTCTGTTGCAGAAGAACGTGCGCGTGAAGGACGACGAGATCAGGCAGATCTACCGCGAGCTGCACGCGTACGCGAGTTCACCGGAGAACTTCGCGCCCGAGGTGCGCGCCGCCGTTGAAGCCGCGCCCACGGCGTTTGCGCGCCTGACGCAGCAGCTGGTCTGGGGCAAGGTGGAGTTCATCAGCGACCGGCCGGGCAAGAACGACAGCCGGGTGCGGCTGGGCGGCGGCGGGCTGACCGCCGCGGCTCTGGCGCGGCTGGTCGAGGGCGCCCGCGATCGCATCGTCATCCAGTCGCCCTATCTGGTGCTGTCCGACAGGGCCATGGACCTGTTCCGTCAGGTCAAGGCCCGCGGAACGCGCGTGCGCATCAACACCAACTCGCTTGCCTCCACCGACAACCTTCCCGCTTTCAGCGGCTATCGCAATCAGCGCGACAAGTTGCTCGAGATGGGTCTGGAGATTTTCGAGTACAAGCCCGATCCCGAGGTGCAGCGCCTGCTGATGCACCGCTCGGCGGCGGCGAAGGACAAGCCGCCGGTGTTCGCGCTGCATGCCAAGACCATGGTGGTGGACTCGAGGACCGTGTATATCGGCACCTTCAACTTCGATCCGCGCTCGGAGAATCTCAATACCGAAGTCGGCGTGATCATCCACAATGGGGCGCTGGCGCGCGCGGTGGAGGCGGCGATCGAAATCGACATGCAGCCCGGCAACAGCTGGAATGCAGCCCGCGACCGGCCGGATCGAAACGTACCCTTCGCCAAGCGCAGCAAGGTGCGCCTGTTGCAGCTGCTGCCGATCAAGCCATTGTTGTGACGGGTTTCGCCGCAGCCCGCGGCACCGGCTTCAGTCGCGAACCTGGTTGCGCTGCCGGTGAGCCTCGTTGAGGCGTGCGCGCGCCGCATCCACTTCGCCGGCCATGGTGCGCTGGCGCTCGAAGTACTCGGGTGCGAGCCGGCTCTGCCCGCCGACGTTGCCGAGGCGCTCGCCGGGGAGAGGTTCGACCGCCGACCGCTGCCGCTCCTCCGCTTCCCGAAGCGCCTGTTCCGCCGCCTTGATTTCCGCGACGGCGGCATCGAGCGCCTGCGCCCGCGGGCTCTCCGCGGCGAAGCCCGGGGCCGGCGCCAAGCTCACCGCCAGGGCGAGCGCGAGTAGGCCTTTGATCACGGTCATGAAATTCTCGTCGGTAAAACGTCTCTATTAGATCACGGTGAAGGGCAGACGTTTTTGATCCCGGTCAAATCGCGCCTTGGAACGCGACAGCGGGTGGTAAAATTTTCAGGTTCCAGAGTTCCCCGCAATGCCGAATCCCGCCTTCGTCCACCTTCGGCTCCACAGCGAGTTCTCCATCACCGACGGCATTGTCCGCATCGATGAAGCCGTCGAGAGGGCGGTCGCGGACGGCATGCCGGCGCTCGCGATCACCGACCTCGCCAACGTCTTCGGCATGGTCAAGTTCTACAAGGCGGCGCGCGCCGCGGGTGTGAAGCCCGTCATCGGCTGCGACGTCTGGATCACCAACGAATCCGAGCGCGACAAGCCTCATCGCCTGCTGCTCCTCGCACAGTCGCGTGCGGGGTACCTGCGGCTCTCGGATCTGCTCACGCGCGCCTGGCTCCAAAACCAGCATCGCGGCCGCGCCGAGATCAAGAAAAGCTGGTTCGGCGAGGGCACCGAGGGCCTGATCGCGCTTTCGGGGGCGATGCAGGGAGACATCGGCGCCGCGCTCCTGCAGGATCACCGGGAACCGGCGGAGCGGCTCGCGCGGGAGTGGGCACTACTTTTCCCCGGGCGCTTTTATCTGGAGCTGCAACGCGCGGGCGCCCCGCAGACCGAGAGCTACGTCGAGGCCGCGGTGCGGCTCGCGGGAAGCTGCTCGCTTCCGGTGGTCGCGACCCACCCGGTGCAGTTCCTGAAGCCGGAGGACTTCACCGCCCACGAGGCGCGGGTGTGCATCGCCGAAGGGCACGTGCTCGGCGACCGGCGCCGCCCGCGCACGTTTACCCCGAAGAGCTACTTTCTTTCGCAGGCCGAGATGGCGGAGCTGTTTGCCGATCTGCCCGAGGCGCTCGCGAATTCGGTGGAGATTGCGCGCCGATGCAACCTCGCGCTCGAGCTCGGAAAGAGCCGGCTGCCGAAGTTTCCGACGCCCGGCGATGTCTCGCTCGAAGACTACCTCGGCCGGACGGCCTCCCAGGGCCTGGATCGGCGGCTCGCCGCGCTTTATCCGGACCCCACGCGGCGTGCGGCGGAGGAGCCGCGCTACCGGGCTCGCCTGGAGTCGGAGGCGAAAACGATCGTTCAGATGGGTTTCGCCGGCTACTTCCTCATCGTCGCCGACTTCATCAACTGGGCCAAGTCGAACGGCGTGCCGGTCGGCCCGGGGCGCGGCTCGGGCGCCGGGTCGCTGGTCGCCTATTCGCTCGGCATTACCGACCTCGATCCCTTGCGTTACGACCTCCTGTTCGAGCGCTTCCTGAATCCCGAGCGCGTGTCGATGCCCGACTTCGACATCGACTTCTGCGAGCGCGGCCGGGACCGGGTCATCGAGTACGTCAAGCAGAAGTACGGCGCCCAGTCGGTGTCGCAAATCGCCACCTTCGGCACCATGGCCGCGCGCGCGGTGGTGCGCGACGTCGGCCGCGTGATGGAGTGGAGCTACACGCGCACCGACGAGCTCGCCAAGCTCATTCCCTTCCAGCCGGGCAAGCGCATCACCCTGGCCGACGCGCGCGAAATGGAGCCGCGCCTGAAAGAGCGCGAAAGAAACGAGGAGGAGACACGCGAGCTGCTTGCCCTTGCCGGCCAGCTCGAAGGCCTCGCGCGCAACGTCGGCATGCACGCGGGGGGCGTCCTGATCGCCCCCGGCAAGCTCACCGACTTCTGCCCCTTGTACGCGGCGCAAGGCACCGAGAGCGCAATTTCGCAGTTCGACATGAAGGACGTCGAGCGCGTCGGGCTGGTAAAGTTCGATTTTCTGGGCCTCACTACGCTCACCGTGCTCGACTGGGCGGTGCAGTCCATCCGCGCGATGGGAAAGCCCGACTTTTCGCTCGACAAGATCCCGCTCGACGATCCCAAAGCCTATGCGGTGTTCGCCAACGCCAACACCACCGCGATATTCCAGTTCGAATCGCGCGGCATGCGCGATCTCGTCAAGCGCGCGCGGCCCGACCGGTTCGAGGACATCATCGCGCTGGTCGCGCTGTACCGCCCCGGCCCGATGGAGCTGATCCCCGAGTTCGTCGAGAGGAAGAACGGCAAGCGGGTCGAGTATCTCGATCCGCGACTCGAGCCCATCTTGAAGCCTACCTACGGGATCATGGTGTACCAGGAGCAGGTGATGCAGATCGCGCAGGTGATGGGCGGCTATTCGCTCGGCGGTGCCGACCTCCTGCGTCGCGCCATGGGCAAGAAGGACGCGAAGGAAATGGCGCAGCAGCGGGACGTCTTTGTCGCCGGCGCCGAGAAGAACCACCTGCCGCGCGCCAAAGCCATCCTGCTCTTCGACTTGATGGAGAAGTTCGCGGGTTACGGGTTCAACAAGTCGCACGCGGCCGCCTATGCGCTCATCGCCTACCAGACCGCGTACCTCAAGGCGCATGCCCCGGCGGCTTTCATGGCGGCCAACCTTTCCGCGGTGATGGACGACACCGACAAGGTGCACCAGTTCCACGAGGACGCGCTCGCCAACGGCCTGAAAGTCCTGCCGCCCGACATCAACTCTGGCGAGTACCGCTTTGTCCCGGTGGATGCAGGCACGATCCGCTACGGCCTGGGTGCGGTGAAGGGCACGGGCGAATCGGCGATCGGGGCGATCCTCGCGGCGCGGGAAGACGGTCCGTTCAGGGATCTCTTCGATTTCTGCGCGCGGGTGGACAAGCGCACCGTCAACCGGCGCACGGTCGAGGCGCTGGTGCGCGCCGGCGCTTTCGATTGCCTGCACGCGAACGACCATGCGCAGCGCGCGAGCCTCTTCGCATCGGTCGGGGTGGCGCTCGAGGGAGCCGAGCAGGCCGAACGCAACGCCAAGCAGGTGAGCCTCTTCGGCGGCGAGTCCGAGGCGCAGCAGCGGCCCGCCCTCATCGCGGCGCCGCGCTGGGAAGAGGCGCAGCGCCTGCGGGAAGAGAAGCTCAGCCTCGGGTTCTATCTCTCCGGACATCCCTTCACCGCCTACCGCGCCGAGATCGGGCGCTTCGTGAAGGCGAACCTGCGGAGCCTGGCGGCATCGGCGGAATTGGAAGGGCAGCGCACCCAGCTCGTCGCCGGGGTGGTCGAATCGATACGCTTTCAGAGGACCCAGCAGGGCCGCATGGTGATCGTCAATCTTTCTGATGGCACCGCCACCCAGGAGCTGACTGTATACAACGAAGTGTTCGACCAGTACCGCGACCTCGTCAAGGAGGACGCCGTCATCGTGGTCGAGGCCAAGGTGAGGAGCGTGCGGCGCTCGGTGGGCGAGGAGGGCGAAGCCGTGTTCACGCGCATCAACGCCGAGCGGATCTACGACGTGGCGGGCGCGCGCAGCCGCTTCGCGCGGGGCGTGCGGCTGTCGATGAACGGCGAGGCGTCCGCCTCGGGAGCGGCGACGCTCAAGAGCCTATTGGAACCGTACAGGAACGGCTCGTGTCCCGTGGCGGTGTGCTACCGGAACGGCGGCGCGAGCGTCGAGATGCAGCTCGGTGACAGTTGGCGCGTCAATCTGGACGATGCGCTGATGAAGTCGCTGAACGATTGGCTGAGGCCGGAGAACGTGGAAGTGCTGTATCCGTAAGTGTAGGGAGCCTCGTCGTTTCGTCGCCGTGAGGTCGATCTAGTCAATCGGCTTCACTTTGGATCCATCCGACTGGACGGCGTTTCTCCCCGCGATGCGGCCGAATACGAGCGCCCGGAGCATGGCCACGGAGTTCGGCGCGGTTCCGTGGAAATGGCCCGTGATTTCGCCTGCCGCATACAGTCCGCCGATGGGGCCGTCGCGTCCCAGCACTCGCGCGTCGGCGTCGGTTTCGATCCCCCCGAAGGTATACGCGATAGCGCCGACCAGCGGCCAGGCAAGGAAGGGCGCGCGCGCGAGCGCTCGCGCCCAGTTGGATTTGCGCGGCAAGAGTTCAGGCGCGCTCGCCAGTCCGTCCGTTCGCGTCGCGTCGAAGTGCGAGGCGTCGCCGGTGCACGCGGCGTTGTAGGCGGCGAGGGTCTGCGCCAGCGCCGCGGCTGGAATGCCAAGCTGCAACGCAAGCTCGCGAATGGACTCTGCGCGCACCGGCGACACTTCGGAACGGATGGCGCGTCCGTACTCGGGGATGTCGAGGAGCGCAGCGTCGAGGATCGCATAGGCGGTGCGGCCGGGCAGCGAGAAATGCAGGTCGCGCGCGAACTGCTCCCAGGTTTCGTGGACGAGGCCGGCACCCTCGTCGAAGAAGCGCCGGCCGTTGCGGTCGACGACGATGCCGTAGGGATACACGAGTACCACCGG
>Ga0137435_1000639_pt1 | contig 11121 bp, 13 predicted proteins | sample EasRivERMGT100_2_FD_104904 | JGI IMG/M metagenome (GOLD analysis project Ga0137435, IMG submission 104904) | Soil microbial communities from meander-bound floodplain in the East River, Colorado, USA - East River MetaG ERMGT100_2 | ecosystem: Environmental > Terrestrial > Soil > Floodplain ... | reverse complement strand
GCTGGCGCAGCGGCCCGTCGTCCTTCAGCAGCCGATGGATGGCGCTCGCCAACTCGGCCGGTTGACTCTCGGCGAGTGCGCGCACGCTGCTGCGCACCCGGCCACACAGATAGGCTTCGTACAGCAGCTTGGTCAGGCGGGGCGGCCCGAGCATCTCATAGGCAACACCACGCTGGTTGTGCCGCTGCTCCAAGGCCCTGAGTCTGCCCACCGCGTTGCGGCGCAGCATGCCCGCGCGGTAGGTCGGTCCCGCGGTGGACGCGTCGAGTGCGGCGATGATATCCTTGCCCGTCGGCCGGCCCTGCAGCTCCATGATGACGTAATCGGCGACTTCTTCCGGCGTGATGAACTCCAGCTGGCCGAGCGCGGTGACGGTTTCGAACTCGTCGCGCGCGAACAGGCCGTTTTCGCCGACGTCGATGTACACGCCGGCCAACGGCTGCCCGAGATCGCGCCACGGCCGCGCTCCCTCCGCGAAGGCGTCGGCCAGCGGCACGGGCGCTTCGCAGTCCACCAGCGGGATCGGCTTGCCTTTGCGGCGCACGGGTCCGTAGGCCACCTCGCGCCAGGCGATCGTCGCGGTCGGCTTGATCTCCACCGTGATGGGGGCGTCGGGAGTCCGGCCGAGCAGGAACAGCAGCATCGAATGGGCTCCCGCCACCGCGGATTTCGTGAGCAGCGTCGGGCTGGGACGCTCTTCCGAGTGCGTGTACGGAATATTGAATCCCATCCCGCCGGTACCGCTGGTGCCGATTTTGACGTATGCCTGGGTCCCCGCGCGCCGCAGCGCTTCGGTCATGATCTGCGCGTGCCGAATCAGCTGCAGCATCGGGAGCCGCAGCACATGTTGCTCGATCGTGGCGCGGTCCACGCCGCCGTCCTTGGCGCGATCGAGCAACGCGCGCGTATTGCGAAAAATGTCCTGATACGCGAACGCGGTCGCGGTATTGATGCTGTCCACGACCGCGTCGGGCTTGTAGCGCACCAGCAGTCGCACGAGCAAGCTGCGCGCGAGCGTCTGCTCCGTGAGATCGCCCAGCAGGTCATCGATGACGAGCGCGCGGTGCTCCGGACTCGCCAGCACGGCGGCGAGATCGAGCCGCGCGACCGGCTCGGGCATGAAGACGTTGCCCCATTCGACGTCGATTGTCGTCGCGCCGCGGTACGGCTCGAGCGCGCGCGCCGCGGCCCGCACTTCGTCCTCGTACAGCGCCACGAGCACGAGGCGGCGCGGCGGCGGGGTCGCGGCCAGGACGCGACGCGCGACGGCGTGGCCCACGAGGCCACTACCGCCGAGCAGCAGCACCGTCCGGTCAGCGAGTTCCATGCAGCCGCTCGATCGCTCCGATCTCCGCTTTGGTGAGCTCGCGCCACTTGCCTTCGGTCAGCTTCCCCAGCCGTACCGGCCCGTACGCCACGCGGTGCAGCCATTCGACTTTGAGACCGAGGGCTTCGGCCAGGCGCCGCACGATGCGCTGGCGGCCTTCGGCAAGGGTCAACTCGATTTCGATCGACTTGCGCGCGGGCCGCACGCGCGCTTCCACGACACGCACGGCGCGGCCGTCGATCACGATCGGCCGCCCGAGCGCCGTGCGGATCGCGGCCGCGTCGGCGCCATGCACGCCGAGCCAATACGTCCGCGGCACTTCGTAGCGCGGATGCATGAGTCGGTGCGCCGCCGCGCCGTCCGTCGTGAGCAGCAACAGGCCCGACGTCATGACGTCCAGGCGTCCAACGTACGTGAGACCGGGGACCTTGGGGAGAAGGCCGAACACGGTGCGCCGCCCTTCCGGATCGGAGCGGCTCACCACGTAGCCGAGCGGCTTATTGAGCGCGATCCAGGTGGTCCGCGTTGCCGCGCGGACGGGTCGCCCGTCGACGGTGACCTTTTGCGCGTCGGGATCGACGCTCATGCCGATCGTGGCGACCTCGCCGTCCACGCGCACGCGCCCCGCGCGGATCAAATCCTCCGCCTTGCGGCGCGACGTCACGCCCGCGCGCGCCAGGGCGCGCTGCAGGCGCATCAGCGTCATTCTTCGTCTTCGACTGGGGTGGGGCGGCGGAGCGCCACCGACAGCTCTTCGAGCCGCGGCAGGTCCTCCAGATCCTTCAATCCGAGAATCTCGAGAAAGGACGGCGTGGTGCCGTACAGCAGCGGGCGGCCCAGCCCCTCGCCACGCGTGACGACTTCGATGAGCCCGCGCTCGGCCAGCTTGTCCATCACGGCGCCGGAATCGACTCCCCGGATCTCGTCGACCTCGAGGCGTCCCACCGGCTGGCGATAGGCGATGATCGCGAGCGTTTCGAGCGCGGCCGGCGAAAGCCGGCGCGGGCGCAGCGCGAACTGCGCGCGCTCGATCGTCTCGGCGTACTCGCGGCGGGTGAGGAACTGCCAGCCCTCGGCGATCTCGACGAGCTCGACGCCGTGCTCGTCGCCATAGACCGAGCGAAGGGCGGCAAGGGCGGCACGGACGGCATGTTCATCCGCGGTCGGATCCAATGACGCGAGCTCCTCCAGCGTCAGCGGACGCGACGCGGCGAACAGCGCCGCTTCAAGCAGCTTCGCGAGGGGTTGCACGCGTGATGACCATGGGGCCGAACGGCTCGGGCTGCGACAGGGTGAGCGAGCTGCGCTTGGCGAGCTCGAGCAGCGCGATGAAGGTGGAAAGGACGTCTACAATCGTGGCCTGCCGCCCGACGAGGTCCAGCCACCCGAACTCCTCCCGCTCGGCCAGCAGCGCGGTGATGCGGGCGGTCGCGCCCTCGACGTCGAGCGGGCGTGGCACGACGCGGTGCAGCATCGGCTCGGGAATCAGCGCGATCACGCGCTCGGCGGCACCGAGCAGGTCGTTGAGGTCGATCTGCAGCGGCGCGCTGGGCGTGTCGGGCGGCGGCGCCTCGTAGCCCCGGCCGAAGCGCTCGGCCCGCACGTCGGCGGCGCGACCCAGCCAGTCCACCAGCTCCCGGATCTGCTGGTACTCGAGCAGCCGGCGCACCAGCTCCGCGCGCGGGTCCTCCCACTCGTCGTCCCCCAGGCGCCGCGGCAACAGCATCTGCGCCTTGATGCGCAGCAGCCGAGCGGCCATTTCGAGATAGTCGGCGACCTGATTGAGCCCCAGCTCGTTGATCACCGAGAGGAATTGATCCGCGATCTTGGCGATCGGGAGATCGGTGATGTCGACTTCATCCTCGCGAATCAAATGCAGGAGCAGATCGAGCGGGCCGGAAAACTTCTCCAGCTCGACCACAAAGCCGCTGTTGCCGGGATCGCGCGTGATCGGGCTGGTCACGACGGGATGCCGTTCGGCAGCGCGAGCGGGTGCACCATGCCCAGGGCGATCGTCAGCAGCTGGATGGCCGGCCAGAGGAAGAATTGGATGACGCCCGGGAGCATGAAGCTGACGAGCATGATGGGGAGAAAGCCGAACCGCTGCAGCTGGCGGTACTGCATGCCGGCCCCGGGCGGCAGCAAATGATAGAAAACGTGGCTGCCATCCAGCGGCGGGATCGGGATCAGATTGAAGAACGCCAGGACGAGATTGAGCCACATCCCGTAGAACATCATCCGCTGCAAGATCTCGAGCGTTGGCGCGAGTGCGGGCAGCACCTGAGCCAACATGCCGACGACGACGAACAGGCCCGTCGAGATCACGAACAGGATCAGATTGACCACGATGCCGGCCAGGGAGACGATGATGTCGCCCTTCACGTAGTGACGGTAATTCCTCGGATTCACCGGCACCGGCTTCGCCCCGCCGAACGTGTATCTCCCACCCGAGCCAAACCACAGCATGACCGGGAGGAGGATCGTCATGAATGGATCGATGTGCTTGAGCGGATTGAGCGTCAGCCGCCCGAGCATGTAGGCGGTGTTGTCACCCTGCCGGTAAGCGGCTTCGGCATGGGCATACTCGTGGGCCACCATCGAGAACAGCAAAACCGGAGCCCAAACGAAGAACTCGAACGAGATAGCGTTTGCTCTGGGTAGGTGACGGCAAAAGATATGTATACTCTTGACCCCACGCAACTTACCGTCTAGTTTCCGCGCCATGCCGAAGATCAAGTCCGCCAAGAAAGCGATGCGTCAGGCCCGCTCGCGCACCGTCCGCAACAAAGCCCAACGCTCCTCACTGCGCACCGCACTGAAGCACGTGCGCGCCGCCGCGACCGCCGACGCCGCGGCCGCCGCGTATGCGCTCGCCGCTCGTGTTCTCGACCAGGCGGCGCGCAAGGGGCTCATCCACAAGAACAACGCCGCCCGGCAGAAATCGCGCCTGGCGGCATTGGTGAAACGGCTCAAAGAAAAAGCGTAGCCTACATCGCAGCCAATTCGGCCCCGCAGTTTTCGCAGTACCACTCCGTCGCCAGATTCATCGTTCCGCACTCGCGACATTTGAGGGTTTTTTCGACCTCGGCGTCCGCATTCACCGGGGCGTCGGGCGTCGAGTTCTCATCGATCTGATACTGCGCGCCGCTCGCGCGGCGCGGCGACGGAACGCTCTTCTCGTCATCCGTCACCGACTTCAGGAACGCCAACTCGTCCATCGGCGTCTTGCGCTTTGCGGGCGGGGGCGGGGGCGGGGGCGGCGACGGCGGCGAGTTGGCGGGGGCACTGCAGCGGCGCGCGCCGCGGCACCCGGTTTTGACCACACGAGCGTGTCCAACTCCTCGAGGCGTGTGATGTCCCGCTCCACGTCCATCAGCTCGTCGCGGACGGCGCCGAGATCCGCCAGCGCATCCTTGTGGACCTGGGCCCACTGCCCTTCATCATACTCGCCGACTTCATGGCGCAACTCGGTCTCGGCCAGCCGTTCGGCGGCGCCTTTCTCTTTCTTCTGGAGCTCGAGCAGGGTTTCCTTGCGCTGCGCGATCAACTGGCGTGCCGCTTCCGCGTGCGCCTTCAGCTCTTCGGTGACAGCCTTGAGACGGGCCTCGTAGTCGGCGCGCACGCGCGTGCGGACATGCTCCGGCGCCGAGTCCGGGGTCGACTTGATGCGCGCGAGCCACGCCTCGTACTGGCGACGCTCCTCGAGCAACCGCTGGATCGCGGCCGCGCTTTTCGACGGGCTCTTAGCCATCAAGCCCCAACGGCCGCGGCTGCCCGATCGCGCGGGCTGCAAGGACGATTTTTGCGCAGTGCTCCAGACTTTCCATCCGGATCCAGGCCTCGTCGAGTGTGCGACCCATCGTCACCGCCCCGTGATTCGCGAGGAGGAGCGCGTTGTGACCGTCGAGGTACGGAACGACGCGATCTCCCAGCTCGGGGGTCCCGGACCTGCCGAAGGGCACCAGCGGCACGGGCCCAACCACGAAGATAAGCTCCGGCAACAAATTGCCCGGAATCGTCTCCCCCGCAACGGCGAAACCCGTCGCGGCGACCGGATGCGCGTGCACGACCGCGTGCACATCGGGCCGGTGACGCAGGATGCGCAAGTGTAAGTCCAACTCGCTGGTAGGCTTGCGGGAGCCACGCGGGTGGCGACGCCCCGTTAGATCGACTTCGACCATGTCCCGCGCGGTGACCAGCGCTTTGATGTAGCCCGTCGGCGTGACGAGGACGCGTTCCTTGGCGATACGGACGGACAGGTTGCCGTCCCGTCCGGCGATCAGTCCGCTCGCCGCGAGCTGGCGGCAACACAGCGCCATGCGCCGCGCCACCGCGCCCCGGTTCAGCGCGCGGCCCCCCCACCCCCCGGCTGCTCGTGAACGATCGTCCCCGCGACGATGGTGAGGACGGCCCGGCCCGTCAGGGCGCGCTCGGCAAATGGCGTGTTGCGGCTCTTCGATTGGAATGCCTCGGGGTCCACCGACCACTTCAGCGCGGGATCGAGCACCGCCACATCGGCCACGGCGCCCGGAGCGAGCGTGCCGCCGGCCAGATGAAAGACGCGCGCCGGCTCCGTGCTCATGCGGCGGATCAGCTCCGGCAGCGTGAACAGGCCGCCACACACCAGCTCGGTGTGCGCGACCGCGAACGCGGTCTCGAGCCCGACCACACCAAAGGGGGCGTCGTCGAAGGCCGCCTCTTTCTCGTCGTACGCGTGCGGCGCGTGATCCGAGGCGATGCAGTCGATCACGCCGTCCTTGAGCGCGCCGCGGAGCGCCGCGACGTCGGCGGCCTCGCGCAGCGGCGGATTCATTTTGGCGTGCGTGTCGTATTCCTCACAGGCGTAGTCGGTGAGGGTGAGGTGGTGCGGCGTCACTTCGGCGGTCACACGGATGCCGCGCTCCTTGGCCTCCCGGATAATCGCCACCGAGCCGCGGGCCGACATATGACAGAGGTGCACATGCCCGCCGGTCAGCTCGGCGAGCAGCACGTCGCGCGCGACCATGATCTCCTCGGCGGCGGACGGAATCCCTTTCAGGCCCAGGCGTGTGGAGACCAGCCCCTCGTGCATGACCCCGCCGGCCGCCAGCGTGGGATCTTCGCAATGATCGGCCACCGGAATGTGGAACGTGCGCGCGTATTCGAGCGCGGTGCGCATCAGGTGACTCGAGGCCACGGGTTTGCCGTCGTCCGATACCGCGACCGCGCCCGCGCCCACCATTTCCCCGAATTCGGCGAGCCGCTCGCCCTGTTGCCCGATCGACACCGCGCCGATCGGATGGACGCGCGCGCCGCCCGCGCGCCCTGACTGCCGCACGATGAATCCGACCGCGGCCTGGTTGTCGGTGACGGGGTCGGTGTTCGGCATCGCACAGATCGCCGTGAATCCACCGGCGGCGGCCGCCCGCGCGCCACTGGCGACCGTCTCCTCGTCTTCGTTGCCGGGTTCGCGCAGATGGACGTGGAGATCGATCAGCCCGGGCGCGACGATCTTCCCTTTGACATTGCGCACGTCCGCGCCGTCAGGGACCGACAGCCCGCGCCCGACGCCGGCGATCTTCCCGTCCTGGATCAAGAGATCGGCAGGTTCGTCGATATCTCGGCTGGGATCGATGACACGACCGCCCTGCAGCAGAATGGCGCGACTCATTCGCTGCCTCCCCCGCCCCCGACCCCGCCTCGCTTCGCAGCATCCGCGAGCTCGGCGCGGCCGCCGGCGAGCAGGTAGAGCACCGCCATGCGCACGGCCACGCCGTTCGTCACCTGGTCGAGGATGATGCTGTGCGGGCCGTCGGCGACCCGCGAGTCGATTTCGACGCCGCGATTCATCGGACCCGGATGCATGATCGTGATGTCGCGCGGCGCGCGCTCCAGCCGTTCCGGCGTGACTCCGAAGACCCGGTAGTACTCGCGCAGGCTCGGGATGAAGCCGCGCTCCATCCGCTCGAGCTGCAGGCGCAGCACGTTGAGCACGTCGGCCCACTCGATCGCTTCCTCGATGCGGGCAAAGACCTTCACGCCCAGATCCTCGATGCCCCTCGGCAGCAACGTCCAGGGCCCGCACACGCCGACCTCCGCGCCGAGCTTGCTGAGGCCCCAGATATTGGAGCGCGCGACGCGCGAGTGCAGCACGTCGCCCACGAGGCAGACCTTGAGCCCCGCGATCTTGCCGTGCTTGTCGCGAATCGTCAGCAGATCGAGCAGCGCCTGCGTGGGATGCTCGTGTTGGCCGTCGCCGGCATTGATCACGTTGGACGCGATGCGGTTGCCGAGGAACTCCGCCGCGCCCGAAGAGGGGTGCCGGATCACGACCATGTCGATGCGCATCGCTTCGAGGTTCTTGGCCGTATCGACCAGCGTCTCCCCTTTCGATACCGACGAGCCGCTCGCGGCGACGTTGACCGTATCGGCGGACAGACGCTTCTCGGCGAATTCGAAGGAGATGCGCGTTCGTGTGGAGGCTTCGAAGAAGAGATTGACGATCGTTTTGCCGCGCAGCGCCGGCACTTTCTTGATCGGCCGCTCCGAGACTTCCTTGAACGGCTCCGCCGTGTCGAGAATCAGCCGGATCTGCTCCGGCGTCATGTGCTCGAGCCCGGTGAGGTCCTTGCCCAAGGTGGATGAGGTCATCGGACGATGTCCACCTGGTCCCGGCCATCCACCTCGTCGACCTGCACCTCAACCCGGTCGTCGGGGCTGGTTTTGGCCGCGGTCCCGACCACATCGGCCTGAATCGGGAGCTCCCTGCCCCCGCGATCGACCAGGACGGCCAGCGAAATGCGCTTGGGCCGGCCGAAGTCGGCGAGCTCATCGAGCGCGGCGCGGACCGTGCGGCCGGTATAGAGCACGTCGTCCACGATGACTGCGTGTTTGTCGGTGAGATCGCCCGGGAGGTGCGTTGCGCCGATCACGGGGTTCGGCCCGACCGTCCCCAGGTCGTCGCGGTACAGGGTGATGTCGAGCGCGCCGCGCGGCACGTCGACGCCCTCTTCCTTCTCTATGAGCTTGGCGATGCGCTCGGCGAGCTCGACGCCGCGGCGCTGGATGCCGATCAGAATCAGGTCATCGGTCCCCTGGCCGAGCTCGAGGATTGCGACTGCCATACGCTGCAACGCCCGCGACATCGCGCGGGCGTCAAGGAGAGTGGTGCGTGCTTCTGCTTTTGGAGGCCGAGGCATCTCGAAGCTGAAAGCTAGCCTGGCTTCACCGCACGCACAACACAAAGCCCGCTCCGGTCCTTCGGAGCGGGCTTCGTTGTTTCCTCAACTGCGTCGGGCTTTAGACCGGCTGTCCCCCGCAGTTGCCGCCGCCCACGTCCAGCGCGCCCGGCTCGATACGGAACTTGATCGGTAACGTGCGTCCGTCGAGGATGCCGACGTACCCGTCGGCCACGAACCGCAGCTCGCGACCGGAAGCCACTACATCCACGTCTGCAAACCCCAGCTCGACGTCGTTCAACTTCACGCAAATCCGATAGGTCAGGGCCGGGTCGAGCGCGAAGTCCTCGGTGTGCCAGTTGACGATGAAGTGCGCGTCGCCCAGGCGGACCGTTTCGGAATTGCCAGGCTGCGTGGTCGTCGTCGTGCCGAGATCCATGGTGTACGTCGCCAGAATCGCCCCGCACAGCAAGGTCAAGCTGTCCAATTCGCAGATCTCCACCACCGGGCTCTGGGTCGCGTCGTTCCCGGCGCCTGGGCCCGGATTCGGAACCAGGGGCGGCAGGAAGTAGAAGTGTGTGTTGCCGCCGTTCGTGCCGTCGGAGAAGTCGGCACTGAGACGGCTGAGATGGGACGTCGGTTGATCGAGACAGGCAGCGGTGAGGGCGAGGACCGCGATCAGCAGGGCGGAACGCTTGGACATGCAACGCCTCCGGGTTGGTCATGACGGGCGCAGCGCGGGCTCAATCTCGGTCATGGGTCGCGGGTGTTCTGTGATGTTTGACCGGAAGCGGTATGCTGTTCGGATCATGCGGTATGCGGTTTCGGATCGTGGGGCGCGCCAAATACGGGTGTCAGCGGCGGTCTGCCCGCTGAGCATGGGCGGCGAGGTGCGGCGGCGGTGAGGTGAAGCGGCGGCGAGGGGCGGCAAGAGCATGATGGCCGCGACGAAACGATTACGCGACTGGCGACGGACCTCCTATTCAGTCGCGTGGCGCCTCATAAGCGGTTTATCGCGTGGCAGGAATGTCATAAACTTGTGCTCGCCGTCTATCAAGCAACGGCATCCTTCCCCAAGCACGAACTCTATGGTCTTGCGTCACAGTCTCGTCGCGCCGCGTTCTCTGGCGCCGCGAACATCGTCGAAGGCGCATCGCGAAAGGGCCGGAACGAGTTTCGGCATTTCCTCGATATTGCCCTGGGATCCTTGTGTGAGCTCGAGTATGCACTGGAGGTTGCGGCTGCACTCGAGTATCTCAAACCCGACGTGGCTTCGAATCTGCTCAGACAGCAGCAGCGTGCCCGATTCTTCACGTGGAAGCTCAAACAATCGATGCGCTAGCCGCTGCCGCCCCTCGCCGCCGCCTTACCACACCGCCGTCTCACTCGCCGCCGACCTTCAATCCTCGGGGCCCAATGTACTCGGACTGAGGGCGGATCAGATGGTCTTCACCGTGCTGCTCGATCACATGCGCGCACCAGCCCGCGACGCGACCACAAGCGAATGTCGCCACGAAGGACCGGGGATCGAGGCCCAGCGCCTGCAGCACGAGCGCCGTGAAGAACTCGACGTTGGTCCGCAGGTTGCGGCCCGGTTTTACTTCCTCGAGAACTCGTAACACCGTCTGCTCCACCGACCGCGCCAGATCGAACAGCTTGCGATCCTCGAGTGCGGCGCTGCTCATCCCATCGGCGACCGTGCTGAGCACGTCTGCCCGGGGATCGCGGACCTTGTACACTCGGTGCCCGAAGCCCATGATCCGCCGGCCCGCGGCCAGCTCATTGCGCACCCACTGCTCCGCCTGATCCGCCGACTTGATGCGCTTCAGCATCTCGAGCACCGGCCCGGGCGCCCCCCCGTGCAACGGGCCTTTGAGGGCCCCGATCGCCCCCGTCACCGCGCTCACCATATCCGAGCGCGTGCTGGCGATGACGCGCGCGGCGAACGTGGACGCATTCATCCCATGGTCGATGACGGTGACCCAATAGGCGTCGATCGCCCGCGCGGCGATCGGGTCCGGCTCCTTCCCGTGGACCATATAGAGGAAGTTCGCGGCGTGCGTCAGGTCGGTGCGCGGCGCAATCGGCTGCTGTCCCGCGCTCAGCCGGGCGTGCGCCGCGACGATGGTCGGAAAGCGCGCGGTCAGCCGCTTCGCCGCCTGGAGGTCGTCGTCGGGGGTGATGCCGTCGGGATTGGGCAGATCGAGGGACAGTGTCGCGCACGCCATCCGCAGCGCGTCGATGGGCGGCGTCTTCGCGGCGGCCTTGACGACTTGCATCGCTTCGTCCGGCAGTGCCCGCAAACCGGCAATTTCGCGCCGCAAGCTCGTCAATTCATCCGGCGAGGGTAGCCGCCCGCGCCAGAGCAGATGGGCTGCCGCTTCGAAGCTCACCCGACCCGCGAGCTCGCTCAGCTCATAGCCGCCAATAATCAGCTTCCCGGCTTGGCCATCCACATGGCTCAGCCGAGTCTGAGCGGCAACGACACCATCGAGGCCGCGCGGTTTTACCGTACCGTCGATGAGACCGCCTTTACCAATTGATAGATGTACTCGGCACCATCGTAATAGTCTTGCACTCCGATCCGTTCGTCCCTGCCGTGCGCCCGGACGTCGTTGATATCGACGAAGACCCCCG
>Ga0137435_1000635_pt1 | contig 11162 bp, 9 predicted proteins | sample EasRivERMGT100_2_FD_104904 | JGI IMG/M metagenome (GOLD analysis project Ga0137435, IMG submission 104904) | Soil microbial communities from meander-bound floodplain in the East River, Colorado, USA - East River MetaG ERMGT100_2 | ecosystem: Environmental > Terrestrial > Soil > Floodplain ... | reverse complement strand
TTGAAGCTCTTCCCTCAGCGGATCCCCGAGATCGACGGCATCGACTGCGCGGGCGCGTGCCGTCCCGCGCAAGGCGTCGGAGGGGACTACTACGACTTCCTGGCGCTGCCCGGCGGGAAGCTCGGCGTGGCGCTGGGGGACGTCGCCGGGAAGGGCATCCCGGCCGCGCTGCTCATGGCGTCGCTCCAGGCCTCGCTTCGCGGGCAACGGCTCTCCGGCCCCGCGGACCTCGCGCACATGATGACGAACATGAACCGTCTGATCTTCGACTCGTCTCCGGACAACCGTTACGCGACGTTCTTCTACGGGGAGCTCGATCCGGCGACACGCCGGCTCGACTACGTCAACGCCGGGCACAATGCACCGATGATCTTCCGCGGCTCGGGCGCGCTCGAGCGGCTGCCGGCCACGGGGCCGGTGATCGGGCTGGTCGACGGCGGCCGTTACGAGCAGCGGAGCACGGCGCTCGGCCCGGGGGACATGCTCGTCGTCTACTCCGACGGGATCAGCGAGGCGATGAACGCGGACGACGAGGAGTGGGGCGAGCAGCGGCTGTCCGCGTCGGTCGGGGAGCGGCGCGACGGCGACGCCGGATCGTTGATCGCGTACCTCTTCGAGCGCGCGGACGCCTTCGTGGCCGGGGCCATCCAGCACGACGACATGACGCTCGTCGTGGTGCGCTGTGACTGACGAGCCGATCCACCGGTGGTGGAGGGCGGCGAACTACCTGACGGTCGGGCAGATCTACCTGCTCGCGAACCCGCTGCTCCGCGAGCCGCTTGCGCGCGACCACATCAAGCCGCGCCTCCTGGGCCACTGGGGGACGACCGCCGGGCTCAACTTCATCCACGCGCACCTCAACCGCGCGATCGTCGCTCGCGGCCTGAACATGATCTACGTCATGGGGCCGGGGCACGGGGGACCGGGGCCGGTCGCCGCCGCCTGGCTCGAGGGAACGTGGTCGGAGCTCCACCCGGAGGTGTCGCAGGACCTCGCCGGCATGGAGCGGCTGTTCAAGCAGTTCTCGTTCCCCGGCGGGATCCCGAGCCACGTCGCGCCGGAAGTGCCCGGCTCGATCCATGAGGGAGGCGAGCTCGGCTACTCGCTGTCGCACGCCTTCGGCGCCGCATTCGACAACCCGGGCCTCGTGGTCGCGTGCGTCGTCGGCGACGGGGAGGCCGAGACCGGCCCGCTCGCGACGTCGTGGCACTCGAACAAGTTCCTGAGCCCGCGACGCGACGGCGCCGTCCTACCGATCCTCCACCTGAATGGCTACAAGATCGCGAGCCCCACGGTCCTCGCGCGCATCCCGCGGAGCGAGCTGACCGCGCTCTTGCGCGGCGCCGGTTGGGCGCCGGTCTACGTCTCGGGGAGCGATCCCGCGCGCATGCACCGTGCGATGGACCGGGCGCTCTCCTCCTGCCTCGACCGGATCGCGGCGATCCAGGCCGCGGCGCGGAGGGGCTCGGCGACGAGGCCGGTCGCGCGCCCGGCGTGGCCGATGATCGTGCTGGCCTCGCCCAAGGGCTGGACCGGCCCGAAGGTCGTGGACGGGAAGCAGGTCGAGGGGACCTGGCGCGCGCATCAGGTGCCGCTCGACGGCGTGCGCGACAACCCCGAGCACCTGAAGCTCCTCGAGCGCTGGCTGCTGAGCTATCGCCCGGGGGAGCTGTTCACCGACGACGGCCGCCCTCGAGCGGACATCCGCCGCTTCTGCCCGAAGGGGAAGCGGCGCATGAGCGCCAATCCCCACGCGAACGGCGGCACGCTCCTGCGCGATCTCGTCGTCCCCGACTTCCGCCGCTACGCGGTCGAGGTCCCGGCTCCGGGCGCGGTCGACGGTGAAGCGACGCGCGTGCAGGGAAGGCTCCTGCGCGACGTCATGAGACGCAACGCGCGTTCGGCGAACTTCCGGATCTTCTCCCCCGACGAGCTCACGTCGAACCGGTGGAACGCCGTGCTCGAGGCGACCGACCGCTGCCTCGTCGCGCGGGTCGGGCCCGGCGACGACCACGTCTCGGCCGACGGCCGCGTCCTCGAGGTCCTTTCCGAGCACCAGTGCGAAGGGTGGCTCGAGGGGTACCTGCTCACCGGCCGCCACGGCTTCTTCGCGTGCTACGAGGCGTTCATCCACGTGATCGACTCCATGTTCAATCAGCACGCGAAGTGGCTGAATACGACGCGCCTGGTCCCGTGGCGTGCCCCGATCGCTTCCTTGAACATCCTGCTCACGTCGCACGTCTGGCGTCAGGATCACAACGGCTTCTCGCATCAGGACCCGGGGTTCCTCGACCACGTGGTCAACAAGAAGGCGGAGGTCATCCGCGTCTACCTCCCGCCCGACGCGAACACCCTCCTGTCGGTCACCGACCACTGCCTGAAGAGCCGCCACTACGTCAACGTGATCGTCGCCGGCAAGCAGTCCGCCCCTCAGTGGCTGACGATGCCGGAGGCGGTGAGGCACTGTGAAGCCGGGATCGGCATCTGGTCGTGGGCGGGGAGCGGGCAGGAGGAGCGGCCGGACGTCGTGATGGCCTGCTGCGGCGACGTGCCGACGCTGGAGACCCTGGCCGCGGTGAGCCTCCTCCGCGAGCACGTGCCCGAGCTGAAGGTGCGCGTGGTGAACGTCGTGGACCTCATGCGGCTGCAGCCGGCGGGGGAGCATCCCCACGGCCTCACCGACGACGCCTACGACGCGATCTTCGTGACCGACGTGCCGATCATCTTTGCGTTCCACGGGTACCCGTGGCTGATCCACCGCCTCACCTACAGGCGACGCAGCCACCCGCACCTCCACGTACGCGGCTACAAGGAGGAGGGGACGACGACGACCCCCTTCGACATGACCGTGCTCAACGACCTCGACCGATTCCACCTCGTGCTCGACGTCATCGCGCGCGTCCCCGGACTCTCCCGGCGGGCGGGCCACGTCGCACGTCTGATGAGCGAAAAGCGGGACCTCCACCGGCGCTACGTTTGCGAGCACGGCGAGGACCTGCCGGAGATCCGAGAGTGGAGATGGAGCCCGCGATGAAGAAGAAAGACGCGAAGGCGCTGGCACGGCGCTACCGCATCGACGACGCCAAGAAGTTTCGTCTCCGCGACGTCGATCCCGGCGACACGATGGGACTCGCGCTGAAGGGGCAGGCGAAGGAGCTCCTCGCCCGCGGCGTCGAGCGCTTGCGCGATCTCCAGGAGATGCTCTACGCGCAGGATCGCTGGTCCGTCCTTCTGATCTTCCAGGCGATGGACGCCGCGGGGAAGGACGGGACGATCGCGCACGTCATGTCGGGCGTGAACCCGCAGGGCTGCGAGGTGCACTCCTTCAAGTCGCCCTCGCCCGAGGAGCTCGATCACGACTACCTGTGGCGGACGAACTGCCGCCTCCCCCAGCGAGGGCGTATCGGGATCTTCAATCGCTCCTACTACGAGGAGGTCCTCGTGGCGCGCGTCCACCCGGAGATCCTCGGAAGGCAGAAGCTCCCCGACGGGCTCGTCGACAAGAAGGTCTGGAAGCAACGGTTCGAGGACATCAATGCCGCCGAGCGGTACCTCGCGCGGAACGGGACGCTGATCCGTAAATTCTTTCTCCACGTCTCCAAGGAGGAGCAGAAGCGGCGCTTCCTCAGCCGGCTCGAGGAGCCCTCGAAGAATTGGAAGTTCTCGCTCGCCGACGCCGAGGAGAGGCGATTCTGGGGCGACTACATGGACGCGTACGAGGACGCGATCCGTCACACGAGCACGCCCTGGGCGCCCTGGCACGTCGTTCCGGCGGACAACAAGTGGTTCACCCGCCTCGCGGTCGCGGCAGCGGTCGTGGACGCTCTCCAATCGATCGACCTCCGCTTCCCGGTCGTCGATCAATCGCAGCGCGCGCAGCTCGCGAAGGTGCGCGCGGCCCTCCTCTCGGAAGGGAAAAAGCGCTAGACTTCGGGGTTCAAGGAGACCTTCATGAAAACCAACCGCGTCCTTTCTGTCCTCGTCGCCGTCTCTCTCCTCGCCGTACTCTCGGCGCAGGCGGGAGATATTCAGCTCGTCTCCGTCGCCTATCCCGAGCGGCAGAAAGTCGCACTCGCTTTTACGGGCGCGTCCACCGCTCCCGCAAAAGCGAAGGTCAAGGGTGAGGTCGAATACGGGCAGGGACAGGCGCGCGTCGAAGTCTCCTACAGCGGCATGCAGCCCGCCGTGCTCTTCGCTGGCGACATCGCCGCCTACGTCGTCTGGGCGGTCAGCCGCAACGCGGCTCCCGAGAACCTGGGCGAGCTGATCGTCGAGAAGAAGGGCGCGTCGGGGTCGCAGACGTACTCGACCGGCAAGAAGGACTTCGGTCTCATGATCACGGCCGAGCCCTACTACCTCGTGTCGCGCCCGTCCGATCTGGTCGTCTTCACGGCAGCACCCGCGGACACGAAGAAGATCACCGGGCAGTCGTTCATCTTCCAGGACTTCCGTCCCGGACCGGTGCCCGGCGTGCCCTCGATCTCCGGTCTCGTCTACGAGGACAAGACGCCGGTGCCGGTCAAGCAGGCGGAGTCCGCCCTGGCCCTGATCGACCGCTTGCACGCGAACGACGTCAACCCCGAGGCTGTCAAGACGGCGACGATCGCCTTGGGCGAGGCCCACGCGGCGGTGAAGTCCGGCGGCAACGAGAAGATGGTCGCCGACGCCGCGCGCCGCTCGATCTCGTCCTCCGCCGAGGCGCTCCGCGCGTGGGGGCAAGCCCGCGACGCCAAGGCCGCGGCTGACGTTGCCGCGAAGCAGGCCAACGAGAAGAGCGCGCTCGAGGCGAAGGCCGCCGCCGCGCAGGCGGAAGCCGCCAAGACCGGCGAGGCGCTGACGGCCACCGAGGCGCAGGCCGCAACCCTCACCCAGCAGCGCGACGCGCTCGCGCGCGATCGCGCCGCGATCGCCAAGGAGCGGGATGCGCTCCAGGCGCGGCTCCAGAGTGCGCTCGGTTCGGTCGCCGACACGCGCTCCACCGCCCGCGGGACCGTGACGAGCCTGTCCGGAGTCCTCTTCGACACGGGCAAGGCGACGCTCAAGCCCGAGGCGAAGATCACGCTCGCCAAGCTCGCCGGGGTGATGCTCGTCTTCGGGAAGACGACGATGCAGGTCGAGGGGTACACGGACAATACCGGAACCGAGGCCACGAACTTGAAGCTGTCGACGGATCGCGCGAAGGCCGTGCGCGACTTCCTCGAGTCGCAGGGGATCGCGTCCAACCGCCTCACCTCGACCGGAAAGGGCCCCGCCGATCCCGTGGCGCCGAACGACACCCCCGAGGGCCGCTCGAAGAACCGGCGCGTGGAGATCGTCAGCTCCGAACCGGCGCTCTAGCGCGCGTGGTCCTTGCGGGGGACATCGGCGGCACGTCGACCCGCCTGGCCCTCGCGACGGTGGAAGAGCGGGAGCTTCGGCTCGACGTCGTCGAGCGGTACGCCAGCCGCGAGCATGCCGGGCTGGGCGAGATCGTCGACGCGTTCGTCGCGGCCCACCCGGCGCGCATCGCCCGGGCGTGCTTCGGCATCGCGGGTCCCGTGCGCGGGGGCCGCGTGGAAACGCCGAACCTCCCGTGGGTCATCGAGGCCGGCCCGCTCTCGCGCCGGCTGGGCGGGGCACAGGTTCGCCTGCTCAACGATCTCGAGGCGAACGCGTACGGCGTGTTCACCCTCGTCGCCGAGGATTTCGCCGTGCTCCATCCCGGCGAGCCCGCCGCCGACGGCAACGCCGCGATCCTCTCCCCCGGAACGGGGCTCGGCGAGGCGGGTTACTACTGGGACGGCCGCGAGCTTCGTCCGTTCGCGTCCGAAGGGGGGCACGCCGACTTCGCTCCCCGAAGCGACCTCGAGATCGCGCTGTTCTCGTGGCTCCGCCGGCGCTTCGGCCACGTCAGCTCCGAGCGCGTCCTGTCGGGGCCGGGGCTCGTCAACCTGTACACGTTCCTCCGCGACACCGGCCCCGGCGAGGAGCCGGATTGGCTCGCGGCGGAAATGCGCGCCTCAGATCCGGCTGCCGCGATCTCCCAGGCCGCCCTCGCTGAGCGGAGCCCGCTGGCGACCGGGGCGCTCGACCTGTTCGTATCCATCCTCGGCGCCGAGGCGGGGAACCTCGCGCTCAAGATGAAGGCGACGCGCGGGATCTACCTGGGGGGCGGGATCGCGCCCAAGATCCTGCCGAGGCTGCAGAGGCCGGGATTTCTCGAGGCATTCGTGGACAAGGGGCGCTTCCGCGCCTTCATGGAGTCGATTCCGGTCCAGGTCGTCCTCAACGAGCACACCGCCCTGCAGGGCGCCGCGTGGTGCGCTAGCCTGCCCGCATGAGCGCGGGCCGCATCGTCGTCGGCATCACCGGGGCCTCGGGAGTCGTCTACGGGATTCGGCTGCTCGCGGTCCTCAAAGACGCACCCGGGATCGAGACCCACCTCGTCCTCACCAAGCCCGCCGAGCGGACGATCGTCGAGGAGACCGCCCACGAGATCGCCGCGGTGAAAGCCCTCGCGAGCTTCGTCCATCCGATCGCCGACATCGGCGCTGCGATCGCGAGCGGCTCGTTCCTCACCGACGGGATGGTCGTGGCGCCCTGCTCGATCCGCACCGCGGCGGCGATCGCGTACTGCAACGCGGACAACCTGCTCACGCGCGCGGCGGACGTGACGCTCAAGGAGGGCCGAAAGCTCGTCCTCGTCGTCCGCGAGACCCCGCTCCACAAGGGGCACCTGAAGGCGCTTCTCGCGGCCGCCGACAACGGTGCCGTGATCCTCCCGCCGGTCCCCGCGTTCTACGCGAGGCCGCAGTCGATCGCGGACGTCGTGGACCACACGGTGGGCCGCATCCTCGACCAGCTCGGCATCGCGCACGCGCTGTCGAGCCGCTGGGGCGAGGAGCCCGTTAGAACGCGAGATTGAGGTAGAGCGCGAACCCGGACACGTTGTAGTCGAACCTCAGCTTGTCGTCGTCGTTGACCGTGAGCTCCTTGAGCTTGATCTCGGTCTTGTCGTACCCGACTCCCAGGCCGAAGTGCCGGACGAACAGCCAGTTCAGGTGCACGCCAGACTCGTGCATGAACCCGTCCACCGGGTCGATGTTGATCCAGAAGAACCGCGTGTAGCTCCGGAAGATCAGGCGCTTGGCGATCGCCCAGTCGATGTTGAACCCCACCATCGGGACGGGTGCCGTCACCGACTGTTCGTTGCTGAACTCGCCCGAGATCGGCCCGCCGGGCCCCGTGACGTTGCCGTTCCCCGAGAGGCCGACCTTCAGCGACGTCACGCTGGCGCCGGCGCTCCCCGCGATGTGGACCTTCTCCTCGTGGAGGAAATCGTAGCGGAACGCGACGTAGACGAACTGCGTCTTGAAGTCGGCCGTGACCTCACCGCCGGCCTGGAAGACGTTGTCCCCCCAAACGATGTCGTCCTGGACGATCCGGGACCCGGAGCGGTTGATGTTGACGAAGCCGAAATCGATGTAGCGGCGCATCTCCGAGATGCGCCACGTTCCGAAGAGCCGGAAGGTGTTCTTGTTCCCGGGCAGGTTGAAAACGTCCTCGAAATCGATCGACGCGCCGACACCTGCTTCCCCGGAAAGAGACGCGGTCGTCGAGATGTCGTTCGTCGATCCGCCGAAGTCCACCCAGATGCGATTGGGGACATCCACTGCGAAATCTTCGGCCCGCACGACGGCGGGAACGGCGAGCAGCACCAGACACGCAACCACTCCGCGCCGGAACGTGTTCATCGAGTTTCTCCTCAAGCGACGGTCACATCTTTCGACCGGTAGACGTCCTGGATCGCGTTCAACAGGGCCACGCCATCCCTCATCGGGCGCTGGAATGCCTTGCGCCCGGAGATGAGGCCGGTGCCTCCTGCACGCCTATTGATGACGGCGGTCGTGACGGCTTCGGCGAGATCGCCGTCCCCCGAGGAGGCGCCTCCCGAGTTGATGAGGGGGGCCCGTCCCATATAGCAGTTGGCCACCTGATAGCGCGTGAGGTCGATCGGGTGGTCGCTCGACAGATCCGCGTACATCCGTTCGTCGAGCTTGCCGTACGACGATCCGCCGGTGCCCATCGCCTTGAACCCGCCGTTCACCTCGGGGAGCTTCTGCTTGATGATGTCCGCCTCGATCGTCACGCCGAGGTGGTTCGCCTGGCCGGTCAAATCGGCGGCCAGGTGGTAGTCCTTGTCCTTCTTGAAGGCGGGGTTGCGCAGGTAGCACCAGAGCACGGTCGCCATCCCGAGCTCGTGGGCCTGCTGGAACGCCTGCGCGACCTCGACGATCTGCCGGCCGCTTTGCTCGGAGCCGAAGTAGATCGTCGCTCCGACGGCCGCCGCCCCCATCTCGTACGCCTGCTTCACGGTGCCGAACAGGATCTGATCGGCCTTGTTGGGATACGTGAGCAGCTCGTTGTGGTTAAGCTTCACGAGGAACGGGATCTTGTGCGCGTAACGGCGCGCGACCGACCCAAGCACGCCGAAGGTCGAGGCGACCGCATTGCAGCCCCCCTCGATCGCGAGCTCGACGATCTTGCCGCCGTCGAAGTAGTCGGGGTTCTTCGCGAACGAAGCGCCCGCGGAGTGCTCGATGCCTTGATCGACCGGAAGGATCGACACGTAGCCGGTTCCGGCCAACCGCCCGTGCTGGAATATCCACTGGAGGTTTCCGATCACCCGGTTGTTCCGGTCGGAGTGCACGACGACCCGATCCACGAAGTCGGGTCCCGGGAGGTGGAGGCGCTCCTTCGCGATCTTCGGGTTCGAAAAACCGAGGTAATCGTCGGCCTTGTTGCCCAGTAGTTTCCGGATATCGGTCGGCACGGTGCGCGGAGTCTAGCGCCGGGTCGCTCGTTCTCCAAGGGCCGAGGCGGCCTGGGGGTCCACGAGGACGATCGGAACCGGGCCGGAGCGTAAGGCCCGCGCCGCCGGCAGGGACGAAGTCTCGTTCTCGACCGCCTCGCGGATCGCGCGGGCTTTCTCGGAGCCGAACGCCGCGAGAACAATGGATCTCCCGCTGGCGATGCCCAGGAGCGTGAGCGTCAGGCGTCGAGACGGCGGCTTGGGCGCGTCGAGTACCGGCAGGACGTAGCGCTCTCGCTCCTCGAGCGGGGCGCTTCCGGGGAACAGCGACGCGACGTGGCCGTCGGCCCCCATGCCGAGCAGCACGACATCCAGCCGGGGCGGATCGCCCAGCGCGCCGACCAGCTCCCGCTCGTAGTGGGAGGCCGCGGCATCCAGATCGGACGACTCGCCGTGCATCCGGTGGACGTTACCCATCGGGATCGGCACGCGGTCGAGCCAGATCTCGCGGGCGAGGCGCGCGTTGGACTCGGGGGACTGCGGCCCGACCGCGCGCTCGTCCGCGAAGAACACGAGCACGTGGCGCCAATCGAGGGGGAGCTTGACCAGCCGGGGGAAGAGCGCCTCCGCAACCGAGCCCCCGGGAACGGCGACCGCGAGCGGACGCCCGTGCCCGCGCGCCTCGCGGTACGCGCCCTCCAGATGGAGGGCGAACTGCTCCGCGAGCTCGGGGATCCCACCGACGATCGGCTCGATCGTCATCGTGGATTGAGGCTACCATGCCCCGCATGCAGATCGGGATGATCGGCCTCGGGCGTATGGGCGGAAACATGGTGCGACGCCTCTTGAGGGACGGGCACGCGTGCGCCGTGTACCACCGGTCGCCGGAAGCGATCGCGCCGTTCGTGAGCGCGGGCGCGGCCGGTGCGACGGACCTCCGCGGGCTCGTGCGCGGGCTTGCGGCACCCCGGGCGATCTGGCTCATGATCCCGGCGGCGGCGGTCGACGCGGTGCTGTCGGAGCTGGTGCCGCTCCTGTCCCCGGGCGACATCGTCGTCGACGGCGGTAACTCGTACTACCGGGACGACATCGATCGTGCGCGGCGGCTGGCCTCCGCGGGGCTCCACTACGTGGACTGCGGCACCTCGGGAGGGGTCTGGGGGCTCGAGCGAGGCTACTGCTTGATGATCGGGGGCGAGAACGACGTCGTGCGCCATCTCGATCCGGTCTTCGCGACGCTCGCTCCGGGGCCGGGCTCGATCCCGAAGACGGCGGGGCGGGAGAACAGAGGCGGCAGCACCGCCGAGCGCGGCTATCTCCACTGCGGTCCGCACGGCGCCGGCCACTTCGTGAAGATGATCCATAACGGGATCGAGTACGGGGTCATGGCGGCGTACGCCGAGGGGTTCAACGTCCTGAAGCACGCCGGCGTGGGGAAGAAAGGACACACTGTCGACGCGGAGACGACCCCGCTGCGGAACCCGGAGTACTTCCAGTACGAGCTCGACCTCGCGGATGTGGCCGAGGTGTGGCGGCGAGGCAGCGTCATCGCGTCGTGGCTGCTCGATCTCACCGCCGCCGCGCTCGCCAAGAGCCCCGAGCTTTCCGAGTACTCGGGGAAGGTCTCCGACTCGGGAGAGGGGCGGTGGACGATCCTCGCCGCGATCGAATCCGGCGTGCCGGCCCACGTGCTCACCGCGTCGCTTTTCGAGCGCTTCGATTCGCGCGGCGAATCCGAGTTCCAGAATCGCGTGCTCTCCGCGATGCGCTTCGCCTTCGGCGGCCACCTCGAGAAGAAATAGGGTCAGACCCCTTGAGCGAGCTCCCCGACGGCATGGAGCCGGCGCCGATCCCCGAGCCGAAGGACTCGGCGCTCGGGATCGTGGCACGGCGGAGCGCCGCGGGGGACCTCGAGGTCCTCCTCGGCGTCCGCTCGCGCACGTCCCGCTTCATGCCGGGAAACCTCGCGTTTCCCGGGGGCCGGCTCGAGCCCGCCGACCAGCCCGAGCGCCCAGGAGCCCTCGAGCGCTGCGCCTCACGCGAAGTCTTCGAGGAGACCGGCGTCGCCGTCCCTCCCGAGGCCTGGCTCGATGCGGGCGAGCGCACGACACCTCCGTTCTTCAACGTCCGATTCCGCACGCGGTTCCTCGTGGCGGAGATGCCTCCCGGGGCCGTGCTTCCCGCCGCCCCTCCCCAGCCCGGCGAGATCGAGGCGCTCGGTTTCCATCGGCCCGAGGATGTCGTCGCGGCGTGGCAGGACGGGACCACGGCGGTCCCTCCGCCGCTGCTTCCGATCCTTCGCGCGCTCATCGCCTCCCCCCCGATCTCGGTCGAGACGCTGGCGGCGACCGTGAGCCTCGTCAATGCCGAG
>Ga0137435_1000633_pt1 | contig 11187 bp, 9 predicted proteins | sample EasRivERMGT100_2_FD_104904 | JGI IMG/M metagenome (GOLD analysis project Ga0137435, IMG submission 104904) | Soil microbial communities from meander-bound floodplain in the East River, Colorado, USA - East River MetaG ERMGT100_2 | ecosystem: Environmental > Terrestrial > Soil > Floodplain ... | reverse complement strand
GCGCCCTTCGCGACATCGATGCGGCTTAGATGGTTGTACATGGTGACCAGACCCTGGCCGTGATCGAGAACCACGGTGAGGCCGTTGAAGAAGTAGTCGCCGATCTCGATCGCGGTTCCGGCTGCCGGGGCGGCGATCGGCGTCCCCTCGGGAGCGGCGATGTCCACGCCGGTGTGGGGCTGCCGCGGCTCGTTGTTGAGGAACCGTCTTAGTCCGAAGCCGCTGGAGAAGCGCCCCTCGGTGGGCAGATCGAAGGTGACCAGGTCAAGCGCACGATCGTTCCAGGTCGAGAACGCCCGACCGAGCAACTCCTGCTCGCGCGCGATCCTCCGCAGGTCGGCCGGCCCGGGGTCCACGTGGCGCCGGTTTGCGAGCGTCAGGTGCTGCGTTTCGTATCGTCGCGCGCGCACGTCGAAGCGGATCGCGCGCGCGTTCTTGCGGCTTTCCTGCACCGAGAGCTCATACGCACCCGGCTTGAGCGACAGCGGCAGGCCGACGACGGCGTGCCATGCGTCGCGGGAACGGGCGACGAGCACGCGCTGGCCGTCGAATAGCACATGCGGCGGCGCCTCGGGAGTCCGTCCGACGCAAATGACCGCGACCCCGCCCGGCACCGGCGCCGCAAGCGGCAGATTGCCCTCCGCAGCCGAGGCTGCTGCGGCGAGCGCACAGCCCAGCGCGGCAAGAGCCCGGGCGAGCAGGCGATGCATGTCCTTTCCTTCCTTCATAATCACCCATTTTGCACTGAATTCAGAGCTGCTCTCCGCAAGTGTGAAAAAATGAACGCTTCGCGGCAAGCAAGGCGACCCGCGCCGGTATGCCGGGCGCATAATTGCGGTCGGGTCTCAAGCCGGTCTGCACCTGCGCGACGCGCATGCTTGGTGGACACCCGCCATCCCGAGGAAAACGATGAACGTCCAAGGCAGTCCCATGAACAATTCCTATGACGCGTCCGCCGCGATGGAGTTCTTCCGGTCCGCCGGCAAACCGCTCCAAATCGAGAAAGGCAGGACGATTTTTACCGAGAGCGAAAAGGGCATGCCATTGCTGCTGATGCCCAACCGGATGTACTTGCTCCTGGAAGGAGAGGTCAGCGTGCTGGTAAACGACCGGCCCATCGCGACGGTTCAGCAAGGAGAAATCTTCGGCGAGATGGCCGCGATCAACCAGGCGCCTCGCAGCGCGACAGCGGTGGCGAAAACTCCGTGCCGGGTTATCGCCTTGAACGACCGACAGTTCCAGACCGCGCTCGGCAAGAAACCCGAGTTCGCGCTCATGCTGATGCGCGTCATGATCAGCCGCCTGCGCGAAACGATCGGCCGTCTGAACGGGAACTCGATGGACGCCGAGTGGCGAGAAGCCACGGTTCTGGACAAGGACGTGCTTGCTGAGATCGAGCGGCGGTTGGGTAGCGCAGCGCGCTTTCGATTCGCCAAAGGCAAGATCATCATGAGAGAGGGCCATCTCGGAGTGGCGCTGTACGTCGTGCTGGAAGGACGCATCGCAATCCACGTCGGCAGCACCCTCGTGGAAAAGGCCGGCCCGGGCGGCATAGTTGGGGAAATGGGACTGGTCGATCGCAAGCCGCGCCTCGCCACCGCCACGGCGGAAACCGACTGCACGCTGCTCGCGGTCAGTCGCCTGGATTTCCTCAAGCTGGTGAAGAAGAACCCGCGATTCGGCGTTTCGCTGCTGAGCGCCGTGAGCGAGCGGGCGAGGTCCATGGCCGAGCGCTGCAGGCCGTGACGAATACGCCCGCGCCCGAATGCCGGGTGCATAATTGCGCCTGCGGCCCTTGCTCGCCAAGCGCGGAGCGCGCAATCCGACGGGGCATCCCGACCTCAAAGGAAAATCGATGAGCGGCCCAGGCACTCCCGCGAACAGCATCTACAACACGGCTGTCGCGATGGAGTTTTTTCGGTCCGTCGGCAGGCCGAAGAACTTCGCCAAGGGCAGGAAGATCTTCTCAGAGAACCAGAGAGGCATGCCGCTCCTGCTCATGCCGAACCGGATGTATCTGCTGCTCGAGGGGGAAGTCGCCATTTTCGCGAAGGACAGGCCGATCGGCACAGTGCTGCCGGGCCAGATCTTCGGAGAGATGGCCTCGATCGACCAGGGTCCGCGAAGCGCGACGGCCGTGGCCCGATCGGGCTGTCGCGTCATCGGGCTGGACAACCGCCAGCTCCAAACCGCGCTCGGCAAGAAACCCGAGTTCGCGCTCATGCTGATGAGCGTCATGATCAGCCGCCTGCGCGAATCCATCGGGCGGATCGCCGCCTCCGAAACGCCCTCAGGCGGCGGCAAGCGGCGGGAATCGATGCCCCTTCGCAAGGAGCTGGTCGCCGATCTCGTTCGCTCGCTCGGGCCGGCGACGCGCATGAGCTACGAGGCCGGGCACACCATCGTGAAGGAAGGCCAGGCCGGCGCGCTGATGTACGTGGTCCTTCAGGGCCGCGTGGCGATCCAGGTGGGCGGCAGTGTCGTGGAGACCGTCGGTCCGAGAGGCGTATTCGGCGAGATGGCGCTGGTCGATCGCACGCCGCGCCTCGCGAGCGGGATCGCCGAAACCTACTGCAAGCTGCTCGCGATCGATCGCACGGCGTTCCTCTATCTGGTGAAAAACAGCCGCCGTTTCGCCGCCTCGCTGCTTACCGCCGTGAGCGAGCGGGCACGATTCATGGCTTCGCGCTAGTTCCACCCGCGGCACCCCGCCTGATCGAAAAAACGGCGGCCGTGGCCGCCGTTCCTGCGTTCTGCGGGACCAGGCTCAATAGCCAAGCCACTTCGTCAGCGCTGCAAGCTGCTGCTCATCGCCGCTCTCGTAGCCTTTGTAACCAATCTTCGCGAGGACCTTCTGGCCTGCTTCCGACTTGTCCAGGCCCAGCATCAGCGTGCGCACCTTCTGAACGTCTTGCTCGGTCATCTTGGTCGACGCGATCATGTGCTTGATCGGCACCGCCCTGGACTCGAACAGTACCGCACCGCCTTTTTCCTGCCACTGCTTCACCACGGCACCTGAAGCCGTCACGCCCACGTCGCTGAATCCGTTTTCCACGAAGAACGGCACGGCGTCCTGATACCGCGTGGTGCGGATCTCCGCCTTGGCCGAATCGATGCCGAGGTCGCGCAGCGTCGCGCGCGTGATCACCGCGGTAATCGAGTCGGGATCGGGCATGCCGATACGCTTGCCCTTGATGTCCGCCGGCTGCTTCAATGCAGCCCCTTTCATCATGAGAAAACGCGCCTTGTATTCGGTGAAGCCCTTGGTCAGCACCACCAGGCTGTACTTCCCGTCCCGCAACGAAAGCAGCGAATGGTGCGCCGGGTGCACGAAGGCAAGTTCGTACAGCTGCTCGTCCAGGCCTTTCCTCAGGACCGGGTATTGGTCGACGGGAACGACCTTGACGGTGGTCTTGAGCGTCCTGCCCAGCAGAACGGCGAGATCCTTGTATTTTTCCCGCATCTCCTGGGGCGTTACGTAGTAGGTGACGCCTTCGTTGATGGCGAGCGTCAGCTCGGCGCGTGCAGGCGTCCCGCCCATCAACGTCAGGGCGAATCCTGCAAGTAAGTAATTAGAAAATCTCATGAATCAAGTCTCCCCAATGGAAGAGGAGTGTACAAAAGCAAGGTCCGTGCCTGGGTTGGCGAAGCTCCTTGCAGGCACCCGCAGCCGGTGCCATCCAAGCCGGCCGGCGTATGATTGCGCGAGCTGCATCAGCAAGCCCGTTCCAACTCAAGGAGGTTTCCCCATGAACAAACTCGTCCGTATTTCCGCTCCCCTCGCTTTCGTCACGCTCGCCTTGGCCGCCGCGCCGGCCCTGGCCCAGAGCAAGCATCTGGAGACGATCCACCATCCCAACTACGACAAGAGCGTGTTCATGCCGTTTGCCCCGGCGATCAAGATCAAGAGCGGCAAGATCCTGTGGCTCGCCGGAGGAACGGCGCTCCCGGTCTATCACGACCATCCGCACAAGCGCGAACAGATCCTGAAATACCTCGGCAACGATCTGGAAGCGCAGACCCGCCAGACGATGGACGGAATCATGCAGACACTGAAGGCGGCGGGCGCGTCGCCTCAGGACGTCGTGCACGTGTTCATCTTCCGCGCGCGCCCGCGCATGGGCGACATCGGCAAGGCGAGCGCGGTAGTGAACTCCTACTTCGCGCCATTCAATCACAAGCCGACCACGACCAACCTCGCGGTGCTGGAGCTGGGTGAGCCGGAGCAGCTGATCGAGATCCAGGTCGTTGCCGTGGTGGATTGAGTACGCACGAGCAGCGAACGACTCCCAAGGAGGAATTCCATGATCAATAAATGCTTTGCCTTTCTAGGTCTCTCGTTGCTTCTGTACCCGGCATGGGCCGACGACGACCACCACCACAACGCGCGCTTCCCGCAGGACGCGACCTTCTCCACGCTGATCCGGACTCCCTTCGCGATCGAGGGCCTGACCGGCGATAACGCGGGGAATCTGTATACGACGGGCCGCGGGGCCAACCCCTGCCCGGTCTGGCGCATTTCCGCCGCGGTTCCGGCCCTGGTCACGGTAGGTTTGGTCCCGGCGACATGCAGCCCTTCGGGCATCGCCTTCAACGCCTACGGCGACCTGTTCCTGAGCGACAACGACAAGATCTGGACCTTGACGCCGAACGCGGTCACGCCGCCGACCGCCACGATTTACGCGAGTGGCGTGCCGGGAACGAACGGCCTCGCGTTCGACCGCAGCGGCAACCTCTGGACCGGGGACGGCACGACCGGCCAGGGCCGCGTATGGAAGATCGCGCCCGGCGGCGTCGTAACCGAGATGTTCCGCGTGCAGCCGCTCTCCAATGAAGTCAACCTGGTGTCAGGTGTGGGTGGGGTCGGACGCGACGTTCGCACGCTCCCCCCCGGGGCGATCACGGTCACCCCTACCAGCCGCAACGCCCAGAACACCCTGGGCTCGCAGCCGCTGGTTGCCAATGGCGTGGCGTTCGACCGCGATGGCGATCTTTACATCGCCGACACCGCGCGCGGCGCGATCTGGAAGGTCGAGTTCGACCGGCACGGCAACCTGCGCAGCCGCGTGGGCTGCGACACGACGTTTGCGCCGAACACCCTGTGCCTCGACAACATCCTGGTGACGCATCCGCTGCTCGAAGGCGCCGACGGCATCGCCCTCGACGTCGCGGGGAACATCTGGGTGGCCGCGAACGAGCGCAACGCCATCGTGGTGGTCACGCCGCACGGCCGCGTGACTGAGATATTCCGCAATCCGCCGAACGCAGCACTCCTGCGCAACGAAGGGCCGCTCGAGACCCCGACCAGCCCGTTCCTGCTGCGCCACAAGCTCTGCACTGCAAACTCCGACGGCAACCGGCGCGACAACTCGCCCAATACGGCCGGCGAGATCAAACCTGCGGGTCCCGACGTCGGCAAGATTTCCTGCATGGACCCGCCGCTGCGGATACCTGGATTGCGCCTGCCGCTGTAACGAAACCCGGCAAAGAACGAGCCCCGCTCGGCGGGGCTTTTTTTCGCATGATTAAAGGCATCCGCATCCACCGGAACGGCGGGCCCGAGGTCATGCGCTGGGAAGAATTCGAGCTTCCCCCACCCGGTGCGGGCGAGGCGCGCGTGCGCCACACTGCGATCGCGGTGAATTTCTCCGACGTGAACGTGCGCCGCGGCGGGTTCTACATCGCGAAACCGCAGCAGTTTCCGCTCATCCCCGGCAACGAGGCGGCGGGCGTGGTGTCGGGCCTCGGGCCGGGCGTCACCGAGGTGCGGCAGGGCGAGCGCGTCGCCTACGTCGGCACCGGCGGCCCTTTCTACGAAGCGACCGGCTCGTATGCGGAGGAACGCAATGTTCCTGCCGATCGTCTCGTCAAACTCCCGGAGGGAATCTCAGAGAGGATCGCCGCCGCGCTCCTGCTCAAGGGCCTGACGGCCGCGATGATCGTCAACCGGGTTTTCAGACCGAAGCCCGGCGACACGATCCTCATTCACGCCGCGGCGAGCGGCGTGGGCCTGCTGCTTTGCCAGTGGGCGAAGCATCTGGGCGCGACCGTGATCGGCACCCTCGGCTCGCCCGAAAAGGCGCGGCTCGCACACGCGTACGGCTGCGATCACACGATCCTCTATCGCCAAGTCGATTTCGTCGCGGCGGTGAGGAAGCTCGTCCCGAAGGGCGTGTCCGCCGTGTTCGACGGCGTCGGCAAGGACACCTTCGAACGTTCGATCGAGTGCGTTCGGCGTTTCGGCATGCTGGTGAACTACGGCAACGCATCGGGCCATGTGCCGCCGATCGATCTGCTGCTGCTCGCGAAGAACGGCTCGCTTTCGGTTTCTCGCCCCGGGTTCAGCCACTACATCGCCGAGCCCGGCGAGTTCCGCGCGGCGTGCGCGGAGCTGTTCGATCTGGTCCTGCGCGGCGTTCTCAAAGTCGAGATCGGACGCAACTACCCCTTGCGCGACGCGGCAACCGCGCACCGCGACCTGGAGGAGCGGCAATTCTCGGGATCGGCGGTGCTGATCCCCTGAAGAGCGCGCAGCGGGGTGCGCTAGCCGCTGCGATACTTTTCCTTCGCCCCTTTCGCGAGCGCCATGCCGTGACCGGGACGCTCGGGAATGAGGAAGTGCCCGTCCTTGCACTGCGGCATCTCCTCGAACAGATCGGGCGGGGTCCAGTCGATGAACTCGACCAGGAAGCCGTTGGAGAGCGCGCCGACGACGTGCAGCGACAATTCGTGCACGACGTGCGGCGCGACCGCGACCTGGTGCGCTGCGGCCAGACGGCCGATGCGCAGCGTCTCGGAAAAGCCGTTGGCCCGGCACACGTCCGGCATGAGATACCTCGCCGCGCGGCGCTCGATCAGCTCGCGGAACTCGAAGCGGGTGTAGTTGTTCTCTCCGGTCGCTACCGGGATCCTGATCGCCTGCGCGACTTCGGCGCAGGCGGCGATATCGTCTGCGAGCACCGGCTCCTCGTACCAGACGAGGTCGAGATCTTCGAGCAACTGCGCCTGCCGGATGCTGCCCAGGACGTCGAGGCGCTGGTTGACGTCGACCATCATGCGCACGCTCTCGCCCAGCGCGCGGCGCACCGCCTCGACGCGCTTGCGGTTCTCGCGCGGGTCGGGATGGTGGATCTTCATCTTGTAGTATTTGCAGCCGAGCGCAGCGTATTTCCCGGCTTCGGCGATCAGTTCTTTCTCGCTGTACTTCGACCAGCCGCCGCTGCCGTAAGCGGGAATGCGATCGGTCGCGGCACCCCAGAGCTTGTACAGCGGCAGGCCCGCCGCCTTGCCGGCGATGTCCCACAGGCCGATATCGAGCACCGAGAGCGCGTAAGCCGCGACGCCCTGCTTCTTGATACCCATGTCGGCGCGGAACATGCGCTCCCAGAGGCGCTCGATGAAAAGCGGATCCTCGCCGAGCACGACGGGCTTCAGGCGCGTCTCGAGATAGGCGTGAACGCTTTCGGCTCCTCCCCCGCCGAAGACCAGCCCGTAGCCCAGGCCCTGAACGCCCTCGTCGGTCGAGATTTCCGCAACGACGAGCTTTTGCTGCGCGTAGTTCAGCGCCATGGGTTTCGGCGTGGGGACGGTGAGGACGAAGCTTTCGATCGCGGTGATTTTCATGATGATGCGATCCTATCATCCGTTGCCGGAATTTTGGCCCTGGAAACAAGAACGCCCCGGGAGATCCCGGGGCGTCGCAATTATCTGCCGGAGCGGCTCTTGTTTCAGGTGCCGCGCCCCCACAGGCCGCAGTAGCGGCGTACCACGAACTGCAGATTGTTCTGGTAGCCCGGCCAGCTCTCGTATTTCGGCAACTTGACCTCCTTCTCCGCCGCATCCCAGCACTTGCCTTCTCGTGCGGCGACCTTCACGGCCTCGGAGGCGTCCTGCAGGAATACCAGCTGGTCCTGCACGTCGGCCTTGGTGCCCAGACGCCCGCCCGGCCCCGGATGACCCGGGATCATGCGTTCCCAATCCAGCTTCAACACCTGCTTGATCGATTCCTCCGCCTCGAGTGGATAGAAGTCGATCATGCCGCGGCCCGGCACCCCGCCCACCGGCAGGAAGTCCACCGCGAACAGGATCTTCTCCTTGAGCAGCCGCATCACGATGGTGCTGTCCGAGTGGTTGAGGCCCAGGTAGGAGAGCTCGACCACCGTGCCGCCGAGCTTGAGGGTCCTCTTCTTCTCGAACGTTTCGTCCGGGAGCGGCGTCGCCGGATCCTTGAGGACGGCGAGGCGATCCTTCGCCCTTTTGTGGGCGACGATCTTCGCGCCCGCGTCCTTGAACGCCTGCCCGCCCGCGATGTGGTCGTAGTGGTGGTGGCTGTAGACCAGGTACTTGATCGGCTTGTCGGTAACCTTCTTGATCTCCTCCACGTAAGCGGCCCCGCCCTGCGGGCGGCCGTAGGCGACCGGGTCGGTGGCGATCACGCCGTCCGCAGTCACGACGAACATCGCCTGGTGGTTGCCGTTGCGGAAGATGTAAACGTTATCGGTGCCGTCGACCTTTTTGGTCTCGATCTGAGGCCGCGCCGCCGGAGCCGGAGCGGCGGGCTGGCCCTGCGACCAGGCCGGCGCCGAAGCCGCAAGTCCGCAGGCAAGAACTACGAGAAACGTACGCTGCATGATTTCCTCCTAAGTTGGGTGGGGGTTGCGGCGTGGTAACAGGTGCGCCTGCCCGTTTATTCCGAGCGGCCGTCCCGCGCACGCGCGCCGATGTCGGGCTGGTCGACGAAGAAGCCGTCCATACCGAGCTCGAGAAAGCGCTTGGCCTCGCCCACGAGGTCGCCGAACGCGACCGGATCGGCGCTCGACTGGAATTCCCTCGGCAGGAAGGTGTTTTCCGCGCGGAATGTCCAGCCATGCACGAGGAGGCCCGCGGCGTGCGCATCGGCGACGAGCGTGGTCGGTACGCCCAGGAACCCCGTGGATACGCGCGGGATCATCAGGTTCTTGTTGACGCCGACGCCCGCGGCGTAGCGTGCGATCTCCGCCAGGCCTGCCGGTCTCGCGAGGTCGGCGTAGGTGCGCGAGTCGCCGCTCACCGTGAAGTCGTACGGCCGGCCGGCATCGCTCAAGAGCTGCACAAGCGGAAGGCTGGTGATCCGCGCGAGCCGCTTCAGGTTGCCGACCTCGAAGGACTGGATGAAGACGGGCGCGTGCCTGCCTCGATAGCCGTGGCGATGCAGGATGTTTACCAGCGGCTGTTCCATCGCGAGCCCAATGCCGGCGAAATAGGTCGGGTACTTGGTCTCCGGGTACACGCCGGTTGGCTTGAAGTGCTTCTGCTCATTGCCCTTCGCCTCGCGACGACGCTCTGAATTCAGTCTCTCCACCAGCCCGAGCACCTCTTCGAAGGTCGGCACCTCGAGCATTCCGTTGAAGTGCGCGTTTCCAGGACGAATCTGCGGAATGCGCTCCTTGGCGCGCAGGGTCTTCAGCTCGGCGAGCGTGAAGTCCTCGGTGAACCAGCCGGTGACCGCCGCGCCGTCTATCGTCTTCGTCGTCCTGCGGCCGGCGAACTCGGGCCGATCGGCGACGTCGGTCGTGCCGCCGATCTCGTTCTCGTGGCGAGCAACGAGGACCCGGTCCCTGGTCATGACGAGGTCGGGCTCGACGTAGTCGGCACCCTGCTGAATCGCGATGAAGTAGGCGAGCAGCGTGTGCTCGGGAACGGTGCCGCTCGCGCCGCGGTGGCCGATCACGATCGGCCTTCGCTGCTGCGCGCGCTGCCCGTCGCGGCCGATGTCGCCGCGCGCCTTCAGCAAACCGTTGCGGCTGCCGGTCTCGCGCAGGCGCGCGCACTGTGCGGCCGAGAGCGACAGGTTCCGCGGCGAGGTCTCCTCGCGCATGAGATTGCCCTCCTCCTCGCTGTGCTCGCCTGAGTCCATCAGCACGTGCGCGAGCTCGTGCGCGAGCGCGACGCCGGGGTCGCGCGTCGCCGCGGTCAGCCAAACCGTATCGGCGATCTCGGGACGCGTGCGGCTGTTGCCGCGGCCGATCGCTTCGGCGTCGAACGCGGGGCGGCTCTTCGTGTCGCGCACCAGATACACCGCCGGCCGCGACACGGGGTGCGCGCGCGCCAGCTCGCGCGCCGCGGGCGTGGAGAAGTCCAGATGGTTCGGCGCAGCGAGGCTCTGGAGTTCCGCGCGGTCCAGCGCGACTCCGCACTGGGCCAGGATGCCGGCGGCCGCGCGCAGCATGGCGAGAGCCCGCTCGCCGGTCCAGCCGCTGCCCTCGAGCCTGACGAGCGTCAGATGCAGCCTGAGCGTCGCCGCAGCGGGCGCACCCAGCTCCGCGCCGGATAGACTCCGCCGCTCGGTCACGGCGACCTGCGAAAGCGCGGCGCCTGCGGCGAGGCACACCGTGCAGGCGGCGAAGGCGAGACGGATCAAGGGTTTCTGCTGCGTGACCGCGAAGCCGGAATCATATTCTTTTATCGATGCACCACGAGGGGCGAACCCTCTACAATCCGGAAACTCTTTTCCTCACCTCAAGCGAACCCATGCCCGACGCGAGCGAACCGAGCCGCCCCGTCTCCCTGCCCGACTCCCCGGCGCGCCCGCGGGCGGACAAGGCACCGCCGCGCGCCCTCGCGCGCATCCTCGCGCTTGACGATTTCCAGGAGCCGGCGCGACGCTATCTCCCGCGGCCGATGTACGGCTATGTCTCGGGCGGCGCCGAGACGAACGCGTCGCTGCGCGCCAACCGCGCGGCTTTCGACGAGATCGAATTCCTGCCGCGCGTGCTGGTGGACGTTTCCGGCCGCTCGGCGAAGACCTCGCTGTTCGGACGCGGCTACGATGCTCCATTCGGCTTTGCCCCCATGGGCGGGACCTCCATGGCGGCCTACCGGGGCGACATCGTGCTCGCACGCGCGGCGGCAGAGGCCAACATCCCGATGATCATGAGCGGCGCCTCCCTCACGCGCCTGGAGGAGGTGCGCGCGGCCGGTCGCACCGCATGGTTCCAGGCCTACCTGCCCGGCGACACCGGACCGATCACCCGGCTCGTCGAGCGGGTCGCGCGCGCCGGGTTCGATACGCTCGTCCTCACCGTCGACGTTCCGGTGAGTGCGAACCGCGAGAACAACGTGAGAAGCGGCTTCAGCCGGCCGCTGCGGCCGACCCTGCGCCTCGCGTGGCAGAGCGCGCTGCGCCCGCGCTGGCTGTTCGGCATGTTC
>Ga0137435_1000632_pt1 | contig 11218 bp, 12 predicted proteins | sample EasRivERMGT100_2_FD_104904 | JGI IMG/M metagenome (GOLD analysis project Ga0137435, IMG submission 104904) | Soil microbial communities from meander-bound floodplain in the East River, Colorado, USA - East River MetaG ERMGT100_2 | ecosystem: Environmental > Terrestrial > Soil > Floodplain ... | reverse complement strand
TCAACGAATTCACCGCGACCGAAGCGAAGACGACGCTGGCCGGCACGATCGCGAACAACAGCGACGCGGCCAAGTCGTTCACGTTCAAGATCGAATTCGTCGACAAGAGCGGCGCGGTCGTGGGGTCGCAGGATGTTGCGGTCGGTCCCGTGGCGGCGCGCGGAAGTGCGAACTTCACGGCGCAGGTTGCGGCTCCGGGGGTGGTAGCGTTCAAGTACTCACCGCCCGCCTGAGCGGACACCGCCGACGTCGGCAGAGCTGCGAGCTCGGCCGTTTTTGATGGACGACGAGCTCTTCGCGCTACGCTGAGCGAGGAGCTCGTTTCGTTTCGCGGAAGTCGTGCCGTCAACTTGATTTCGGTGCCATGACCTCCTAGTTTGCATGAGCTACGCCCGCGGGCGTTGGCGCACGCTTCTTGTCTTTTGGGGGGAAGATCGCGTCGCGTGGTCTTCCCCCTCTGCAATGGTGGTCGCATGGTCCGGGTGAAGGGGGTCGAAGAAGGCAGCATCGCCAGCGAGCTGGGGATGGTCCCGGGCACCGAACTGCTAACGGTGAACGGGCGGGAGCTCGCCGACTTCCTCGACTGGGAGTTTCTGACCGCCGACGACGAGCTGGTCATCGAAGCGAAGCTTCCGGGCGGGGATCCGGTCGTCTACGAAATCGAGCGCCCCGAGGGCGAAGTGATGGGCGTGGAGCTCGAGCCCCCGACCATTCGCCGCTGCGCCAACCGCTGTGAGTTCTGTTTCATCGAAGGCCTCCCCAAGGGCCTCCGGAAGCCCCTGTACGTTCGCGACGACGACTACCGGCTGTCGTTCGCCTACGGCAACTTCGCCACGCTTTCGAACGTGAAAGAGCGCGACATCGCGCGGATCCTCGATTATCGGCTCTCCCCGCTCTATGTCTCGGTGCACGCCACACCGTGGGAGGCCCGGAAGGTCCTGCTCAACAACCCGCGAGTGCCGAACATCGTGGACCAGCTCACTCAGTTGGCGGCCGGGGGAATCCAGTTCCATGGCCAGATGGTGATCGTGCCGGGGCTCAACGATGGCGACGTTCTCGAGCAGTCTCTGACCGACCTGTGGGCACTTGGAGATGCCGTGCTGTGGGTGGCGATCGTACCCGTGGGGCTGACTCAGTTCTCGCACCTGTACACCGGCAAGCCGATGGATCACGACCGCGCGGATGGCCTGCTCGCGGTGGTCGACCGGTGGGCGGAGCGTGCGCGTGCCGAGCGTGGCGCAGCCTGGGTCTACGGCTCTGACGAGCTCTACCTGCTCGCGGGGCGGGAGCTTCCCGCCGCCGACCACTACGACGATTTCCCGCAGATCGAGAATGGCGTTGGCGCGGTGGCGTCGCTCCGCACGCGTGTGGAGCAGGGTCTGGCCGCGCTGCCGCGTCTGGACGGCCGGCGGATCGCCGTGGTGACGGGCGTGTCGATGTCGCCCCTCATGCCCGAACTGCTCGCACAGCTCACCGCGGCGACCGGCGCCCGGTTCGAATTGATCGTCGAGGAGAACTCGCTCTTCGGGCCGACGACCACGACGGCTGGTCTGCTCGTCGGCGCGGACGTCCGGCGGGCGCTCGCGCGGGCGACGGACGTCGACCTCGTCCTGATTCCGGCCGAGTGCATCAACGACAGCGGCGTCTTTCTGGACGAGGAGTCCTTCGCGGCGCTGCGGGAAGGAGCGCGCGTTCGCGTCGTTCCGTCGTATGACTTCATCGACGTGCTGTCGACTGAGGGATCCCCCGCTCGCTCGCGCGAGCGGAGGACGGGGGCGGCGGCGTGAGCATTCCGGTCGTCGCCCTCATCGGTCGGCCGAACGTCGGCAAGTCCGCGCTCTTCAATCGCATCGTCGGCGACGAAAGCGCCATCGTTTCGGACGAGGCGGGCACCACCCGCGACCGCCACTTCGCGCAGACCGACTGGAACGGACGCGCTTTCTGGCTCGTCGATACCGGCGGCCTCTCGCACGATCCGCGGGCACCGATGGATGTCGAGATCCGCCGGCAGGTGGACGAAGCGATCGGTGAAGCCGATCTGCTCCTCTTTGTGGTCGATGCCAAGATCGGCCCTCACCCCGGCGACTACCACGTCGCCGAACTGCTGCGAACTGCGCGGCGGCCGTGGATGCTGGTGGCGAACAAAGTCGACGACGCGCAATCGACGGACTACTACGAGTTCTACGCGCTCGGCGCCGACGAGGTCGTCCCGGTTTCGGCGATCAACGGAAAGGGATCGGGGGACCTGCTGGACGCCGTCGTGGCGCGTATTCCGGAGAGCGAGCCCGAAGCGGACGACGCGCTTCGCGTCGCGGTGATCGGCCGGCCCAACGTCGGCAAATCGTCGTTCGTGAATCGGCTGCTCGGGGAGGACCGGCTCGTCGTGTCCGAAATCGCCGGTACGACGCGCGACGCGATCGACACGCCGCTGCGCTACCACGGGCGCAAGTTGATCTTCGTCGACACGGCGGGACTCCGGCGTCAGAGCAAGATCGACGACGGTATCGAGTTCTATTCATCGCTCCGCTCGCGACGTGCGATCGAGCGCGCCGATATCTGCATCCTGATGGTCGACGCGACCGAAGGGGAGATTCAGAATCAGGATCTCAAGATCGCCGCGCTGGCCTGGGAAGCGGGGCGCGGACTGATCGTCGTCGTGAACAAATGGGACCTGGCCGAGAAGGACGACAAGGCGTCGGCAAAATACGAGAAGGCCGCGTTCGAGAAAGCCCCGTTCCTCAAGTTCGTCCCGTTCCTGTTCACGTCCGCGCTCACCGGGCAACGCGTGAACCGCGTCCTCGAGTTGGTGCTGGAAGTGGAGGTAGAGCGCGCCAAGCGCATCTCGACGTCCGAGGTGAATGAACGCCTCGGTGAGCTCCTCGCGCGTCTACAGCCGCCGCAGGCGGCGGGGCGTGAAGTGCGTCTCAACTACGCGACGCAGGTCGAGACGGCGCCGCCGACGATCGCCGTCTTCGGCAACAACCCGGACCTCGTCGAAGAACATTACGTGCGATATCTGCACAACGGGTTTCGGGCGTCGTGGGGATTTACCGGCAATCCGTTGCGCATCGTGATGCGCCGCAAAGCGGGGTAGGGGCCGATCGATGCCTATGCTCGTCGTCGCGATCATCGTCTCGTACCTGCTCGGATCGATTCCGGCGGCGTACATCGCGGGACGATCGCGCGGCGTCGATCTCCGAAAACAGGGTTCGGGCAACCTCGGTGCGACCAACGTGATGCGCGTGCTCGGCCCGCGCATCGGGTTCGCCGTGTTCGCCTTCGACATGGCGAAGGGCGCGGTGCCGGTGTTGATCTTTGCCAACCGAATTCCCCCGGGTGTGCTGCCGGGGCCGAACGCTCCGATCCTGGCCGGGATTCTCTGCGGTGTGGCCGCGATTGTCGGCCATGTGCGGCCCCTCTATCTCAAATTCGGCAAGGGAGGGAAGGGTGTCGCGACGGCGGCCGGCGTCTTTCTCGCCCTTGCACCCGTGCAGGCGTTCCTCGCCCTGATCGTCTTCGCCGTCGTGCTGCTGTCGAGCGGATACGTATCGCTCGGCTCGCTCATCAGCGCGGCGACCCTTCCGGTGCTGCTCGGTGTGACGGTGGGCGTTCGGTCGCCGCTCTTCGTGGTGAGTGCGGTCGTTTCCGCGCTGGTGTTCTGGACCCACCGCGCCAACATCGCTCGGCTGCGGAACGGCGAGGAGACGCGGTTCGGAAAGCCGGGCGTCGCGTCGCGACAGCCGGCGACGATGCTGGCGATCGGCCTCGTGGTGGTGTTGGCGGTGGCGATCGCGGCGAGGTTCGCCTGATGCGATGCGCGGTGATCGGCGCCGGAGCGTGGGGGACCGCCCTCGCCGATCTGCTCGCGTCGAACGGGCACAGCACGTTGCTGTGGGCGTTCGAAGCCGACGTCGCCGCCGCGATCAACGATTCACGGGAGAACGTACGCTTCCTGGCCGGCGCGCCGCTCGCGCCGACGTTGCGCGCGACCACTGTACTGGGGGACGCACTCGCCGGCGCGGAGCTGATCGTCTACGCCACGCCGTCGCACCATTTGCGTCCGATCGCATCCGCCGGCGCCGCCTGTGTTGGGCGCGACGCGACAGTCATCGTCGCCAGCAAGGGGATCGAGCGGGGGACGCTCGCGCTCATGACGTCGGTGATCAACGACGAGCTGGCGGGGCGCCGCGTCGTGGGCCTGTCGGGGCCGAGCTTCGCTTCCGAGGTCGCGGCGCGTCAGCCGACCGCGGTCGTCGCCGCTTCGGAATCGCCCGAAGCGGCATTGCTGGCGCAGGAGGCATTGAGCAGCTCGAGCTTCCGCGTGTACACGCACGACGACGTGGTTGGCGTCGAGCTGGCCGGCGCCCTCAAGAACGTGATGGCCGTGGCGTGCGGGATCATCGAGGGGGTTGGCCTCGGCTTCAACTCCCGCGCGGCGTTGATCACGCGCGGGCTGCACGAGATGACGCGACTCGGCGTGGAGCTAGGCGCGACGTCGGCGACCTTTGCGGGACTGGCCGGCGTGGGAGACCTCGTGTTGACGTGCACGGGAGCACTGAGCAGAAACCGCGCGCTCGGCATCGAGATCGGGCGCGGTGCGACGCTCGATGAGGCGCTTGCCGGAAAACACACGGTCGCGGAAGGTGTCTTCACGACGGCGAGCGCGCGCGAGCTGGCGGCGCGTGAGCTGGTCGACATGCCCATCGTTGAAACCGTTTACCGCATCCTCTTCGAGGGCCACCCCGCGCTCCATGCGGTACCCGAGATGATGGCCCGCGAGCTTCGACCGGAGCAAGACTTGTGAGTTCACGCCCACCAGCCGGCCCCGCGGCGGATCCCGTCCAGGAGTTTTTCTCGATCGGCGAGGTATGCGAGCTCACCGGTCTCAAGCCGCACGTGCTCCGGTACTGGGAGAGCCAGTTTCGGTTTCTCAGCCCGGCGAAGAATCGTTCCGGGAACCGCGTATATCAGCGGCGCGAGGTCGAGCTCATCATGCTCGTGAAACACCTCCTCTATGCCGAGAAATACACGATCGAGGGCGCGCGACAGAAAGTGGACGAACATCGCAAGGGCGGGGATCTCAAGGTGGTCGCGCGCGGCGCGATGACGATCGAGTCGCTCGAGGCCCTGGAGCAGGAGCTCAAGGACCTGCTGTCAATGCTCGGCACGCCGCAGACCGACTGACGCGATGCGCCTTCTCGTCACGAACGACGACGGCATTCTCGCCCATGGCCTCGACTGCCTCATCAGCGCAGCCGAACCGCTAGGCGAAGTCACTGTCGTGGCGCCGGACCGCGAGCAGAGTGCGACGAGTCATTCGCTCACGCTTCATCATCCCCTGCGCCCGGTGCGCCGCGCCGAACGCCGGTGGCAGGTGGACGGCACGCCGACCGACTGCGTGATGCTCGCCGTCGAGGCGCTGATGCCGGAGCGGCCGGACTTCGTGCTGAGCGGAATCAATCACGGGCAGAACATGGGCGAGGACGTGCTCTACTCGGGCACCGTCGCGGCGGCGATGGAAGGGTTGTCGCTCGGCATTCCGTCGATCGCGGTTTCGTACGCCGGGGGGGATCTGCGAGCCGACGTGTCGCAGCTGCGCGAGCAGGTGAAGGTTCTCACGCCCCTCCTGCGCCACCTCACGTCACTTCCCGCGTTTCCATCGGACACCCTGTTCAACGTGAATCTTCCGCCTCTGGGCGCCGAGGCCGTGAAGGGCGTGCGGTTGACCCGGTTGGGAAGGCGTGCATACTCCCAGTCGGTCGCGCCGATGAAAGACCCGTGGGGGCGCCAGATTTTCTGGATAGGCGGCGGCGCGATCACCTGGAGCGGCGAGGATGACTCCGACTTTCGCGCCATCCAGGACGGCTTTGTCTCAGTGACGTCGTTGTATCTCGATCTCACTCATTTCAACGTGCTTCAAGGGGCTGCGACGTGGTGGCGCGACCTGGAGTAGACAACGAGCTGCGGGGCGCGCGACAGCGCCTGGTCGAGGCGCTGCAGGAGAAGGGGATTCGCGACCTCTCCGTGCTGCGTGCCTTTCAGCTTACGCCGCGACATGCGTTCGTGCCCACCGGGCTGCGGCACCGGGCATACGAAGATGCGCCGCTTCCCATCGGCAACGGGCAGACCATCTCGCAGCCGTACGTGCACGCTCGCTACCTCGAGCTGCTGCGCCTGACCGGCAACGAGCGCGTGCTCGAAGTCGGAACGGGGTCCGGCTACCAAACAGTGCTGCTGTCGCACCTGGTGGCGCAGGTATTCTCGATCGAGCGCATCCCGGCTCTGCTTCAGCAGGCGCGCGAGGCGATCCATCGTGCCGAGGTGCGCAACGTGTCGCTCCTGATGGGCGACGGAACGGTCGGGTGGCGCGAATACTCGCCGTATGACGCGATCCTCGTCGCCGCCGGCGCACCGGCGGTGCCGCAGCCGCTGATCGACCAGCTGGCGGATGGCGGACGTATGCTCGTGCCGGTGGGAGATCGCGACGAACAGAGCCTGGTGCTCGTACAGCGCAACGGGTCGCAGGTGGAGAGCAGGCACGTCGCGCCCGTACGTTTCGTTCCGCTGGTCGGGTCGCACGGCTGGCGCGACAAACCGGAGAACGGCGCGAATGGCGCCGAGGGCGCACGTGGCTGAATGGCGATCCACCTCGTGATCCGAGGCGTCGTGCAGGGCGTGGGCTTCCGCTGGTTCGCGGTCCACGAGGCGCAAGCGCTGGGGTTGAGCGGGTGGGTGAAGAACCGCCGCGACGGATCCGTCGAGGTCGCGGCCGACGGCGACTCCCGCGCGCTCGAGGCTTTTCAGAAGCGCGTGACTGAAGGTCCACCCGGGGCGAAGGTCGACGCCATCGAAACGCTCGGCGACCGGCCTGACGCACCGCTTCCGAAACCGTTCGTCGTGCTGAGGTGACCCTGCGTGATCAAACGACCATCGCTCCCACCACTCTCGTCGGCCATCAAAGGGCTCATTCGCGACGTTCCCGACTATCCGAAGCCGGGGATCCTGTTCAAGGACATCACGCCGGTACTGGGTAATCCGTCGGTCTTCCGGCGCGTGACCGAGGCTATGGCGTCGCCGTTTGTGAACGAGCGGATCACGCACGTGGTGGCCGTTGAAAGCCGCGGGTTCATTCTCGGCGGACCCATCGCGCAACAGCTCGACGCCGGCTTCGTGCCGGTCAGAAAGCCGGGCAAGCTTCCGCACAAGACGCTACGGCAGGACTATGCGCTCGAGTACGGAACGGACGCGTTGGAGATCCACGCCGACGCGTGTGAGCCGGCGGCGCGGGTGCTGGTGGTCGACGACGTGCTGGCGACGGGAGGAACCGCCGAGGCCACGGTGCGTCTGGTGGAGACGCTGGGGGCGAGCGTGGTCGGCCTGACGTTCCTGGCCTGGCTCGAGTTCCTGCCGGGCTTGCGTCGCCTGGAAGGGAGAACGGTGTGCTCGCTTGTGAGCTACTGAACAAGAACAGCGGATTACCGGGGCGGCCGCTCGGGAATTAAGTTACAGGGCTAAATCGCTGCGCCCCGTCGTTCAGGCCCCCGTAGCTCAGATGGATAGAGCAGCGGTTTCCTAAACCGTTGGTCGCGTGTTCGAGTCACGCCGGGGGCATGAGAACACCGATGGCTCATAACCTGTAAACTGAAATGACTGGCACTCGTATCGATCCCAATACGGACTCCGCCACCACGTGGGAGACAATTATCGATTGGACCAGGCTCAACGCGCGCCTGCTCGGAATCGCCGGCGCCGTTGTTCTGGCGGCCGCGCTGGTTTTTTGGTTCGTCACCCGATCCCGTGAGCTGCAGGCGGCGGGCGCCGAACGCGCGCTGCTGCTCGCCAGACGATCGATGCAGGCGGGCAACCTCCCGTTGGCTCAGAGCGACCTCCAGAAGGTCTACAGCAAGTATGGATCGACGGTCCCGGGGGTGCAGGCGGCGCTGCTGATCGCCCAGCTCGATTTCGATCAGGGCAAGTTCCAGGACGGGATCAACGTGCTGCGGGAGGTGTCGGGCAAGGGCGCGGCCGAACCGATGACGTCGGCCATCCGAAGCCTGATCGGCGACGGCACGATGATGCTGAAGAAGCCTGCTGAGGCCGCTAAGGAGTACGAGGCGGCGGCCGCCGCGACGAACATGGAAAACGCCCGGAATTATGAGAGGGCCAAGGCGGCGCGGGCTTACACGGCCGCCGGTGACACCGCGTCCGCGAGGCGGATCTGGACTGAGCTGCGGGACGATCCGAAGTCCGCTGCGATGGCCACGGAAGCGCGTGTGCGCCTGGGTGAGCTCGAGGCTCGCGTCGCCCAGAAGTAAGCGCTCAGGGGGCGCCTGACGCCCCCTGTGAACGCCGTGAACAATCCGGGGGGCGGAGTGCGCCCCCTGTGAAATGAACCCATCCGCGGAGAGACAGGCCCCGTTGTGGTCGCTATCAGTCGGTTCGTATAAGAGGTATTATGTCAACTACAACCGGGGAAAGACTGTGGAGAACCTGGTTCTCCACAGTTCTCCCAGAGTTGGACGCCGGTCGACGGCTGCAGAACAGACAGCGCCTGATACCAAGCGGCGTAAGTCGTTGTAGGACTTAGATCTCGCCAATTCGGCCGCGATACACAATTCGAGCTTCGCCAGAAAGGCTCGGCGACCACACGCCGGCCTGTTCCGTGAGCCGAACTCCCAGGCGGCGTCCGGACCGGGTTTCGATCGATATAGGGCCGGACGACCGGCCCCAAGCGGTCGTGAGGATAGCAGACGCTACCGCTCCACTGCCGCAGGCCAAGGTCTCCGCCTCGACGCCGCGTTCGTACGTCCGCATGAGCCAGCGGTTCTCACCAGCCGGCGATACGAAGTTGACGTTGGCCCCGGCCGGCAGCGTCGGGTGCCGGCGGAGGGGCCGGCCGCGGCCGACGACGTCTACCGTCCTCACGTCTGGGGTCAGGATGACGAGGTGAGGCACTCCGACAAGCGCGAAGCCGATGCGCAACTCACCGTCGACTTTATCGATTCCGAGGGCTTCGACGGAAACATCGCGGACCGGCTGGAGGTCGATCTCAGGCAGCCCCCCCACCATTCGAGCGGCTACCACCCCCGAGTCGGTCTCGATGGTGAAGCGGTCCCCCTTCACCACCCCCAGCTCGGTCGCCAGCCTCGCCGTGCACAGCGTGGCGTTGCCGCACAGGTCGGCGCGCGAGCCGTCCGCGTTGAGGTAGGTCAAGCGGATCGGCGCGGCGGTGGAGTTCTCGAGGAACACGATGCCGTCAGCGCCAACGCCCGTCCCGCGGGCGCAAATGGTCTGGACCACCTGCGGGGTGGCCAGCTCGCCGGGCGGCTCGGTGCGGGCGTCCACCATGACGAAGTCGTTGCCCGACCCGCTCATCTTGAAGAACTCGCGCCCGACGGGAATCACCGTCCCCTCACTTGATGCGGGGGGCCAATTGGCCGGTCATCGACCACCACCGAAGCTGCCAGACGAGCAAGACCGCCTCGCGGATGATCGACTTCGACATCTTGCTCTGGCCTTCTGTCCGGTCGTGGAAGACGATCGGAATCTCGCGGATCCCGAAGCCGAGCTTCCAGGCGCGAAAGCTCATCTCGATCTGGAAGGCATAGCCGTTCGAACGAACGCGGTCGAGGTCGATTGCGTCTAGGACGGATATACGAAAGCACTTGAAGCCGCCGGTCGCATCCCACACAGGCAAACCAGTTACGGCCCGTGCGTACACATTCGCGAAATAACTCAGCAGGAGGCGTGCGATGGGCCAGTTCACGATCGTGACCTTCCCCTCGCGGTACCTCGATCCGAGCACGAGGTCGGTGTTCTCGATGGCGCGGAGAAACTGCGGGAGGTGCGCCGGATCGTGCGAGAAGTCGGCATCCATCTCGAACACGCAGTCATAGCGCCGCTCCAGCGCCCAGCGAAAGCCGGCCAGATAGGCCGTGCCGAGCCCGAGCTTCTTGGGGCGACGCAGGAGGTGGACCCGGCGATTGTTCGTGACAATGCCATCGACGATCTCGCCCGTGCCGTCCGGGGAGCCGTCGTCTACCACGAGAATTTCGAGCCTCGCGTCCTGCGCGAGCACGGTTTCGATGAGGCGAGCAATGTTCTCGCGCTCGTTGTAGGTCGGAACGATGACGAGCGCGCGCTCCGGTCGGAGCACACCCTCGGTGGCGGCCGCGGTTCTCGCTTGGGCTAACCGATCGGTCATCTCAGCGCGAAAGAATGGGCGTGTTGGCCAGCGATAGCGTCGTCACGCCGGGACGGCAGTCGGCGCCACGGAGCGGCGGCCGAGGAGTGCGCCGCCGAGCCACAAGGCGATCGCGAGTGCCACCGCAACAAGGGATACGAGCTTGCCAGTCTCGAACGCTGCGTCGTCGAAGCGTAGCTGGACGGTCCGCGCGCCGGCCGGGAGCGCAATTCCGATCAGGTTGTAGTTCATCCGGGCCGCCGGTGCGTCCTTGCCGTCGGCGATCGCGCGCCATCCCGGGAAGTAGTTCTCGGAAACGACGAGCGCCTGCCCTGCCGTCGCCGGACGATCGAGCGTGAGATCGACGGCGCCGGGCTCGTAGCGCTGCACGGTGACCCGGCCCTCCGCGGCCGGCGGGAGCGACTGCACCTGCACGGCCGGAACATTCGCGTCGGGAGCGACGATTGCGGCGCGTGTTGGGTCGAATCGCGGATCGAGCACCGTGGCGCGCGCCTGCTCGTCCGCTGCCTTGACCATCACGGGAGCAAGCCAGGCGTATGGGTTTTCCCCTGGTAGCCGGTACAGGTATACCGTGGTGCCGGCCGCGTTGGTGACCGGGCCGACAACCTTGGTCCACTGCCCCGACACGCCCAGCTGAGACTGGAGGACGCTGACGAGCGAATCGGGAACGGTCGTGTAGAGGTAGTGCACGTTTTCGTGACGCCAGACCGCCGCGTCGAACTGCGGCTGGATTGGGTACTGGATGTCGGGAACGGTCTTTCCGAGGAGCAGCTCGAAGCGTCCGAGCTCGTTGCCGTGGTAGCCGAGGAGCGTTCGGACGCGGTGCGGCATCAGGCCGTCGCCCAGAAACACGGGGTCCGCGCCGCTGCGCCCCACGGCGTCCAACACGATCACGCGCCCGGGTTGCGGCGCGCGCTTGATCGCCTCGATCGCGGGATCAGACGCAAAGAGCTTCGCGGCCGGCGGGGAGAAGGTCCAGTACATCCGCTCGACGGTCCACAGGTCGACCGCGAC
>Ga0137435_1000629_pt1 | contig 11245 bp, 3 predicted proteins | sample EasRivERMGT100_2_FD_104904 | JGI IMG/M metagenome (GOLD analysis project Ga0137435, IMG submission 104904) | Soil microbial communities from meander-bound floodplain in the East River, Colorado, USA - East River MetaG ERMGT100_2 | ecosystem: Environmental > Terrestrial > Soil > Floodplain ... | reverse complement strand
GGTCCTGCCCGAACCCGTACGCCGATGCCGTCCGAGCGCCGTCGGGGATCTTGACCTCCGTGATGCGGTCGAGCACGTCGTACGCGGTCGTCGTGGGCGTGACCGGATCGAGGGTGGGATTGAAGACGCCCGGCGCGACGAGCGCCTCGACGGTCGAGTAACGCTTGCTCGTCGTCCGCCCGAACGCGTCGAACGCGACCCGCCCCGAAACGATCATCACGTCGGCCGCGGTCGAGGCCGCGCCCTGGTGCACCGAAGCGTCCTTCTTGATCTGGATCACGCGCGTCAGCCCGTCGGTGAACAGAACGGTGTCGATCGTGTCGGTCGCGCTCCGGAAGGGATCGAGGTGACGCGTGCGCGCCCACGGCACCGCCGCCTCGGGGTGGTACTCGAAGCGGATGGTCTTCGAGCCGGTCCCCTGCTCGTACGGACCCGTGATCGACGAGCTCCGGCCGAACGTGTCGTACACGTAGCTCGTGACGTTCCCCGCGACGTCCGTCGTCACCGACGGGCGGCCGAACAGCAGGTCGTGGGTCGCGGTGGAGCTCAGCCCGTAGCTGTCCACGATCGAGGCGATGTGCGTCGCGGCGATCGCGTCGTACGTGTACCGCAGCGTGTAGCGCTGGTTGCGGTGGTTGGGCGGACCGGTCAGCTCACGGAGGTTTCCCTCGGGGAAATAGGCCAGGTCGGTCGTCGCGACCGTGCCGTTCTGGAGGAACTCGCGGACCTGCGTGACGTCGCCCGAGGCGCAGTCCACCGCGGCCTCGCGCCGCCGCATCGCGCGACCGGCACCTTGGACTTGCAGCGCGACGGCCTCGAAGACGTGGGTCGCCGCGCAGTCCGAGTAGGCGATCGTGGCGTCGAGGTCATCGGCCGGACCGTCGTCGCCCGCGTCGACGAATCGCGCGACGTTGCCGTGGGCGTCGTAGGCGTAGCTCATCGACGTCGCCTTGCCCGGGGCGGCCTGGCCCTCGAAGTAACGCTTGTCGACGCGAGCGAGCTGCGGGAACTCGGTCGCGGTCGTGCTGGCCGGGTCGGCGGGCTGGGAGCCGCTCGGCTCGTCCCGGAGCGTGTACGTGTTGACGGTCTCCGTGAACGGTCGTCCCGCGCCGTCCCGCGTGATCTCGCGGAGCAACAGCCCCTTGGTGTAGAAGTCCGTGTTGCCGAAGCCGCGCTCGATCCTGCGGTAGATCGCGTCGCCCGCGGACGGGTCGCGCTGCTCCTCGATGACCGTTCCGAATCCGTAGAACTCGCGCTCGAGGCGGTCTCGCACGCCGTTCTCATACTTGAACGTCCTCAATTGGTCGACACCGTCGCCCGGGAAACCGTCATTCACGACGACCTTCGACAGCACCCAGCGGGACTGCGGCTGGTCGTAGGTGTTCCCCTCCCGCTGGTAGTCGAGATCGATCACGGCGCTCAGGGGCCGCTCGATCCTCCGAAGGAGGTTCGTGCGGCCCGTCGCGTTCAGGGCCGCGGAGAACGAGTCGTCCCGGCTGCTCGTGACGTGATCGAGGAACCCGTCCCCGTCGACGTCGGTGAGGCTCCTCTCCTGTCGGGCGAGCGAGGTGCCGCCGTCCGCACCGGGGTTGATGATGACGTAGCAGCCGATGACGCAGAGCGGGCCGATGCCGACGGTGAAGTACGCCCCGGCGCCCAGCGAGGCGCTGGCGTTGGTCGCGAACTCGGCCGACGGCGCCCCCGACCAGGTCACGTCCGGCAGGAAGCCGGTTCCCGTGTTGATGCCGACGCGGAGTACGGAACCGGACACCGTCAGGCGGTCCAGTAGGCCGTCGCCGTTGACGTCGACGAGGTCCCGAGGCACCTTCGACTCGTTCTTGTCGTACGAGAGCCCTCCGGCGTAGTCGTAGATGCCGGCGTTGAAACCGAGGGTCGGGCCGACCGAGAAGTTCGTGCTCTCTCCCTCGTTGAGGGTCGCGGCTCCCCACAGCTCCGGCGTCGCGAATGAGTACCCGAGGTTGAGGGCGACGCGCAGCTGCCCACCGTCGGTGGTCACCCGGTCCGGAAGCCCGTCGGAGTTGAGATCGGCGAGGTCGAACGCAGCGTGCGACGTGCCGGCGCCGAGACTCCCGCTCACGCCCAGCCCGAGCGTTACCATCTGGCTCCCGGTGTCGTTTTCCTTCGCGGCCGGTCCGCGATTCGGCGAGTCCACTCGGCCGCGGCCGTCGAACTTGAACTCCGCCGGGCTTCCGCCGACGCCGAGGTTCAAAGCGTCGGACAGCGTCTTCCGCGGCGTGTCGAAGCCGGCCACCGGACGGTTCGCCGCCTCGAGGCCGCCGAGGATCGAGCTGAACTGCATGCGCCCGCTTCCGACGACGTCGGGGAACTGGTCGCCGTTCATGTCGACGTAATCGAGATCGGAGGTCCCGAATCCGGACGACGCGGAGCCCGACAGGAAGGACGCGCCGCCCCCGGCCGCCGTCTGGTTGGACGAGCTGACGCGGTTCGGCGCCCCTGCTCCGGCTGCGCCCGTGGCGGTCGGTGCGCCCACGAAGTCCACGCCCAGTCGCGAGCTTCCGGCGCGATCCGGCGCCGCGAAGGTCTGGTCCTCGGGTCCGACCCAACGGTTCTGCGCAGGCGCAGGCGCAAAGAGGAAGGCCTTGGCCGTTCGCGTGTCGTGGGTGCTCGACGCCGTGAACTCCACGCTCAGGTCGCCCTCGGCGATCGGCTGCTCGCCCCGAGGCGGGTCGCCCTTGTAACCGGCGACGGCCCAGCCCCGGTAGGGCTGCGGGAAGACGCCGCCCTGCAGGATCGAATGCCGGAAGGCGCTGGGCGCCGTTTCGAAGTCCGGGCCGGAGTCGAGCACCTCGACCACCCGATGGAAGACCTTCGGGGCGAGATCGGGGTCCAAGCACGAGTAGTCGAAGAAGATCTGGTCGTCCTCGTCGACGTCGAGGTCGAACCCCGCGTTCCCCACCACGCCGCCGACGATCGGGATGAGCCGCTTCGTCAGGAGGACGCCCCTCTTCTTGGCCGTAAGGACGATCGTCCCATTCGCCGTCGAGGCCGCCTGGAGCCGCGTGCGCACCGAGATCGCTCCCGTGAGGGGCGCGACGTACGGCGCCTGCGGCGCGAAGAGCGTGTCCTCGGAATAGGCGTCGATGTCGTACGGCGGGTCGAGCCGGATGATCGGGTTGCCGGCGGCGTCGAAGACACGGGTGATCGATCGGGTGACGCCGCCCAGCGTCTGCGTCGGCAGCGGCGTGTCGAGATAGTGCAGGGAGGGCGACCACTCGATCTGGCGAAGGTCGATCGGTGAGTCCACCTTCACGCGGAGCTTCAGCCTCTCACCTTGCGCGACGTCGAACGTGAGGTCGACCGGAATCTCGCCGGTCTGGTCCCAGGCCTTGGTCGTCGCGGGCATGAGGAGGACACCACTCTTCCGGATGAGGAGCGTCACGTCGTCGGTCGTCGCGCCCGGCTTGTGCAGGGCGCCGGACAGGCGCACACGGCCTGTGAAGGGGAGCTCGACGTCGATGTCGCGGCGCCCGGCCATCGTGAAGTCTTCGGAGGCGCGGAATCTCCGGGGCTCGAGCAGGTTGACGTCGGTGGTGCTCGGTGCGCCGAGATAGGCGATGGCGGGGTCCCAATCGACCTCGTCGTGCCGTCCGTCGAACCGCGAGTGGATGCGGAAATAGATCCGATCGCCCTTCGCCACGGGGATCGAGTCCACTCCGGTGGGTGTCTTCGCGGTGCCGTCGGCGGCGTCGATCGTCGTACCCCACAGCTCGGTTCCGTTCTTCTGGATGGCGACTCGCACGCCGTCGGCGGTGCGATAGGTGGGATCGGGGGGGTGCAGCGTCACGTCGCCCGTGACCCGGACCGTCCCGGGGAACGGCGCGATCCAGCGCCTGAGCGTGTCGTGGAGCGGTGAGTTCGCGAGCGCCTGCTGCTGGAGCGGGCCATAGTCCGGGAGGAGGCCGGTCCCGTCGACCGCGGTCGATGTCACGGGAACCGGCGAGGTCGCGCTGTCGGGACTGAACGTCGGCGTTCCATCGGGATCGAGGCGGTTGAACAGAACCGTTCCGTTGTCGATGAGGTCCGTCAGCCCGTCGCCGTTGGCGTCCGCGAAGTACACGGACGTGCTCGTGAAGCTCAGGGCCTCGTTGACCATGGCGTTGCCGACGAAGTACGCCTCCGCCCCGTAGGAGGTCGTGAACGTGCTCTCGCGGCCCATCGCCGGCAGCGTGGCGACGGCGACGGCGGGTCCGAACTGCGTGGTTCCGTGGGGGCCGGATCGGTTCGCGCGGAAATAGACTTGCCCGTCCTTTCGGAAGACCTTGTCCGGCAGCGCGTCGCCGTTGAGGTCCACCATCGAGAGGAGAGCTTCCGACGCTACGGTGCCCCCGTTGCCGACCTTGAAGCCGCCCGAGCCCTGCTTCGTCGGCGCATCGGGGTTGAAACCGAGGTAGAGATGCGCCCCGATGCTCTCCGACTCGTAGCCGCTCAGCGCCGTCGCCTTGCCGTCGTTCGACCCGAGCGGAGAAGCGACGTCGTCGATGAGCGGGAGACGAACGTCGTCCGCCCCGGTGCTCCAGCCCTCGGCGGCGCGGAATCCGACGTACGCGCCGGCCTGCCGGACGTCGTCGTAGTACGTGAAGCGGTGCGTGTGGAAGGCCTGCTCCTTCGTGCCCCGCTGGGTGACGGTCTCGAGCAGGGTCTTCTCGAACGCGCCGTGTGCGTAGGTGAGGTCGTAGGACCGGACGCGCGTCACCGACGCGCCGTCGTTGAAGTCCACGACGATGCGCTGCAGGAGCTCCGCCGTCACCATCTTGAACCCGCCGCGCGCGTCCATCATCACGTCGGAACGGCGGACGTAGCCGGGCAGCTCGGAGTCGCGTAGGAACGTGATCGTGTACGCGCCCGGGGCACCGTTGCGCTGGGTGTAGTTGATCCGCTTCAGGTAGAGCTGGTACCCGTCGACGGTGCCGCCGGGAACCCCGGTGTCGGCGACGAGATCGTACTCGTACTTCATCCCGTTGCCATTGAGATCGCGGACCTCGGTCAGGGCCCACAGGAACCTGGAACCGTTCGCGTCTGCGAGCGTGGCGCTCGGGCCGCCGAAGATGGATCGCTTGCCGGATCTGTCCGTGACCTCCCACGTGTAGTTCGACGGGTGGTCGCCGTGCCGCACGATCTTCCGGAACTCCCCCTCTACGCGAGTCCGAAACGCCTTCTCGGCCGTGCGGGCCTGAAACGGCGCGCGATGCGCGACCGGCGAGAGCTGATCACCATCCAGGAGGTAGGTCTCGGTCTCGACCGCGCCGTCGGGGCACTGCGCCGCCGACGAGGTCGTCGAGCAATAGCGCGGCACCCCCCACCTCGTGTCCACGACGACCGTCGGGACCGCCAGCTCCCACCCGAGGCCGAGCCAGCCGTTCTCCTTGCTCGAGTCGTAGCGCAGGCTCAGCTGCGGGGCCATGCCGAGGCGACCCGGGGGGACCTCGATCGGATACGACACGCGCGCGTCGCCCTTGCTGTTCGCCTCCGGCGCCTCGATGAGGTTGACCTTCTGCGCGGGATCGGCGGCCTTGATGTCCTTGATCGAGTTGGGGTTGTACGACAGCGGCGACGGATGCTCCGGCAGCGCGATCGTCGCGTTGATCATGTCCGTGAAGTGATCTGTCGTGCTGACGATCTTCCTCGAGGCCGTGTCGACCTCCGTGCGCTCGAGTCTCATCCACCGGCCGGCCTGATCGTCGAAGTAAAACGTGTGGACGTCGCTCTCGGTGAGCCCGGCGGGGATACGCTGCGGGTCGTAGGGAAGCTCGACGCGGATCGGCTTCTTGAACCGCGTGCCGTGCGGCTGGAACCTGTAGCCGCGCCGCGGCCCGCGGGTGACGTTGGTCATCCCTTGATCGAGGGCGGCGAGATCTTCGTCGCCGAGAGGGGTGATGCTGACGTCGATGGCAGAGTCGACCGAGCCGCTGTCGACATCCAGCGTCGCCGCGTCGTGCGTCATGCGCTTCCTGGCGCCGGGCTCGACCCGGAGGCTCCGTGCCGGGAGCAGGCGCCCCTCGGTCGACTCCGGACCGGGCCGACCGGAATCGAGAACAACCTCGCGCACGACCACCTTGCCGTTGGGAAAAACGGCGCGGACCTCGACGGCCCAGGGATCCGAGTCGGCATCTTCGAACCGGCCGAGGTCGTCCTTGGAGACCGTGACGGAGAACGAGCCATCGGCGTCGTCCACCCGCTTGCCCGCGATCCAGATCGCGGCGTTTCCCGATCCGTTGTCGAACGGCGCGAGGAACCCGCGCAGGTACGCCTCCCGGCCCTGGAATCGCCCGTCCGTCGGATACGTCACCCGGAGCGATGGATGCGCTGAGACCGGGCCGACGGCCGATCCTACCGGGACGAGCGCTTGAAGCGATGCCCCTCCCGTGGCGTCCTGCCACGCGACACGAACGCCGAGGACCGGACGCCGCTCGCTCAGCGGGAGAAAGTTCCAACCCGCCGTGAGCTCGCGTGCCGTGGACGGGGCGAAGATCGTTTCCCACCCGTCATCGACGAGCGCCTCGATTCGTGGAGAGGCCGAGACTTCCTGAGTCAGGAGAAGGTCGAGACCGCTGACCTCCGTCGCGCCGTCGAGCATCATCGTGACGACCCGCTCGGTCCCGGCCGGACCTGCGGACTGGAGCGCGACGTCGTCCAGGGAATCGACGAAGTTCCTGCCTGTATCGACCTCGCCCACGAGCCGGACGTTCCGCACCTCGTAGGGCAGAGAAACGGCGGAGGACGCCGTGAATCGCACGGTGTTGGCTCCCGGACGAAGCCACGCAGGATTGATCTCCTCGATCTGCGGCGTCCAGGTGCTGGTCGCGTCGCTGAACGCGGTCTCCGAAACCGGTTCCCCGTTGATCGACCGGCTCACGGAGACCCATTCCTGCCATCCGCGGAGCTCGTAGCAAAGGAAGATCCTCCGATAGGGCGTGAGAGCGGTCGCAAGGTCGAGCGGCACGGCGATCTCATGCTCGTCCACCGCGAGCTCCGCCGTGGAGACGGCCAAGCTGCGCAGGTCCGGATGGAACGCGTCGCTGGCCACGAACCGGTCCACGGGGGGAACGGGCCCCCACAGCTCCACCTCGGAGAGCGATCTCCGGGGCCCGGAATCACCGGCGATCCAGCGGATCAAGACGCGCGTCGTGAATACCGGCTGCGGGGCCGCCAGCTCGTTCCAACCCTGCGGCAAGCCGGAGAGGGGGACGGCGGTCAGTCCGGGGATGGGATCCCACCCCGATCCGGTCTCGGCAAGGACCGAGATCGTCCCGTCGGCGGCGCCGAACACCTTGACGTGGGACACCCAGCCTGCACGCTCGAGCTGGAGGGAAAGGTCCACGGAAGCGCCCACGGTGGTCGCCGTCGTCGTGTCGCGGTCGATCAGGCGCTCGGCGGCGACGCCCGCGGCCTGAGTCGCCCCGGCGGTGGCCGACGCCACGGTCAAGCGCGTCGGCCGGCCACTCGGACCCTTGAGCCCCGGCACCTCGGGATCGGGCCGGACCACGACGTGGCCGCCTGCCGCCGTATCGTTCAATCCGCCCGGGCTGTCCGCGGAACGCGCGAGCAGCCCCGCGATCAGAATTCCCCCACAGACCGACAGCAGGCGTGCGATGCGGCTCATGGTTCCCCCTCCTCCCGGTGCCGAGACCCTCTTCTGCTCTTAATAGCGGAAAAGAGGGTCGCGGGACGCCACATGCGCGCCCATGAGTTTTTCCTATCGAGGTAGGAGGCCTTCACGTAGGCTTCGGAATCCGGGAGGCATCCTCAGTGAGCGGTGCGACGCGCCAACTGGTATCCGGCGGCGTGGGTCACGCGCGGACGCGATGAGAGGCATTCTCGAGCCGTCCGAGCGGTTCTCGGAGATCCTCTTCGGCCTGATCATGGTGCTGACGTTCACCGGCACGCTGAGCGTGACCGAGGCCGGGCGCGCCGACGTCCGGGAGATGCTCGTCGCGGCGCTCGGCTGCAACCTCGCGTGGGGCGTCGTGGATGCGGTCATGTACGTCCTCAACGCGATGACGATGCGTGCGCGCGGCGCGATGCTCGTCCGCACGCTCCGCGCCACCTCCGAGGACGCGGCGGCGCACGCGCTGATCTCCGACGCGTTGCCCAGCCGGCTCGCGGCGGTGCTCGGGCCCGAGGACTTCGAGTCGATGCGGCGGCGCCTCCTCGCGCGTCCCGATCCGCCGGTCCAGCACCTGACCCGGCGCGATCTTCTGGGAGCGCTCGGCGTCTTCCTCTTGGTGTTCCTCTCCACCTTCCCGGTCACGATCCCGTTCATGTTCGTGAACGACCTGCACACCGCGATGCGGATCTCGAACGCGATCGCGCTCACGATGCTGTTCCTCCTCGGGTTCTTCCTCGCGCGGCACACCGGCGGCCGCCCGATCCGGCTCGGGATCGGCATGCTCCTCCTGGGCGCGGCCTTGGTCGCGCTCACGATCGCGCTCGGCGGATGAAGATCGTTTTCGCGCTCGCGCTCGCGCTGGGCGCGCTCACCCCGACGGCGCTCGCGGAGGAGACGGAGAACCGCTGGAGCTTCTCCGCGTCGCTCTACGGCTACGCCGTCCCGGACTCCGAGGACTACCTCAACCCCAACCTGACGGCGGATTGGGGGCGGCTCCACCTCGAGGCGCGTCACAACTACGAGGCGATCGACTCCAGCTCGTTCTGGGCGGGCGCGAACTTCAGCGCGGGCGAGAGCTGGGTCTTCGACTCCACGGTCATGCTCGGCGGCGTCTTCGGCGACGTCGACGGCGTGGCGCCCGGCTATCGCCTCTCGCTGACGCACGGCTGGTTCGAGCTGGCGAGCGAGGGCGAGTACCTGTTCGACGCCCACGACCACGAGGACAACTACTTCTACACGTGGACCGAGGCCGCGGGTTATCCGGTCGAGTGGTTCCGCGCGGGGGTCGCGGTGCAGCGGACGCGTGCGTACGCGAGCGATCTCGACGTCCAGCGCGGCCCCTTCGTCGGCTTCACCTACAAGGCGTTCGACGTCGCCGCGTACGTGTTCAATCCGTGGGACGACCCGAGCTACGTCCTGGCCCTGCGCTTCGAGTTCTAGCCGCCCTCGCGAAAGGACCGGTCCCATGCCGACCGCACGGCCAACGCGTACGCTGATCGCACGAGTCGCGGTTTTAGCGCTGCTGACGGCGCTCTGGCTCACGCCAGCCCCGGAGGGGCTGAAGCCCGAGGCCTGGCGCCTCTTCGCGGTCTTCGCTTCGACGATCGCCGCGGTCGTGGTGGACGCTCTTCCGATCCTGACCGCCTCGGTGCTGGCGGTCGCCATCGTCGTCCTGATGGGGACGCTCTCCCCCGCGCAGGCCTATTCCGGCTTTTCCAACGGGACGATCCTGCTCATCGTGCTTGCGTTCCTCGTGGCGCGCGCGGTCGTGATCTCGGGACTGGGGAAGAGGATCGGCTACGTGGTCGTCGCGGTGTTCGGGCGCTCGACGCTCGGGCTCTCCTACAGCCTCTTCCTCGTGGACGCCGTGATCGCGCCGGCCTTCCCCAGCAACACCGCCCGGTCCGGGGTGCTCTTTCCGCTCGCGTCGTCCCTCGCCGAGGCGGCCGGAGCATCGCCGAGCGATCCCTCGAAGCGACGCGTCGGCGCGTTCCTGATGTACTCGGGGATGGCGAGCATCAGCCTGTCGTCCACGCTGTGGCTCACGGCGATGGCCGGGAACCCCTTGGGGGCCGAGATCGCGAAGGCCTCCGGGGTGACGATCGGCTTCGGATCGTGGCTCGTCGCCGCGTCGGTCCCGACGATCGCGGCGATGCTCGTCCTGCCGCTCGTCCTCTACAAGCTCATCGGCCCCGAGGTGAAGGCCACCCCCGAGGCTCCGGCGCAGGCGCGCAAGTCGCTCTCGGAGCTGGGCCCGATGAAATTCCAAGAGAAGGTCGTGTGCGCCACGTTCGTCAGCATGGTCGTGCTCTGGGGGCTCGCAGCGACGCTCGGTCTCGACTCGACCGCGATCGCGTTCCTAGGGCTGGCGGTGCTGCTGATCACCGGAGTGCTCACCCTCGACGACATCGCGAAGCAGGGAGACGTCCTCGTGATCTTCCTGTGGTTCGCGATCCTGTTCACGTTGAGCAGCCAGCTCGACGAGCTCGGATTCATGGCGTTTCTGGGGGAGAGGCTCGCCGCGAGGCTCGGAGGGCTGCCGGTTGTCTTGGTGGCGGTCCTGCTCGTCTTCGCCTACGTCGTCCTTCACTACCTGTTCGTCAGCCAGACGGCGCACCTGCTCGCCTTGTTCGCCGTGTTCCTCGACGTGGGCGTGCGGCTCGGGGTGCCGGCGGCACCCCTGGCGTTCCACCTCCTCTTCGCGACGAATTACTTCTCGGTGATCACGCCGCAGGGCGGTCCCGCGAACCTCCTTTTCGCGGGGAGCGGGTATCAGACGCAGGGCGAGCTGTATCGCCTCGGGGCGATCGTGACGGGGTTCTCGCTGCTGACGTACCTGGTCCTCGGAACGCCGTGGCTGATGTGGGTCGCTACGAACTAGAGGCGAGACGATAGGTGGGCCGAAACCGCGGTCTCCATGTTGAACAGAAGCCGCTCCCGGCCCAGCGTCGCTCCGAGCGGCGAGCGGTGGACCATCTCGAGCACCTCGGGGTTGAGCCTCACGAGCCATAAGGCGGTACCCCTCTCCCGCAAGCGGGTCTCGGCCTCGGTGAGCATGCGTAGGGCCGTGTACTCGAGATGGGGGACGCCCCCGAGCTCGAGCGCGACGACCTCGGGGCGCGAGGCCTCGACCAGCGGACGGAGCTTGTCCCCGAGGGCGGAGGCGTTGGCGAAGAAGATCGCGCCTTCGAGCCTCACCATGAGAAGCCCAGGGAAGGTCTCGTCTTGCGGATGCTCGGGAGAGATCGGACGGAACACGTTGGTGCCGGGCTTGCGACCCAGCACTCGGATCGCCGGGTTCGAGGCCTTGTGGACGAGAGCGGCGAGCGAAACGATGACCGCGACGACGATCCCCTTGAGCGTGCCGAGCGCCACGACGCCGACCGACGCCACGACCGCCCAGACGAACTCCATCGTGCGCACGCGCCGGATCGCCTGGAACTCCTGCGGCTGGATCAGCCCGACCGAGTAGAAGATCACGATCGCCGCGAGCGTCGCCTGAGGCATGCGGCCGAGCCACGGGGCGAGGACAAGCATCGCCAGCAATGCGGCACCCGCCGACACGACTTGCGCGAGCTGGCTGCGCGCTCCCGCGAG
>Ga0137435_1000626_pt1 | contig 11275 bp, 6 predicted proteins | sample EasRivERMGT100_2_FD_104904 | JGI IMG/M metagenome (GOLD analysis project Ga0137435, IMG submission 104904) | Soil microbial communities from meander-bound floodplain in the East River, Colorado, USA - East River MetaG ERMGT100_2 | ecosystem: Environmental > Terrestrial > Soil > Floodplain ... | reverse complement strand
GTGGAGCACCAGTCCGCCGGCGGCCGCACTTTTTGCGCAACGAAGGACAGAATCTCGGAACCGCGCCTCGCGAAAGGTACTGAGTATTGAATCAGGCGCTGACCCAGCAGCGACTCGGCAACGAGCGCCGCGGCCCCGGCCGCGCGAAAACGCTCAAGCAGTCCTCCCAGCTCTTCGGGCGATCCGGCCTCGACCGCCTTCGGTATACCGGAGCGCGAGTGGTGATGCAGGGTTTCCGCGGGACGCACCAGTACGGGATAACGAATGCCGTGCAGGCAAGGGGCATCGTCTCCGCGGCAATACCTGGGTGCGTCGAATCGATTGGCCAGGCACCAGTCCGCGAACGCTGCCTTGCTCAGGCAAATATCGAGGGCTTCGTTGGAAGGGTGGAGGACTGAGCGAAAAGCCCCTTCCAGGGCTTCCCGGTTGCGCCTGAGGAAGCGAAGCCATAGGTCCGCGGTGGAGATCAAGCACGCGTCCGGGCCGCCGAGTCCGCGGACCTGATCGAGGATATCTACCTCGTCCCCTTCTTGGAAAGGAACTCTCTCCACCAGCGAAGACCGGTGGGCGATGCCCGAATTGCTGTCCACGATGACGGGGCGGAGGCCGAGGCTGTGTGCCTCGCGCGCGATCGCCAGTGCCGTTATCGAGCTCCCCAAAATGACCAGGCGCATCGCTTCCGGCGGAGGGGTGCCCTCTAGGCGCTCGCGTCCGGCATTGCCCTGTGCGTATGCCGCGCCGCCTTCGGTCGCACGGTCCTCGTCAGCCACAATCGTCGAGGGCGACGACATGCTCGAAAGTTTCCCGCGTCCGGATAACATCGGTGCGTCCTTCCCTGACTATTACAGCGGCGGACCGCGGATTGGAGAAGTTCATTTGATTGGGAATAAAGTAGGCACCCGCGTCCATGACGGCCAGCAGGTCGCCCGGCTTCACGGGGGGCAGATCGATCGAGTGAAACAGGATATCACCCAGATGGCAGAGCGGCCCGAACACGTCGTAGGTTTTCGTGGCGGGAAGGCGGAGCTTGGAGGCCGCCAGCATTTCGTGATGCTCGTAGCCCGTGGGCAACGCGATGTTCTTGCCGCCATCGGCGATCACCGCGTCGTTGGCTCCGGGACGGGCCTTAACGGCGAGCACCCGAAGCAGCAAGGTCTGCGCGCTACTGGTGATCGCCCGCCCTGGTTCGAGAATGACCGTCGGCTGAGCGCCTCCTGCCGGCGGGTAATACCGGCTGACCAGATCGCCCACCGTCTCCGCAAATGCATCAATCGGCGGGTGGGCATCGACGTCCAGCACTGTGGGTGGAAAGCCGCTGGCCATGAGGCGCGTATCGGTCACCGAATAGGGCTTGACGGTCGGGACCCCGAATCCCCCACCGAAATCCAGGAACTCCATCCTGATGCCAAGCTGCCGCTCGACCGATTTCGAGAATTCCAGGACTTCCTTGAGCGCGGTCGCGTAAATATCCACGCTCTTGATGCCCGTACCCAGGTGCACATGTACCCCGCAGGGAATCAGGGAGCCGAGCCCCTGGATACGGCGAAACGCCGCGAGGGCCGCGCCGGATCGGATGTTGAGGCCGAACTGCCCGGCCCAGCCGACGGAAGGCACGACGCGCACCCCCACCCGCTGCCGGCGGCGATGCGTTTCCGCGAGCGTGTGGATCGCCTGCGGCTCGTCGATATTGTCGATGTTGATCAGCTTGACCTGGTTCGACACCGCGAGGGCGAGTGCCTCCTGCGTCTTTGCCGGCCCGTTGAAAATAATCCGCTCCCCCGGCATGCCCAGTCTGAGGGCGAGCCAGAGTTCAAAATGCGAAATCACCTCGGCACTCGCGCCGGCCCGGTGCAGAATCTTCAGCACGCCCGGCAGAGGGTTGGTCTTGTAGGAGTACCCGATCTCCACTCTAGGGTAGTGCCGGAGGAACGCCTCCCTGAATGCCGTGAATGCACGCACGAGTGACGCCTCATCCACGACGTGCAAGGGGGTGCCGTATCGCTCCGCCAAATCGACTGCATCGCACCCTCCGATGAGCAGATGCCCGTCGTCATTTGCTGACACGCCCCAATGGTGAAGCGGGACCGAACCTCGTCCCCCGTAAAGGCGGCGCCGTTGCGACTCGTCCACCAGGTGCAGCACATGCAAAACAGCCAGCTTGGCGATGCGCCGAAGGCGATCGATCATTATCACAATGTAAGGCAATGCAATGTCATTGGGGTGCAGGCCTGCGCCTCGGCACGAATAGTCTCAATATCAGTTGCTTGACAAAGGCTACATGCCCTCCAAGGCTTGCCGGGCTTGAGAGTGGATCATTATAGGGTAACCGGTGCCCATTTTCGTGAGCGAAGATCGATTCCGGTGTATGCGGAATTGAATCAAAAATAGTTCCGGCCGCAGACAAGCGCGCAGGACGGTTTCATTGGAAGCGATGATCAACGCTCGCGCCGGTATTCAAGCGCCCCGACGTCGAACTTTCCCGATTTGCCTCGCGGCCTCTTTCCCGCCTTGTGAGCGTATTCCGCCGCGGGACGAAGCTCAAAGCCATATGCGCTTCCGGGATCGACGCCGCGGCCGATTGCCGCGGCGCCCGATTTCAGACGATAGTCGAAGTCTGCCGGGTCGACGAAGTCGGTTTTCGCGGCGACCACATTGTTGCGCAGTTCGCCGGGCCCGCTCAATACGTCGCCCCGACCGGAAAACACGTTGTTCACAATCCGCGCTGCGCCGGCACCGGCCCTGACAAAGAGGAAAAGGCCGCCGGCAGGCCGATCATTCACCACTGTGTTGTTGACGAAGTAGAGCTCGTTGAGCGGGTGCTGCAGGCCCTCGGCCCCGTAGGAGATGATTGTAGAGTTTTCAGTCGCGGGTCCCTGCTGGATCACATTGCCGATTACGAGCGCGAGTCCGCCGTTAGGAAATTCGACGGCGTAGCTTGACCTGCCGTCGCTCTCGTCCATGATGCGGTTGTAGGTGATGTGGCTCCTCAGCGCCCGGCTCTTTACGTTGTGTCCGACGAGCGCGTGGTGAACGTAGCTGAAGCGCAGCGTGAAGGATCTCACGTGACCGATGTAGAGATTGTGGCTCTGGCCGTCGCCGAACCCGTTGTGGGCGAATTCCGAGTGCTCGACGACGATATCGCTTGCCGGGTTGGCGCCGGTGAGGATGCCGTTCTCGTTGCCGTGAAAATAACAGTCGCGCACCGTCAGCCCGGTACCCTCGAGCCGGACACCGGCGCCATTCTCGTGCCGCACCTTCGCGCCGGAGAACTCCACGCTCTGGATCGTGGTGTCGTTGCCTTTGACGACCCAGATCCCCTTGTCCTCGGCGTGGGCGCCGTTGGCGCGGAGGTGGGCGCGTCCGCCTACCCCACGGATCGTGAGCCGATGCTGCCGCCAGACCACGGCGTCGCCGTCGTAGATTCCGGCGTCGATCTCGATGACATCGCCGTCGCGTGCGATCTGCGCAGCGGCGCTCGGGAGCTTGAGCTCCCGCTTCGCGCCGACGCGCAGCACCGCCGGCTGCGCTCCTTCGCGCATCGCTTCCCGCGTGTCGGCGGCGGCAGCGTGCCGGCTCGCCGGCGCGAGCGATATCGCCAATGCGACCGCAAGCATGCAGATCGGTGTTCTCGTTGTCATTCTCGGCGCTGGGAGCTATCCGTGTTCAATCAAGGTCTATCTGTGGCTTGATGGTTCTTGCTCTTGATCCTATCCAGGCGGCGAGCCAGATCCCAAGCACGGCCCCTGCGACGTCGAATGCGACGTCGGTGAGCGATGCATAGCGCCCCGGTACGAAGGACTGGTGCCATTCGTCGAACACGCCGTAGGCCGATGCGATGGCGCAAGCGCCGATTGACCGCGCAACCGGCACACGCAGCCATGCGCTCAGTGCCCAGCACCATGCCAACGCGAGGGCGGCGTAGGCCGGAACGTGCAAGGCGTTTTGCACCGAGGGCGGCACCCGGTAGAACATGGCGTAGAGCGCAGGGTCGTCGGGCAACGGCGTCCCGGGCAGCGAGGAAAGCCAGTAGTACGCGCCCATGATCAGGAGAGGCAAGGCGACGTGCAGCCTGCTCGGCGTCATTTGCGCGCAGCGCCCTGCCAGTGCGGCGAAATTCATCGAAGCGATCTCGAGAAAAGATTAGCAGCAGCGGTAGCGTCGGCGCAACACCGCGACCTATCCGGGCACGACGCACCGCTCATTCGGTAGAGGATGCGGGTCCGGCTGCCTGCCCCGCTCAGCGGAGATCGAACGTGTGCCGACCGGGGATTCTCAGTCGTCTAAGGATTGTACTCGTAGGCGCCGATATCGATGGCATTGGGGGTGGGACGTGCCTGCCGGTTGATGGGGTGCACGTATTGGTAGATCGGCGTCAGGGCGAACGTGCCGCCTAGCCCCGGCGCCGTCCCCAGATCGATACCCGGTGTCGCCGCGGTAGGACGGTAGTCGAAAGCGCCGATATTGACGAAGTTCGCGGCCGCCGTACTGATTGTTAGGTTCGAAACTTGCGTCACCGTGCCGCCGCTGACGACGGTGCCGATGCCGACGAACAAATTGTTTTGCAGCGTCGCGGTCGCGGCACTGCCGCCTGAAATTTGTACGAACGTGCTCCCGGCCGTCCGGCCGTTCACGAACGTATTGTTCACGATGTACAAGGTCTTGCTCAGGTTGCTGAGACCCTCCGCGCCATACGCCAGAATCGACGAGTTTTCGGTGTTCGGACCTTGCTGCAGCAGATTCCCGACGATGTAGGAGAGGCCGCCGTTCGGCAGATCGATGGTGTAGCTCGAGGAGCCGTCCGCCTCGTCCATGATGCGGTTGTAGAGGATGTAGTTCTCCTTCGCGCGACTCTTCACGGTATGGCCGCTGCTCGCGTGATGCGAATAGCTGTAGCGCAGCGTGAAACGGTCGGTGTTGCCCATGTAAATATTATGCGCACATCCGGCCGAATCGTTGCAGTTGCCGTTGCGGGCAAATTCGGTGTACTCGATGAGTACGTTCCCGTTCCCGTCGTTGCCGAGAATGCCGTTCTCGTTGTCGTGGAAATAGCTGCCGCAGATGGCAAGATCCCGGCCCTCGGAACGAATGCCGGCGCCGTTGGAAAACTGAGCGGTCGCGCCCGAAAATTCGATGTTCTCTACCGCCATGTTATCGCCCGCCGTCACCCAGGTGGCCTTGCCGTTGGATATGGTCGCCGGCGCAACCAGATGCGCGCGCCCGCCGACGCCGCGCAAGGTGAGGTTGTCGATGGACCAGGTCGTTTCGGTGCCGTTGTATACGCCGGCATCGATCTCGACCACGTCGCCGCTTACCAAGCCCGTGACGTCGTTCGGGTGAGCAAACGGCTTCCCCGGGCCGACTCGCAGCACGCGCGTCGGCGTGAAATTCTGCACCGCGGCAGGGCCTGCCACCGTCACGTTCGCGCTGCGCCGGAAGCTCGTGCCGCCGTTGCTCGTGAGCGCGACGCTGTAGCTGCCGTCGGGCAAGCCCGCGAGGTCGTAACGGAACGTGCACCCACCGGTGTCCTGTGTCACCGGTGCCGTAGCGACGGGGGTGCCGGAGGTTGAGGTTGTATCGAAACCGGCGAACGCGTACACCAGATTAGCGCTCTCCTGGTGGCGATTGAGCAGACTGCTGTCCACCGCCCCGTTCGCGCCGGTCCCGGCCGCTCCAACAGTCACGGTCGCGGAACGCGTGGTGCTCCCTCCGCTGCCAGTGCAGCTCAGGGTGTAGATACTCGCGGCCATAATGGAGTTGATCGTCTGGCTGCCCGAGGTGGCTTTACCGCCCGACCAGGCGCCGGTGGCGCTGCAGCTTGAGGCATTGCTCGAGGACCAGGTGAGCAGCGTCGAGCCGGCGGGTGCCACCGTATTCGGTGCTGCGCCCAGTGAAACCGTAGGTGGCGATCCGGGAGGCGGCGTACTATTTCCGCCGCTGTTATCCGATTCGGCGCCGCCGCCACAGGCAACGAGACCGAGCGCGCACAGCAATACTAACGACGAACTGTAGCGAGTCGGCATGCCACTCCTCTCGTTGAAATCTTTAGTCTGGGTAGGGTCCCCTATTGCGGCTGCACATTGCAGGGAATCCTCGTCGCTTGACCCGGACCGCCGTCCATCCATGTTTGCCGGGGTGCGTCGGAAAGTCAGCGGATTGTGATGATATATCGGCAACATCCCGGGTTGGTATGTCAAAATTCCTCAATCTGGTATTTTTTTGCAACATTTGGCACTGGTATGCCAAGAATGAGTCCTTTGGTAACGCGAGCGACCTGCACAAGCGATACGCTGGCATGTGCGTTGTACCCAGGATCCCGATCGTTGCACATGCGCTAAACACCTGCTACTCGGTTACGACTACAAGGGCAATGCAAGGGCGCAGGATCGTGCGCGGCACACGCCGGCTACAGCAACGGCACTACCGAAGGTGAATAGGCCTTTTTGAGAAATAGCCTGGGAGCGGTGACGCCATCGGCAGCCGCCACCCAGACGTTGGTACTTGCGCTCGGGCCACCTGTATTTTCCGGCAACGAGTAAAGTACGTAATCGTTATCCAGCCACTCCAACTGATCATCGACGCTGCGCTTCTCTGCGAGCGGCGTTTCCCGACCGGTGATCAAATCCAGAATGTGCAGCTGCCAAAAGACCCGGCCTTCTACCACGAGCCGCCTCTTGTAGGCGACACGAGCGGCGTTCGGCGACAAAGAAGGACATTCGACGTTATCGTGGACGACTGTGGCTGAGCGCTTGGCGATGTCGCCCTTCACGAGGAAATGCTGTCGGTTCGTGGAAAGCGTGGCGTAGAAATGCCGGCCGTCGGGCGTGAACGTGACGCCCCAGAAATTAAAATCCCTGCTGCTGAAGGGTTGTCCATCGCGGAAAACCGAGAATTCTTCAAGGTCAGCGATGATTCGGGCATTTTCGACGTCGATTAACAGGGTCTGCGTCGAGAAGTCGAGCGACGCGTAACTGTGTCCGCTGACAAACACGGTCAGCGCAGCCACCTTGCCGTCCGCGGAAACGCGGCAACGGCTTGGAACGCCTTTTAACGGGAACTGCGCGAGAGTCTGAAAGGTTTTTGCATCAAAGAGTTTCGCGCTGTAGGTGGTGAATACTCCGCGACTGGCGGCCAGGCAGATTCCTCGACCGCCTGCCACGTGCGCGACTTCGCAGGAAAGTGCGTCGATGAACTGTGGTTGTTCGGGACGCTCGTGCTGCACAAATGCGAGCCGGCCATAGTGACTGTCGACACCGTTGTAGCGGAAAAAAATCTGCTTCACCGGGTTGTTTTGTACGTTGCTGGAAGCGGCCGTCCTGCCCGGTGATGACGACCTGGGTCCGGCCTTTGCTCCGGATGCCTCGGCCGCGCTCGGCGGTGCCATCGCATCGGTCGAAGAGCTTGTGATGGGCGACGCCGGTGGCAGCGGCGCCTCACCCTTCGTCACTTCGACGGTGACATCCGCGACGCGTGTTCTCGCCCAGTAGGCAAACGCCACGAACGTAACTGCGCTGGCGAGGCACAGTACGCCAAAAATCCTGTTTGGCCTAAGCATGAAAATTCCTCTTTGCAGCAACTCGAAGAGCCACTGCGGCGACAAGCAACGCGGTCATCAACATCGCTCCAAAAGCGAAAGTGGCGGACCAGACGCCATAGGCTTCCCACATCCACCCGAACAATAGGGAAGACGCCATTTTACCGAAGGCGATCGCGCTGGCCACGATTGCGAGGGCGGTCGTGCGAATTTCCGGTGGAACTACGGCGCTTGCCATCGCCATCAGCACGCCCTCGGTACCGGCATAGTAGAGCCCGAGGAGAACCAAACAACCCACCTGGGTCGCGAGACCGACGGTAGGCAGGGAGAGCAACAGCAAGTAGATGAGCCCGAGGACGGCGTAGCCGCTCAGAAATATGGGCGTGCGTCCCAACCTATCGGCGCAAAGGCCTGCCGGAATGGAGAACAGCATGTACGAGGCAGCGGTAACGACATAGAACAACGGCAAAAAGGTCGAGTTTGTATCGCCCTTCTGCTGCAGCACCAGGTAGATGAATCCGTCGCTAACGGTGGCGGCAGAGAAGAGCAGGCCGCAGCCCGCCAGCACGACGAAACGCGGCGAGACGCCTAATGTTGACAACGACCGTCGCAAGGGTTTTCGATCAGGCGCCAGCGCGCTCGCCGTCGGCTTGGGAACAAACAGCCACAAAGCGGCCACACCGAGGACTGCGAACAGGAAGCTCGTCACCCACAGGACATCGAAAGCGCCCGGCAATAGGGCCAGTAAAGCGAATGCGATGACTGGCCCCAATAGCGCCCCGCCAGCGTCGAGTGCGCGGTGAACGGCAAAGGCACTCGCCATCAGATGAGGCGGGGTATTCAGCGAAATCAGCGCGTCGCGAGGCGCAACTCGGATACCCTTGCCTATTCGATCGAGACCGACTGCCAAAATGAGCCAACCCCATACGCCCCCGGCAGCGAGCAGCAACAGCTTGCAGAACGCGGAGAGGCCATAGCCCGTCAAGGCGACCTCCTTTTGGCGCTTGGCGCGATCGGCCATCAGTCCTGCGGCGAGACTCACGAGGACCACCGCCAATCCGTTATACACACCGTCGATGGCACCAAATTGCAGTGGGCTCAAGTGAAGATGGAGTACGAGATAGACCGGCAAGATGCTATAGACCATCTCGGATGAGATATCGGTCAAGAAGCTCGTCAATCCCAGCTTCCAGACCACAGGACTGACGCTCGCGACCTGACCAGGAGAGGGTGGCGCTTTCCCTCTAAGCTTGAGCTTCTCGATCCAATCCAATCGATACATGGAGCACCGGATTCCGCTAGGCCTCACATTCCGAACGGGGCTGTAGGGGTTTAGCCGGGAACCATGAAACCCCTCCTCGCCTCACGCTCGCGCTCGGCCGGAAACGTCATTCGCGCATCGTTCAATGGCCGGGGTCCCTCGCCGTGCCAGACATCGGTCAACTCGTATGCGTACCGGGGCCCGGGCAACACCCACACACCGGAGTTTGACAGATCGGCGGCCTACTCGATCTGTAACACCTGGAATTGCGGACTACAGCGTGAACGCCGCGTCCAGGCAGCAGTTGGATGCCCCGAAGGCGGAGATGGGAAAAGATGCTGCAGTACGGTTCAGGAGACCGGTAGGTCGACCGTTCTCCTCGTCATCCCGCTGGCGCGTCGCGCAGCCATCATGGGCCGGCGTAGGTGGCCTGGTAGGTACCTACATCGGCCGGGAAGGTCGCATACTGCACGCCCTTGATGGTTTGCGCCGTGAAGGCCACGGGATTTCCGTTCAGCGTGATGCTGGTCAAGCTGCCGACGGCGGAACTCGTGGGCAGCATGACCTGCAGCGCATTGGCGCCCTGGCCGATCGCCACCGTGAAACTGAGCGTTGCGCCGTTCCAGGTGAGCGACCCGAAGGACGAACCGTTGCGGCCGTCGAGCCATTCGAGCATTTGACGGCCCGAAACGACCGGAACGTTACGAGCCAGGACGGACGCAATCATGGCGTCGTCCTGCGGGATGACGGGCGCGTCGGTGTGCATGTTCGCGGTGAAGACGCCATAGTAACCCTCGGGCCCCAGCGCCCGGTCGAGCAGCGTGTCCACGGTGAAGGGATAGGACTGGCTGGACTCGTCCGTCATCTGCGTCGCGGCCTGGTACACGTCGATGAACGAGCCGTTGAGCCTGGCGAAGCGCATCGGCATGCCGGAGCCGGTGAAGAACCCCGGGCGGTCCGCGACCCAGCTGCCCGGGTAATAGTAGTAATTCGTGTCGAGGCGGATGCCGTGCGCCAGTTCGACGTCAGCTTGGGTAGACCAGTCGCTCCAAGCGATGCAGTGCGTCCGGTTCGTCGAGGGCGGCGGCAGGCTGGGATAGTTTGCGGCCCAGTCGCCGAGTTGCGCCGCGTAGAACGGCTCCAGCGTCGCCGGCGTCCAGTTCGCGCAGTTGGTGTTGACGTGCAGCCCCACCTCGAAGCCGTGCTCCGTGTAGAACGCGCCCTCGGCGTCACTCAGCGGTGTGCTGGGGTAGATGTACGAGCTACTCCGGATGCACTCCCAGTTCTCCACCAGGCAGTTGAGCGGACTGCTCGCCATGTAGCTGCCGAAACGTCCGGCCGTGCCGCCATTGCTATGGTCGTCGCCGCTCATGAGCACCACGGCCTTGTGGCCCCGCGGCAAGTACCAGAACCGCGGAAGCGGCTTCCGGTCGCGGTTCATCTGGATGATGAGATTCGCCAGCAAGCGCTGCTGCTCGTCAGCCTGGGGGATGGCGACCTTGTTGAGGTCGATCCAGTCGGGCTGAGGGTCCCCGGTGGCGGTGCCGAAGAACATGTCGTCGGACCGAATGACCGTGACTCCGTCGCGCTCCTGGCCGGCCCAGGCCGGATTGCCCTGACGCGTGTAGACGATGGAGCGAGCCAAGTCGTAGGTGAACGCGGCCGCCTGACCGCCGAGGCCGCCCACGTTGCTTAGAGTTACGGCCGGCGCGGAGGTCGGCACGATCGCGCTCGAGTAGAGCATTGCCACCGCCGTCGCGCCGCTCAGGCCGTAGTGGTCGGCAGTCCCGTGGAACTGTATGGTTTCGCCGACGATGCCGGCCCCGGGCGCCGTCGAGGTATTGACAAGCAGGTAGGCGTTCGACAGCGTCGAGGCAGCGTCGGTCAATCCCAGCAACCCGGCGAGCTTCTTGTCCGGACGCATGGCGATCAGGTTGCCGCCGGCCGCGACCCAGTTGCCGAACATCGTGACCTGGGCGGGCGTGAGCGGTATCTCGCCGAGGATCACCACGTCGTAAGCCGTGAGCGCGGCCGCCGAGACGGTCGAGACGTCAGCCACGGCGAAAGCGTTGAGCCCCTCCGCCCGAAGGATTTCCGCGTAATAGCGCGTGAAGGGATTGGCCGCCGCCGCGACGACCAGAATCGGGCCGCCTGGTCCTTCGCCGGGCGGCGGCGGAGGCGGTGCGGCAGTAGTCAATGACCAGGTAACGCCGGCGCTTAGCGCGTTGCCTGCCACGTCCTTTACGCCCGTCGCGCCAGCCTTGATCGTCGCCGTGTAAGGGGTCGAGTTGGCGAGGGCACCGGTGGGATCCAGGGTCGCCTTGCGCCTCGCCTGGTCGTAGCCGATCGCAGCGGGCACGAGCGCGTTGGAGGAGTCGCGCAGCTCGAAAGTGCTGCCATTGATCGTCGCCGGATCCATCTCCTCGCTGAAGGTGGCGGTCACGTTTGTCGTGGCGCTGACGCCGACAGTGCCGTTGGGGGGC
>Ga0137435_1000624_pt1 | contig 11304 bp, 10 predicted proteins | sample EasRivERMGT100_2_FD_104904 | JGI IMG/M metagenome (GOLD analysis project Ga0137435, IMG submission 104904) | Soil microbial communities from meander-bound floodplain in the East River, Colorado, USA - East River MetaG ERMGT100_2 | ecosystem: Environmental > Terrestrial > Soil > Floodplain ... | reverse complement strand
GGGCTCAGGCCGGCCGCGGCCTGCGGCACGAGCGTGAGGTTCGCCTCGGCCGGCGTGCCCTGCGTCACGTTGACCTTCTGGGTCGCGACCAGTTTGTCCTTGGTCACCGTGATCGTGTAGGGGCCGGACTGCAGACCGACTTGCACGTATTCGCCCCGGTTGTTGGTCTTCGTCTCGGCGTTGCGCGCCGTACCCTGAATGACGACTTTGGCGTCGACCACGGGCTGGTTCTTCTCGTCTACGACCTTGCCCTTGACGATGCCCTGGGCGAACGCAGGGGCCGAAAATACCAGCGCAACCAAGAGCGCCAGGACACCCCGGTACAGATGGGTCCGCATGCTGATCCTCACTTTGTTGAAAAACGAAACGATCCGCGGGCGTTGCGGTCCAGTTAACCGGTGCCCTGTCTAGAGCTTAATACGAATTATACGAAGAACCGTTCAACCGCAGCCAGGTCCTGGGTTACTGGCGCCGGGGGAAGAGACTCTAAAAATCTACGCCCGTAGCCCATTGTGCGCAAGCGGGGGTCAAGAATGGCCAAAACTCCGCGATCTGTCCGGTGACGGATGAGCCTCCCGAGACCCTGCTGGAGGGCGAGGATCGCGAGCGGCACCTGATAATCGGTAAAGGCGTCGCCGCCGCGGGCGTTGATCGACTCGATGCGCGCCGCTGTTATCGGGTCGCCCGGGGAGGCGAACGGCAGCTTGTCGATGATGACGCAGCTGAGCGCCTCGCCCACGACATCAACGCCCTGCCAGAAACTCGACGTCGCCAGCAGCACGGCATTCGGCGTCGACCGGAACTGCTCGAGGAGGATCGATCGCGGCGCCGTGCCCTGCACGAGGATCGGAAACGGCAGCGACATCTCGACAAACTGCTGAACGGCGCGGAGCATCGCGTAACTCGTGAAGAGGACGAATGCGCGTCCGCGCGATCGCTTGAGAATCTCGATCACCTCACGCGCCGCCGCCGCGCTGAAGGTCGGCGCCTTTGGCGACGGGATCCGCCGCGGCAGGTACAACAGAGCCTGGCGCGCGTAATCGAACTCGGACGGAACGCGAATTTCGGCCGCATCGCGGATCCCCAGCCGGCTCTTCACGTACGCGAAGGATCCATCCACCGCGAGCGTGGCGGAGGTGAGCACGGTCGCGCGCATGCGATCGAACAGCGCTTCCCGGGCGATGCGTGAGACGTCGATCGGAGAGGCGCGAAGGAAAATCCCCCGGCCTCGAATCTCCAGGTAATACACAAAGTCAGCGTCGGCGGCGCGGATCAGGAAGCGGAGGTCCCTGTGCAGATCGCCGGCGCGCCGCGCCAGTGTCGCCAGCGCCTCGTTGTTGTCGATCGCCGAGGCGTCGGCTCCTGATGCCTTGGGTTGTGACAATACGAGGGATGCTTCGAGGCCCTCGAGCGCGCCCGCGAGCATCGCTCCGTCCTCGAAATGCTCGACAAGCGCCTCTGACGTGTAGCGCACCTTTGTCTCTAAACCCCCGTGCATTCGGGCCATTGAGAGGCCGCTGAAGAACACCTGGGAGCGTTCCGTGACGCGGGTGATCGCCCGATACACCTCGTTGCGGGGCGGGCCTTCCAGGCCCGCCATGTTCCGTTCCGCATCACGCATCAGATCCTCGATGCGGTAATTGCTGACGGCGATTCCGAAGTACTGCGTGGCGACATCTTCGATCTGATGCGCCTCGTCGACAACCAGCGTCGCGCAGGAGGGTATCACCTCGCGGTATGCGCTCTTCCGTACCGCCGCATCCGCGCACAACAGGTGGTGATTGACGATGACGACGTCGGATTCGGCGGCGCGCTGACGCACGAGCGTGACGAAACAATCGCCGTAACGCGGGCACTCGCCGCCCAGGCAGGTCTCGGCATCCGCTGCGATGTCCTTCCACAGCGGCAGGTCTTCCGGGAGGTCGCGCAGCTCCGCCCGATCGCCCGTCGTGGTGCTTTTCGCCCATTGATCAATGACGGGCAGCATCAAGCGGTCCCCGCTCTCGATGAGTCGCCCGCCTGCCGAGGTGTTGCCCTCGACGCCATCGCGATACATCTCAAAGCGATGGAGGCACAGGTAGTTCGACCGGCCCTTCATGAGCGTCGCGGTGAATGGCACGTTCAACACCTCCCGCAGGGAAGGGAGATCTTTGAAGAAGATCTGTTCCTGGAGGTTCTTGGTGCCGGTGGAGACAAGGACGCGCTGGCGACTGAGGATGGCCGGGATCAGGTACGCCAGCGTTTTGCCGGTGCCGGTGCCGGCTTCGGCGACAAGCGTCCCGCCGTGCTCGATGCAGTCGGCCACGGCAGACGCCATCTGGCGCTGACCCTCGCGGACCTCGTAGCCATCGACGGCGCGGGCCAGCGCGCCGTCATCGGAAAACGCGGCGGCAACTGCCTCGTTCAGCGTTGTAGTTCTGGATACAGCGGGAAGTTCCGGCACAGTCGCTCGACCTCGTCTTTCACCATGCCGAGCGCGCGATCGTCGTCGGGCGTCGACAGCACGCGTGCGATGAGATCGCCGACCTGATCCATCTCCGCCTCGCGCATGCCGCGCGTCGTGATCGCTGGCGTTCCGATGCGGATACCGCTGGCCACCATGGGAGGGTTCTGGTCGAACGGGATCGCGTTCTTGTTGACCGTGATTCCGGCCTTGCCGAGGGCGGCTTCCGCGACCTTTCCGGTGAGGCCCTTCGAGAAGACGTCCACCAGCATCAGGTGATTGTCGGTGCCACCGCTCACCAGGCGGAACCCATGGCCCGTGAGCGACGCCGCAAGGCGCGCCGCATTCGCCGCGATCTGGCGCTGATACCCCGCAAACGACGGCTCCAACGCCTCCTTGAAGCAGACGGCTTTGGCCGCAACGATGTGCATCAGCGGACCGCCCTGGACGCCGGGGAAGACCGCGCGATCGAGATCCTTCGCGTACTGCTCCCGGCACAGGACCAACCCGGCGCGCGGCCCGCGCAGCGTCTTGTGCGTCGTCGACGTCACGAAGTCGGCGTGAGGAACCGGGCTCGGATGGACGCCGCCGGCGACGAGCCCCGCGATGTGCGCCATGTCAACGACCATCGGCGCGCCAACCGCTTTCGCTACCGCGCTGATGCGCGGGAAGTCGATGATGCGCGGATAGGCGCTCGCGCCGACCATGATCATCTTCGGCTTGTGTTCATGGGCGAGCTTCTCCAGTTCCTCGTAGTCGATCCGCTCGTCGTCACGGCGGACGCCATAGGGCACGATCGTGTAGAGCTTCCCGGAGAAGTTCAGCGGATGGCCGTGCGTGAGGTGACCTCCGTGGGCGAGGTTCATGCCGAGCACCGTCTCGCCCGGTTTGAGCAGCGTGAAGTAGACCGCCATGTTTGCTTGCGCGCCCGAGTGCGGCTGGACGTTCACGTGGTCCGCGCCAAAGAGCTGCTTCGCACGCGAGATGGCCAGCGATTCGGCCACGTCGACGAACTCGCATCCGCCGTAATAGCGCTTCCCCGGATAGCCCTCGGCGTACTTGTTCGTCATGACCGAGCCCGCGGCCTCGAGCACCGCGGCGCTGACGAAGTTTTCAGAAGCAATCAGCTCCAGGCCATCTGCCTGACGGCGTACTTCGTTTTTGATCGCGTTCGCGATCTCCGCGTCGGTGTCGGCAAGCAAGCGTTGCATCGATGAAAGCGATGAAGCAGAGGCGGGCATAGCGAGTGATTGTACTATTCAATGCCCGAGGCTCAATGCTCAAAGCCCAATGCTCAAACCAAAACCACGAAGATTCGAAGGACACGAAGTATTGATTAAACCCAATGCCAACTACTCAACGTCCGGCTGTCGTAATCTCCGCGCGAGGTGAAGAGCGCGTCCGCTCCGGGCACCCGTGGATCTATCGCTCCGATGTCGTCGACGTGCACGCCGGCGGCGGCGACATCGTCGAGGTGATTGGTCCACGGCGTCGCAGAATCGGCAGCGCGCTGTTCAGCGATCAATCGCAGATTTCGCTCAGGGTACTGACCGTCGGCGAGAACGTGGCGGACGAGTCGTTGTTTCGGACGCGGATCGAGGCGGCGATTCGGGTGCGCGAATCGCTTGGACTGGATGCGAGCGCCTATCGCGTCGTGCACGGCGAAGCGGACCTGCTGCCGTCACTGATCGTCGATCGGTATGGTGACTACCTCGCCGTGCAGGCGCTGTCGCAGGGCACGGATCGCCTGTTGCCGGCACTCACCTCAATGCTTGTCGACCTGCTGAAGCCGGCCGGCATCCTGGCGCGGAACGATCCAAAAGTGCGGGCGCTCGAGGGGCTCGAGCAATCGATCTCTGTGCTGCACGGCGATGTGCCGGAGTCGGTCATGGTGCGCGAAGGGCCGATTGCGTACGACGTGGACATGCGCAAGGGCCAGAAGACGGGGCTGTTTCTGGATCAGCGCGAGAACCGTGAGGCCGCCGATCGTTATGCGCACGGGCGGCTGCTCGATTGTTTCAGCTACACCGGTGGATTCGCGCTGCGACTGGCGCGCAAATGTCCTGAGGCCGAAGCGCTCGACATCTCGGCTGACGCGATCGAACGGATTCGCGCGAACGCGATCCGCAACGGCGTACCCCACCTCCAGGCGCGCGAGGTCAACGTCTTCGACGAGCTGCGCCGGCTCGAACGGTCAGGAGCGCGCTACGACACGATCGTGCTCGACCCGCCGGCCTTCGCGAAGAACAAGGCGTCGATTCCAAACGCGATGGCCGGGTACAAGGAGATCAACCTTCGCGCGATGCGCCTGCTCAACCCCGGCGGGTACCTGATCACGTGCAGCTGCTCGTACAACGTGAACGAGGAGATGTTTGCCGAGGTGATTCACCAGGCGTCAATCGACAGCCGTACGCCGGTCGCTATCGTGGAAAAACGCATCCAGGGCCGCGATCACCCCGTGCTGGTCGGCGTTCCCGAGACGTACTACCTGAAGTGCTTCATCCTTCGCCGCGTCGAGTAACCGATGCGTGCCGACCTGGCAGATACGGGCCACAGAGACTCAGAGACACAGAGGTAATTGGTTTTCTCTGTGCCTCTGTGGCTCGTGACAGGGATCGACGCGAAACACTCGGTCGCCATTGCCGAGCGCGGAGGTCCGTTAAATAGCGAGACGATTTTCGATGCTGGTTGAGGTCTCGTGCCGTTGAACGAATGCGTGCCTGGTGGACGCGGATAAGCCGAAACGGCGTAGCGCTACCGATAGTACGAACCGAGGAGTGCAATGACCGCGAGCAACGTGGCGAACTGAAGACCGACGAGCCAGTTGAAGCGGTTGTCCATATGCGAGAAGCGGCCGTCGACCTGCTCGAACCGCCTGTCCATCAGCTCGAATCGCTTCTCAACTTGCTCGAAGCGACGAATCATCTCCGCCCGCAGCTCGCGCACATCGTGGCGCACTTCCGCGATGGCGCCGGCATGCTCTTCGCCGCGCCCTTCGAGGTATGCCACGCGCTCTTCCAGACTCGGCATCTCTCCGCCTCGGTGACGGACCGACACGGCCCGATTCTACATCGTCGCTATGGAGCACGACGCGTACCCGGCCTGACCTTCGAAGAGTCGCGGGCTCTTGCCCTTCAAGCGCAATTTCTGCAGCCATGCACGCAGGTTCAGAATTACATTCCGCGCAACCTCGCCGAGAACCCGGTACTGCTTGGATCGCGCGCCGGCCGCCATTGTCGGGCTCGGAGGGCAGGGTGTACGATGCAGCCCACTCAGGCGTTAATTCAGAATAGGGGGATCCCGTGAGGCGGCTTGCGATCGTCGTCGCTCTGCTCGTGTTCGTGTCCACAGGGCTTGCCCAGAGCGGTCGCGGCGCCATTACGGGGACGATCGTCACCGATGGTGGCGACGCTGTTGGCAGCGCCACGATTCAGGCGAAGGATCAGTCCACCGGCAAGGTGTTCACTGCGGTCACGTCGAAGACCGGCCGCTACAGGCTGGCTGACCTCCCGGCAGGCACCTACGAGATCTCTGTCCCCCAACTCGGATTACGAACGTCCCGTTACGCGAAGCCGAACGTTGTCGTCGAAGCGGCGAAGACGCTGTCGCTCGATATCGCGCTGATGCCGAACAACTTTGGAATCCTTGGCGACGACGCGGGGTTTCTCCAGATGATGAACAAGTACGCAGACATCAAGGGACCGGCGCCGCGCATGCCCGATGGACATCCTGACTTCTCCGGCGTCTGGCTTGCCAACGTGGATCCGAATCCGGAGCCCGCGTCGATGCTGCCGTGGGCCGTCGCCGAGTGGACCCGACGGCGGGACGCGAATTTTGCAGGCATGCCGACGGCGACCTGCCTGCCGACCGATCCGACGCTGACGCTCCCGGTCTTCTACAAGATCATCCAGACGCGTTCGCTGCTCGTGCATCTGTTCGAGCAGGATCCGCATTACCGTCAGACCTTCCTGGACGGACGCGGTCACCCGAAAGATCCGGACCCCACGTGGATGGGCCATTCCATCGGCACGTGGGAGAAGGACACGCTCGTCATCGATACGGTGGCGCTCAACGACAAGAGTTGGCTCCTGCAGGCCACGTGGCTTCCGCATACTGAAATGCTTCACATCGTCGAGCGCTACCGCCGGCCCGATCTCGCACATCTGAACATCGACGTCACGATCGAGGATCCCGGTACATTCATCAAACCGGTCGAGCGGCACGTGATGTGGCAGCTGGCCCCTGGCGAGGAGCTGATGGAGGCCGTCTGCGCCGAGAACAACAGGTTTGAGGAGAACGCGGGACTAAAGTGAGGAGGCTCCTGTGAAGCCGATTGCGATTGCCCTGGTGCTGTTCGTCTCAGGTCCGGCGCGTTTGCCCAGATCGTTGGTGGCACCATCCGGGGCACCGTACGCAATCCTGACGGCATTGTCGCGGGCGCGTCGGTTCAGGCGAAGCAGCAGTCCACCGGAAAAACGTTTACGGCGATCAGCGGGAAGTCGGGCGAGTACACGTTGAGCCCCCTGCCTGACGGGGCCTACGAGATCTCCGTACCTCAACTGGGCATTACGTCGGCGCGCTTCGTCCAGCAAGACGTCGTCGTACAGGCGGGAAAGGCGACGCTGCTGGATATTGCGCTCAGGAAGATGAATCAGGGGATCGTGGGCGATGACAATGCCTATCTGGCGATCCATAACAAGTACGCCAACGTTCGGGGGCCGACGCCGCGTACTCCTGACGGCCGGCCCGATTTATCCGGCATCTGGAACGCGAACGTCGATCCCAATCCCGTGCCGGTTTCATTGCTGCCGTGGGCTGCCGATGTCATGAAGGTGCGGGTTGCCACCAACTTTCGCGATCAGCCGTCGAACGTCTGTTTGCCTGACGATCCCACGCCGACCCTGCCTCTTCTCCATAAGTTCGTTCAGACGCGAACCCTCATTGTGCAGCTGTTCGAGCAGGAGCCGCACTACCGGCAGATATTCCTTGATGGCCGCGAGCACCCGAAAGACGCGGATCCCACGTGGATGGGGCATTCCATCGGCAAATGGGAGAAGGACACGCTCGTCATCGATACAACCGAATTCAACGACAAGACGTGGATTCTCTTTGGCGAGGGTCTGCCGCATACCGAGATGCTTCACATGGTCGAACGGTATCGGCGCCCCGACCTCGGTCATCTCACGATTGACCTTACCCTCGAGGACCCCGGAACGTTCATCAAACCGATCGAGCGTCACATGACGTGGGAGCTCGCACCCGGGGAAGAAATTCTCGAGAGCATCTGCAACGAGAACAACAAGTTTGAGAGCAACGCCGGGATTAACTAGGGGAGGTCGCATGAGAGACACGTTCCGTTTGCTTGCCCTGGCGATCGCGGCAACGGTCTGTGCCGGAACATCCGTTGGCGCACATCACTCGTTCGCCGCGGAATTCGACATTACCAAGCCGCTGACGCTCACGGGCAAAGTGACGAAGCTGGAATGGACCAACCCGCATGCGTACGTGTACGTGGATGTGCAGGACCCGCAGACGGGCGCGGTCACGAACTGGGCGATCGAAATGGGCAGTCCCAACGGACTGACGCGTCTCGGATGGACGCGGAACGTGCTGAAGCCCGGCGACGCCGTCACGATCGAAGGCTCGCTCGGACGCTACAAGCCCAATCTTGCCAACGCACGCTCCGTTGTGATGACCGCGACCGGTCAGAAGCTCGGTGCGGCGTCAAGCGAAGCCAGCCGCTGAGAGGTATCGGGATCCGGGATCGGGGATCCGGAATCCGAGGTCATATTTATGCGAAAGCTGATCGCTTGTGGCGCCTGCGCCGCGCTCGCCTTCATAGCGAGTGCCGCCGCCGCGCTGCACAGTGCTCAACAACCGTCGACACAATCGGCGACGCGCGCCACTCGCCCGACCGGATTCCTCTTCGATGACCTGTATCTTCGGCACCTCTCCGGGGACACGGGCCACCCGGAACGGCCTGAGCGCCTGGTTGCGGTTGTGCGCGGCCTCGAGCGAGCGGGACTCTCCAAGGATCTCAGCGCGATTACCTCGCGGCCAGCGACCGACGATGAACTAGCGCTTGTGCACGATCGCGCCTACATCGATCTTGTCAAACGCGAGCTGACAAGCGTAATCGGTGTGAAACAACTCAGCACCGGAGATACCGATGTCACCGCAGGTTCGCTTGCGGCCGCCCGGGCCGCCGCCGGCGGAGTGCTGAACGCTGTTGACGGCGTGATGAGCGGCCGCCTGAAGAACGCCTTCTGCGCAGTGCGGCCGCCTGGGCATCATGCCACGCCCAACCGGGGTATGGGCTTCTGCATCTTCAACAATGTCGCCATCGCGGCGCGCTACCTCCAGAAGATGCACGGCATTGGCCGCGTGCTCATCGTCGACTTCGATTATCACCACGGTAACGGAACGCAGGACATCTTCTACGAGGACGACTCGGTCTTCTATTTCAGCACGCACCATTACGGCGCGTATCCAGGCACGGGGAGCGCGGTGGAGACGGGTGCCGGTAAGGGAGTTGGCACGACACTGAACGTGCCGCTGCCGCCCGGCGCAGGGGATGCGCAAATTGTCGCGGCGTTCGAACAGAAGCTTGTTCCAGCCGCGCGGCGGTTCAAACCGGACTTCATCCTGATCAGCGCCGGTTTCGACGGCATGCGCAATGACGTCCTCGGCAGGTTCGACATCACGCCGGCGGGTTACGCGGCGATCACGCGTATCGTGGTTCAACTCGCCAACGAATTGTGCCAAGGCCGCATCGTGTCGGTGCTGGAAGGTGGCTATCGGCTTGATGGACTGGCGGAAAGCGTCGCTGCCCACGTGAAAACGCTGAGAGACCAGCGCTGAACGCGCCGCTTTCAGCGCCGGCGTTCCGTCGGAGTCATCACAGCCAGCAACTTCTCTTCTTGACCGGCAGTCACGACAATTGACGACGACCACGGCTGGTATCCCTTCGCGTCGAGATCCAGTCCGATCTGATGCTCGCCAGGCGTGACATTGGTCACGACCATCGGCGTTTCACCGACAACCCGGTCGTCGAACGATACGCGTGCTCCCACCGGGCGAGAGGTCACACGCAACGAGCCGGTCGTCGGCACGGCGGCCGATTCAGGCGCGGCGCCAGCAACGCTCGATGACGCCTCGGCCGCTTCGCGCCTGACCGGGTGCGGCGCCGCGGGTGCGCGAGTCGGACTTGCCGATGCGGCTGTTTGGACCGTCTCGTTTGCCGGAGATGGTTGCTGGGTGGCCGGACGACCAGAGATGAACAACCACGCGCCCACAAACCCTACCAGGGCCGCCAGGGACAAGGGAAGGAGCCACACGCCGGTCAGCTCGTACTTCGCACGGTAGACAACGGCTGGCTGGGGTGCTTCGACGGGGGGTGCCGTCTCGCGCGAGGGTCTGGAATCGGATGGACGGTAGCCGCGCAATTGCTCGAACGCGGCGTTCACGTCCTTCAGCTTTTCCTGCGCTTTCGCCCGGAGACGCGCATCCGACCCGAACCGATCCGGATGCCATACCTTGATCAGATCCCGATACGCCTCCTTGATGGCCTGCTCGGTCGCATCCGGCGCAAGCCCGAGCACGCGCAACGACTGTTCAAATGTGTCCCGCATGGATTCCGGCAGTCCTATATATCGGCCTCTGACGCCTCCGTCTCCACGCCGCGGCCGCTGCAGGCCAGGCATCGTTCGAGCCGATAAGAGGACAGACCCCAGCCAACCCGGAGGTGTGCCTGTGCGTAGTACTCGTCGTGTGTGGATTGCAAGCGTCGTGGCGCTGGTGCTTGCCACAACCACCATCATGTCGGCGGACACCAATCAGAACGCATTCAAAAAGAACTGGGTCGGACGCCGCGTCGTCGTAAACGGGCCGCTCTACTCGCTCGTGTACAAAGAGCGCAGCCTGCGCGGGTCGATTCGCGCCGATCGTGACGGCCTCACGGTCGTGACTCCATTTGCCGGAACGTATTTCCAGTTCGATGGGCGCCATCGCGTCGACGACGTCATCGAGCACGACGTCCAGAAAATCGCCGAGGCGGTGAAACGTGCCTATATCAAGGACAAACTGAGCAACGAGGGATTTACTCAGGTCATTGAGCCCGTCATGCTGGCGCACTACGACCGCGGCGTCGAGCTGGTGGTCAGAGCGGCGCAGGTGGACCTCGACACGGTCCGTCTCAAGCTTTCGCTGGCCGCTGACGGCGATGATGACGTCGTGACGTCGGTGACTGTCAAATGGCCTGCACCGCTGTCGAAGTCGTTCTCCGAGCGCGGCGACGTCGAAGATCTGATTCAGCAGTTTCTGACGCTCGAGTGACCTTCACGTAGCTCGGAACGAACAGCAGATCGAACAGCCTTCGGCAAACCCAACACCGGATGCCCAGCGACGAAAGAGCCACGACTCAAGAATCTGGATCCAGAGCCTGACAGTCTGGATGATGCTGGACCCGTCAGGCGCCTCGTCTCGTCTTCTACAGGCTAATCCGGATGCTGGCTGGAGGGCACGTGTACTGCTCACCGTGCCAGAAGGGCTACCTATGACATTGGCGTACGGTGCTGCGAAAGCAGGCCGCATCCAGCCCTGATCGTCGGCTGCATCATGGCATCGCTCGCACCCTCCACCGTGTGGGCGCAGAGGCCAACGGTGTCCTGCGTGTCGGGTCCAACGATCAGTGTTGAGAGCAAGTACGGTGGGCAAGCTAATCACCTTGTCATCTATCTGATCTCAGATACAACGAACGTCGAAGGCGCCTGGGTTGAGTCGTGGTCGCGGCTACACCTTCTGGCGCGGTGACGAAGATTGACGGCGCGTCAGGGCAGTCAGCGCGACCCCTTCCCCGCCTG
>Ga0137435_1000623_pt1 | contig 11312 bp, 8 predicted proteins | sample EasRivERMGT100_2_FD_104904 | JGI IMG/M metagenome (GOLD analysis project Ga0137435, IMG submission 104904) | Soil microbial communities from meander-bound floodplain in the East River, Colorado, USA - East River MetaG ERMGT100_2 | ecosystem: Environmental > Terrestrial > Soil > Floodplain ... | reverse complement strand
GGCAGCAAGTTCGCGCTCATGCTCCTCCTCGGCGCGTCGATCGTGCTGCTCCTCATCGCCTGCGCCAACGTCGTCAACTTGCTGATCGCGCGGCTCACCGCCCGACAGGGCGAGGTGGCGTTGCGGCTCGCGCTCGGCGCGGCGCGCTACCGGCTCGTCCAGCAGTGCCTCGCCGAGTCCCTGATGCTCGCGGCCGGCGGGTGCGTGGTGGGACTCGTGCTGGCGCGCTGGGGAGTGAAGGTGCTCGTGTCGCTGAACCCGACCAACGTGCCGCGCTTGCAGGAGATCAACGTGGACTGGCGCGTGCTTGTCTTCGCGGCGGGGGTATCGATCATCGCGGCAACGGTGCTCGGTCTCGTGGCCGCGTGGCGCGGAACCCGGGGCGATCTGCGCGAGGCGCTCTCGCAGTCGCAACGCACGCAGTCCGGCGGCGCGGGAACGGAAGGCATGCGTCGCGCGCTCGTCGTGCTCCAGGTGGCGATGACGCTGGTGTTGCTCGTGAGTGCCGGGCTTCTCGGGCGCAGCTTCCTCCGTCTCATGCAGGTGGACGCCGGCTTCCGCACCGACAACGCCGTCGTCCTCGACCTGAGCGTGCCGGCATCGGATTCGCTCGGGGTCATTCGCCGTGCGCAGTTTTTCGAGGGGCTCGCTGAGCGGTTGCGCACGATTCCCGGTGTGACGGAGGTGGGCGGGTCCAACGGCATTCCGCTCCTGTCCAGCGCCGCCAACGGCACCTTCCTCATCATGCGCACTGTGGACGAATACAAGACCTTCGGCGGCGGGTTCGCGGTGTTCGAGCAGATGCGGAACGATCCGGTCCGGCGTGGTGACGCGGATTTCCGGGTCGTCAGCGGCGACTTTTTCGCGGCCATGGGGATCCCGCGCGTGAGCGGGCGATTGTTCGAGGACCGCGACGGCCCGGACGCACCGCACGTGGCCGTCGTGAGCGCCTCCCTCGTGAAACAGAAGTGGCCGAACGAAAGCCCGATCGGAAAGTTCATCGAGTTCGGCAACATGGACGGCGATCTGCGCGAGTTCACGATCGTCGGCGTGGTCGGCGACGTGCGCGACGTGAGCCTGGCGTCGACTCCGCGTCCGACCGTCTACGCGTTGTTCCGCCAGCGTCCGAACGCCGCGAGCAGCCAGTACGTGGTGATGGCGACGCAGGGGGATCCGGCTCCCGTCATGGCCGCGGCCCGGCAGATCGTTCGCGATCTGCGCCCCGACGCGCCGCCACGAATGAGAACGATGGAGTCGATCGTGTCGCGCTCCGTGGCCGACCGCAGCTTCGTGCTCCTGCTCGTCGGCGTTTTCGCCGGTGTCGCCTTGTTCGTCGCCGCGCTCGGCGTCTACAGCGTGATCTCGTATCTGGTGACGCAGCGCAAGCGAGAGATCAGCATTCGCGTCGCGCTCGGCGCGCGCGCCGCCGACATCGTGCGGCTCGTGCTCGGGCAGGGCGCAACGCTCTCGCTGATCGGCGTCGCCGTCGGCGCGGTGGCATCACTCGGGGCCGCGCGGGTGCTCGCGAAGTCGCTGTACGAGATCTCACCCACTGACCCCGTGGCGTTCGGCAGCGTGATCGTCGTGCTCGTGGCAGTTGCGCTCGTAGCGAGCTGGCTCCCCGCGCGGCGTGCCGCGCGCGTCGAAGCGATGGACGTGCTGCGCGGCGGGTAACACACCCGCTCGGGGCGGGGCATTTTGTCCCGTTACTGACAATCGGCGGCGGCCGTCAAATAACTGTATACAGATTGGTGCGCGGTTCCAACGGAGGAACCCCCATGCGACAGTATTTGACTGCCGTGGCCCTGTGCCTCGGCCTAGCCGCCTGCGAAGCGAGCGACAGAGGCCTCGCCGGCGTAAACAAGCCCGACACCGGGATCGGCTTCGGAGCGTCCGGGGCCCCCGTCGCGTCGATTTCGATGACGCCCGGCAGCGGCACCCTCACGATCGGCGACACATTGCGCCTCGTCGTGACGCCGCACGACGCTCAGGGGCTCACGCTCCTGGGGCGAACGATCACCTACACGAGCTCGAACAACACGATTGCGTCCGTGTCGGGATCGGGGCTGGTGACGGCGCGGCTCGCCGGCGACGTGACGATCACGGCGACGAGCGAAAACAGGAGCGCCATCGCGCAGTTCAGCGTGCACGCGCCGTAGCGCGGCGCCGCGGGCTCGATGTCAGCGCGTCGCGGCGAGCCACTTGGAGGCCCGGCGCAGCAGCTCGGGGTCCACGCGGTGCCGCCCGGCGAACTCGTGGTATTCGACCTTGTATCCGGCGTCCTCGAGACGCGGTACGAGCACGCGACTCGTTCGGCCGATTGGAAGAACCTGATCGTCCGTCCCGTGACTGACGAAGATCGCCGGCTTGCCGACGTACTGCCCTCGTCCGACGAACCCCGGCGAAAACGCGGCGACGCGACTGAATAGATCGCCATTGATCAAGCCGATCGACAGCGCGTAGCTCGCTCCGTCGGAGAAGCCGGCGACGCCGATGCGCGCCGGATCGATGTTCACCTTCGCGAACACCTTCGCGAGGGCGGCGTCGATGAACTCCACGTCGACGTCGTAGCCCCCATAGCGCACGTCCCAACTGCCCTGGCGCGACTCGGGCGCGAGCAGCACGAGGCCCAGCTCGTCGGCCAGCGGGCGCATCGGGTCCATGAGGGTGTGCGCGTCCTGCCCCGCGCCGTGCAGCAGGACGACGAACGGCGCCGGCTTGTCGGGGCGGTAGCCAGGGGGCACGTAGAGCAAACCGTCGCGCGGTTTGCCCATGCCGAGCTCCGACATCCCCTTGGTGAAGGTCGCGGTCGGGGTTTGCGGCCGAGCCCGGAGCCGGCCGTCCCCCGTCGCGCTCGTGGCCGACGACACGTCCCAACTGCCTGCGGGAACAAGAAACGCGATGGCGACGGCGGCGCGAAATCGCATTGGAGTTGCGCGAAGAGAATGACGGAAAGCGGGATTTCAATGGGGTCAGACTCCATTGATTCCGGCTCCAACCGAAATCAATGGAGTCTGACCCCATTGATTCCGGACAACGGACAGGTAATACAGACAGCACCGAACGGACCAGTGGGCTGGGACGAGCCGCGCCGCAGGCGACGCAAAACGGAGGACCGCGTGCCGCGGTCCTCCGTTCATCCCAGCGCGCGAAGGTTTAGTGCGCCGACTTCTGGGCGCGACTCACCGTGCGTGCCGCACACGGTTCGGTCTGCAGGCTCGGTGGCGGGGGGCGGTCGACGCCGAGGGCGAGTGTCGCGCGATCAGGCACGACCCGGACCCCCGTGTTGGTGACCTCCTGATACTGCCAGGCATCGCGCGGAATCACCATGCGCGCGCCGATCCCGCCGCGGCCGGCCCAGTACAGCGATCGCACGCGCCGGCCGAGGGGGAGTCCGCGAAAACACGTCTCCTCGGGCGCGCCGAGCACGGCACGCACCTGCTGCTCGATTCTTTTGGCGTCGGATGGGGTGGCGATGCGCATGGAGATCCATTCCACGCGGGCGCCCGGGGATACGACCGCGGCGCCGTCGTCGACGTACTGATCGAGCTTCACGTGGAGCACGCGAAGTCCTTCCGGCCCGAAGTAGGCGCTGTCCACGTAGCCGACGTAGGGCGCGACGTCGAGGTGATACTTGTGCCGCGCGACTTTACCGATCGTCGCGCCGAGCCGAAGCCCCGGTGCATACGCATCGACCAACGACTGGACCGGCGAGCCGGCGCCATGCCGGCAGCCGAGCGCTGCCGCGCCCGCCAGACAGAGAACCACGGTGCTGCGTCGCACGATTGAATCCAGCCGCTACAGGGTGAACGTGCTTGTTACCACCTATGAACGCGACGCCGCGCGTTCGGCGCGGACGAAGGTGAGCCATCCATGCGAATCCGGTGCTATGCCGCGCGCGATGTCGAGGAACCGCTGTTGAAGCTGCTGTGTGACCTGGCCCGGGCGCCCGTTGCCGATCTTGATCTTGTCGACACTGCGCACCGGCGTGACCTCCGCCGCCGTACCGGTGAAGAAGATCTCGTCCGCCATGTAGAGCATCTCACGCGGAATCGGTTGCTCGCGCACCGGAATCCCCGCGTCGCGGGCGAGCGTGAGAATGGTGTCGCGCGTGATGCCGTGCAGGAGCGTGCCGTTGAGCATTGTCGTGTACAGGGTGCCGCGATGGACGAGGAACACGTTCTGGCCGGAGCCTTCGCTGACCATGCCGTCCGGTGAAAGCGCGATGCCTTCGGCGAAGCCGTTGGCGAGCGCTTCCATCTTGATGAGCTGTCCGCTGAGATAGTTGCCGGCGACCTTCGCCATGCCGGGGATCGTATTCGGCGCCGGGCGATGCCAACTGGAGACGCAGGCGTCGACGCCGTTTTCGAGCGCGCCGGCGCCGAGGTACGTGCCCCAGGGCCAGCAGGGGAGATAGACCTCGACCGGGCTGTCGAATGGCACCATGCCGGCGGCGCCGTAGCCGCGCAGAACCATCGGGCGCAGGTAACACGCGTCGAGCCCGTTCTTGTCGACGAGCTCACAACACGCGGCGACGAGCTCGTCGACGGTGTACTGGAGCTCCATGCGGTAGATGCGGCACGAGTCGGCGAGCCGCTCGAGGTGATCCTCGAGGCGGAAGATCGCCGGGCCGCGCGGCGTGGAATAGCAGCGGATGCCCTCGAACGCCGACGATCCGAACTGAAGCGAATGACAGAGGACGTGAACCTGCGCGTCCGCCCACGGCACGAACTGGCCGTCGTGCCAAATCCAGTCGGTCGCCGTGATCTTGGCCATCGCGTCCTCGGGCTGTGAAGGGATGGAACAATACATCGCCGGTCACGCGACTCGCGAGCATCGTTTTGTTACTCGGGGTGTGGCATTGACACCACACGCGTACGCACGCACCTTCATACCTAGCTAGTTATGGATAGCTAGGTATGTAAATGGCCAAACAGCGAAACGACATCCTTCAGGGCACGCTGGGGCTCCTCGTCCTCAAGACGCTGGCGGGGCAGGGCCCCCTCCACGGCTACGCCATCACGTCGCATATCCAGCGCGTGTCGGCGGACATGCTGCGCGTGGAAGAGGGCTCGCTCTACCCGGCGCTGCACCGAATGGAACAGGACGGTTGGGTTCGCGCCGAGTGGGGCACGACCGAAAAAAATCGTCAGGCACGGTTCTACGTGCTTACCGCGGAAGGGAAGCGTCAGCTCGCGCGCGAGGAAGAGGGCTGGGCAAGGTTGACCGAGGGCGTGCGTCGCGTTCTCCGTTATGCGTAATCACCGACAACTCCAAGCCGTGTGTCGCCATGTCGTGGCTTAATCGTCTTCTGAACCTCGTCCGCTCGGACAGGTTGTCCCGCGACATCGATCGCGAAATGTCCTTTCATGTGGGCGAACGGACCGATGATCTCGTGGCCGCGGGGATGTCGCGCTACGAAGCGCGGCGCGAAGCCAAACGGCGCTTCGGCAACTACGGGATGCAGAAGGAGAACACCCGGGCGGCGGACGTCTTCACCGTGATCGACTCCCTGTTGGGCGACGTGCGGTACGCGGTGCGCGCGCTCAGGTCGACCCCGGCGTTCGCGCTGGTTGCCGTGTTGTCGCTGGGGCTGGGCATCGGGGCGAACACCGCGATCTTCAGCCTGATCAACGCCGTCATGTTGAAGACGCTCCCCGTGAGCCACCCGGAGGAGCTGGTGCAGGTGAACATGGGGGACGACCAGGAAACGTTCACCAACCCCCTCTGGGAGCAGGTCCGCGACCGGCAGGACGTGTTTTCCAAAGTGGCCGCTGCGGGCAGCACGCGATTCAACCTGGCCGCGGGGGGCGAGGCGCGTCCCGTCGCCGGCAATTTCGTGAGTGGGGACTATTTCGCCACGCTCGGCGTCCGCGCCGCGGCCGGGCGGCTGATCGAGCGGGCCGACGACGTCCGCGGCTGCGCCGGCGTCGCCGTGCTCGGCCACGCGTTCTGGCGCACCGAATACGGGGGCGATGCAAGCGCCGTCGGCCGGATGATCAACCTGGACACGCGCCCGTTCCGGATCATCGGGGTCGCCGACCAGTCTTTCTTCGGAGTCGACGTCGGCCGCACGGTGCAGGTCTACGCGCCCCTATGCAGCGAAGCGATCATCCGCGGAGCGGGGAGCGCGCTCGACCGGCGTAGCACGTGGTGGCTCAACCTGATCGGCCGTCCGAAGGCGGACATGGCTCCGGAGCAGGTGCGCGCGGGGCTCAAGCGGATCGCGCCGGCGTCGTACGAATCGACGGTGCCCCCCAACTGGGGAGTGAAGAACCAGAAGGAGTATCGCGAAGGGACGTTCGACGCCGTTCCGGCAGGAAAGGGCATGTCGCAGCTGCGCCGTCAGTACCGCACGGCGCTCTTCGCTCTCATGTCGGTGGTCGGCGTCGTGCTGCTCGTGGCGTGCGCCAACGTCGCGAACCTTTTGCTGGCGCGCGCGACGGCGCGCCAGCGCGAGATCGCGATCCGCCTGGCGATCGGCGCCGGCCGCGGCCGGCTGGTGCGGCAACTGCTCACGGAGAGCGTGCTGCTATCGGCGCTCGGCGCCGGCGTCGGCGTGCTGTTCGCGCGGTGGGGAAGCCAACTGCTCGTTCGTCTCCTCTCCACATCGAGGAACACGGTCTCGCTCGACCTGTCGCTGGACATGACCGTCCTCGCGTTCACGGTGGCCGTGGCGATGGCGACGGGCGTACTCTTCGGACTGGCGCCGGCGTGGCGATCGTCGCGGGTGAATCCGCAGGCGGCGATGAAGGCCGGCGGGCGCGGTGTGGCCGAGGGGCACAGCAGATTCAGCATCGCCAAAGCGCTCGTTACGGCGCAGATCGCGCTGTCGCTCGTGCTCGTCGTGTCGGCCGGGCTGCTGCTCGGGAGCTTCACCAAACTCGCAAACCTCGATCCCGGGTTCCGGCCGGCGGGCGTTCTCGTCGTTACGGTCGATGCGCGCAACGCTTCCACCGACGAGGCGCGCCGAGGCGAGCTCTATCAACGAATGCTGGAGCGCGCGCGTGCGCTGCCGGGTGTAACGTCGGCGAGCATCGCAGATCTCACACCGATCAGCGGCAGCTCCTGGAACGACGAGATCTACGTCGACGGCTTAACGCTGAAGTCCGGTCGCGACGCGCTCGTCTACTTTAATCGGGTGAGCGACCGCCATTTCACCACGATGGGCACGGCGCTGGTCGCCGGGCGCGACTTTGGCGCGCAGGATACGCCGGAGTCGCCTCAGGTGGCGATCGTCAACGACGCGATGGCGAAGAAGTTCTTCGCCGGATCGGCGATCGGGAAACACTTCCGCATCAAGGAGGGGGACGCGCTCCAGCCGCTGGTGGAGATCGTCGGCGTGGTGAAGGATGCCAAATACAAAGACCTTCGCGAAGAGACGTTGCCGACGGCGTACTACGCGGCGACTCAGATCGCCAAGCCCGGAAGCTTCATCAGCTTCGTGTTGCGCGGCGATGGGTCCGCGCTCGCGCTCACCAACGGGTTCAAGTCGGTCGCCGCCGAGGCGGATCCGCGTCTGTCGCTCCGCTTCGTGAGTCTCGAGGAGCAGTTGGCAACGTCGCTCACTCGCGAACGGTTGCTCGCCACGCTGTCCGGGTTCTTCGGGGCGCTGGCCCTGTTGCTGGCGACGATCGGCCTCTACGGCATCATGTCGTACAACGTGGCGCGCCGCAGAAGCGAGATCGGCGTTCGCATCGCGCTCGGCGCTGCGCGGCCGCGGGTCGTGCGCATGGTGCTCGGGGAGGTTGGCCGCATGGTGGTCATCGGGCTGGCGATCGGTGGAGTGGCCGCCGCGGCGAGCACGCGTCTCATGAAGACGCTGCTGTACGGCCTTTCGCCGTCCGATCCGACGACGCTCGCGGCGTCCGGGGCCGTGCTCCTCGTGGTGGCGCTGGCCGCCGGTCTGGTGCCGGCGTTGCGGGCGTCGCGGCTGGATCCGATGGACGCACTCCGGGAAGAGTAGGACAGTCCGACTGTCTTACTCCCCTTCCGGCGCTCCGCCGCTCCGGGCGACCTGATCGACCCGGATCTTCGAGACGTCCATCTTGGTGGCGCTGGCGATCATCTTGTCGATCGTCTCGTCGAAATCTGCCGTCGGCTTGCGCTGAAAGCGCAGCGGATTGATTCGCGCGACGACGAACGCCTTGAGATACGGGCTCTCGAAGCCGCGTTCTTTGAGGCGCGCGACCGCCTCGTTCACGCGTTCGCTCAGCTCCAGCAGCTTCGCCGCGCGCTCACGGCGGGTCTCGAGTGCTTTCGGGAGCTTGCTCGCCAGGAACTTGTCGCAGCGCTTGAGCACCGGATGGAACGCGCCGCCGGCGAAGCGGCCGTTCTCCTGATAGCAGAACCCTAAAGTGATGAGCGCGGCTTCTTCGAACTCCGTGGCGAACTCACGCTCCGGGCGGTCGTCGAGGGCGGCGAGCCCTTCCGCGAGTCGTGAGACCTCGAGGGCACGCTCGCGCAGGTTGTGCGCTTTCTCCGTGTTGAGGATCAGAATGCGGTGCGCCACCTCGACCTCGGGAACGACGATCGCGACGATGGACTTGGCGCCGAGCAGCTTCATGGCGGAGAGCCGATGAAAGCCGTTCGGCGACCAGTACTTTCCGTCCTCCGCGGGAACGACGATCACGGGATCGAGATATCGGTCGAGCCGGTCGATGGCGCTGGCCAGCCGTGTAACGTGCGCGTCGGACAGGTCCCGCTGATACGGCGTCGGCTCGACGCGGTCGATCGGCAGCGACGCGAGCATCTGCCAATGGCTGCCCAGGGGGTCGCGGTATGTCGCGAGCACCGCACCGCCGTCCTCCTCGATCGCGCTCGCGAGGTTGGTCACGGCCGCGGGGGGCGTCGCGCCCGCGAGACGTCGGGCGTCGAGTCCGCGCGAGGCGGCGGGGACAGCGGGCGCTTTCTTCTTCTTGGCTGGCATGTTTCTACCGCGCGAGCCAGACAAACGTGGCGCCCGTGATCAAGGCGTAGATCACCCCGTCGAATGTGGACTTGAGCGTGGTGCTCCATGCCCGACGGTACCAGATCGAAAGCTGCCACAGGCCCAGCGAGTAGCCGCCGAACGCCGTGAGCGCGACGGTGTGAAAGAGGGCGGCCTTGTGGTCGCCGTGAATATGCGCGCCCCATGCGACGTGGCCCGCGAGCGCCGCAACCAGCACCAGGTAGAGGAACCAGTAGACGAACGTAGAGCCCATCGTCCACGGACCATTGGGCATCACCGTGAGCATCAACACCGGTCCTTTCTTCAGTTTCTCGGCGAACTCCGGCGACTTCATCTCGTCGCGCGTCGTCGGACGCGGAATCATGTAGTCGCCGGGGGGAATGGCGAGCGGGCGGATCGCGTCCATCGCCGCGTCCTGGTTCGGCACCGTGCGATAGTCGTTCTTGTGCCAGGGCATGACCATGTGAATGATCGAGCTGGCGATGAACACGAGGACAGCGGATACCAGGACCGGAAGCCACAGGGCGGATAGCATTTGCGATCTCAAAGGGGAGGGGACCACGGCGCTCGCGGACGGAACGTGAGTCTCGATGTTCGCCGCCGTCAAGCCACGTTCGAAACGCATGTGTGCCCGGGGCGGTGCCCCGCGCCCGCGTTGCGACGGGACAGCGTCAGCACCACATTTGGTGCGCTTCATAGGGGTCCAGTCGAAGGGGTCGGACAGCAATGTTGACGGTCGCGGGCAGCGCGAACTGTGGGTCCAAGCGAATGGCGCGTTTACCGCGGTTGCTTCGCGAGCAAGAGAGCCTCGAGGCAGTGATCGAGTCGATCGGGGGTGAGACGGAGCTACGTCCTCTTCTCACGCGGATTCTCACGAGCGCTTGCGAGCTCATTGGCGCCGACGACGGCGCGATCGGTCTGGTGGACGACGAACGACGGACCGTGCGCACGGAAGCCACGTATTGCATGCCGATCAACGAGCTGGGCACCGAGCGACCGTCCGGCTCGGGGCTCGCGGGACGCGTCCTCCAATCGGGGGCGCCGGTGCGCGCGCGGCGGTACGGAGATCTGCCCGGCGCCGATCAGACGGCTCTCGCCGAGAACGCCGTGATCGGGGTGCCGATCATGTGGCGCGGCCGGATGATCGGTGTGTTCGGTCTCGGCCGCGCGCCACGCGCCGAGGTCGCGGGCCGGAGGCGCCGTCGCGGTTTCACGGTGCGCGACGTCGAAGCGCTATCGGAGCTCGCGCGGCACGCGGCGATCGCGATCGAGAACGCGCACCGGTACGCGCGCGAACGACACCGCGCCGAGCGACTCGCGCTCATCGGCCGCGTAGGGCAGCTCGTCACGGCGAATCTGCGGCTCGAGGACCTGCTGCGACGCGCCGCCACTGCGATCCACGAGCTGCTCGGCTACGAGAACGTCGCCATTCCGCTCGTCGCGCCCGACGATCCGGGCACACTCGTACTCACGGCGTTCGGCGGCACGTACAAGGATGTGATTGCAGGAGAATACCGGCTCCCCGTCGCGGCGGGGCTCATGGGCGCCGCGGTGCGGGAGCGCGCCGCGGTGTTGGTGAACGACGTGTCGTCCGATCCGCGCTACGTGGCCGCTCCGGGGTCGCAGGGTGTTCGGTCGGAGCTCGCCGTGCCGATCCTGCTCGGCACGCGCGTGCTCGGCGTCGTGAACGTCGAGAGCGCACATCCATTCACGGACGAGGACAGCGACGGCCTGCGCATCGTGGCCGGACAGCTCGCGGTGGCCATCGAGAACGCGCGGTTGTACGAGGCGTCGCAGCGCGCCGCGGTCCTCGAGGAGCGGCATCGTCTGGCGCGCGAACTCCACGACTCGGTGGCGCAACAGCTCTTCAGCGCGACGCTCGTTGCGCAGGCGGTGGGGCCCGCCTTCGCGCGCGATCGCGCCGAGGGTGAACGGCGCGCCGACATGCTGCTCGGACTCACACGGTCGGCGCTCGGCGAGATGCGCGCGTTGTTGAGCGAGCTGCGGCCGTTGCGGCCGGACGAGTTGAACGTCGTCGCCGAGCCTGCGGCGTTCGCGCGGATTGGCCGCGACGGACTGGTCGAGGCGCTGCGCGCGCATGTCGCGTCGCAGGCGATCACCGGTCTCGCCGTGTCGATCGTGGACGCCGGCTACGCGCGGCAGTCGGTGGCGCGCGAAGCGGCGCTGTTCCGCATCGCGCAGGAGGCGCTCAACAACGTGGTCAAACACGCGCGCGCCACCCGCGCCGATGTGACGCTCGACGCGTGCGACGGCGTCGTGCGTCTGTGCGTTCGCGACGATGGCGTCGGGATCGCCACAGCCGGCGGGGCGGCGCCCACGGCGAACGGGTCGCGGGCGGGCG
>Ga0137435_1000621_pt1 | contig 11337 bp, 17 predicted proteins | sample EasRivERMGT100_2_FD_104904 | JGI IMG/M metagenome (GOLD analysis project Ga0137435, IMG submission 104904) | Soil microbial communities from meander-bound floodplain in the East River, Colorado, USA - East River MetaG ERMGT100_2 | ecosystem: Environmental > Terrestrial > Soil > Floodplain ... | reverse complement strand
GCTCCCCGCTCCACCGGAGGCAGCATGACCGCGCCAAAGAGGATAACCGCAGAGGTCGTCAAGCTCAATCCGGAGGCGTGGAAATGAGCGAGACCAAGCACATTCACACCGAGGCCGACCGCCGCTGGCCGCACGACCGGATTCCGGAGAAGGGCGAGGGCGCAAGCGAGGAAGCCTTCGCCGTCGACCACACCCGCAAGTGCAGCGTCTGCGACAACGGTCCCGTCGTCAATGCAACCGGCCTCTGCGGTCCGTGCACGTGGGGCGAGTGGGAAACGCAGGGAGGGAACTGGTGACCTACCGCATAGACCTCAAGAGCGACGTCTTCCTCGCGAAAGAACTGCTCGCGACTATTCGAAGGGCGCTGGAATTGGCGAGGGCGTCATGAGCGCGGAACTTATCGAACTGCTCAACGAATTTGCCGACGATCACGAGGCCAGAAGCGGCCATCCTGACGGCGTTGATGGTCTTCGTCGGGCCGCCAAGCGCATCAAGGAACTGGAAGAGGCGCTGAAGGCGATGCGCGACGATGTGCTGACCACTGCCGAAGAGACCGGGCGAGAGGTTGTCGAGCGCGAAACATTCCAGCAGGCGTGCGACGCCCTCGCAAAGCTGGAGGGCAAGTGATGGCCTACAGATTCGACAAGCCGGTAATCGCTATCGCCATGACGCCTGAAGAGGCGAACGTGCTGGACGATCTGGTCAGTGCGGCGATCTGTGACCCCGCGTGGTCGTTCCTGAGCACGGACGCGCTGGTGCGGGTGAAAGTGAAACTCCGCGCCGAGGCAACCGATCTTTATCCCCCGGGCAAGCGCGCCCGCGCCGCTCTGGTGTCCCCATGACCCTCTGGGATCTCCTCTCTGAAGAGGCAAAGCGGCTTGTAGGCGGATTAGTGATCGCTGCGCCGATGATCGTTCTGGCGTGCCTGGTTCTGGCTCGCGCCGATAAACCAACTGGAGGCTATGATGGCTGACGGTCTGCAAACACTTTCCGCGAAGCCTGACATTTTCTCGTCCGGCCAGCGCGACCTTCTGGCGGACAACCTCCACCCGAAGCACATCAAGGGCCGCTCACAAGGCGGTCAGTCACTATCCTACATCGAAGGCTGGCACGCAATCGCGGAAGCCAATCGCATCTTTAATTTCGGCGCTTGGGAGCGTGAGCTTGTCGAGTGGAAAGAAACCAACCGCGACCTGGTTGACGTGACCAAGAACAATCGCACCGAGAAGCAATGGCGTGTCGGTTATGTTGGCCGCGTGCGGATCACGGTGCATGGCGAGGGCGGCTCACGCTCGCGCGAAGGCATCGGATACGGGTCAGGATTTGCCCGTGACAATGCACTGGGCGAGGCTATCGAGAGCGCCGTCAAGGAAATGGAAACGGACGCGATGAAGCGCGCCCTTACCACCTTCGGCAACCAGTTCGGCTTGGCGCTCTACGACAAGACACGGGCCAACGTCGGCAAGTCGAAGCTCGACGAGGACATGCAAGATCAGGAGCCGGACGCTGGGCAGCGTGAAACGCCGGAGCCTGAAGCGACAGGGGCGGGGCTACCTCCCTCCGCTCCTGTCGCGCCTACCCTGACGAAGGCCAAGGCTCGCGCGGAGTTCGGTGCATTGCAAGAGGGCATTCGCAACTGCACGTCCTCGCGCGAGCTGAAGCTCTGGGCGAAGGACAACGCAGACGGCATCGCCCGCCAGCCTGACGACTGGAAAGACGAACTCCGCACCCAGTACGCCGACGTCCTGCATGGAATGGAAGCGCTGGAGTACACGGCGCGGGCTGCGGCTGATGCAGAGGCAGCGCTTGAGGGGGCGGCCTGATGAGCGTCGAGCTTTTCTTCAAGCGCACCCTGCGCGGTCTGGAGCCCGCCAACGAGGCCACAGCCGATGCAATGAAGCTGTGGAAGATCGGCGCGCTGATCAAGGGCAAGTTCAACATCACCCGTTCGAACAAGCGCAACGACTGGTATTGGAAGCTCTGCGAAATCGTCGCTGACAACTCGGCGCGGTTCACCTCCAAGGAGGAGGTATCCGACACGATCAAGCTGGGCTGCGGCGTCGTCAGGATCACCCAGGTTTACGAACATGGGGAATGGCGGATCGAACGTGCGCCGGGCTCCATCGCGTTCCGCAACATGGACGAGCCTACGTTCCGGGAGTTCTGCAATCGCGCGCAGGCGTTCGTCTGCTCGATGCTGGACGTGTCCAATGACCAGCTCATGGAAGCGCTTGAGGGCTACCTTAATCCGGATTCGCGGAGGGCTGCGTGACCGACCTCCCCCTTCCCACCAAGCGCAAGCCTCTCACGCGCCGAGAGTTCGCCACGCTGATCCTGAAACAGGAGGGGCGCTGCGGCTGCTCATGTGGTAAGAAGCTGGTGGCTGACCGGATCATTGATGAGCATCTGGTCGCTCTGGATTTTCTAGGCGGCAACGCTCTTGAAAACCGATCGCTCTGGGATCGGGACTGCTCCAAGGCAAAGACCGCGAAAGACCTCGCAGCGTCGGCCAAGGGAAAAAGGCTGCGCCGGGAAGTCGGCCAAGGTCCAAAGCGCAAGATCGAGTCCCGCCCGTTTTCAAAAGCCTATGCCGTGGAGTCCCGCTCTCCATCCCAATGGCAAGGGGCGGGAGTGTCTACGCTTTCGAAAAATCACCCGCGATACGTGAAGAGGAAGATCGGGAGATGAGCGACCTGCAAGCACTGCTTGAGCGCGTGGAGAAGGCCGAGGGGCCGGATCGCGAGATTGATGTAGCTCTGTTTTTCGCGTTCGTGCCCTCCGACGATCACTCCCTGAGAGTTCTCAGCGGATTTTATAGCGACGTGCACGACGTTCAAATTGGCGTCGGTGGCGTTTCATATCGGTTGGGGACCGGCGGAAGCGGCGGATCATTCCCGCTTCCCAACTACACCGCCTCCATCGACGCAGCAGTCGGGCTTGTTGAGAAGATGCTTCCGGAAAGCGAGACGTGCCGCCTGCTCGATGTGGAGGTCTCCGTGAAGATCGGCGTCTCGTTGAGCGGCCACAAGTCGGCGGCGCGCATCGCCTTCTATGACGAGCCCTTTGACCCGGACTCGGACGAGATCGTGCCGATGCGCGACTTTGCGGCTGGCGCCGCAACCCCCGCTCTCGCCCTTCTCGCAGCGCTGCTACGCGCCCTGATTGCGAAGGGGGATCCGCAGAAGTGAACCGCCTCCTCACCACCGAGGAAGTTGCCGAGTGGCTTGGCGTCGACGTCAAGACCGTCCGCGCCCTCGTCGACGATCACCAATTGGTCGCGGTAAGGTTTAGTAAACGATGCGTCAGGTTTGATCGGCACGACGTTGAAGCGTTCATCGCAGGGGCAAAGGGATGGTCTACCGAAAAGGCCGGTTCTTCCATTACGACTTTGTCCTCAAGGGGCGGCGGTACTACGGTTCGACGGGCCAGGACACAAAGAGGGCCGCTGAAGCCGTTGAGCGAACGCGACGACTTGAGGCCGCGACCGGTACTGGTGCGGACGCCGGAGACCTGAGCGTGGATCTCGCCGCCAGCCAGTATTACGACGAGGTCAAGGCCGGTCAGAAAGACGCTGACGGCCTGATGGCCCGCCTGCTTGTCATGGTGGAGTGCGTCGGAAAGCGCCGGCTGCTCAAGGAGATCGACGCGGCCTGCGTGGCGGGGGCGATCACCAAGCGGCGGACGATGACCAGACGGTCGCTGGCGCCGGCCACAATCAACCGCGACCTGATCGACCATACGCTGCGGCCCCTGCTCAACCGCGCCCGGAAGGTCTGGGGGGCCAAAAGCCTTAACGTCATCGACTGGCGCAGCGTGCGCCTGAAAGAGCCGAAGGGAATTGTCAGGGAATACAGCGCCAGGGAGATCGAAGCTTGGAGGGCGGCCGCGGCGGACAAGCTGGAACGCTTCGCGCTGGACCTGATGCTGACCTATGGCCTGCGGTTCGGGGAGCTGTTCTTCACGGCTGATGCCGTCGACGGGGCGGCCGCAAGGCTGACGCTGAAGGACCGCAAGGCGGGCGACAGCCTCACCCTGCCCCTTCAGCCGGAGCACGCGCGAACGCTCGCTGCGATGGCGTCGACGCGCAAGGCCGGGGAGACGGTCCTGCCGTTCACCTACTGGGGGCTGTATTCAAGATTGCGCACCGCGGCCGCTACAGCGGGCCTGGGAGCGCGCGCGATCCACGGGGCTCGCCACCATGCAGCGACGACGCTGCTACGCGCCACGGGGAATCTGAAGCTCACCCAGCGCATGTTGGGTCACGCATCCATCCAGAGCACGATGCGCTATGCTCACGCCAATGAGGATGACCTGCGCGCAGCGCTGAACAGCCTCTCCCCCATTAGTCCCGAAGTAGAATCCAAGACATCGGGAAAAGGCCGTAAAGCAAAGGCGAAAACAGCGTGACGCAAGTGCTTTTAAGTCCGTTGCGTCTACCAGTTCCGCCACGCCCGCTGGCTGAAAAGACCAAGTATTTCAAGCCGATTTACTTGGGAAACGCCGTTTACCCTTCTTTAGCGTTCGGGAACAGAGGGAGAAGGAATCCCCCTAGGCGGAACGAAATCCCCGAACTATTCCCCCAGAGGGTTCGGCAGGCGTTCCAATGACCCCCCCGTCAACCGCTGCAAAGGATGTTGGAATGAGTGCCGCGTCTCTCCCCCCTCCCCCTCATCATCAGGGGTGAATAATACTAGGTCTATTCACTCAACTACTTACCTGACTTGACTTCATCTGTACCCGAATACTGGAGATGACCTCACCATGACTGTAGCAGATACGACATATCGCGAGTTCAACTTCAACCGCGAACGCGACGACGACTTGGAGAAGTTGATCACGGAGGCTGGGAAGGACGAGGTTTTCGCCTTCGCCGCTGCGAACGGCTGGAGCACCGCCAACCCGCCAGAGAAGTGGGTCTGGCGCCAGCTAGCCCATGAAGTCCTGCGCCGCAAAGCCGAGGCGAACACGGCGCCATGAGCGATGAAGCGCTGGGCCACGTCAAAGACGGCGATGAGGTCGTCCTGTATTCCGACTACAGGCGGGTCGCCCAAGAGTTAGTCGTACTGAATGAACTGCTGGTTCGCGCGGTGGTCGGCGCCGAACTCGACCTCCAGTACAACCGCCCCGTTGAGGCCCACGCAAAGCTTAGTGCGGCGTGGAAAGAGTGGCTAGGTCGGACAGCGGTCAAGCCGGAAGTCTTTATCGCGAACAGTCCTAGTGCCTCGGGTAAAGCTGAAGCCTAGTCAGGTATGCTGGTGAGCGAATAGCAAACAAATCCTCCCGCCTATTCAACGGGAGGGATCTGTAAGGGAGGGGGTCAGGACTTCTTGAGTTCGTTCGCCGCCCAGAAGAGACCGCCGAGACCGAGCACGATGGCGGTGATCTGCGAGAGGTACGGGATCGGCTGGCCGCCGGTCCAGTGATAGACGGCGATGCCGAAGACGACCGCCAGAAGGAATTTGACGACGCCGAGGGCTGGACCGAGTTTAGCCTGGGTCTCAGCGGATAGAATAGCCATGTTAGGTAACTCCTTTGCAGAATGATTGATACGCAGCGTCAGCAGCCGCTGCCGCGTTGATTGTTTCCAGGGTGTCGTTGCGGCTGACTTGGTGAGGCTTCAGGGCGCGGCAGGCGTCGGCGCGGCGCACGAAGTTGGCATCCTCAATCACGGAAGATGCGGTCGGGGAGCTTTGACAGCTCGTCAATACTACCAGCGCGAGGGGCAGACTCCCGCGCCGCAATAGCTTCATCGGCGTCATCGACGCTTTCCTTTTCAATCTCGTGAACGACTTTGATGGTTTCCAGTTCGGCGCGCTGTCGCTCGCGCTGCCTCACCCCGTTGTCACGCCAGATCAGGTACAGCCCCAGCGTGAAGAACGCAGCAAGGGCGATAAGCACGTACTGAATCCACTTGTTGCGAGCTACAAAATCGAAGACCCCGAACAGCGCGGTTTCCATCAGTAGAGCGCCTGTGTTGCTTCGCGCTCGGCCTTCTTGCGTTTCCAGTCGCCGTATTTCTTGGTAACGTATCCGGTCACGAAAATGCCGCCGAGAACGACGACGGTGAGGACCATGTTGGAGAGAACCGGGTCGCCCTGAAGCGTGCTGCTCACCTTCGCCGCGCCGCTGCCGAAAACGCCAAGAGTGCCGAGACGGATCACGCCTATCCCGGCCTGCTGATACCAGTACCCCTTGGCCCGGTTGCTTTCATCGAGAGGCTTCAGGCCAGCGTCAACGTTGATCCGGTAGGGGACTTCGGCGGGCTTGACCGTGTTGGGGCTTAACGGCTTCGTTCCTACAGGAGCCGCAGGCGAGCTGGCCGGGGCTACGGTGCTCGCCTGCTTCTCTGCAACGGCCGGAGAAGGGACCACGCTGGCCGGTGAGGTGGATTTGGTAGGGGCAACGGGACCGCCAGAGGGCTGGGTAGCTCCCGGCGATCCCGCGCCCGCAACAGGGCTAGCTTCCTGCGCAGTTTTTTCGAGCACGAGCGGCGGGTTTACCGCTTCGAAGAAGTCGTCATCCTCAAGGCTCGGAAGCGGATAGTGATAGGCGACCGCCAGCACATCGCGGAAGCTCGTCTTGTAGACAACCTCGTCCTTGCCCGGAATGCTTGCCGGAGGCTTGACCTGCAATGCGATGGCGTCGTCTGAGCAAGCCTGCGTCCAGTCGTATCCGAGGAACAGGCAGGCCTCTGCGTAGCGTCGTCTAAGAAGGCCGCGTAGCGCCCGCTTATAGCCGTTCTTGGTGGCGTAGATCCACATGCCGAAGGAGGCCGCAGCGTCATCCCAGCGGCGCAGGTTGACCATGCGAAGGAGGGTCGATGAGGCGAGGTTTTCAAGGCCGCAGTTATAGGCGAAGGAACAGAGTGCCGAGAATTGATTAGGCGAAAGCTCGACGGTTACCATATCGCGAACGCCGTTCTCAAAGAGGCGGATCGCATTGCGGAACATCACTTCCGCTTCTTCCATCGTGCATGTATCGCCGGGCTGCACGTCGCCGCGATCATCCGGATAGAACGTCACCCCCGGGCCGAGTTCCCACGCCCCGCCCTCGCACTCGCGCGCTGTCAGGCGATAGGGGCCTTCGAACTGCCGGATAAGACGCTCGGCGGCTTTGTTCAGAACGAGATACGCGTTCACGCAGGCGACCCTTCAAAACTCTGCCCGTCACACTCCGCGGCCGGGCGTCCGCTGGCGTCGATCCTGATGGTGAGGGGCTTGCGGGCTGTCTGCGCCGGGCCGGGCTCAAGGGGGATTTCCGCGGACCAGAGCGGAGAACAGTCCAGCGCGCGGGGCTTGTCCGCCTGGATCAGCCGGATGGATAGCTCGGTCTGGTCATCGTCGGGATTGGAGAGGGTAAAGGTGTCCTCGAATGGATAGTTGGTGCCGCGCGGAACGAGGACTGCCGGCACATTTCCAACCGTCTCGATTGCGATTGCGTGGCTGGTGATGTCCGCTATCGAAATGTCCGGTTTCCTGCCCTCGATGATTGCAGCGCGGATGGCGGCGCCCATCGCAACGACCTGCTCGGGGCTCTCGTCACGCTTGGGAGGCTTGCCGAAGAACTCTTCAGCCGTGGTGCGGATCGAAGGAACGCGTGACATGCCGCCGACCAGCAGCACATCGTGGAGATCCTTGACCGAGAAATTGGGATCATCCCGGCGTGCATCTGCGATAGCCGCCTTGCAGGCATTGGCGATGCGCTCGCGGAGGTCCCGGGTCAGTTCATCGAAGGTGCGCCGATCGATGGTCTCGATGAGATGTAGCCAGACCCCGTCCCGGGATTTGGCGACTTCCATCACGCGGAACTCGGTCGAGTCCTTGTCGGTGAGCCGCTTCTTTGCCGCTTCCGCTTCCGTGCGGATTCGGATCATGGCATTGTCATTGAGCTTGAGGTCGGTCTCGTCTGCGAGCGGGTCTTCAGCGTGGCGCGTCGTCTTCCAGCGGTTGATGACGTAATCGCCGATGCGCTTGTCGAAGTCGGTTCCGCCTACGTCCCGAATACCGTTGTTTGCGATGACATCGACAAGGCCCCCTCCGGTCTGCACGATGGAGATATCAAAGGTCCCTCCCCCAAGATCGAACACGGCAATCCTGCGGGCTTTCTTGGCATCGAACCCGTAGGCAAGAGCCGCAGCGGTGGGCTCCTTCATGATCTGGAAGTTGTCGAGCCCTGAGGAGCGGGCCGCTTCCTCAACCGCCCTTACCTGCCCCTGCGTGAAATCCGCCGGCACACAGATCACTGCTCCCGTAACGCTGTCATGCGGAGCAAGCCTCCGGTTGGCTGCATCGACCAGCGAGCCGATGACATAGGAGGTCAGATCCACCGGGGAATAAACGTGGCCTTCGAGGGTGCGATAGGCCATCATTCCGTTTGGCTTGCCGTCAGCGTCGACGCCCTCGCAGGTCTGGTATCCGGTGTCCTCGTCGGGGTGCCATTTCTCGTCCAGCGCCCGCTTGAAGTGCTTGATGCAGTCGTCAGGATGACGGTTGCCAACCTCTAGCGCTTCGTTTCCGACATGGGCCTTACCCTCTGCGATAGTGACGACACTGGGCATGATGATATTGCCGGAGTCATCGAGTTCGAGCATGCGCGCAACGCGCCCATCCCATACGGCCACACAACTGTTGGTCGTGCCCACATCAAGACCTACCCAGCTCATTCTGCGGCCCTCTTCGCGGCTGCGAGTTCTGCGTCACGTTCGATCAGGCTGGGGACAAGGATCAGGCGCTCGGCCTTGGCCCTTGCGGCGGCCTTGGCCTGTCCGGTGGCTAGGCCCCCTGCCCGGCTTCTACGTTCGGCGTCCGTAAGCACGGGCTCGGGAGGTGGCTCCGGGGCGGGTGGAGGCTCAACCGCTTCCACGGGCTCCGGGTGACTCACGGGGGCCGGTTCGGGGATGGGGTCAAGTTCCACTATCGGGGGGTCTATTACTGGATCGGTATATACCCGCTCCTCAGATACCGGCTCGGGGGTGGGCGGCGCCTTGGTCCGCTTGGCGTAGAGTTCGGCCAGCCGGTTCTGGTGTTCGGCTTCGGCCAGTTCATCGTCCCGCTGGCGGTCGCGGTCGGTGCTGCGTCCGGTGAGGTCCGTGATGAGAGCCCAGAGGCTGAGCGAACGAGCGCTCTCCAGCACGCAGAGCATGGTGATGAGCCAGAACCATGCCCAGAAGGCGGAAGCGGCCTTGTCGGCGTTCTCGATCTTGAGGAGGCTCTTGTCGGTCGTGACCTGCTGGACCGGGGTAGCCCCAGCCATCAGGCCGGTTTCCCGCTCGAGAAGGATGGCAAGCTCGCCCTGGATTTCCTCGCCCCGTGACCGCATGGCCGCTTCGGTCTTGTCTCGCCGGATGCCGTCCACCGATCCGTAATACTTGCCCTGCGCCAACAGGAGCGATTGGGCTTCGGCAATGCCTTCGGGGCTCTGTGCCGCCATCTTGCGTTGCTCGACGCGAAGGTCGGCCAGTTGGGTTCGGACCCGCTCCAGTTCGGCGCCGGAGTTGTTGGAGGCCTCGGTCTGCGCCTTGCCCAGCGTATCGGCTTCCTTGCCTGCCAGTTCGGCCTTGGCTGCGAGTGAGCCTGAGGATTCCGCGAACCGCTCCGGCCAGACCACATGGGCGCCGTTCTCGGCATTGTGGACGCCTACGGCTGCGAGCCCGAGGAAGATGGCGAAGCCTGCAATCTTGCGGAGCTTCGTCGCTGCCGTGAGCGTGCGGATGAAGGCAACGGTTGCCAGAGCTTCCGCGCCCAGCACGGCGAGGATGAGGCCGATGATTGGCCACATGCTGAGCCAGTTCCAGTCGGCGGTCGCAATGATGCCGGTGACGGACAGCGATGCGAGGCCGATGGTGATGATGACGACAGCGCCGAGCGCAAACATGCGCGTTCCGGCTGCCTCGTTCTTGAACTCGAAAAACGCGGTCAGTAGCTTAGACATTACCCAGCCCTCGGTTTGCTACTTGGTCAGCCAGATGACGGCGAGCGATGCCATCACCGTCAGCGCAAAACCGATCCCGTAGCGGATGATCTCCTTGCGGGTGCTTGCGTTGGCTTCCAGAAGCGCATGGCTCTGCGCCAGTTGGTCCTTTGCCATCGTGATCTTCTGTTCGGTGAACAGGTTGCGGACTTCGCCAAGGATTTCCTTGGACTGCTGCGCGCAGACGTTGGCCAGTTCTGTGTTCACCAGAGCCTCCAGTTCTCTCTTCATTTCCTTGAGGTCGTCAGCATCGACAGCCGTTGCCAGCAGTTCGTCGAAGCGCTTGATCGCTGCATCAAAAAGGGTACGCTGAACAGCAATAGCGCCCTCGACGCGACCAAAGCGGTTCGCATCGTCAACGCGGTCGCGCTGTCGCTCCTTGTCCGCGATAGCCTCGCGGATTATCTGTTCGGTCATTGCCCAGCCCGTTGTGTGTCAGCTCAGGAATCCCCGAGCCTCGCCAGCAGCCCCAGCAGGTATTCAATTTCGGCCGCGCGCCTCAGGTTCTCGCCCTTCTTGCCTTCCGCCTGCTTCAGTTCGGCCTGCTCGACCCAGAGGAGTTGGGCAATCCGCTTCGTTGCCTGCGCGACAGTCTCACCCGGCTCCATCAGCTCCGCGATTTCAGGCGGGATTCCGACGGCTCCATACTCCGAGAGCTTCACGAACTCTGGATTAGGCGGGAGGGGGGTGGGGGGCGGTTCCGAGTTCTTCGCGCTGAGAGCTTCGCTTATGCGGCCCAGTTCACTGACCGCGCTGTTTAGCTTCTCTTCCAGTTCGGCTATGCGGGCTTTGTCTGCAGGGTTGTCGACGGGGACTTCCACGACGCGCTCGACAATCTTCGGCTCGGGAGGTTCTTGAGGAATTGGCGCTGCCTGCCCTGGTCCGTCTGCAAGCGAGATGGAGTGAACCTGCCAGATGATGTTGCGGACCTCTGCCCCTGTGGGGAGGATCACGCGGCCTGAGTGAAGCAGCCAGCTTTGCTCGGCTTCGGTGTAGCGGTCGAGGCAGGCAAGGCTGGGGCCGTCCTCAAGTCGATGATAGTCGTACTCATCGCCACGCCAGACGAAGCTGATAGGGCGATGCTTGAGCCGCATCGGGGCGCGGTTCATCTCAGCGGCTAAGCTTGCGCTTATCGTGCTCATGTCTACTCCAAGTCAATGTCGGGTCTTGGGTGGGCCTTTGGGCCGGGGCGCTGGCGGGCTCGCAGCTTTTGCGGGCGGGGGTCTCCCGGTTCCCTCCCCTGGTGTGGGGGGGGCGGTTTGTGAACTAGCTTCGGGCTGTTGATGTTCTCTGGCGCGAAGTCATCGAACTTGCCGCGAACGCTCGTCTGGTCAAAAATCGCGTAGGTGTCGGCTCTTCCCGCGCCCT
>Ga0137435_1000620_pt1 | contig 11359 bp, 13 predicted proteins | sample EasRivERMGT100_2_FD_104904 | JGI IMG/M metagenome (GOLD analysis project Ga0137435, IMG submission 104904) | Soil microbial communities from meander-bound floodplain in the East River, Colorado, USA - East River MetaG ERMGT100_2 | ecosystem: Environmental > Terrestrial > Soil > Floodplain ... | reverse complement strand
GGCGCAGATGGTCGAGCGGCTGCGGGGACTCGCGACAGCCCGCGTCACGCCACGCAACGACTCACAGGCACTGCACGCGCGCCTGTTGGGGGACGGCGTCAATCGCTTCTTCACGGACGCCGCCGACCTCCTCTCGCGCATGGCGCGGGAGAACGAGACGCTCACCAAGGCCGAGAGCCGCTGGCGTGGCGCCTGCAAGGAAACGATGGACGCGATCGGGCTCAAGGACAGCGAGGACCTGCTCGCGCCTGCCGTGCGCAAGTGCGTCGAGGTCGCCGATGCTGCTCGCGCGGACGTGGAGCGCTTGCAGAGGGAGCTGACGGAGGCGCGAGAAGAGCGGGAGAAGTTCCGCTACTGCGCGCGGGTTATGTGCGGCGCGCACATCGGGCAGCCTCAGCCCGCGTGTCCTGTTTGCGAGCGCAACGCTCTGCGCGCTAGGTTAGCGGCGGCCGAGGCGCTGCTGTTGTTTCTGTCTAGACAGGACACGATGCCGCCGGGGTTCGTGCAGATGATCGACGGCTTCCTCGCCCAGCGCCCGGCGGCAGGGGAGCAAGGGACGTGAGCATCCGCATCCGGCATGTCGACGGGCTGACCGTCGCGCTGCGCGCGGCCTGAGAAAGTGGGCTGTCATGTCAGACCGATGCACGATGTTGCGCGAAGGCGCGTCGTGATCCTGAAGCACAAGCCGGAGACGAACACCGCCTTCACACCGAGGGCGGACAACCAGGAGCCCTGAACTCCATGAAGGCCCTTCTCTTCCCGCTCTCCCTCTGCGTCGCCGTGGCGACGCTCTCCGCACCTGCGACCGCGCAGGTTGGCGTACACGATAATTCCTGGTGGCGTGCAGGGGGCGTCGCCATCAATGTCGACGTCGGCTACGTCGAAGGCCAGATGACCCTCCAAACCTCAACCGTCAACGGGTTCACGAACCCGACAACCGGCACGGCGGCGGAAGGCTCGACGCTCGAAACCCCGGTCGCCGTGTCCTCGGGCGTGATGACCGCTCCCGACGGCTCGCAGTTCAAGGCCAGCGGAGGGATCATGTGGCGCAAGGTCAACGGCAAGTGGAAGCCGATGAGCCGCACGTACCGCAGGCCGGTTCCTGGCAGCATGGGGCCGCACTCGAACGGGCCCGGCCAAGAAGTCGTCACCCTGCCATTCGACGCTGGGTCTGCGATCAGCTTCGAGGACTACCGTTCGGGCAACTACTTCACAGAGGGCGGCCGGAGAGCCTTCCGCTACGAGCCCAACTGACCATGAGCGACCGCCCGCGCAGCCCGATTCCCTCCGCGCTGTGCCTCATCGGCATCTCCGGCGCGGTCGCGTGCCTCACGTGGGTTGCGATGAGCACCGTCTCGGGCGTCGGCTCGCCAGCCGATGTGACCCCTCCTAAGCGATTGTCGGAGGGCGCCGCTCCGCGCATGTCGGGTGCGGTCCGCCACCCCAAGGAGGCCGACGCCCGATCTTCTTCTTCTCCACCAGAGAGTCCCCGCGATGCGGTTAATTCCGAAGCTTCTCGCGGGTCAGCCGAGCAGGCGGGGCGAGATACTGCCTGCACTTCTACCGCGCATCTACCTATCCCGCCCGAGTTCCAACCCACGCTCGATGGCCTGCGCGACCTTGTGCCGATCGGGGCCTGGGAAGAGGCACTCGGCGAGGAGTGGCATGGTGCCTTCCCGGTCGACGATGACCTCGTCCGCGCGCACGCGAACCAGGACGTGCGCTCGGCGCTATACACTGCGCTCAGGACGGAGATCGCGCTCGGTGTCCTGGAGCAGCTTGGCGAGGATCCCGTGGCCCTGGCGGAGGCAGAACGCATCTACGGAGCCGCGCGCCGCGCCCTGATGCTGGAACTGGCCCGCGCGAGCGGGTACGGGCACTTCGAGGAGCTCGACGAACTCTTCCAGAAGGCGATCGAGGGCGAGTGATCTTCATCGGCGAGCCGCTCGCGTGAGGAGGGCGCGATCATTTTCCTAGGCATTGATCCCGGGCAATCGGGCGGGCTGGCTTGGATCAGGCCCACCCTCGGCGCCGACGCGCTGAAGATGCCCGCCACGGAACGCGACGTCTGGCAGTGGCTGCGTCCAGAGCCGGACCTGACGTATGACGGACAGTTCTTCGCCATCATCGAGAAGGTCCATTCCATGCCCAAGCAGGGCGTGGCGAGCAGCTTCAAGTTTGGGCAGTCATACGGCTTCCTGCGCGGCTGCCTCGTGGCCTCGGGGATCCCATTCGAGGAGGTCTCGCCCCAGGTGTGGCAGAAGGAGCTCGGCTGCCTCTCGAAGGGCGACAAGAACGTCACCAAGGCGCGGGCCCAGTCGCTTTTCCCGCAGCTGAGGATCACGCATGCCACGGCGGACGCGCTGCTCATCTGTGAGTACGCTCGGCGCCTGTGGAGTCGAAGGAACGGCACCAAGTGAGCGCCAAGGCGAAGGAGATCGGGGAGAAGGTGGCCGGGGAGTACCTCCTGGAGAAGGGCTGGTACTGCTCGGACTCCGGGTGGAGACATCCGAGGCTCGTCTGGCCCTGGAGCACGACCGCCGCCATGCAGCTCCAGAAGGAGAGTGAAGAGGGCCGCCAAGAGATGATCCACAGGATGCTGCGCGGAGAACGGCTGTGAGCGACGACGAGGACTGGACCGAAACGGGCCTCAAGTACAAGGCTGCGCTTGAGGGCGTATGGAGGAGTTGGTGGGCCGGGATGGAAGAGGCTTTGTGGGCTGATCCTGCGACCGTGAAGCCCTGCGCGCACGAGGAGATGCACATCCACGAGGACGGCGAGTGGCGCTGCTACTTCTGCCAGAAGCCCGTGCCGCTGACGCCAGCCGAGCGCACGCTGCGCGACGCGCGACTGGCCGGCGCGACCGACCCACGCGAGCGTTGGTGCCCCAAGCACGACATGCCATACGAGGACGATGGCGGCGGTCCGAGTTCCTTCTCGTTCTGCCCTAGCTGCCGGATGGAGCGCCTGTGATCCGCTGGCTACGCCAGCGCATCGCCTACTGGCTCCTCGGCTGGCCATGGCCGAAGAAGTCTCCGAAGAGGAAGAGCTACGTCGACCCGGAAGTGCCCGGCATGGAAGACTGGGACGAGGAGTAGGCGGGATTACGCAAAGCGGGGTAGACTGGGCGCATGTCCGACCATCCCGGCCCTCTCCACATCGGAAAGATCATGTCCGACGAGCTGATCCTGAAACGTGAGCCCCGCGAGCTGCACCCGGAGGGGCAATTCGCCGCCCTCTGCCTCGACGTCATCGCCATGGGCATGCGCGTCCGCGCCTTCCCTGGGCAGGCGGAGTCGGCCTCCGAGTCCTGCGTCTTCGTCTTTGCCACCGGCGAGAGGAACTCGAAGGGGCAGGAGTTCAGCATCCCCGTCGAGATGACCGTTTCCATGGGCGCGCGGGCGAGCCTGCCGAAGTTCCTCGCGGGCTGGCGCGGCAAGCCCTTCACCAGCGTAGAGATGGCCGAGGGAATCAAGCTCGCGAGCTTCGTCGGCAGGACGGCCCTGGTCTCCATCGTGAACAAGCCAACGGCCGCGGGCAACCTGCGGGTCGCGATCGACACGATCATGCCGCTTCCCAAGGGGATGCCGCCGCCGGTCGTCGGCAAGTACGAGCGAGCGCCCTTCTGGGCCCAGAAGAAGATCGAGTACAAGATGGCCTACGACCAGTTCCTCGGGCGCACGATGCGCGGGGACGTCGAAGGTTCGGGCGAAGAAGCCGCCGACGACGAAGTGCCGTTCTAGGCCGCGGGCTTTGCCTTCGGCTTCTTCTTGAGCCGCAGGTAGAAGCCGGCGGCGCCCGCGACGAGTGTCGTGACCCCGAGGTCGACGAGCGGGTTCCCGGTGATGATCCCAGCCGCGTCGCCTGCGGCATCTCCGACCGCCTGCGCCTGAGCGTCCACGCCGGGCTCGGGGCTTCCCATCAGGGCCGCTCCGAGCGCCTTGCAGGAACAGAGGAGGAGCGGAAGAACAAGCAGGGTGCGCTTCATCTAGATGATGCTTGCGTTCGAACTGAGCCAAGCGCAGGGTTACGCTATCGTCAGCTCCAGGGTGGGCTTGGAGCGGCGCCCAACGCCAAGGAAGAAGACCAGCCATGACGAAGGTTGTAAGGCAGCGCGAATCGACGCCCGGCAAGCGGATGCTGACGATCGTCCGGGGGTTCGTTCCGAACGTAAACAAGGTCGTGGACGCCAAGAAGGACGCAACCGTCGAGGTCCTGCCGCGCGACATCTCGCGGGCCGCCAAGAAGAACCACAACGCCTGCGCGCTCGCTCGGGCCTGCGAGCGGACGTTCATGGTGGACGCTGCGGTGATCACGCCCTACCGCGCGTTTCTCATCAAGGGAGATGTGGCCACGCGCTACATGCTTACAGACCATGCGCGACGGGAGATCATCGCCTTCGATCGCGGCGCGGCCTTCATGCCGGGCGAATACGACATGCGCGCCCCGCGCAACGCTGAGCGCATCGGGCACAGGCTGCTGGGGGCGCCCACAGACCGGAAGGGCCGGAAGGACGTGTCGCGCCGCGCCTATCGTGTCACCGAGGGCGTCCGCACGCACGCACGCTAGCTACTTGCGGCGGTGTGGTGAGGTGAGATGGTCGAGAATGCGCTGCTGCCCCTCTTCCAGGGAAGCGTGCTGTTCCAGCTCCTGGAGCCTGAAGGCCCGGAACTCGGCGATGGCGGCGGTCATGTTCACATCGGAGGCTGCGATCAGCTTGTCGATGCGCATCATCATCCAGCGCACGATGAGGAGCACGACGCCCCATCCGCCGACGTCCGTCAGCCAGTTCGGGAGCTCGTTGGGCATCAGAAGGCGATCCCCTCGGAGACCGGGATCACCCGGGAGGACGTGGGGATGCCGGCCTCGTGCGTCGTATCCATGCCGAGCGCTTCCGAGCGGCTCCTGATCTCCGGCGTGTTGCAGCCGACGACCTTGATCTTGCCGGCGGGCACCTTCTCGAACTGGAGGCTCATGCGCTGGCCCCAGATGCCGCAGTTCTCTACGAGGACACCGCGCGCCGCTTGCTGGGTGCCGCCGTTCTGCCCGACACGCAAGATCGTCGTGTAGTTCTCCTGCCCAGGCCCGCCGCGCATGGCGGAGTTCTTGACGACCACGAAGCCGTTGCCGAAGCCGACGCCGACGCGCCCGGTGAGGATGTCGTAGGAGTCGCCCTCGGAGGAGACCATGATGCACTTCGAGCGCGAGGAGGCCGGGAGCGACCCGAGCGAGCCTCCGCCCCAGAAGAGGCAGGACTCGACCACGATGTCCGCGGCACCGCCCTGCATGACGATGGCCGCTCCGCCGCGGTCACTCCAGGTCTGGTACCAGTTCTTGAACTCCGAGTTGCGCACGACGACGCGCACACCCTTGCCGACCCAGGCGGTCTCGGCGACGTCGCTCCTGACCTTGCAGCCCTCGGCGCCCGAGCCGATGACCTTCACTCGCTCCCAGAGGAGCCCGCGCTTGGCAAATCCGTGCCAGTAGGAGGCGTGCTCGGAGGCGTGGGTGGCGTCGAGCTCGCAGTCGATGAGTTCGACGTCGGAGTTGTAGCCGAAGAGGAGCCATTTCGTCCGCCCTTGCCCGACCGCTGGCGGCGGGACGATTCCATGGCAGCCCACCATCCGGAGCTTGAACCGGGGCGGAGGTCGAACAGATCGGTTTGCGATCCCAAAGTGAACTCCCTTCGCGTAGCCGGCGTGGAGGGTGAGGTTCTCTAGCTGGACGATTCCCGGGTGGCGGTCAACGAGAATTGAGATTCCGTTGTGCCCGGCAGCATAAACATGCGTGTGTTGCACGCCAGCCCCGATGAAGCGCACGCCGTCGTAGCCCTTCGACAGCCAGTCGCCACTCCAAAACTTCCGCTGCCCCGTCCCGAAGGGGATGTCGATGTCGAATCCGGGGACGTCCCCTGCGGGAAGAATCACATCGAAGAGCCGCTCAGGCATTGGCCTTCTCCTTGAGTCGCTTCGCCTGCTCGTACCCTGCGTTCATGCGCGCGCTCTCTTCTTCTTTCTCGGCTTGTGGGGGATGTAGCGACCCATGAGGATCGCGTTCGTCACCTCGCGCGAGAGCGTCTCGTCGAGCATCCGCCGCACCTTCGACTGCGGCACCCCGAGGCGGATCGCCGCCTGCGCCTTCCGCGAGAGATCCTCGAAGCTCTCCTGGCGCGACTGCTCGGCCTCGGCCTTGAAGCGCTCCTCCTCCTCGGGCGCCTTCTTCGTCTGGCGATTCATTGCCTCAGCGGCGTCGGAGATCTCGAACGAGAAGCGCGACACGTCGTAGCCGAGGGACTTCTCGACGTCGAAGTCGTAGCGCCGGAACCCGGTGGCTGCGGCGGCGAGCTCAGGCCCAAAGCCCTTCTCCTTGCCGCGCTCGAAGGAGGCCATGAAACCCGGCTGGACCTGCTTCTTGATGTAGGCCTTCTTGTCGTCGATCGGCGCGCCGCGCTCGTCCTCGCCAACCGAGAGGTCCCGTGCGAGCTGCGCCAGCGGCGACCAGCCGAAGAACGCCTCGCCCTCCTCCTCGGCCCAGGCCGCCATCGCCTCGTCAGCGTCCCCGCCCGCGACGACGCGCATCAGAGGGTCGGTGAAGGACGTGAACGGGTCGACGTCAGAGAGGTCGAGGTAGCGGCCCTTGGTCTCGTTCCCGAACCAGAGCATGCGCGAGTTCTTGTCCCAGGGCGGAACGAACTGGCGGCGGTCCTCGTCCTCGTCGGCGTCGATGCCGTTGAGCATGTTCACCGCGTAGGCGGCAGCCGGCGTCACCGAGGCCGCGATGAGCTGTCCGACGGCGCGCCTTGCTCCCATGGCGCGCACCTTCGGGTTGTCGCTCTTCAGCTCCTGGGCGATGAGGCGCAGGCGGTTCCCGGTCGTGCGCACGATCTCGGCCTTGAAGGCGAAGAACTGCCCGAGGATGGGCTGGCGCCGAAAGAGCTTCATCGCCTTCGACATGCGCGCCGTCGTCGGGAAGAGGTCGCGCACGCGGTCGGACGCGAGCGCTTCGGCCTCGGCGGCGGAGTAGCCGGCCTTCTTGAGCGCCGCTTCCTCGGCGTAGAAGAAGTTGACCTTGGGCGCGTTGTCGGCCGCCTCGAAGGCGCGCTCGATGCCACCCTTGGCCTTCTTGAAGATGTTGTGGTCGGGCTGGACCATCTCCTCGGGCGTCTTCTTCAGGCCGGCGCGCAGGTCCTGCCACTCGGATGTGGAGATGCCCTCGCCCACGACGCCGAGCCGGATGAGGCGCTTCTGCTCGTCGAGGCCGCCCTTGCCGAGCGCGAGCCCCCAGTCCTTCTTCCGGAAGACGTTGGGGAGGTGGCCGTTGGCCACCATCTGCGTCAGGTTCCCCTGGAGGTTGCGCATGATGCCCCAGGGCTGCCCCAGCACCTTGCCCCACTTGATCGCCGCGTTGCCGGCGAGGAGGCCCTTGATGAGAAGGTGCGTGTCGTCGGGCGTGACCTCGGTCAGCGCCTTCTTGATCTCGGGCGTCGTGTAGAGCCCGTCGAGCGGCCGGAGGCCGGGGGCGTTTTCCGCGGAGAGGCGTGCGGTGTGTTTGCCCTCGGGCTTCTCGTGGAGCCATGAGCCGAGGCCCTGCTGGCGGATGTGGGTGAACGCCTCGTGCTTTGAGAGCACCCCGGCGATCTTGACCACCGAGTTCGCGTAGTTGGAGATCGGGCTCTCGATCTCGCCCAGGAACTCGCGCAGTTCCTTGGGGACGTCCTTCCTCGCCTTGAAGATCGAGAGGTCCTTGCGGCCGAGCTTGCCGGCAGCGAGCGAGGCCCAGGGGTTCTCGGCGGTCTCCTTCGCCTTCTGGAGGATGGCGTCGAGCTCGGCGTTGATCTCGGCATCGCTGGCGCCTGCGTACTCATCCCAGGAGCGGAAGAGCTGGAAGGTGCGCTGACGGACGTCCGCCGGCACCTTGTCGGCCCACTCGGGGTCGATGTGCGCACGGTAGGCGCGGTGCGAGTAGCGGCCCTGCGACTCCAGGATCTTCTTCGCGAAGTCAGGTTGCTTGGCGGGGTCGATGACGCCGCCCTCCTTGACCTGCTGGCGGATCAGGCGGTCGAGATGGCCGCGCATGGCGACGAGCGCCCTGCCGGCTTCTACGGGGAGGTTGGCGAGTGCCGCTGCGTCCCCCTCGAAGGCAGCGTCGATGCTGGCGCCGTGGGTCTTCTGCCACTCGCGGCCGACGGTGCGGCGCATGGCGCGGTCGAGCGTCTTGGCGTTGCGCGCCGCCTCTTCAATCTCGGCGTTGACCGAGCCGCGTGCGATCTCCATCTCGCGCCGGGCGCCGGTCGGGGTGTCGCCTTCGGAGACGAGCCAGCGCTTGATGAAGCTCTTGACCTTGCCGGTCGTGATGTCGGGCCCCTTGCCTAGCGGGGAGGGCGGGCCGGCGAACATCTCGGTCACGCCCGAGGGCTTCGCCGGGGGCTGATCGGGAGCCATCTGCTCCGCGGTCATTTCCTCGGGCTGGAGGGGGGTGGCAGGCTCGGCGTCTGTGGCGGCGATGTGGCCGCGTTGTGGCGGCGATGTGGCGGCGGGCGGAGCGGCGAGGGCGGTTTCCGATCCGGCCGGGACGCCGAGTTGCACAGCATCCCCACCCGAATATCTCTCAGAGCCGGTTGCGCTCGGTTGCGCAGCGCCCTCGCCAGGAGCAGATCCTAGCGGAGCCTGTGAAGGGATCGAGGCCGAACCTTTCGCTGGCGCCGGCTTAGCAGAGACTTCTTGAGGAGACGTCGTCGCGCCCCTCGGGCGCATGACCGTCTCGGCCCCACCGAACAGCATCGCAAGCGCCGCCGACGGGCCGACCGTCTGCTTCGCCTCCTCCCAGACCTGACGGTCCTCCCCGGTGAAGTGCTCCTCCAGGGTGCCGATCGCCACCTGCTCGAAGACCTCGGTCGGGATCTCTGCTCCCGTCTGCACGATGCGCCGCAGAACGGTCAGCGGCTTCGAGAGCCGCGCCCCCATGCGCATCAGGCTGCCGCCGACGCCGGTTGCCACCTCCAGCGGCGCCAGGGCCGCAGCGCCGAGACCGCCCTTGATCGCCTTCCCCTCGTCCCCGGTCCTCTCCATGACGTGCCGGTAGGTCGGGGTGAACATCTGCCCGCCGGTCGCCATCAGGGCCGCTCCAGGACCGCCGAGGAGCGAGGCGCCCACCATGGGGGCCGTACCGCCCGCTGCCGCCGGGATGTCCTCTGAGAGCATCCCACCGCGTCCACGGACCTCCTCGGGGTAGACCTCCTGGGAGAGCCCGCGCAGCCCGCCCTCCAGGCCGCCGAAGAAGGGGGCCTCCTCGGGCAGCCCGACAGCCCCTGCGAGCCTCTCGGAGGCGACGCGACCTGCGCCTGCGATGTCGGCTGCCCCTCCCAGAAGCGAGCCTGCGAAGGCCTGGACCGCGTTGGGCTGCGCCGGGAAGTTCGCCCGGATCTGCTCCAGCGCCTGTCCATGGGTGAGGCGCTGCGGCATGGCCGCCTCCTCCACCTCCGGCGGAACCGGGAACTGCCAGGCGTCGCGGAGGGCCGCCAACGCCGCCTCCTCGGGGATCCTAGAGGTCTGCGGCGCCAGCGATTGCTGCATTCTGCCTCCGTGCGCCGAGGACCCCGATCACCTCTTGGAGCTGGGCCGGATCCGTGATGTCGACGCCCTGTAGCTTCAGGGCTTCGGCGAACTCCTCCGGTGTCCCGGCTGAATCGGCCAGCGACGCAGCAAAGCGGCGGATGTCCGTCGGAGCGCGCGGCGTATCGGTCGGCATCACTGCCGGGTAACGCCGCGCCTTCTCGGCCTTCAGGCCCTGGGCGTACCGCTGGTAGTCGGCTCCCAGCGGCGGGATCTCTGGTCCGCTCGTGTAGAGCCCTTGCGGATTGTTGAGCGAGCCCGAGAAGGGGACGCGCGTGGGCTCCTCGCCCATCTCGTCCTTCATCTCTTGCCCGGTCATCCCGCCCATGCCGATGGCGGGCCCGGTGAGCATGCGCTTGAGGCGCGCCTTCTTCTCGTCCGCTAGGCGCAGCTGCTCGGCCTCGTAGTCGTCCGCGGACCCGAGCTGGATCTTCTGGATGTCGTGGTAGAGCCGCGCGCCCGAGCCTTCCTTCTTGCGCTCGGCCGAGTCGTTCATGTGCTCGTGTAAACGCGCGGCGGCGAGCTGCTTCTCGTAGCCGTTCGGCATGCCCTGAATGAGCGCCTGCGCGTTGGCCTCCTGCTCGGCATTCGCCTGCACAGTGGCCTCCTCGGCAGCATTCTTAGCGCGGCGCGTGTGGATGTCCTTGATCGCGGCCGAGCCCTTGCCGCCCGAGTCGATGAACGCCCGGTATTGCGCGTGCTCGTCTTCGGAGATCACGCCGTCAGCGGTCGATGAAGCGAGGTACTCCTGCGCCGCCTCACGCTCTTCCTGGTCCTGGATGCCCGTCTCGGCGTCCTTCACCTGCCCGAGGATGCGCTGGATCGTGTCTTCCGACACGCCGCGCTCGGCGAGCTTTCCGATCGCCTTCCTCGCGAGCTGCCCGCGCTCGGCCTTGGCCCGAAACTTCGGGTTCGACTTCTGGCGCTCGATCAGTGAACCGAAGGCCGCGAGCGACTTGGCGTCGCGCTGGCCTTGGTTGTACTTCTGGAGCGCCGCCGCCTCCTCGCGCTTGACCTTGGCAGCCTCCTTCTGGAACTCCATCAGGGCCTGCATCTGGAGCCGGCTCTCCTGCTCGCGCTGCGACTTGGCCTGCGCGTACGCGCGCCCGGCCTGCATGCCCTGGAGCAGCGGCGCGTTGTTCTCCTCGCTGAAGCCGGAAACGATGCGCGGCATCTACCGGCTCCCCACCCCAGAGATGCCGCCGCTGCCCCCCATGCCCATGCTGCCGAGCGAGTGGCCGCCGAAGCCCTGACCCTGCGAGAAGAGCCACTGGAGCATCTGCGGATTCATCCCACCCATCCCGCCGCCACCGCCCATGCCCATGTACGTCCCGAGGCCGGTCTGTATCCCGCCCAGGAGGTTCTGGCCGAAGCCCGCCTCACGCTGCGGCAACGCCGCTCCACCACCCCACGGCGTCGAGCCGTAGAGGTCGCGCATGTGGCGCATCTGCGCCAGGCTCGACATGAGATCCCCGCGCTCCCCGGCGATCTGTCCGAGCGCAAGCGACCCGCCCGCCTCGACTCCGCCGCGTCCGATCGCAAGGTCGCCGTAGAGGCCTGCCAGCCCCTCGTCGACGCCGGCCATCGTGCGCGAAGTGTCGGCGCTCAAACCGCGCGAGAGGTTTCCGCCGGCCGTGGTGGAGGAGAGGCCACGGTTCTGGAGGTTCTGCGAGATCTGGGCGCCGACTTGCTGCTCACGGTCGAGCGCGTTGCGCTTGGCGCCGCGGCCGAGGCGTGATGCCTCCTTG
>Ga0137435_1000619_pt1 | contig 11383 bp, 17 predicted proteins | sample EasRivERMGT100_2_FD_104904 | JGI IMG/M metagenome (GOLD analysis project Ga0137435, IMG submission 104904) | Soil microbial communities from meander-bound floodplain in the East River, Colorado, USA - East River MetaG ERMGT100_2 | ecosystem: Environmental > Terrestrial > Soil > Floodplain ... | reverse complement strand
TGTCGGCGATGCCGCTCATCAGCTGCTTGACGTAGTCGTCCGGCAGGGCCGGGACCGAGGCGCCGTTATTGTCATGATCAGACATGTCTAAGTTCCTGTCATAAGAGGGTCCAAGGTCACTCTTGGCCCTGTTGCTCAAGCATCCGCAGTGACGCGGCAAACTTCTCCATCAGGGTGGACGGCGGCTCGACCACGGGCGCCGGGTCGTCGACCGTCGCCAGCGTGGTGCCGCTCGGCGGCGGGGCGACGCGCAGCTCATCGGGTATCTTCTCGCCGAGGCGTCTGGCGATCGCCTCGGCCTGCTGGAAGGTAACCAGCTCGGCCTCGCGCCATATCTCGTGATCCTTGAAGCCGAGGTCGCGCAAGGCGAACATGACGTCGGCCTTGTCGGCCCACTGGCGCCGCGTGGCCTTAGCCTTGAGGCGCCAGCCCGGGATGGCGCCTCCGTGCTCCAGATACGCATGCATCTGGCTGTCCAGTTCGGCCTTGAACTGGACCGCGGTGTCGACCAGCGCCTTGGCGCGGGCGAGGTACTCGCCGTAGGGCGTCACGTCACGGGAGACCGGTACGGTGCGCGGCTCCCGGTCGAGCATGCTCAGGTCGAGCAGCGGGCCGGTCCACAGCGGGCAATTCACCTTGCAGGGCGCGAAGCGGCAGTGCTCCCCCTTGGCGATGGGCGGGTCGCGGTCGACCGCGGCGAGCACGGCGGTGTGGATGTCCTCGACGAAGTTGCGCAGCTCGGCGCGGCTGACCTCGGTGAAGGTCAAGGGCTCCAGCCCGCGCGGCTGGACGATGGCGACGACGATGCGGCGCTTGGCGAACAGCGACGGCTTGGTCTTGAGCGCGGCCGCGGCGTAGTAGAGCAGCTGCGGATTGACGATCGCGCCCTGCCCGTCGCTGTAGACGGTCTTGATGCCGATGCCCTGCCCGAATTTCCAGTCGACCAGCATGGTGAAGCGCGGGTTCTGCAGGATGAGGTCGACGGTGCCGAAGGCGCCGGGAACGCCGGGGAAGACGACGCGCTGCTCGACGCCGACCACCTCGAAGGCACCGCCGGTGTCGAACTCCTGCTCCAGCGTGGCGAGATGCTCCAGCGCCGGGTAGATCATCGTGTCGAGGTGATCGTTAGTCAGCTCGCGGTCGTAGAACCGCTGGCCGAGCACGCCCTGCGCGCAGGCGAGCATGTCGGGATCGCCACTGAGGCGCTCGCGCATCAGGCCGTCCATGACGGCGTGCATCGCGGTGCCCTCGTCGGCGTACTCGCTCGGGAGGTCGGCGGTGGGCGGCAGCGCACGGATACGGGCGAGGCTGGCGGGACAGTTGAGCAGGCGGCCCGCGGTCGAGCCGCCGACGATCGCGGAGTGCCTGCTCATGCCAGCGCCTCAAGCGAGGCGCGGTGCTCGTGGACGCATTCGCGCGGCAGGCGGGCGTCGGCGGGCTTGATGTAGAGGTAGGCGTACTGGCTGCCCTGCTCGACCATGCGCCACGGCGAGAGGCCGCCGAAGCGGACGCGCGGGTATTCCTTCTTGGCGGCGTTCTGCGCCTTGCGCAGCGTGTCGGCGACGTAGACGCCCTTGATGTAGTCGATCGTCTCGGGGAAGTCGCCGTGGCCGTATTCGGGGGTATTCTCGCTGTAACGGCGGCTCGCGATCAGCATGTACGTGGTCATTTAATTACCCTTGCCTGTGCTAAGTCTAAATGTTCTGGTGACACCATGAATGGGAAAACAGCCATTGTCAAGGAGCGCGCGGTCGAGGCCGAACTGGTCGAGCGCGTCACGGCGCGCGGCGGGCTGTGCGAGAAGGTGATGGTGGTGGGGCGGCGCGGTTTCTTCGACCGGCTGATAATATTGCCGGGGCCGCGAATTATATTCGCGGAAATCAAGCGGCCGAGATTTTCCCGCATCGCGCCGCACCAGCAGCAGTACCACGACCGCTTCAAGGCACTAGGCGTTGATGTTGTGTTTATTCGCGGATCGGCGGATATTGATCGCCTGCTCGCCGCGCCCTGAAGCGGGAGCTGGGCCGAGGCGCTTGGAGGGCGCCCCGGCCCGATCTGGACACCCTTGGTGTAGAAAGGTGCAGACCAATGGCTGACAAGTATCAAACCACGCTGCGATTGCAACTGCTCGCGCTCGGCTATTCGATCCTCCCCAACGTGCGCAAGTCGTGCCTCGTGCCCGGCTGGAACACGCCTGAGTTCGCCACCAAGGAGCACACGCCGCAGCGCGTCGAGAGCTGGGCGCGCCGGTTCGACGACGCACTGTCGACCGGACTGCGGCTGGAAAAGGGAACCGGGGCGATCGACGTCGACGTCGACCACCCGATCGTCGACGCGCTGCTGGAACGGGTCGCCGTGATCGCGCCGGACGTCGCCGCCCGCGCGCCGACGCGCTACGGCGGCGGCACGCACAAGATCGCGCTGTTCGTGCAGGTCGAGGGCGAGCTGTTCGGGCGGGTGCATAGCCGCGCCTACATGGTCAACGGAGAGAAGCAGCAGGTCGAAATATTCGGTGGGGCGCCGACCAAGCAGGGCAAGTGTTCGCGCCAGTTTGGCATTTACGGGCCGCACAGCGAGGGGGTGAACTACGCCTTTGCGGAGGGGTTTCCCGCCCTTGCCGACGTGGCGCCATTAAACCTGCCGAAACTGACGCGGGCGCAGGCTTCGGCGATCGTGGACGCGTTCGACGAACTGGCGCGCGGGCTGGGTTGGGAGCCGATCGTCGAGCCGGACACGGGCGGCAGCACGGCGGTCTACGACATCGACGAGGACACGCGCTTCGACACCGACCACGCCGGGCGGGGGCTGACTTATGCCGAACTGGTCGACGCGTGCGACGCGCTCGGGGAACTGCGCTGTTCGTCGTCGTTCATCAAGGGAAGAAGCGGCACCAATCCCACTCGCTGCTGGGTGAAACACACGCCGCGGCACGACTGCGTCGCGGTATACGTCTACGGCGACGAACAGACGCACTACCCCAAGGAGAAAGCGGACATCGACCCGGCCGCATTCGCGGAGCGTCTCGCGGCAGTGGTAGAGATGCACGGCGCCGAGATGGCGCCGGGCACTCCCAACTGGCGCGAACGATACGAGAACGGTACGCCGCGGGCGTCGCTGCACAACGCACGGCTGGCGATCGAGGCGGGCGGGTACGTGTGCTCGCATGACGTTTTCCACAACAAAATGCTGATCGGCCGCGGCGAGGCGGCATCGCCGCGGGCGGCGCTCCCGGCGTTCTGCGGCGAGGTCACGGACAATCGCATCGCGGCGCTGCGCTGGTGGGTGTCGCGCACTTACGGGCGCGACTTCACCGAGAAGCACATCCGCGACGCGGTGGTGACGGCGGCGCTGGAGCGCGCGTTCAACCCGGTGGTGGCGATGCTGGCGGAGGCGGAGGCGTCGTGGGACGGAGTGGCGCGGCTCGATCGTATGGCAGTCGATCACTTCGGCTGCGACGACACGCCCTACGCGCGCGCCTGCGTGCGCAAGACAATGGTCGCCGCGGTCGCGCGGGCGCGCAATCCGGGCTGCAAGTTCGACACGATACTGGTGCTGGAGAGCCCCGAGGGCTGGAACAAGTCGACGGCGTGGCTGGTGCTGGCGGGAGGGCCGGAGAATTTCTCGGACGAGAGCATCCTCGGCAAGGCGTCGCGCGAGGCGATGGAGCAACTGGCGGGCATCTGGATACACGAGAACGCCGAGCTGGCGGGCCTGCACAAGTCGGACATCGACGTGGTGCGCGCCTATGCGTCGCGCGCCGAGGACCGGGCGCGGCCCGCCTACGGGCATTTTCTGGTGCGCCAGCCGCGCCAGTCGATCGAGGTCGGGACGACGAACAGCACGCATTACCTGCAGGCACAGAACGGCAACCGGCGGTTCTGGCCGATCCTGCTGCGGCGGCCGATCGACATCGGGCGCCTGCGCGCCGAGCGGCTGCAGCTGTGGGGCGAGGCGGCGGCGGCGCAGTCGGGCGGCGAGAACCTGACGCTGCCGCCCGAGCTGTGGCCGTTCGCGGCGATCGAGCAGGAGGCGCGCCGGGTACGCGACCCGTGGGAGCCGCTGCTGGAGGCGATGACGATCCGGGCCAGCGGATACATCTCTGGCGCCCATCCGGGATACGGCATCATTGAAGACGCACATGGCGAATTACGTGTGTCAACGGCTGATATATACCGCAACGTGCTGGATATGGACAAAGCCGGTAACATTGAAACTCGCCACGCGAAGCGCCTTGCGGACGCCATGCGGGCGCTCGGATGGGCGACTAAGTTGTTCAAGATGGAAGGGAAAGTTGTTCGAGGTTATGCGAAGGCGAAGGCCACTAAGCCGGTAACAGGTAACGAGTAACACGGGGGTGTCCTACTCTTTTATTTTACCTGTTATGTCCTCCAAGTATATATAGTGTTACTAGTGTTACTTGGTGTTAAGTGGTTGAAAAGAAGGGGGAAAAATACGTTACTAAAGACGTTACTAGGCGTAACCAGCCTCACGGCGACAGTCGGAGGCTCAAACAGGAGAACGAAGCATGAGTGGCATGGGTGCAGGAGAAGGCGTGGATCAAGGACATATGACGGCCGGGGTGTGGGCGGCGGCAACCGGGAAGATTCTCTGCAAGCTGTTGGACATCGAGCGGGGGTCACCGAAGTGGCGCGAGCAGCTCGCACCGTTCGCCGGGGTATGGGCGGCGATGATCACGGCCGCCGCGGCGGATTATGCGACAGCGATCGCTGCCGGTGTCGTGGATGACACGTTGCAGAACGACCAGCGGGGGCCGGGGAGGTACGACATGAGCGAGGCCGAGATGACGAAGCGTTTGATCGATGCCGGTTTGGGCCCGAGGGGGAAGCAATGAAAATGTGGTTAATCATGGCGGCGCTGCTTGCGGGCGTGGCGCAGGCTACCGCGGGCGAGAAGATACAGGACCGGCACCCGGCGATGATCCCGCAGGCCGCCCCGGTGCCGCTCACGTTCGAGCAACGCTGGGCGCCCGTGCGCGAGCTGATGGTGCGCGACGCGCTGGTGGCCATGCCTCCGGCGCCTGCCGCGGTACAAAACGCGCCAGCGGCCTCCGCTGCGCCGGTGGAACCCCGTCCGGTCAAGACCGTGATGGTGACGATCAGGAAGCCGGACAAGGAGACGTGCCTGCGGCACGGACGGCGGACGGTGTGGAACGGGAACTCCTGGAGGTGTCGATGAGCACGAACGGGACGCTGGAGCGGATGGCGCGGGTGCTGGAGGCGGCCCCGGCCGCGACGGTCGAGGACAGCTGGGAGCGCAAGCTGGAGGCGGGCCTGCGCGCGGCGCAGCAGGTAGAGCAGGAGCGCGACATGGCGGCGAAGGCGCTGGCCGACTGCCGGGTCGAGCTGCGCGGGCTCCACGCCGAGCACGACGCGCTGCGGGTGGCGCACGCCAGACTGCAGACCGAGGTCGAGGCCTACCGGCGCGACCGCGATCTCGCGGTCGAGCGCAGGGCTGCGGCCGAGGCACTGATCGACGGCGCGATCGCGGTGCTGCAGCGGCATCGATCGGCACTGGACGAGAAGCCATCATGAGCGCATCCTGCGGTGTTCACACACCGGAGGCTCCCCATGCGAAAATTTGCTCTGGCGGCGGCGCTCATGGCGCTCGCCGCCCCTGCCCATGCTGGCCTGCTCTCGATCGATATTCTCGCGGCCGATGCGGTGGTGCCGCAGAGCGCGAGCGCGCCCTGCATCATCTGCGCGACGCAGCAGGCGCATAATCCGCCGCTGTTCGGCTTCAACAACTTTATCTCGACCGGGCAGACCGCGGGCGGGAATTTCTTCTCCACGGCGCTGGTCGGCGGTTCGCTCCCGAGCGGCGACGAGGCCAATGCGGTGCCCTACACGGCGGGGCAGATCATCACGGCGCTGGCCGACCGGGTGACGTTCGGCGTGGCGATCGACGTGAACAGTGCGGAGGGTGCGCCGCCGATGACGCTGGACGTGTTCCGGCTGTGGCGGGTGGACGGCAGCAACAACAACATCGAGCTGCTGAGCTTCTTCAATGGGCCGTACCTGATGCCGGATATCCGTCCCGGCAACGGCAAGGGCGATTACCTGCTCACCGGGTTCGACCTGTCCGGCCTGCAGCTGGGCGACCGGCTGATCTTCCAAGCCCAGTTCAGCGGCGGCTCGGACGGCGGAGAGAGCTTCTACATCGTGCCACAGGTCGTGCCCGGCCCGGTGGTCGGGGCCGGGCTTCCCGGTCTCATCGCGGCCTGCGCGGGCTTGTTCGGGCTGGCGCGCCTGCGGCGCAGGCGCGTCGCCTAGCGTGCTACCTGCCGGTTGATCGCCTTGGCGTGCTCGACGAGGTCGCGCATCAGCGCCTCGACCAGCGTCTCGCGTGCGGTCCACGCATCGCGCGCAGCCACGTATTCGGCCGGGCGGTACTGGTAGTCGCGGCCGTGCGGGCGGGCCGCGGCCATGCGGCGCTGCAGCTGGGCGATCGCGGTGATGATCGCGGACTGCTGCGCCATCAGGTCGTCGGGGTGGCTGCCGTTGATGCTGACCTGTGGCAGCACGAGGTCGGGGAGGCTGTCCATGATGGTGGTCCTTGCGGTGTTGCGGGCGAAGCTGTCGGCGGCGAGGCGCTGGGCGTCCAGCGCCTCCTCGTAGAACGGGTTGTTCTCGCTGCTCATTACGCGACCTCCGTCGCTACGATGGCGACGAAGTCGCAGCCGCGCGTCTCGAACTGGCGCGCGGCCTTCTCGGCGAGGTCGGGCCGGGACGCCCAACCGCCGACGAACGGGCTGAAACCGCCTTTGGCGAGGTTGCGCTCGAAGTGGTCGATATGGTTCTGGCGCAGGCGGGCGACGTAACCATCGAAGCCGCCTTCGATCTGTTCGCGTGCCTCGGTGATGTCCTTCTCGGTGAGGAGGACGTCCGCGAGGTACTCGCTGTCGGGCCACGCCCGCGCACCGACGCCGCGGGCAACCTTGTCGGCGTACCAGTCGTAGGTCTTGCGATCCTGCTTGGTGGCGACGTAGCCGTAGGCCGCATCGCGGGCCTTTGTTTCGCTGTACTGCATGACATAGGCGTGGCTGTAGGTGCGGTTTTCGGTGGTGCGCTTGCCGACGATCTGTCCGGCATGGCGGGCGAGGTACTTGGTGGTCATGTCGATCTCCGTTGCTGACCAATGCAGCTTAGGCCAATCTGTCCTAGCCTGTCAACAGCCAAATTGACCTAGTGCAGAAAAGTGCATATCGTGGTGCCAGCATCAAATGGAGCTGACATGGCAAACCCAAACTACGCCGACTGGCGCAAGGTCGCGGCGATCAGCCCGGCCGAGTACGAGCGGCTGCTCGCGGCGCTCGGCCTGAACCAGTCGAGCGGCGCGCGCTTCCTCGGCATCAGCGATCGCACGTCCCGGCGCTACGTCGCGGGCGAGGCCGAGGTGCCCGCGGCGTCGGTGAAGCTGCTGCGGCTGATGCTGCACCTCGGCTTCGGTACGCGGCATCGCCCCAAGCCTCGCCCACAAGGGCAACTTGACGCGCGAGCGTGACGCGGCGCATTCTGGCGGAGTTATCCACAGGATGTTGCGGTCATGGCCGGGATGAAGATCGTCAGCTTCGTCGACAGCGAGATCGTCAAGGCGCGGCAGGTCGCGCTGCGCGATCTGGAGGAGCTGCAGCGCAAGCTGCTCGGCGTCACGACGCGGCTGGCGGAGAGCCTGCTGGCGCTGTCGCAGCGGGTCGATGACAGCGAGAGCGCGATCGCCGGGCTGGGCGACAGGGTGTCCGCACTGGAACATAGGAGGAACGAATAAGTGCCTCGGACGGCAGTGGAAAAACGCAACCCGAATGTGCGCTCGCTCGCGCGGCTGCACACGGCAGCGGCCGTGGCGTCGCTCGCGGGCATCGCCACCAACGGCGAGAGCGAGGCCGCGCGCGTAGCCGCGTGCGCCGTGCTGCTCGATCGCGGCTGGGGCCGAGCACCGACGACGCACACTGGCGAGGATGGCGAAGGCGACATCCGCGTCACGATCCGCCATATAATCCAGAACGCGCTGCCCGCGCCCAAGCTCGTCGAGGGCAGCGATGATTAGCGGTTTGTACGTAGAGACGTGCGTCGACGTACACATGCATCGCACTTATGCGCTAGTACCAAGCACTTCTAGCATTACATCGGCGGATATTACCTCCGCCTTGGCGATGATTAAGGGTGATGCGTATAGTGAGCGTAGCGTGGTGCGTAATGGTGGGGATAACCAGCACGAAGGGCTGGCTAATCCCCACCCCCATTCGATCGTAAATGGTACCAATCGAGAGCGGGAGGTGGCGAGGCCAACTGTCATACGCCCGCCCGTAATCACCCCTGATGATTTGTCTAAACCACAGTCTAATAACCCTGATAACCCATTTAGCTGGTCAGCTAATCCAGTCCGTAAACCACCCACTAAAATCGGTCGTGCGCTCCTCGCCGGACACACGATCGAAGGGCGCCGCGCTGCCGTACGCCCCAAGCCTGCGATCGGCGCGGCGCCCGCTGCGGGAGCCTGACATGGTAGAGGGCTGGTTCAAGCTGCCGCTCAAGTTGCGTCAGCGGTGGTGGCGCGAGACCGACTACGGCCGCCTGCCGCCGGGCGCCGACCTGCTCGCGGCGATCGCGCAGGCCCGTCGTGGCGATTGAAGTCGACCTGCCGCACGGCGACTGGTGGCCGCGCGCGCATCAGGCCAACCTCTGGACCTACCTGCAGGACGGCGGCAAGCGCGCGCTGGCGGTGTGGCACAGGCGCGCGGGAAAAGATGAAATCTGCCTCCACCACTCCGCGGTAAGTGCTTGGAAACGTGTGGGAAATTACTGGCATTGCCTCCCGGAGTACGGGCAGGCGAGGAAGGCGATCTGGACCGCCGTCAACCCGCATACCGGCCGGAGACGTATCGATGAGGCGTTCCCTGAGGCCATGCGCGCCAACACCAACGACCACGAGATGTTCATCAGGTTCCGCAACGGCTCGACATGGCAGCTCATCGGCTCCGACCGCTTCGACGCGACTGTGGGCTCGGGTGTTGCGGGCGTTACGTACTCTGAGTGGGCGTTGGCGAACCCGTCGGCGTGGGCCTATCACAGGCCGATTGTCGAAGAAAACAACGGCTGGGCCGCGTTCATCACCACCCCAAGAGGAAGGAACCACGCCCACGCCATGTTCAACCACGCCCAGCGCACCCCGGGCTGGTTCTGCGAGCGGCTGACCGCCGTGGACACCGGCACCCTCTCCACCCTGCAGCTCGAAGAGGCCCTCTCCGAGTATCAGGCCCTCTACGGCGCCGACGTCGGCGAGGCCCAGTTCCTGCAGGAATACATGTGCGACTGGCACGCCGCCATCTTGGGCGCCTTCTACGCCCGCGAGATGAAGGACGTGCGCAGCGAGGGCCGCGTCGCGCCGGTCGGCGCAATCGAAGGCGAGCCGGTGCATCGCGCGTGGGACCTCGGCGTCGGCGACGACACCTCCATCTGGTGGTTCCAGCCGCGCGGCAGCCAGATTTCCATCCTCGACCACTACGCCGCCTCCGGCGTCGGGCTGGAGCACTACGCCGGCGTGATCGAGGCCAAGGAGAAGGAGCACGGGTGGCGCCATGGCGACGACTGGGTCCCGCACGACGCGAAAATCAAGGAATGGGGTTCTGGCCGAACCCGAGTTGAAACTATGCAGTCTATGGGGCTGCGACCCCTGCTGGTGCCGCACCATAGCTTGGATGACGGCATCAACGCTGTTCGCCGTACACTCCCGCTATGCGTGTTTCATCCTCGTACTGAGCAGGGAGGTCTTGACGCGCTCGAACAATACCGCCGCGAATGGGACGACGACAAGAAGGCGTTCCGCGCCAACGCCGTCCACGACTGGACCAGCCACCCGGCGGACGCCTTCAGATACTTGAGCATGGCGTGGCGCAAGGCGCCGGTGCGCAAGATCAAGGCGCCGCCCAATCCCGCCTTCAGCGGCTGGATCATCCCGCCGCCGCCCGAGCCGAAACGGAGGGCCATGCTATGAAGAAGAAGAAGAAGCCGGTCACCGTCGCCGCGTTGCGCAGGCGCCACGCCAAGGCCATCCGCAACTTCAAGGCCGAGCTGACCGGCGTGAAATGGAAGCTGGCCCGCGCCAAGGAGGAGCTGCGCCAGATACACGACGAGGACGTGCGCAACCTCGACGCCTACGACAAGTGCGCCGCCGCGGTGACGGCGCAGGAGCGCGCACTGTTCGAGGCCAGCCCCGCCTACAAGCGATACCAAGAGTGGCGCCGCACCGGCCCGGCCGTGCGCAAGGGCGACTGGCGCGCGCCATGAGTGAGCTGACCGACCGCATGCGCACCTGCGCCGCCTACATCCTGCAGCGCAAGGAGCGCGGCGACGCGTGGGCCGCCGACATCGTCGCGCTCGACGCCGTCGACCTGCTGGTCGAGGCCTCCAACCAGCTCTTGGTCCATCTTCCGGTCGAGCCGCAGGCGCAGCCGATGGAAATCCTCCAGCCCGTCGCCCCGCAGCCGCCCGCCGCGCCTGCAGAGGCGCCGGACGCGACATGGGTCGGCGCCGGTGATACGCTGCCTGCGCTGCGATCGCCGCGATCGCCGCGATCGCCGCGGGTCTGTCCGCAGTGCGACAGCCGCGCCAACAAGAATGTCTTCCGCCAAGGGCGCCAGCTGATGCTGCGCTGCCCGGTCTGCGCCAAGGAGTGGCCCTATGGTTGACACCCCGCCGCCTGCAGACGACGACGTCCGCCACGACGATCTGGAGTTCGACGTCCGGCTTGAGCCCGACAAGGCCGATGCGTGGCTCAACCTCCTCAAGGAGAGCGAGAAGGCGTTCGAGGACTGGAACGACCACTGCGACAAGATCGACAAGCGATACGCCAACATCGATCGGCTGAGCAATGCCAGCCGCGACCGCGAGTTCCAGATGCTCTGGGCCAACATCGAGGTGATAGGCCCCTCCATCTACGCCAAGCCGCCGCAGCCGGTGGTCACTCCGAAGTGGAAGGACCGCCGCCCGGTCCCGCAGGCCGCCAGCGAGGTCTTGGAGCGGTGCGTCGCGGCCAGCTTCGACCTCTGCCACATCAACGACCTGATGCTCCTCGTGCGCAACGACGTCGCCCTCTACGGCCGCGGCGTGGCGTGGTGCCGCTACGAGGAGAAGGACAAGCACCACGACTACGAGTGCGTCTGCGTCGACTTCAAGCAGCGCCGCGACTTCCTTCATTCCGTGGCGCGCAACTGGTTCGAGGTGACGTGGGTGGCGGCGGCCTCCTATCTGACCCGCGCGCAGGCGCGTGAGCGGTTCCACCCGACCAGCGGCGACAGCTACAAGGAGGCCGACTACAAGGTCGACCGCGACGTCAAGGAGATCGGCGGCACCGACAGCCGCGAGCG
>Ga0137435_1000618_pt1 | contig 11414 bp, 10 predicted proteins | sample EasRivERMGT100_2_FD_104904 | JGI IMG/M metagenome (GOLD analysis project Ga0137435, IMG submission 104904) | Soil microbial communities from meander-bound floodplain in the East River, Colorado, USA - East River MetaG ERMGT100_2 | ecosystem: Environmental > Terrestrial > Soil > Floodplain ... | reverse complement strand
CTCAAGAAGCGCAGCCCGGTCTTCGCGTCGTTCTCGGAGGCGTTCCGCAGCCGGCAGCGCATCAACCCGCGCGAGTTCCTCTTCTTCAACCAGGAGTTCTCGGCGCTGCTGCGCGCGGGGCTGCCGATCCTCACGTCGCTCGACATCCTCATCGACCGGCGCAAGAACCCGGCGTTCAAGAAGGCGCTCCTCGACATCCGCGACCGGGTCAAGGGCGGGGTGGCGCTCTCCGACGCGTTCGCCGCGCAGGGAGAGCTGTTCCCCAAGCTCTACGCCGCGAGCCTCGCCTCCGGCGAGCGCTCCGGCGAGCTCCCGAGCGTCCTCAAACGCTACATCGTCTTCACCCGCAACATTCTCGCGATCCAGAAGAAGGTCGTGTCGGCGCTCATCTACCCGACGATCCTCCTGTGCGCCTCGTTGATCCTCATCGTGATCATGGTCTTCTTCGTCATCCCGAACTTCTCCGGGCTGTTCAAGGACCTCGGCACCGACCTGCCGTGGTACACGCAGCTTCTGGTGGATGTCGCCGGCGGATTGCGGTCGCAGTGGCCGATCGTCGCCGCGCTCGCCGTCGGCGCCGTCGTCGCGACGTTCGTGTGGAAGCGCAGCGAGGCAGGGAAGATCGGGTGGGACCGCCTCAAGATGAGGCTGCCGCTCGTCGGCGGGGTCATCCGGGACTACGCCCAGAACCGTTTCTCCCGCACCCTCTCGACGCTGCTCAGCGGGGGCATCCCGCTCGTGACCTCGCTCGAGCTCGCCGCACGCGCCGTCGGCAACCGGCTCCTCGAGAAGGAGCTGCTCGGCGTGACCGTGCGGGTCCGCGAGGGACAGTCGCTGTGGGAGTCCCTCGAGAAAACCGGCTACATCAGCGACATCACGGTCGAGATGGTCAAGGTGGGCGAGTCGACGGGCGCCCTCACCGACATGCTCGACTCGGCGTCCGAGTTCTCCGAGGAGGAGATCGACTACAAGCTGACCAAGCTCGTCTCGCTCATCGAGCCGCTCATGCTGGTCTTCATGGCGCTCGTGGTGACCGGGCTGCTCCTGGCGTTCTACATGCCGCTCATCCGGGCGGCAGGCTCATCGAAGTTCTGAGGGAGATCGTGGCCGAAGACAACACGCTCGACATCGAGCCCGGCGAGGTTCTTTCGGAAGAGGTCGCGGCGAAGCGCCTCGCCGACCGCGTCGGGATCGAGTACGTCGACCTCGCGAACTTCGAGATCGACCCCGAGCTGTTCCGCTCGATCCCGGTCGATCTGATGTTCCGCTACAACTTCGTGCCGCGCTCGCGGATGCACGGCGGGCTGCAGATCGTCGTGGCCGATCCGACCGACGTCCTGATGATCGACGAGCTCGAGCTGCTGCTCGGCACGTCGATCGAGGTCGTCGTGGGGACGTCCACCGCCATTCAGGAGATCCTCAAGAAGTCGGAGTCTTCCCAGCGCGTCCTCGAGGAGGCGACCGAGGAATTTCGCATCCAGGTCGTGCGGGAGGACGACGAGACGGGCGAGGAGACCCTGACGATCGACCGCCTGACCTCCGATCAGTCGCCGATCATCAAGCTCGTCGATTCCACGCTGTTCAACGCGCTGCAGCGCCGCGCCTCGGACATCCACATCGAGACGCGCGACCGCGAGGTCGTCATCAAGTACCGGATCGACGGCGTGCTCTACCAGGCGATGGAGCCGATCGACCGGAAGTTCCACCAGACGATCATCTCCCGCATCAAGGTCATGTCCGAGCTCGACATCTCCGAGAAGCGCGTGCCCCAGGACGGCCGCTTCAAGCTGCGGATCAAGGGGCGTACGGTCGACTTCCGCGTGTCGATCATGCCGTCGGTCCACGGCGAGGACTGCGTCATCCGTATCCTCGACAAGGAGTCGACCAACCGCGAGTTCGCCTCGCTCTCCCTCGACGTGTGCGGATTCGAGGAGCGCGAGGTCGTCCGGATGCGGCGGTTCATCAAGGAGCCGTACGGGATGGTCCTCGTGACCGGCCCGACCGGCTCCGGCAAGACGACGACCCTGTACGCCGCGATCTCCGAGATCAAGAACGACGAGGACAAGATCATCACGATCGAGGACCCGGTGGAGTACCAGCTCCCCGGCATCACCCAGATCCCGGTCAACGAGAAGAAGGGGCTGACCTTCGCGCGCGGGCTGCGCTCGATCCTGCGCCACGACCCGGACAAGATCATGGTGGGCGAGATCCGCGACGCGGAGACGGCACAGATCGCCATCCAGTCCGCGCTAACGGGCCACCTCGTCTTCACGACCGTCCATGCCAACAACGTCGTCGACGTGCTCGGCCGCTTCCTCAACATGGGTGTGGAGCCCTACAACTTCGTGTCGGCGCTCAATTGCATCCTCGCGCAGCGCCTCGTGCGGCTGATCTGCTCGTCGTGCAAGCGCCCGGTCAAGGCGACCAAGGAGCAGCTCCACGCTTCGTCCCTCGATCCCGCCCGCTACCAGAGCTACACGTTCTTCGAAGGCAAGGGGTGCATCGACTGCAACGGTACGGGATACACGGGCCGGACGGCGATCGCCGAGCTGCTCGACATGTCCGACCGCATCCGCGAGATGATCCTCGAGAAAAGGCCCGCCGCGGACATCAAGCGCGCGGCCAAGGAAGAGGGGATGACCTTCCTGCGCGAGGCCGCGCTCGCGAAGGTCTTCGCGGGCAAGACCACCCTCCACGAGATCAACAAGGTGACCTTCGTCGAATGAGCGCCTTCGCCCAGCTCCTCGCGCGTGCACGGTCCTTCGATCCCGAGGGGCTGCTCAACCTCCGTCCGTCGTGGCCGACGGTGGCCGTCGAGATCGACCGGGGGCGTCTCGTGCTCACCCGCGTCCGCCGCGGGCGCGGCAAGCCGGCCCTCGAGGCGTACACCATCCGCGAGACTCCCCAGCATCACGCGGCGGCCTCGCTGTTCCGTCCCAACCTCGGGACGCCTGCCGAGCTGTCCGGCCAGCTGCGGGAGCTCTTCGCAAGATCGGGGACGAAGCCCGGCCGCATCTCGGTCGTGCTTCCCGACAACGTCGCGCGCGTGTCGATCGTCTCCCTCCCGGAGCGGCCCGCCGGCCCGCGCGAGCTGGCCGACGTGCTCCGCTTCAAGCTGCGGAAGTCGGTGCCGTTCCGTCTCGAGGATGCGGTCATCTCGAGCTGGCCGGTGTCGAGCGAGGGCCCGGGGTTCGACGTCCTCGTGGCGATCATGCTCCGGGCGACCGTCGAGCAGGTCGAGGCGGCTTGCGACGCGGCGGGGGCTCGGGTCGGGCTCGTCGACCTGTCCACCCCGTCCGTGTACAACCTCGCCCGGGCCGAGCTGGCGCGGGCGACGGCGGGCGGGAAGGACGCCGCGCTGCTCAACTGCGCGCCCGGCTACTTCACGCTCCTGATCGCCCGCAAGGATCGCGTCGCCTTCTACCGGTGCAAGTCCTACGCGAACGGCAACGGCGATCCCGGCGCCGCCACCGCGACCCTCGCGCGGGAGCTGGCGAGCTCGCTCTCGTACTACCAGGAGAAGCTCCAGGGTGCCGGCATCGGCACCGTCGTCGTGAGGTCGGTCGCGCAGCCGCTCGAGGTGATCCTGCCGGTTCTCGAGCGGCTGGGGCTCGGCGACGTCCGGCAGGTCGACGCGTCGGGAGCGCTCGACACGGCGGCCGCCCGCCTGAAGGCGGAAGACGTCGCGGCGCTGAGCGCGGCGCTGGGTGCTTCCGTGGGGAGGCTCGCATCGTGAGCCGCGCTCTCGAGCTCAACCTCGCCTCGCGGCCCTTCCGGAACAACGTTCCGATCTGGGTCGCGCACGCGCTCATCGCCGCCGCCCTTCTCGGCTACACCGCCTGGAACGTCCGCACCTTTCTCGACGCCAGCCGGAAGGTCGCGGCGATCGAGGCGGATCTCGGCTCCACGGAGCGCCAGCTCGCCGACCTCGACAAGCGCGACCAGACGGCTCTGGCCGCCATCAAGGTCTTCGATCCGAAGACGATCGACGATCAGGCCGCCAAGGCCAACGACATCATCCAGCGCCGGGGCTTTTCGTGGACGCGCCTGTTCAACCTGTTCGAGAAGATCGTGCCCTACGAGGTGCGGATGACCGCGATCCGCCCGGTCTACGGCACGCGCGAGGCCGCGGTGCGCAGTCGCGGCACGAAGGGGGGCTTCGAGGGGACCGTGCCGATCGACGTCGAGGGGGTCGCGCAGAGCCTCGAGGCGTTCCTCGAGCTCGAGCGCGCCCTCATCGTCGACACGCACTTCGCCGAGGTCGAGCCGGTGAGGACGGAGTCCCAGCCGGGGAACCCCGAGGTGTCGTTCCAGCTCCACTTCCTCTACGACCCGGAGGGGCGAATCGGCGAGGAGCGCCCCAAGCTCCCGCACGTCCTCGACGCCGCGAAGAAGGCTGCCGAGGAGGGGGGCGAGGCGCCTCCCTCCGCCCTGGAGGACTTGCCGTGACGCCGGTCAAGCGCGCCCCCCGCTTCGACATCCGCGAGGCGAGCGGCGTCTTTTTCCTCGTCGCCGCGGGGCTCCTCGTCGCCAACGTGGCGGTGACCGTCCTGGCCGTGCGCCCGCGCGTCGCCCGCCATCACCAGCTCACCGACACCTCGAGCCCCCAGGCGCAGCTCGTCAAGGTTCGGGAGAGCGACGTCACCACCAAGGAGAAGCACCGCCAGGCGCTCGAGAAGGCCAAGGCCGACATGACGCACCTCGCCTCGGACGTCCTCTCCACGCGGCAGAGGCGGATGATCGGCGTGCAGCTCGAGATCGCGGAGCTCCTCAAGGAGTTCGGCATCTCGTTCGACCGCGTCCAGTACGAGAACGAGCCTCTCGAGAACGAGGCGCTCGAGCGCTTCGGGATCGTGGTCCCCCTCGAGGGCGGGTACTCGAGCCTGCGGCGGTTCATCCAGGCCGTCGAGAAGTCGGAGAACTTCCTCGTCATCGAGCGCGTCCAGCTCGGGACCGGGAGGGTGCAAGACGTCGTCGAGCTGGACATCACGCTCGCCACGTACTTCATCGCCCCGGACGCCAAGCTCGAAAACCTCGGCAGGAAGCCGATCGCCGCGGCCAAGGAATCCTGATGGCACGCACCGCGTCGCGCCGCGAGATCCTTCTCGTCGCCGGGTTCGGCGCGCTGGTGCTCGCGTGGCTGTTCCTGTCGGACTCCGGCGAGGCGCCCCAGACGGCCGCCGCTCGGAAGGCCCAGGAAAAGGCCCAGACGTTCGACAAGGCGCCGGTCGTCCACATGGACCTCCTCGAGAAGGCGGTCGTCGCCTACGACGCGAAGGGGCGGGACGTCTTCAAGTACGCGACGCGGCCGCCGTCGATGGCCGAGATGCGCGAGATGAAGCGGCAGGCCGAGCTCGCCCGCAAGGCGGCGGAGGAGGCGGCACGGCTGGCGGCGATCGAGCTGGAAAGGAAACAGAAGGAGGACGAGGCGCGCATGGCGTACCTGCGCGAGCACCCGCCTCCGCCGGCCCCACCGACACCGCCGGCGATCACCTTCCAGTTCCTGGGGTACGTCGGCCCCGCGCACGACCGGATCGCCGCCTTCGAGGAGAACAACCAGACGTTCGTGGCGAAGACCGGCGACGTCGTCAAGAACAACTTCAAGATCCAGGAGATCCGCTACGAGTCCGTCGTGATCGCCTACGTCGATCCGAGGTTCAAGGGACAGTCTCGGGAGCTGGCGCTGTCGCGTGGCCGTTAGCCGGCCGATGGGGGAGTACGTGACGAGGACGAGGATTCTTGCGGCCGCGTTATTGGCGTGCGGCCTGCTCAGCGGGTGCGCCGCGTCGCAGGCGTTCCACAAGGCCGAGCAGGAGGCGCGCCGGGACAACTGGGACCAGGCCGTCCTCGCCTACAGCAAGGCGATGGCGCTCGACCCCGGCAACGCCCGTTACGAGATCGCGGTCGCCCGCGCGAAGCTCAAGGCTTCGGCGCAGCACTTCGAGAAGGCGAAGCGCTACGCGAGCTCCGCGCAGTGGGACCTCGCGGTATCCGAGTACCAGCAGACGCTCCTGCTCAACCCGGGGAATCAGCACGCCGCCGACGAGCTCGATCGCGCCCTCGAGATGATCCGGCGCCGCGACGAGCAGCCCTCCGAGATGCAGCGCATCAAGGCGCAGGCGAAGAAGGACGCGCTCGCGCCGCCCAAGCTCTCCGCGAAGTCCAACATCCCGATCCAGATCCAGTTCCGCGACAAGCCGACCGGCCAGATCTTCGACGTCATCGGCAAGGCGTCGGGGATCAACTTCATCTACGACGAGAAGACCGACCTCAACAAGCCGATGACGATCGACCTCGGCAGCGTGACGCTCGAGAAGGCGCTCGACATCCTCATGCTGCAGACGAAGAACTTCTACAAGGTCATCGACGAGCACACGCTGCTCGTCGCCCCGGACAACCGCCAGACGCGCCAGGCCCTCGAGGACCAGGTGATCCGGACGTTCTACCTCTCGAGCGCCGAGACCAAGCAGGTCGTCTCGGTCATCCGGACGCTGCTCAACTCGCGCCAGGTCGCGGAGAACGACGCGCTCAACTCGGTCTCGATCAAGGACACGCCCGACAAGGTCGCGATCGCCGAGAAGCTCGTCGACTCCAACGACAAGTCCAAGGGCGAAGTGATCATCGACGTCCAGCTCATGGAGATCAAGCGCAAGACCCTCCAGACGCTCGGCATCGACCTCTCGTCGAAGTCGCTCTCGCTCCAGTTCATCGACGGCAAGCAGTTCGTCCCGCTCAACAACCTGCAGTCCCTCAAGCAGAAGGGGAACTGGCTGATGGGGCCGATCCCGTCGGTCATCGTCAACTTCCTCAAGAGCGATACGGACACGAAGTCGATCGCCCAGCCGCAGCTTCGGGTGAGCGAAGGGGAGAAGGCGGAGATCGTGATCGCCGACCGCGTGCCGATCCCGAACACCTCGTTCAACTCCTCGCAGACGGTCGGCGGCAACATCGTCCCGATCACCTCGTTCACCTACCAGAACGTCGGGATCACGCTGCAGCTCGAGCCGCGCGTCCACCACAACAAGGAGGTCACGCTCAAGGTGCAGGTCGAGGTGTCGAACCTCGCGGGCGTCACCGACCTGGGGACGGGCGTGCAGCAGCCGATCATCGGCACGCGCCAGGTGCAGACGGTGATCCGGCTCCGTGACGGGGAGACGAACCTCCTCGCCGGCCTCATCAAGCGCGACGACTCGATCTCGAAGTCCGGGGTGGCGGGCATCACTGACATCCCGGGACTGGGGGACATCTTCTCCACCCGCACGATCGATCGCAACGACACCGACATCGTGCTGACCCTCACGCCCTACATCGTCAGGATCCCCGACATCAACGAGGACGACGTTCAGACGCTGTGGGTGGGCACCGAGGAGAACACGCGCCTCCGGGGCCCGGTGCGCGGCGTGATGGGCGTCTCGCCGTTCGCCGATCCGGATGAAGCCGCGCCCGCCGCCGCCGCGGCACCGGACCCGACCAAGCCCTACCTTCCGCCGGCCACCCCGAACGGGAAGGAAGCGGCCGGCGAGCCCGCGCCGTCGCCCTCCCCGGCGCCGCAGGCGGGCGGAACCGGCACGACGACGGTCACGACGCAGGGCGGAGGCACGACCACGACCCCGGTCCCCATCCCGGTCCCGGTGCCGCAGGGCCCGCAGCCCACGCCGGTGCCGACTCCGGTTCCGACGCCCCCGCCGTCGAGCCCGCCCGCGGAGGAGCCCCCGGTGGACGAGCCGCCCGACGCCGGCGAGGAGAGCCCGCCGGGGGATGTCGGAGCCGAGAACCCCCCGCAGCCCGCCGGTCCCGCGACCGTGCGTCTCGTGCCCGGGGCGCCGTCGTACCGGGTCGGGGACCGCGTGGTCGTGGAGGTGCGCATCGACGGCGGCACGAACGTCGGCTCGGTGCCGTTCCACCTCAGGTACAACCGCCAGGTGCTCGAGTTCATCCCGCCGGCGGTGCAGGGACCCTTCCTCGCCTCGGACGGCACGAACACGGTCTTCCTCGCGAACGACGCCGGGGGAGGCGGGGAGGTCGTCGTCGGGCTGTCGCGCCTGGGCGCCGCCGAGGGCGTCACCGGATCGGGGACGCTCGCGACCTTCCAGTTCCAGGCGATCGCCGGCGGCGATGCCGGCTTCGCTTGGACGGGGGCCGCGGTGAAGGATCCCCAGGCACGCAACCTCCCCGCGAGCTTCCTCACGGCTCCCGTGACGGTGGAGCCGTAGGTGAGCGCGAGGCGCTCGCAGCGGGGGCTGACGCTCATCGAGCTGGTGAGCTGCTCGGCGATCATCCTCGTGCTCGCGAGCGTGGCGGTCCCGGTGGCGAACACCTGGGTCAAGCGGCGCAAGGAGCTCGAGCTGCGCCAGGCGCTCCGCGAGATCCGGACCGCGATCGACCGTTTTCAGTTCGACACCGAGCGCAACCCCGGAATGCGCGGTACCAAGATGAACGCGACGAACGAGGACGCCTTCCCCGAGAAGCTCGAGTGGCTCTACGAGGGATACGACATCGGCGATGCGGCGGGGACCAAGGTGAAGTACCTGAGGCGGCTTCCGCGCGACCCGATGACCGGGGAGACCGAGTGGGCGACGCGCTCGTCGCGCGACGAGCCGGGCTCGTTCGGGACCGACGGGGTCAACATCTTCGACGTACGCACGACGAGCGAGGCGATCGCTCTGGACGGGACGCCCTATGCGAGCTGGTAAGCGCGGTCGCGGCAGCCGGGGCTTCACGCTGGTCGAGCTGCTCGTCGTGTGCGCGATCATCGGGATCCTCTCCGCGGTCGCCGTCGGCAACTACAGGCGCAGCATCGTGAAGGCGAAGGAGGCCGCGCTCCAGCAGGACCTCTACACGATGCGCACGCTGATCAACCAGTACTTCGCCGACAAGGGGAAGTACCCTCAGGACCTGAACGCCTTGGTCGAGGACAAGTACCTCCAGGCGATCCCGCGGGACCCGATCACCGAAAGCGCCGAGTCGTGGGTGCCGATCGCCGCCGAGGTCGACGAGTCGGACATCTCGTCCGAGCCCGGCATCGCGGACGTGAAGAGCGGGGCGGAGGGGACCTCCCTCGATGGACGGGCTTATGGGGACTTCTGACGAAGGGAGACGGACGATGGACAGGTGGACGCGCGCGCTCGCGGCGGGGATGACGCTCACGACCGCGGCGCTTCTCATCGGCTGCGAAGACACGCCCTTGACGCCGGGCGAAGGCTGGACGATGGACGTCGTCGCGCAGCCGTCGGTCGTCACGCTCGAGGCGGGCGAGGCGACCGCGACGCTCATCGCGACCGTCGCCAACGACACCGGTGTGCCCCAGTCGGGCGTCTCCGTCATCTTCAGCAACGCGGGGGGCGAGCTGGCCTCGGGCTCCGCCGGTGTGGAGACCGACGGCGCCGGCCGGGCGGTCGACACGCTGACGATCCGCGATGCCGACCCCGACTCGATCGAGGTGACGGCGTCCTCCGGCGCCCTCACCGACACGGTGACGGTCGCGAAGTCGACCTCGACGGTCGACAACCCGCCCGTGGCGGACATCACGGCCACGCCTCCCACCGAGCAGGTCAGCGGCCAGACGGTCGTCTTCGACGGCAGCGGCTCCGACGACCCCGACCCGGGGGACGTGATCACGATGTACCGCTGGCGGATCACCTCGACCAACCCCGACCCGGGGCCGGAGCGCACCTACGAGGGGCCGGGGCGTGCGAGCATCGGGTTCCCCAGCTCGGGCGTGCCGGCGTTCGTCAACGTGCAAAACCTGACCGTGGAGCTCTCCGTCACGGACGACCCCGCCGCGCCGTTCCGGTTCGACCACGGCCTGCCCGTCAGCTACCGGGCCTCGATCACGATCCCGTACAAGATCGTCACCACGAGCTGCGCCTCGAACGCGAAGCCGGTGGCGACGATCGCCGGCGCCGACACCCAGACCAAGACCGGGAACGGGCAGCCGACCGTCGACTTCCAGCTCGACGGCTCGCTCTCCACGGACGCCGAGACCGCGATCGGCAGCTATACGTGGTCGTGCGGCAACGGAAGCGCGCCGCCCCCCTCCCAGCCGGTCGTGACGTGCACGTACCCGGTGGACAGCGTCACCCGCTCCTACACGGCGACGCTCGTCGTGCGCGACCTCGGCAACGGCGCCGGGCAGTGCGTCCAGACCTCGACCCAGGACTCGGTCTCGATCGTGGTCATCCCGTAGCCATGAGGACGCCTTCCGCCCGCCGCGGGGAGCGAGGCGCCCTGATGGTCGCCGTCATGGCGGCGCTCGCCATCGCGATGATCCTCTCGGCGGTGGCGGTGAGGGAGTGGTCGCAGATCGTCAGGCGCGACAACGAGGCCGAGATGATGTTCCGCGCGCAGGACCTCGTGCGCGGGCTCCGCCGCTTCCAGAAGGACAAGGGCCGGCTTCCCAACGAGCTCAAGGAGCTCGCCGAGCCGGGCTCGAAGGGGCAGTACTTCGTGCGGCAGGTGTGGAAGGACCCGCTCGTGAAGGGCGGCAAGTGGCAGCTCCTGTACGCCGGGCCGTCGGGCGGGTTGTTCGATCCCTCGGTCACGACTCCCGGCGGGGACGGTGGAGCCGACCCTTCGCAACAGCCCGGCGGGCTGCAGCCGATCGGCTCCGCGAAGGGGAAAGCGGGGCCGGTCTCGATCACGCGCGGTCCGGACGGCGAGCCGACGGGGCTTCCGATCGCCGGCGTCAAGACGAAGTGCACCGATCGGCCGTTCCGGGTCTACAAGCAGAGGACCCAGTACTCCGAGTGGGTGTTCTCCGTCTTCGACATGGACCCGCAGCAGGGCGCCGCACCCGGTGTGCCGAATCCCGGCGCGCCGCCTCCCCCAGGGAATAATCCGGGAGGCGGCAAGTAACGAGCCGTCCGGGGGCGCGTGGTAGACTCCCGCCCTCGATGACCCGCGCCTCGATCCGCAAGGAACGGCTTCCCAACGGGATCACCTTGCTGACCGAGCGCATGCCGCACGTCCGGTCCGTGTCCTTGGGCGTGTGGCTTCGCCGCGGCAGCCGCCACGAGCCCGCCGCCTTGAACGGCGCCTCGCATTTCATCGAGCACCTCGTCTTCAAGGGCACCGAGAACCGCTCCGCGCGCGACATCGCGCTCGCCGTGGATTCGATCGGCGGCCAGATGGACGCGTTCACCTCAAAGGAATACACCTGCTTCTACGCGAAGGTCCTCGACCGGAACGTCGAGGAAGCGGTGGACCTGCTCGCGGACATCGTGCTGCGGCCGCTCTTCGACCCGGAGGAGCTCGAGCGGGAACGCAAGGTCATCGTCGAGGAGATCCGGATGGTCGAGGACTCCCCGGAGGAGCTCGTCTACGACCTCTTCTCGACGCACTTCTATCCGCGGCATCCTCTCGGGCGCCCGATCCAGGGAACCGAGAAGACGGTCGGCGGGCTGTCCCGCCGCCGG
>Ga0137435_1000616_pt1 | contig 11426 bp, 12 predicted proteins | sample EasRivERMGT100_2_FD_104904 | JGI IMG/M metagenome (GOLD analysis project Ga0137435, IMG submission 104904) | Soil microbial communities from meander-bound floodplain in the East River, Colorado, USA - East River MetaG ERMGT100_2 | ecosystem: Environmental > Terrestrial > Soil > Floodplain ... | reverse complement strand
TCGATCTGGCCTACCGCGAACGGCCGGAATCGACGCCGGTTGGGATGTGCGCGTCGTCGAGTGGACGTCAACGCCCGGCGCCTGCGGTTCCTGACCGCGCACCTGAAGCGCTGCCAGGCAGAGGCATACGAACGAGACGAAAAGTCGGCTGGGCATACACGCCCTTCACTGCATTCAAAGCACGCCGTAGACCAGGCCGTCATGCTTGGGAAACACTGGAAAGAGACGGCTTATCGAGCTGGTCCGATCTAATCCGACAATGGATCGCGCCCGGTCCGAGTCGCTCGTTGATCTCCAGTGACTTGGGCGACCTCCCGCTGACGCCGGACGCTAAACGCCAAGGAGCAGGTCAATGGGGAAATATGCGGTCGAACAAGGATCCTGTTGACGGCCTCCTGCGATCAGCCGATCATCCTTCGGAAACAGACTGGAGGCTTCACCCATGACGTTCCGACCGCGGATGAACGCCCGCACAGACCTCAACCGGCCCCTCCTGCCCGCAGGCCTCGCCGGAGGAGACATCCTGTTCAAGCACGCCAGCGATGGGTGGATCAGCCAGCGGATCAGGAAGGGGCAGGCGCCTCACTACCAAGAGGCGAAAAAAACGCTCCTCGAGGCTGCGTCGAAGGGTGAGGTAGAGCTCCAGAGAATGCCGGCCGAAGCCGAGGCCACTGACATCACACATGTCGCCGTCGCCGCCGGACCGGATGACGTGCTGGAGTTCGACGAGGGTGGAGCGAGCAAGTGGGAGATCGTCGCCAAGTCTGGTCGCGGGTTCGTGCGAGGCGGGATGAACATGCCGAGCCGCCTGGGGAAGAAATACGAGGTCTACCAGTGCACGCATGACGGCCTGTGGCAGAACGCGATCGACAAGGCAGCGCTCGTGTGGGACCTGACGCACGTCACAAACGCCGGGACCCAGCAGGACAAAGTCCAGGACAAGACACCGCTCACCGGCAGCTATGGCCTGAAGAAGATGCTGAACACCGCCATCCTCAAGAAGAAGGGGCCCGACGTGTCACTCGCATACTTCGAGACGACGCTGGACGACTGGCTGAAGGCGGCAGACAAGAGGAACCAAGGCGGCAGGTTCGCGAACACCAACATCCAGTTCTTCTGCTCGCAGTTCGTGCTGTTTTGTTACCTATGGGCCGCCGCCGAACTGCAACAGAGTGACAAGCTCGGCGGCCTGGACTACATCCTCGGTGGCAAGGCGAGCGTTTCTCCCACGGAGCTGTATACGCGCATCAAGAGCGCCGGCGGAGGGTTCTTTCGTTACAAGGGAACGCTCAAAAACTGAGGGACCTGCTCGGTGAACACGTGGCAAGTGGAAAATCCCAGAGACCGGCTGCTCTTGCCCTGCTACTCGCCGCGCTGATCACACTGCCGCTTGCCGACAGCCTCTTCCAGATTCCCATCCAGGTTTCCGACAGTCTCGAGCCGATAGTGATCGGCGCCAGGTACCCGTCTTCCTGGAGTCTCCTCGCCGACAGCGCGCAGTTTTCGAGCACGACGTTCCGCCCGATGCGCTACGAGCAGGCCCGCTGGCTCCTGCGGAGCGCCGCGGCCACGGGCCTGACGTTCAACGCCGTCTTCCGCGCGGTGCACGTGTTGCTGTTGGTGATGCTGGTGCTGCTGTTTCTTCTCGCGATTCGCGTGCAGCGCTGGATCGACGTCGCGGCGTTCGCAGTCGCCTTCCCCGTCCTCATCGGGATCCATACATTTGCGGCGATGCTGCAGGAAGCGTTTCCCGTCAATCATTTCGCGGAGGTCGGTGTCTGCGCGCTTGCGGTCTTCGTGCTCGCCCAGCAGCGGCCGAAATGGTTTTTTCCGGCCCTCGTGTGCGTGCTGCTGGCCTTTGCGCTGTCGGTCATCGAGTCCGGAGCGATGGTGTGGGTCGTGGCGATCTGCTCCGCCGCCGCAGGCATGCGCGGCATGACACGATCGAGCGTCGTCGCCGCCACCGCAGTGCTCGGCGTTTATTTGCTCGTCCGGCACGCACTCGATATCTCGTCGCCAGGGATCGGCGGCCATGGTAGCGGCTTCGGCGGCACGTTTTATTCTCCTGAGGAACTGACCCAGCGCTTCGGTGCGCATCCGCTCGGCTTCATCGCCTACAACGTTGCCGGCGGCCTTGCCTCGCTGCTCGTCTCCGAGCCGCGGCAGGGTGTCTACAGGCTGGCCATCGCGTGGAAGACAGGTGGGCCGCACCCGGTGCTGATCATCAACCTCGTTTCATCGATCGCTACGACCGCGCTGATCGTGTGGTATGGCGTGACCCATCTTCGGGTCCGCCGCGCCGCCTGGTCCGACACCGATCGCATGTTCGTCGTCGCCGGCGCGGTGATGGTCGTCAATGCAGCGCTGAATGCCGCATACATCAAGGACGAGATCATCGGCGTTGGCGGGCTGTTCTACGCCGTGGCGACGTTCATCGCGGTCCGCGCGCTGCTCGAGACGATTCCGCAGCGCCGCGTAGTCGCTTCGGCGCTGATCGCCCTGTTCCTGATGGCCGACGCCGGGTTGTGGGCGTTCCGCGCCGCGGGCGTTCATTACGTGCTCCGGTACGACGCCTTCAAAACGAGGAACGACTGGATCGAGGTGCTTCGTCCCGACAAGCGGGACGAGTGGCCGACCGATCCGCAGGAGCTCGCGATCACGCGTCGGATCCGCGATGAAGTCATGCTGAGGTCGGTCGCCAGTCCATCCTTCATGCCGCGCTGGGCCGATCGGTATTGGGTCGAGTGATGACCGACGGGATTCCGGATCCGCGATTCAGGATTCGAGCCGGAGTCGCTTGCTTTCTTGCCGCGCTACCGTGCATCGCGCTGGCGGCAGTGAGCGCATGGTGGTCTGCGGGCGGGCTTGTGGGCCGCGGTCTCTGGCCCCCTGACAAGGTGACCCTCGCGGAAGCGATCGCCACGCGGAACAACGCGGAGGCGCTGCGCCTCATTGCCATTGGTGCCGATCCGAATCAGCCGTCGAGCGTGCGCGATGGACTCCTGTCTGATGGCTACGACGTCGTCGTCACGCCCGTGGAAGCGGCGGTCGGCGCCCGGCGTGCCGACTCGTTGCGGATGCTGTTGGCACACGGTGCGGTCGTCGATGAGCGCGAGTGGCGCGTCCTTCGCTGCTACGAGCAAACGCGCCGCGACTCCGGCGTGCGCGAGATCCTCGAGATGCGCGCGACGGGCGAGCCCGACTGCTCCGGCGTCCGCCTCCCGAGTGATCGTGTGGATTAGTGGTATGGGGTGTTTTGGGGGTTGGCTATTTTTTGTCGAGTAGCTCTATCGCGCGTCGGACTAACTAGTTCGGCCTGACCGTTTCACCAGTCCCGCGCAGAAGCTCGCCGCAAACGAGCGGATGAAGGAACTCAATCACGCTTACACGGTGCTGAAAGATCCAATCCGGCGTCGTGCGTACGATTATGCGAGCAACGCTCCTCCGCCCCAGTGGAGCGGACCAGGCACCGCCCCCGCACCGATATCAACGTCCTGGACGGTCGCATGGCTGCTCGCGACCGCCTACTGCGGCTACTCGTACGCGGTCCAGACGGGTGCATCGTCAGTTCTCGCATATGCGAAAGTGGCGATCGTGGCGCTCCTCAATTCCTGGTACCTGGTGCTGCACGTTGTGAGAGGCGCGTTCAGGGCAGGATTCCCGTACACGCACGAAAACCATTCTGGTGAGTTCGTTGGCACCTGTGCTCAACTTGTTCTTCACGGGGTCGCGCTGATTGTTGCGGGCTTCTTGTTCGTTCTGGCACTTCAGTTAGAGGTTCCAAGTCCATTGCCATATGTGGCCTTGCTCGGAGCTGCGGGGTTTCTATCGGGGTCGTCGGCAGCCATGATTGCTTATCTGGCTCGCTGGTGGAACGCGACCGCCGAAACGAAGGCTCGTCACGCACGGCGATCATCATGCCCGCTGGGTCTCTCAACTTGAGCAGCGGCGCTGCTGGCCACCGATGCTGCAGGATCGAGTTGACCTGATACATCCCGACGTAGCGGTGATGTGGCGGCAGCGCGAAGCATTGGCCTCACTCAGCCGCATCACTGCGAGGGCGCACCGTCGCGTGGTTCCTCATGTAAGAAAACGCCGCGGAAGGACGGCCGGCCGTTCGCGTCGAGCGAGACGATCTCACCATCCAGCAGCACTGTTTCGGCGTTGAGCCTCAGGGCGGCTGCCAACCTGCGGTGATCACGCGGCGGGCAGCCGCGCCTCATGCTCGCCGGGGCGAACCTGGTGCGTAGTGGGTTCGGCGATTGGCAGCGTGAAGTAGAACCGCGCTCCCTGGCCGAGGTCGCTCTCGACCCAGATGCAACCGCCGTGCGCATCGACGATTCCCTTGGCGATGAAGAGCCCGAGTCCGGTCCCCTTCTTTCCGCCCCTCTCCTCTTTCCAGAAGCGATCGAAGACCCGAAGCAGGTTCTCCGGTGCGATCCCCGGCCCGGTATCACGGACGGCGAATCGGACGGTCGCGCCTTGCTGCTCTGCGTCGACAGTCACGTGACCGCCCGGCGGTGTGAACTTCAGCGCGTTCCCGACGAGGTTCGAGAGCACCTGAAGCACGCGCTCGCGATCGACACGAACGGCGAGCCCGGGCTCCTTCACCATCTGCTCGATTTGCACCTGCTTCGAAGCGGCAAGGGCGCTGAACATGTCCGTTGTCTCGCGCAGCAGGTCGTCGACGCTGCATCGTTCGGGAGTGACGGAGAACTTGCCCGCCTCTATGGTCGCCACTTCGAGCATGGTCTTGATCAGGTGGTCCATCCGCATGGCGACGTTCACGATCGAACCCGACTGCTGCTGGACTCGTGCGAGGTCAGTTTCCTTCCGCATCAACGCGGCCCTCAGCGTGATGGCGTTGAGCGGGTTCCGCAGATCGTGAGCCACCATACCCATGAGCTCGTCACGCGAGGCCAGCGCCTTGCGCGCGGCCTCCAGCGAGTCCTGTTCGTGACGAAGTGATCGGCCGAGGAGCCTCGAGAAATGCCAGGCAACGAAGAAGCTCACGAGCAGCAAGACCGCAAGAAGGCCATAGAGCCGGACCGTGAGCTGCGCGCGCAGCCGTCCCGCCTCTTCGTAGCGTTCCGTGCCGGCGGCTTCCTTGTATTCGACAAGACGCGCGACCGCGTCGCCGAATTGAGTCTGAAACGGCAGCAGATCGGCCTCGTATCGACGCACCAGTTGCTTCCGGTTACGGATTCGCGACTGGGCCTGGTCGAAGAGCCGCTCCTGGGCGCCGACGAAATTGCGGGCTGCGCGCTCAGCCCGAACCTCGAGATCGACGTCATGTGCGCCGAGGCCAAGGGTGCGGATGATCTCGTTGAACTGTCGCTTCGACTCCTGGAGCTCTGCCAGAAGCGCGGGATCGCCTGAGATCAGGTGGGCCCGGCCGCTCGAAACAATCAGCTCGCTCTTCCACCGCAGCCGTTCCACCTGCGCGATTTCCTTCTCGTCCGCGCGCATGCGCCCCATTTGTGCGTTCGCGAGAGACTCGAGCTGGAGGATCGAGGACACCATGCCGAATGCCAGGAGCCCAGCAAGGATCGCGAAGCCAGCAACCACGGGTACTTCCAGGTTCCTGCGCCGCATATCACGGTCCTCCATTGCATCAGGGCGGCCAATGATGATGACGAGCTGGCTGTGCGGCAACGACGGGCGTTGCAAACTTGAGCGGACGGCGCGGCGCGACACTCTTCACGCCTGCCGAGGGTCGATAACTTCTACGCGAAGTGCTGGAAGCGCCGCTGAAGTTCGACGATCCGAGGTTCCTCTAGACATCTTCAAACACGCCGGTCGGCCCGAATTTTGGGTCGGCCGGTTTTCCTACCTTCTTGCGATCTTTTGACAGCTGCCTGCAGTCGCACGATGATCTGCGCGGTGCGCAAGCAATCGCTGCGTAAGGGCACTCTGCGCTGGGGGCCACGGCGGGGTCGTCGCATAACGAATCTTCTGAAGACCGCACTAATCGTTCCTAGGGTCGGAGATCATGATCCTCTTCGTGACGCACTCGATCGAAGAGGCGATCAGAGTCGGCAATCGCATCCTGCTGCTCAGCGCGTACCCGGGCACGGTGAAGGCGGAGATTCGCAGCTCCGGTATTGACCAAACTGACCGGACCGGACGATTGCTGTCGTCGCGGATTCATGAAGAGTTGTTTTCTGACGTACGAGACAAACCCGTCCAAGGTGATGCCGTGAGAATGAGCTCAATCGTTGCAGTACTGGTTGCGGCGGCGCTCGGATATGGCGGGGCGCAGTGGCTGAACAGTCGCGAGGGGAAGATCAGGCGTGGGCCCGACGGGCAGCCGGATCTGTCTGCCCCGGCGCCGCGGCTGAACGGAAAGCCCAACCTCTCGGGCCTCTGGGAGGCCGAGCGCACCCCCACGAGCGAATTCGTCCGGGTGATGGGACCGGGTGAGGTTGCGATCCAGCCCGACTTGAACGACATCACCAAACACGTCATCAACGTGTTCTGGGACGTGAAGCCGACCGAGCTGCCGCTCCGGCCAGAGGCGGTCGCCCTCACCGAGCAACGGCAGAAAAGTGGTCGTGACTTTCAGACCGCGTACTGCCTGCCGTCTGGCCTTCCTGCCGCGACGTTGATTCTCAACGTCAAGATGATTCAGTCGCCTGACGAGATTGTGGTCTTGCACGGCAACGGCGATCCCGCACGCCAGATCTACATCGACGGGCGCACCCTGCCGGAGCACCCTGAGCCGAGCTGGATGGGAACGTCCGCAGGACACTGGCAGGACGACACGCTGGTGGTCGAGACGACGGGCTTTCAGGAACGAGCATGGCTGGACGCCTTCGGCCACCCGCGAAGCGAGACCATGCGCATCACCGAACGCTATCGTCGCCGCGACGTCGGCCACATGGATCTGGAGATGACCTTCGACGACCCGAAGTATTACACCAAGCCATTCGGATTCAAGACCACGTTGAATCTGCTCCCCGACGGCCACATGCTCGAGTACGTCTGCATGGAGAACCAGCAGTTCAGGGATGTCGTGCCGAAGTAGCGTGTCCGCGAAACCTCCATCCCTTTTCAGACCATCCGGTGAGAACGGCTTTTCGAGGAAGCACACTCTGAGTTCAGCACCCCGTGGCTGGGGACCATGGTCATCGGGTACGACAACTACAGCGTTCACGAGAGCGGGCGCAGCCGGACTCGTAGGCAGTTGAACGAGGAGCAGGCCAATGTAGTGCGCCGCATTTTCGAGCTGCGCGCAGACGGCGAGGGTTTGGCAGCGATCGCGAAGCGCTTGAACGCCGAGGGCTGGCGCGGCGCCCTCCGCCGGCACGTCCCACAAGCGCGGCAGATGCTTCGGAAACTACTCGTCGGCAAGCTGGTAATGAAGCCGGTCAGGGTCGGAAGGAAGGGAGCGTTCGACTTCAGCGGCGAAGCGTCTCTCGGCAGACTACTCAGTGGCCTTGTGGGCTTTCCACCCATGCGACCGGAATGGACCCACAGGCGGTGGCGTCCCCACCGGGATTCGTGCCCGAAGGCCGAGGCGCGTAGCGCCGATGGCCGAGTGCCTGAAGGCCGGTGGCGGACGCCATCGACCGAGCAAAGCGAGGGAGATGGCGTCCCCACGGGGCGACGAGGAAACGTATTTCGACGACGTGCCGCTGGCTGGAGAGATGCGGGCGGCGTAACATGCGCCGCGATGATCAAGGATGAGAAGAAACGTCTACTGCTGAAGTCGGACTGGGAAGGCGCGGAGTGACGTTACACAGCTACGCCTGTCTTCGGAAGGAACTCAATATTCAACGGTCAAATGCTTCTTGTCGATGCCCCGAGTGTATCTGCAGAAGGAACAAAAGACAGACGGATAGAAATAACCCTGCTGGCGCAGAGCCGCCAGTACCTGACTGAGCGTCACGCCTCCGATGTTGAACTTGCGCAGGCCCCTAGCGCGGATGGTGAGGACGTCCATGGGCAACAGGTTCTCTTTCGAATGAACGTGGGCCTTGAAATAGTCGTCCTGCATCTTGGCACTCAGAATCTTTAGCGCCGGGTTTGCAGCATTGTATTGATCACGGGTCATGACCCCCTCACCGATTTCCCCGCGGGTTTTGTCGATGCCTCCCATGATCGTCTCGTACGTCTCCTTCCCTCCTCCGCGCGCGGCCCCCTGAAACTTGGACAACTCGTAATCGGGCGAGATGTCTCCCGCGAGGATCTGCTCTTCCACGCGGATGCCAAGGCGGAAGTTGGCGTGCATCTGCAGGACGTGATCGCGAGGCGCGTAGTAGAACAGGCTCACTCCGGCGGGGACGGTGAAGAAGCTCCGGAGGGTCTCTCCGTGCGCCGAGATACACAGGAACTCCGAGCGCCCGGCATCCCCGTGAAACAGATACAGGTCCGGTCCAACGGCAACCTGTTTCGCCACACGACCTCCTTCCTGCTTTCCGGCCGTCATTGTATGCGAACTCTGATCGTCGGCTGCGCGCGTTCGGGCTGGAGCGTCGACGAAGGACACATCTACGTCGACGATGCCGTGTCTGGCGCTGAGACGACGAAGCTCCGCGCGAAGCAGCGGATGGAGGAAGCATTCATCTACGAACGTTCGATTGACCTCGAGGTGTACGAGCGCCAGCGAGATAAGTTCCAAGAGGAGTTAGCGCTCGCTGAATTGGACCTACACAAAGCACGCATCGACCAAAAGGATGTGGAAGGCATCCTGAACTTCGCTGAGTACCTGTTAACCAATACAGCCAGGGTGTGGCTCGAAGCTTCCCTGTCTCAGCGCCAGCAGATCCAACGGGCAATTTTCCCGGAAGGCTTGCCGTTCGACGGGCGAGACTTTGGAACCGCTCCAACCTGCCTAGTTTTCAACCGGTTAGCGGAATCTGCAGCCGTCGGAAATGGAATGGCGTCCCCACCGGGATTCGTGCCCGCTCGCGTCGAGCGTGAGCGAGACGCGGCGTGCCTGAAGACGGTGGCGAACGCCATCGACCGAGCAAAGCGAGGAAGATGGCGTCCCCAATTTTCGCCAGTTGGAACCAACTCTGCGACTGGTTGAAGGCCGTCGACGGGTTGAGACGCGCTGCGTGAGCCGGCCGGGGAGGTCAGGCGGTGAGTGCTCGCACGGCCGGGCGATCGGCCGGAGTCGGTAGGCGAAGCGCGCTAGCCGGCAGCGTGACCACGGCCACCGTGTTGCCGGTCATGTCGAAGAACTCGACCGAGTAGCCTTCCTCGCTGACGTCTGCGACGACGTGGCGCTCCACGACCGTGCCGACGTCGCCAGCACGCAGTCCGCGTTCGGTGACGTCGCGGGTCAGGATCACGTCGCCGTACATGTCGAAGGGCATGTCCTACCTCGGATACATGGTAATGAATCGGGGCACTTCGGTGCCAGTGTCCACCTGCCAGACCGAACAGAACCGGACGGTTCTGCCGCTGGGCGTCTTGATCGGCCCTTCAATCTCGTACACAACCCCGTATGCGTTCTTATGCGTTCGGGTCACTTCGAGCGACAAGTGCTGAACGCGCAGATCCGATTCCAGTACTTGCGGATTGTCTGACCGATATCCGAAGCCTAGAAGCAGTCTCGACTTCGGTCCGCCCCGCTTGTGCGACATGTTCAGCAGGTAGCCCGTGAGCTTGTCCTGGGCGATGATCGAGCGGTCGGCATTTGGAACCATCATCTCGGGATGCCCGTCTCAGGTGTCACGGTAATCGCTCAAGCGCGAAGCGCACTCAGATCTTCGCCGAAGCGGGTCAGACGATGGTCATTGACAGCTTCGACAATTCCATACCAGTCCTCGTTGAACGTGCGTCGGTGGAAGTCGGAGCTGGCCGGCATAGCCGCGTAACTCACTCCTCTGAATGGCGCAGCCGGTCGATTAGACAATCCATGACTCAGAACGAGTGATAACCCATTGTCCGTCCCTTCTCGCAAGCCAAACCCGGTCCCCTGTGTCTTCGCTGGTCCGCAGCGCTACGACTACGCTGTCGTCGCGACGAGCGATATGTGAGATTGGCGCGGCAGAGACCTTTTGACGAAATGCTGGCATTGGAATTCCGGGCTGGGAGCGAATGAATTCGACGACGCTTATCAACGTGTCGTCATCGAACTCGCCTTCGACGATGAAGGGCCAATCGATGTCACTATCACTGCGAATGTCTCCTACGCGACGGCCTTGCGCCGGGATGTAAGCATACGAATGCGAATTTCGCATCTTCCACGGCGAACGCGGTGGGACATACGGCGGCCCGTCTGCGACGAGGTTCATCATTCGGCCACGCTGAACTCGTGCACCCAGCACGTCCGGTTCGAGGAAGAGGTCGGCGACTCGAAGGTCCGTGATCATGGAGTGCGGAGTGCGCAGTAGCCACGGCCGTTTGCCGGTGCCGATTACGAGTTCTGCGATCTGCGCAACCTCGGCATCAGTGACGCTCAGCCTGCCAAATCGGCCCAGCGTAAAGCTCGCTGTTTGACCTGCGACGTCAGTGACGGCCAAGCCAAGCAGAAAGATAGCCGCGGCATTCCTTGCCATCATGGATTAGACACCTTCCCTCTATTATCGAACCGGCGAGCGAGGGGATATAGCGTCTTCAGAAATGGCAGCCCATCGCTAACCGTCTGGGTTTGTCAAAGGATTGGCTACCGTATGCGTGTGCCCACAGCTGCCTCCACGATGCTGATTCTCGCGCTCGCTGCCTGCGGCTCACGAGGCACGCGGCCAGAGGCCCGCGCGCTCACAGAGGCCGACCACCTGGCCATCCTCACCGCACTGCACCTGTCTGCCGATCGGCAGGGACTGGTCCTTAACGAATGCGGCGAACTGTCGAGGCCGCAGTTCCTGCCGGCAGAACTCGGCGGGCGCGTGGGCACTGCGGCGCTCTTCGCAATCTCCGGCGGCCCGACCACGGCCGGGTGCTACGGAGACGGTCCCGATCTTCACCTGCTGATGCGTGACGGCACAGGCTGGCGAGAAATCTACTCCGCGCGCGGACGAATGCTGATCATCCTGCCAACCACGACTGGCGGTGTGCGTGACATCGGTGACGGCGGTCCTGGTTTGTCCTTCCCGGTCTGGATCTGGAACGGCACGGAGTACATGCCGGCAGGACGCGAGATATCAGACAGCGAGCTCTCGAAGACGAAGGCGACCTATCTGCCCTGAATCTCACCCTAATCGACGCGAGCGCAAACGCCTCGGCTCAATCGGGTCCGTTCCGATGCGAAGGGGGCTCGGTCACTCGTCGGCGTCTCTCATCTCCAGCTGCAGCTCGTGATTCACAAAACTCCGCCTGTGTTTGCCCGTGCCGGGGATGCTCCGGGCCAAGGATGTTACACCGCACTGTTGAAGGCCAACGCCGCCGCCGTGAAGCCCGGCGCCAAAGGGACCGCCACTTACACGGTGGGCCGCGTTCGCTGACAGCGAACTGGGAGATTCGTCAGAATGCCG
>Ga0137435_1000615_pt1 | contig 11430 bp, 9 predicted proteins | sample EasRivERMGT100_2_FD_104904 | JGI IMG/M metagenome (GOLD analysis project Ga0137435, IMG submission 104904) | Soil microbial communities from meander-bound floodplain in the East River, Colorado, USA - East River MetaG ERMGT100_2 | ecosystem: Environmental > Terrestrial > Soil > Floodplain ... | reverse complement strand
GCCATCAGCATGAACTGGATCGCGTTGAAGCCCTGCGCCTGGCGGGTCGTGAGGTAGGTGTCGATCTCCTCGTCCGTGAGCCCGTTGACCAGGCACCACGCCGTGTCCGCCGCGATCAGGAGCGGCCGGCCGTTCTGGTCCTCGAGGCCGCGGCCACCACCGGCGGCGGCCCGAAGCGGCCAGGCCGGCGCGGCCAGGGCCACAAGAGCGAGGGCGGTGCTCGCAAGCATGGGGACAATAGTACGTCGTGGCGGCCACGGTGGCCGCAAAGCGTCGCGGCCACCGTGACCGCACGGTCACGGAGGACAGGCCGTGATCGACTGGGGAACGACGCATTGCGCCGTGCCCACGGGGCGCTCGCCGCTCGTGGCGAGCCCGTAGCTCCCCTCCTCGGCGCCGTTTTGCGGGACGACGAGGTAGTAGTTGCTCCCCGCCGCCGGGGTCACCTCCTCGGTAAGCGCAGGAGGCGCGTCGTCACAGTCCTCGAGCGTGTGGCCGTACCAGGTGCCGATCGTCCCCTCGTAGATGCCGTAGTTGTTGGCACCCGCGGAGCAGCTCGCGGTCCACGTGAGCTTGAGGGCCCCCGGGGTCACGACCGACTTGTCCACGTGGAGCGTCGCGGGGACACGGCCCGGGTTCGCCGGCCCCGTCACCGCATCCACGAGGCTCGCGAGCGGCCATGAGGGGAGCGCGACGAACGTCGAGAAGTTGACGCCGTCCCATTGCACGAGATCGCCGGGCACGTAGGTCGTCGGGCCGAGCGAGGGAACGAGGTCCGTCGGCACGTCGAAGGCGAGCACGAGCACCCCGCCGATCCGCTCGGCAGCGATGAGGTTGCTCGACGCCAGGACTCCGGCGCCCGCGGCGGACGCGTCAAAGGCCACCGGAACGCCCAGCGCCCAGTTGCCGCACGCAGGCCCGATGCGCCGGAAGCGGACGAGGTCCGCCGGGTCGAACGTCGCCGCGCCGATCGTGGTCGGGACGTCGAAGCTGACGAGGAGCTGCCCCGTATCCCCGCCCTCGAGCGCGATCGCATCGACGTTGGAGCCGTTGGGGATCCCGGCACCGGCGCCGCAGAAGAACAACGCATAGGCCGCCGCGCTATCGCGGCGGAGGACGTCCCGCGGGTCGGCCGGAGACGGGAGCAAGCCGCCGAGGTCGCTCGCCGCCTCGACGGAGAAGAGCCAGTTTCCCGGCTTGTCCATCCTCTCGAGGGCGTCGATCGCGGGATTACCCGGGATCGTGAGGATGGGGGCCGGCGTGTAGAGGCCGCCCGCGAACTCGACGAAGTCCGCCGGGAGGAACGTGGTGCCCCCGCCTCCCGGATCGTCCGTGGGTACCTCCGGCACGATCACGACCGGAGGAGCGGCGCGCGCGACGACGGCCGCCGTCGCCGCGATGCAGAGAGCCATCAGTGTTTTTCGCATGGGCTCCTCCGCGTCAGAAGATCGGAGGGCCCGGGATCAGATTGCCGCTGGAGCTGGTGTTGGCAGGCGCGCACGCGGCGGCGGTGTTGCAAGCGTTGGGTGCGGCGGCGCCGGCCCCGAAGGCCACGCAGGCGCCGCAGAACGCCGGGAGCACGGCACCCGTGTTTCCCCGCGCGGTGTTCCTCCCGAAGGTGTTGGAGCATGCCGCGGGCCCGCAGTAGTGCAATCCGATTCCCGCGTTGGAGTTGAGGAGGTTGCCCTCGACGACGTTGAACGACCCCTCGACCATGACGCCGCTCCCGCCGGTTCCGAGCGCACCCGTGCCGCTGCCGGAGACGACGTTGTGGATCACGAGCGTGTCGCTGCTCCCCCCGTCGAGACGGATGCCGTTTCCGCCCGCCGTCCGCACGACGTTGTTGTAGATCTTGTTCCCCTTCGTATTGATCAGGTTGATCCCGTCGGCCTTCGATCGCTCGATGGTGTTGTTCTTGACGAGCGTCGCTCCGCACGTCACCAGGGTGATGCCGTAGCCCGGGAATACGCCCCCGGCGCCCGTGCCCGGCTCCTCGAGACGGTTGTCCTCGATCGCGACGCTCGAGCAGTTGTTGAGCACGACGATCCCCGCGCTGGTCCTCCTCAGGAGGTTGTTCGCGATGGTGCCGTGCTTCACGAGCCCGGGACCGTCCCAGAGGATCCCCTCGGACGAGGTGTCCGTGATCTCGACGCCGCGGATCGCCGCCCCTTCGACGTCCCCGAGATGGATGCCCGAGTTCGCGGGGTTGTGGATCTTCACGTCCTCGATGTCGATCTTGCGCGTCGGCCCGGGGGCGTCGATCCCGATCGTCCCGCCCGCGAGGACACCGTTCCGGATCGTGACGTGATCGGCGCCCGGCAGGACGGAGATCACCGGTGAGCCGGCCCCCGTCAGGGTGAAGCCGTTGAGGTCGAGCTCGACGTTCGGCGCGCCGATGAGGATCACCGCTCCGGCGCCGCCCGCGATGTTCCGGGTCACGATGTACTTCCCGTCGGTGCCGAGAAGCGTGCCCGAGGCCCACACCGGAGTGCGTCCTTCGGCGGCGAACGCCGCCGTCGCTGCAAGGGGAAGGGCTAGGACGATGGATGCGCGGACGAGACTTCGCTGCATGTGCTCCTCCTCGGGAAGCGCAGGCAGCGGATCGCCCTGGCTCGCCGGCGACGACGCTGCCAGCGACCCCCCACGGTCGTTGTTGATCTCCGGCCCCCGCTGGACCGTCGAGTCTTGTGTGTTTACCACCGGCCCCGAGCTCGCGCCAGATCAAACACACACCGGTCGGCGATTCGCGGCGACAGGTTCGGCCACACCTTCAAGACTTCGCCACCTCGGAGATGCGCGACGCCGATACGACGCGACGTAGGCGCGCGACCTATGGCACGAGATCGACTCACCCCCTAGCATCGCAGGCACACTCAGCACACGTAAGGCCCGAAATGAAGTCTCGGGGCTCGCTCACGATCCTCGCTCTTGCTCTTCTCCCGATCGTGAGCGATGCGTTCGCCCAGGTCTCAGGTGAGCTCAAGCAGTGGCACGCGGTCACCGTGACCTTCGACGGCCCGGCCTCCTCGGAGACCGCGACGCCCAATCCCTTCACCGACTACCGGCTGGACGTCACGTTTACCGGTCCCTCCGGCCAGACCTACGCCGTTCCGGGCTACTACGCGGCGGACGGCAACGCCGGCGAGACCGGGGCGACCTCCGGGAGCAAATGGCGGGTGAAGTTCTGCCCGGACGCCGCGGGGTCGTGGAGCTACCTCGCCTCGTTCGTCCAGGGCACGAAGATCGCCGCCCAGCCCACCGGCGGGACGAGCGCCGGCTTCTTCGACGGCGCGACCGGAAGCTTCGTCGTCGCGCCGACCGACAAGTCTCCGGACGGGGTCGATCTACGGGGGAAGGGGAAGCTCGAGTACGTGGACGACCACTACCTGCGGTTCCGCAGCGGCCGCCCCTTCCTCAAGTCCGGCTCCAACATCCCCGAGACGTTCCTCGAGTACAACGATTTCGACGGCGCGCGGCAGCCGAACCTCGACTTCGCCACGCACGTCGCCGACTGGCACACCGGCGACCCCACGTGGAGGGGCGGCAAGGGCAAGGGGATCATCGGCGCCCTCAACTACCTGTCGGGGCTCGGCGTCAACTCGATGTACTTCCTGACGATGAACAGTCACGGCGACGGCGGTAACGCCTGGCCGTGGACCAGCCCCAACAGTTACGCCACCTACGACTGCTCGAAGCTCGACCAGTGGGACGTCGTGTTCTCCCACATGGACCACGTGGGCATGATGCTCCACGTCGTCCTCACCGAGACGGAGAACGAGTCCTTCTTCGAGGTCATAGAGCTCGGCGCCGCCGGAGGCTTCGCCCCCAGCCGCAAGATCTACTATCGCGAGATGGTCGCCCGCTTCGGCTACCACCTGGCGATCACCTGGAACCTCGGCGAGGAGAACGGGTGGAGCGACGCCGGCGGCTACGCGACGGGCATGACCACCCAGCAGCAGAAGAACGCGGTCGACTACATCCGGCAGCTGGCCTACTACGAGGACAACATCACCGTGCACAACGGGCCGGCCACCGGCGACGGGATCTATGCCCCGTTGCTCGGCCACGCGAGCCTGAGCGGGATCGAGATCCAGTGGGCTCAATCCTCCGACGAGCACGAGAAGGTCCTCCAGTGGCGGAACGCATCCCATGCCAACGGCCATCGGTGGGTCGTGAGCCTCGACGAGCCGTGGACCGGGCAGACGGTGATCGACGAGTTCCGGGTGTGGGACGTCTGGGGGGCCTACACGGCAGGAGCCGGCGGATGCGAGTTCTTCCAGAGCAGCGACGCCGCCTTCGACGACTTTCGTAGCAAGGAGGCGTTCTACACGACGCTCGTGCGGGCACGCCGGTTCATCGAGGACAACGTGCCGTACACCACGATGCAGCCTGCGGACAGCCTGATCTCGGGGGCGGCCGGGTACGCCCTGGCGGCCGCCGGCCAGAGCTACCTCGTCTATCTGCCCGCCGGAGGCGCGGCCAGCCTCGATCTCGCCGGCGCCAGCGGAACCCTCGACGTCTTCTGGTTCGATCCCCGGAGCGGCGGCACCTTGCTCACCGGCAGCGTCGCGAGCGTGACCGGCGGCGGGGTCCGATCGCTCGGGAGCCCCCCCAACAACCCGTCCCAGGATTGGGCCGTGCTCGTGCGGGGCTGCGCCGAGCTCTACTACCCCGACGACGACGGCGACGGGTACGGGGACCTGATCGGGCCCCCGGTGACGAGCTGCGGCGGGTCGGTCCCCTCCGGATACGTCGAGGACGCGACCGACTGCAACGACGCGAGCGCCACGACCCACCCGGGGGCGCTGGAGATCAACGACGGCCTCGACAATCAATGCGCGGGAAGCCCGGGCTTCGGTGTCATCGACGAGCTCACCGGTCCGATCGCGTTTTCGACGCCGGGGAGCAAGACGCGGCTCTCGTGGACCGCGCAGGGCGGCGCGACGCTCTACCAGATCGTGCGATCGACGACGCGGGCCTTCTCGTCCGGCTGCACGCTGCGCACCTCGAGCCAGGTCCTGCTCATCGATAGCGCGTCGCCGCCCAGCGGCCAGGCGTTCTACTTCCTGGTACGGCCGTTGGCGCCCGGCGCGGGAAGCTGGGGCCAGAAGAGCGATGGCACGCCGCGCACCGGAGGCTGCCTACCCTAGGTAGCGGCAGCCGGGTCCGACGCGACCCACTCCTTCAGGAGCGTGTAGGTCACCGCGAGCACGACCGGCCCCACGAACAACCCGATGACGCCGTAGGCGAACAGGCCTCCGATGACGCCCGCGAAGATGAGGAGGATCGGCAGGTCGGCGCCGCGCTTGATCAGGATCGGCTTCAAGAAGTTGTCGATCACGCCGACCAGCAACGACCACACGAGGAGTGCAGTCCCCCAGCCGTAGCTCCCGGTGGAGTAAACCCAGACCGTGGCGGCGATCATCACCAGGATCGGGCCGATCTGGGCGATGCAGCAGAGGAAGATGACGCCGGTCAGCATCGCGGCGAAGGGAATTCCCGCGATCGCCAGGCTGATTCCGCCGAGCGCCGACTGCACGAGCGCCGTGACGACGACGCCCAAGGCCACCGCGCGGACCGACTGACCCGCGAGCCGCACCACCTTGTCGCCCCGATCGCCGCCGAGCCGCCTCGCGAAACGGCGCAGCCCGTCGGCGGCCGCCTCCCCGTTCGCGTACAAGATTCCCGCGATCACGACCGTGAGCAGGAACTGGAGCATCGCAGCGCCGAGGCTGCCGAGGCGCCCCAGCACCCACCCGAACGCGTCTCGCGAGTACGGCTCGAGCTGCGTGAGCAGGGCCTTGGTTCCGGCGACGGCGAGCTCGTCCCAGGCGTCCGCGATCCTCGCGCCCACGACCGGCAACTCCCGGAGCCAGCTAGGCGCCGACGGCAGCGACATCCCGGGGAGCGCGGCGATCCATCCGGAGATCGTCTCCCTGTGCGTGATCACGGAGCCGACCGCGAGGCCGAGGGGGACGATGAGCGTGACGAGCATCACGCCGACCATCACGGCGGTCGCCGCTCCGCGTTTGCCGCCGCAGCGAGCCTCGATCCGGAGCATCAGCGGCCAAGTCGCGACGACGATCGTCGCGGCCCAGATGGTCGCCAGAGCGAAGGCCTGCACGATGCGGAACGACGCGAGGAGGAGCCCCAGGATGAAGATCACCATGAGAACGGTGCGGGTCAGATCGCGAGGATCGGTGCTCATGGCTGCGGCCCTCGGGTGGGCGCCGAGCTTACTCACGATTCCGAAATCGGACGCCTACTTTTTGACACCCGTCCTCGCGCTTGACATTCCAAATCCAGGGAATCATCCATCTCTCCGACGCACGCGCGCCCCGGAGAACCCCCATGCGAGACGGCAAGACCCTCCTCAAGCGACGCTCGGCGCCCGGCGCGCCGGGGATCCGCGACTTCCTCGAGCAGTACGTTGCGAAGATCGTCGTCGTATCGGGGCCCGGAGCAGGCACGGGCTTCGAGATCGATCGCGAGCGGGTCATCGTCGGCCGCGGGCCCGGCGTCGATCGCGCGTTCGACGATCCCGCGATGTCCCGCCAGCACGCGGCCATCGAGTTCATCGGCGCGGGCTTCAGGCTTCGCGATCTCGGGAGCTCCAACGGGACGATGTTGAACGGCGCCCCGGTGCAATCCGCGGAGCTGACGCACGGCGACCAGTTCACGATCGGCGACCGGAAGTTCGTCCTCGCCATCGAGGAGCGCGAGCGCGAGCCCGAAGCCTACGAGCTGAAGTCGTAGACCGTGAGCGCCACGGCCACCGGCACCCAGCCGAGACGCGTGGGCAGCTTCGAGATCCTGCGCGAGATCGGGCAGGGGGGGATGGGCGTCGTCTATCTCGCCCACCAGCCGACGCTCGACCGGATGGTGGTCCTCAAGAAGATCCGGCGCGAGCTTCTCGCCGATCCGGGCATGGTCGAGCGGTTCCAGCGCGAGGCGCGCTCCGCGGCGGCCGTGCATCACCAGAACGTGGTCAGCATCTACGACTCGTTCGAGGTCCGCGGCGATCACTACATCGCGCAGGAGTTCGTCGACGGCCCCGACCTCCGCAGGATCCGGACGCAGCTCGGCCGGCTCGACCCGGAGATCGCCGCGCTGATCGCGCTGGAGATGGCGCGCGGCCTCGAGGAGATCCACACGCGAGGGATCGTCCACCGCGATCTCAAGCCCGCCAACATCCTGATCGGCGCCACCGGTGAGACGAAGATCGCGGACTTCGGCATCGCCGTGGTCCCGAAGTCGGACGGGCTGACCCGGCCGGGGATCCTCGTGGGGTCGATCCCCTACATGGCCCCCGAGCAGCTCCTCGGTCATCGCGCGGACCACCGCACGGACATCTTCCTCTTCGGGAACCTGCTCTACGAGATGCTCGCCGGCGCCCCGCCGTACCACGGCCCGGAGGACGAGCCGCTCGAGACCCTCCTCGAGCGCATGCAGCGCGAGCGGTACGTGGACGTGCGCAAGATCGCGCCCGGCACTCCGCGCATCCTCGCGCGGCTCATCCGCGGCTGCCTGCGGGCGAAGCCGGCGCGGCGCATCTCTTCGATCCCGGCACTGCGGCAGGCGCTGGAGCGGACCCTCGGCCGTCCCTCCCCGCTCGATTGCCGGAACGAGATCGCCCAGCATCTCTGGGCGCAAGGCGTGTTCCGTGTGGAGGAAGGGAAGACCGCGGTCAAGAAGACCGCCCCCGCGCGCGCCCGCATCGCTTCGCGACGGAACCGCCGCTGGGCGCTGTCGGCCGCCACGAGCGTGCTCCTCCTGATCGCGGGCCTCGCCGGGTACGCGCAGTACCTGCGGGTCAGCGCCGGTAGAGAGAGCGCCGTCATGCCCGCGGTTCCCATCCCCGACTCGCCCCGCCCCGAGCCTCTCGCGGCTCCCGCGCCGGAGCCCGCCGCGGCCGCGCCGATTCTCGCGCCGGCGCCCGCGCCGGCGCTCGTGCGCTTCGTGGCGGATCCGTGGGCGGAGATCACGGTAGACGATGCGAAGAGCTTCTTCACGCCGCGCGCGGCCCCGCTCGAGCTGGCTCCGGGCACTCATCGCGTGGTCCTCGAGCACCCCACCTTCGGTCGCACCGAGCTGACCCTGGAGCTTGCGCCCGGGGAGTCGCGGACGGTCCGCCACGTCTTCGCACGGGTCAAATCGTCGTGAGCGCGCTCCGGCGCCGGCTGGCGTCGATCCTGCTCGCGGTGGGCTTCGCAGGGGCCGGGGCGGTAGCCGCGCCCGATCGGATCCACACGGTCGCCGCTGGCGAATCGGCCGCGTCGGTGGCCAAGAGGTATTACGGCGAAGCGAGCGTCGGCGAGCTGCTCCTGCGCTTCAACGGCAAGACGGGCAAGGTCCTCCACCCGGGGGACAAGCTGACGATCCCCTACTGCGCGGTCTACCAGGCGCGGCCGGGGGACACATGGTCCGCGCTCGCCAAGCGCCGTCTCGGCCGGGCAGGGGCCGCGTGGGTCCTGGCCGAGCTCAACGGATCCGCCGCCGCGGATCCTCTTCGCGCCGGCGCGCGCGTGGTCTTCCCTGTGGTCCTCCGTCATGCGCTCGCGCGCGGAGAGACGCTGGCTTCGCTCGCGGAGCGTTACTACGGCGATCCGAAGAAGGCCACGACCCTGCAGGCCTTCAGCCGCCTCGGTGACGCCAAGCGGCTCCCCGTCGGAACGCCGCTCGAGATCCCGATCGTCGCCTTCGTCCGGCGCGAGCCGGAGCCCGTCCAGGAGGTTCCGGTCGCCCCGCCTCCCGCTGCCGACAACCGGCGCTTCGAGGATGCGCTCGCCGCAGCCGGGCGCGCGTTCGCCGAAGGAGAGTACGACCGCGCCCGGGAGCTGCTCGAATCGATGCGGGAGCGGGTCGCCGGAGAGGGCGGCGTCGCGGACCGGCGCGAGTGGGGCCGCCTCATGGCCTTCGCCTACGTCGCTCTCGACCGCGACGCGGAAGCATGCGCCGCGTACCGGGAGAGCGCGGGGCCCGAGGGCCTTGACCCCGACCTCGTCTCGCCACGCATCCGGGCCGTGCTGTCGAGGTGCGGGCCGCTTGACAATGCCGGACCGGCTCCGCAGATTCCACCCCATGCCGGAACGCAGGGTTGAGGCGATCGACTCCAATACCGCGGAACGAGAACAGATTCGTCCCCCGTTCGGAGCGCCGTACGTCTGGGTCCTCGCCGCGATCGACGGCGACCAGCCCAACGCGGTCCACCGCATCGCCCAGTACGAGACGCTGATCGGCCGGGGCGAGGGGGTGCAGATCGACCTCGCCGACGACCAGGTCAGCAAACGCCACTGCCTCCTCCGTGTCGAGGGCCCGGTCTGCACCATCCAGGACCTGGGCAGCCTGAACGGCACGCGCGTCAACGGCCGCAAGATGCGGGACGAGACGGCGCTTCGGCTGCGCCACCTGGACGAGATCGAGATCGGCGGCACGCGGCTGTTCGTTCTGCACGGCGCGTTCAAGCGAATAACGCCGCAATAGGGACACGCCGACGCCGGAGCCCAAGTAGCAACCCCGTGACGAAGCACGAAGTGATCTGAGAGGGCTCGCCGGGGAACCGGCGAGCCCTTTTGTTTTCGCCGACGCCATTGCCCGGATCCGCACGATCCCCGTGTGGAACCGCACGCCCACCCGGCCTCTCACGTCGCAATACGAGCGTTTCTTGCTGGCACCCGCCTTGCGCTTACCCCGCGCATGGATCGGGAAATCTCACGCAGCGAGCGCCGCGCGCGCACCTTCCGGAGACTGGCGGTTGCGGCGCCGCTGTTGGGCGTCGGCGGGGCCCTGCTCTTCTGGGCCCCCGCGCTCGTCTCCCCGACCCTGAGCCGGACGCGCGTGCGTACGGCGAAGGTCGATCGAGGCCGCGTCGAGGCCGTGGTGGAGGCCTCGGGGACGGTCGTGCCCGCCTTCGAGCGGGCCCTCTCCAGCCCCGTGGACGCACAGGTGCTGCGCGTCCTGAAGCATCCGGGCGACGCGGTAGCCGCGGGCGATCCCCTCCTCGCCCTCGACACGTCGGCGGCGCGCCTGGACGTGGAGCGTCTCGAGGATCGCCTGGAAGGAAAGCGCAATCAGGAGGAGCAGCTTCGGCTCGCGCTGGAGCGCGAGCTCCTCCAGCTCCAGAGCAAGCTCGAATCCGGGCGTCTCGACCGCGAGGTGCTGCTCGCGCGGGTGACGCGCCAGCGGAAGCTCGCGGCCGACGGGTTGGTGTCGGCGGAGCTGCTCGCGGAAACCGAGGTCGGCGCCCGGAAGGCCGACATCGATCTGGCGCAGCTCGAGTCGGACATGGCGGCCGCGCGCCGGCAGACGCAGGCGCAGCTCGCGGGGACGGCGCTGGAAGTGGCCACCCTCGCCAAGGAGGTGGCCGAGGCGCGCCGCCAGCTCGAGCTGGCCACCTCCCGCGCGGATGTCGACGGGATCGTCACCTGGATCGTCTCGCAAGAAGGCGCCACCGTCCGCCGCGGCGAGGTCATCGCGCGTGTGGCGCGACTGGACAGCTTCCGCGTCGAGGCGACCGCCTCGGACATCCATGCCGCCCGGATCGCCGTGGGCGCGCCGGTCCGCGTCCCGTTGGGCGGGAGGACGCTCCCGGGCCGGGTGACCAGCGTGTTTCCGGCGATCGAGCAGGGAACGGTGCGCTTCGCCGTCGAGCTTGCGAGCCCGTCCGACGCCGCGCTCCGGCAGAACCTGCGGGTGGACGTCCACGTGGTCGATCGCGTGAAGGACGGCGTCCTCCGCCTGCCGCGCGGCGTCGCCACCGGGACCGGACAGGTGCAGCAGGTGTTCGTGGTGCGCGGGAGCCGCGCGGAGCGGACACGGGTGCGCTTGGGCGAAACGGGCGCCGACGCCGTCGAGGTGCTCGAAGGATTGAACGTGGGGGACGAGGTGATCGTGTCCGACATGGAGGACTACGAGCACATGGAGACCGTGAATCTGCGCTGATCGCGCAACGATGGAGGAACGGATGGTCCGCCTGGAAGACGTCAGCAAGGTCTACCGCACCGACAGGATCGAGACCACGGCGCTCGACGCCATCTCGGTCACGATCGAACCGGGGGCATTCGTGTCCGTCATGGGCCCCTCCGGGTGCGGAAAGAGCACGCTTCTCAACGTGATGGGCCTGCTCGACGCTCCCACCGGCGGGACGGTGAGCATCGACGGCGCGCCGATCCGCGGCTATCGCGATCGGGAGGTGGCATCTCTGCGCAACGCGAAGGTCGGCTTCGTCTTCCAGAGCTTCCACCTGATCGGCGATCTGACCGTGGCCGACAACGTCGAGATCCCCCTGCTGTACCGGCGCATGGCCGGCGGCGAGCGGCGCCAGCGCGTGGCGGCTGCGCTCGACCGCGTCGGGCTGACGGCGCGCCGCCACCATTTCCCGACGCAGCTCTCGGGGGGGCAGCAGCAGCGCGTGGCGATCGCCCGGGCGAT
>Ga0137435_1000612_pt1 | contig 11448 bp, 11 predicted proteins | sample EasRivERMGT100_2_FD_104904 | JGI IMG/M metagenome (GOLD analysis project Ga0137435, IMG submission 104904) | Soil microbial communities from meander-bound floodplain in the East River, Colorado, USA - East River MetaG ERMGT100_2 | ecosystem: Environmental > Terrestrial > Soil > Floodplain ... | reverse complement strand
GTCAGGGCGCAGGAACCAGCGGTTCTCCCAGTGCTCAACGGTGCCAGTCATGCCGGGGTGGGGTGGCCCCAAACGCACGCCCGCCGGGCCTTCGGGGTGGTCAAGGATCAGCTCGGCCCACGGAGTCAGGTCTAGCGGCCCGAGCAGTTGCCAGTCGTCTACCGGGTACAGCGCCAGCGCGCCGTCGGCAATCGCCTGCCGCCACCCAGCGTTGAGGCTGGCCCCCACGCCACCGCGATCTTGGCGGCTGTAGGTCAGGCTGCCGAGGGGGCAGCTCACTTGCACCTTGCGCCACCACGCCTCGTTGTAGCCCCGCCGCTCGCTGCCGTCATCGGCCACGTGTACGCGCAGCTCGCCATCGTACCGCAGGTAGGTTGCCCAAGACCGCCACGCTTGCCGGGCGGCCTTGGTACGCTGTACGCCCTGCAGGTCATCTGAAGCATAGGTCGTGATGGTTATGGTGATCGGCGGAAGTGTGGTCATGTGTACCTCCCCCACTTGGGGGCCTTCCAGTCACGGGTCAGGATGTCACGAGTCTCAAGGATCACTCCCTGCCAAGGCCCGCGCCCGGCGGTGTCGCTGTTCTCGTGTACCCGATACCAGTACAGCGGGCTGCCGTCGGCCACGGCCACCAGTTGCTTGTTGGAGTGAACCATGAGAATGCTGACCAGCGCGCAGTCATTGGCCCCGCTGGCCGTCTCGGGAGGGAAGCCCCCGGTCGCTTGCCACAGGCCCTTGGTGATCATCACCGCGTTACAGGGCGTGGTCTGGGATGGTCGCCCGTCGCTGTACTCCACCCCCATGTAATAGTAGGCATCAGCCTTGCCGTTGGCCTCCCACTGCGCCACGCAGGCCGCAACCGCTTTCGGTAGCAGCTTGTCATCTGCGCCCAGCATGATCACCAGCGGGTGCTTGGCCAGACCCACCCCGGCGTTAAAAGCGGATGCTACACCCAGCCGCCATGGAGCACGCCAGACCGTCAGGCTGTCGAGGTGGGCGACCTCCTTCCAGTCATCCCACACCACGCTGGCCATGTCGTCTATCAGCAACAGTTCGTCGGGTAGCCGCGTCTGGTCGGCCACGCTCTGCAAAGCCTCCCCCAGAAACGCTTTGTGGTGCGCCTGTGGGCCGACGGGGATAACCACTGTTACGCCGGTCATAATCGTCCTATCTCCCGTACTCGCACTAGCTCAGCCAGCATCGTGGGCACCGGCGGCAACGGCCACTCGACTGCCAATGCTCGGTGTATCACCGGTTCAGTCACTCCCTGCACGGTGACCGACAGCGATAGCGCGTTAACCAAGTACCGAGCCATGTCCGCCTTGCTAATGCTCGTGGTGGATGCCACGTGCAGCACGCCGGTCAGGTTGGTCAGGGCCAGCGCCACCAATGCCTCGGCCATGGTGTCCACGTAGGTACCGTTCCACCATGCGTTCTCCCAGCCGGGTACTTCGCCTTCAGCGTCAAGCAGCCAGCGCAGGAACCCGTGGCGGGGGCCGATGAAGCTGCCGCGCACGTTAAGCACGTGTGGGGCCAGCGACTCCCCGGCTAACTTGCTGCGCCCGTACAGGTCAACCGGGTCGGGATGGTCTCTGCTGGGGGCTGACCGCCCGCTGTATACGCAATCGGTACTCATGTGGACCATGCGTACGCCGGTCTGCGCCAATAGGTGGGGCAAGACTCCGTTAACGAAGGCCATTTCAGCATCGTTGCGTGTACCGGGACGCACGCCTGCGCAGTTGATGATCACCGCCGGGTTAAGGTTGGCCACCATACTGCGGGCGTCGTACGCCTCCTCGATTGGTCTGGTGCTGGTTATTACCGCACAGCCCTCGGCCTGCAGAACGTCATAGACAGCGGTGCCCAGCATCCCCCTATGCCCAACCACCCAGACCGGGCCGCTAAACTTGCTGGGCATCGGCAATTAGCTCGCGCATCGTCTGCACACTCATGTGACGGTTGGGGGTGTGACTGGCCATGGTAAAGGCGTCTTCGGCGTCAGGGCAGTCAACCCCCGGCGGCACCAGCTCGATAAACCGGAACCCGTCGTGGTTGTCGCGCCGGGCACGTACGCTTTCGCCGTAATGCACCAGCGTCTCGTGCTGCTTCTCGCCGGGCCGGGTACCGAAGACCTCGGTGGCTACGTCGTCAACAGTAGCCGCCCGCGCCACGTCAATGATCGTCATGGCACGGGTCTGCGGTACCAGCACGCTACCGTTGCCCCCCTTGGCTATCGCGGCCAGTATCAGGTCTATAGCCTCGTCTATCCCCATCCAGAAGCGGGTCATGCCGGGGTCAGTAATCCGCACCACACCTGCCTCGGCGTACTGGCGTTGGAACAGCGGGATCACGCTGCCGGTGCTGCCTATCACATTGCCATAGCGCACCGTGGTGAAGGTCGGGTACTGGTACCCCCAGCGTTGCTGGTCGGCAAACAGCCGCTCCATCACCATCTTGGTGGCCCCGTAGATGTTGACCGGCTGGCAGGCTTTGTCGGTGCTAATCCCTACCACCTTGCTGATGCGCCCGGCCCGTGCTGCTTTGACAATGTTGCGGCTGCCGTCTACGTTAATCGCCACACACTCGGCAGCGTTTAGCTCGGCCTCGGGTATGTACTTCAGCGCAGCCGCGTGGATCACAATATCGTGGCCCACCATGGCGTTGGTCAGATGGTCTAGGTTGCACACGTCGCCCAACACGTAATTGGCGTTGGGGTAGCGCCGTCTGCATTCGTCTTGCTTGGTCTCGTCCCGGCTGTAGACGGTCACGTCCCAGTCTTCCAACCGTACCCCCGTGCCCGCCCCGCTGCCGTAGACCCGGCGCAAGATGCCCCTGCCCAGAAATCCGGCACCGCCGGTTACAAACACGCGCATAAGCTGCTCCTCCTTTGGTCCCTAGTTTATACCCCACAAAGGCAACGGGGGCAAGGCGTCCCGACCCTGCCCCCGTCACGTGCCCTTGGAGGTCCCTATTTAGTTGTCGATTACTGCTTCCAGACAGCGAAGTGGCTAGGTCCCTGTGCCACCCTGTTGGTGCGACCGCCGTTGACAAAGTAGCCGCCATCGGGGTCACTGTCGCGGGTGTGCTGGATCGGGCAGTACAGGACGTTGGTCAGACGGCCAGCGAGCCAAGGCGTACGCATGACCAGCCGAGGCTCGATCTTGCTCTGCCACTGCACGCACTGGTTGGTCTGCCGGGGCCACGTCAGGAAGGCCCCGTCAATTGACCCCAGCACCATGCGCCCGTTGAGGGCGTCGAGCAGGCTGGGGTTGGCGTACTGCATATATTCAAGGAAGGTCACGGCCCGGCCACCGATCACCGACAGCGGTATAAAGTAGATGTCGCTCAGGAAGCAGCCCTTGGTAACCGCACCCTCGTTGCCGTTGGTCTCAGGCACGCTGTCATCCAGCACGACCTCGACCTTCACACCGTCGATCAACAGGTATTGACCGTTGCGCATCTCGTCGCGCATCCGAGTCTGCTCCTCACCGCTGACCACAACCTGCTGGTTAGTGGTCGTCTGGCATCGGTAGGTGAGGTAACTGCAGGGCCACACCTTGGTCAGCTCGTAGAAAAGCTGAGGCTGCATGGCGATCACCCAACGCACCGGCATCAGGTTAGCCCGGCGCGCGCGGTCGTTCAGGTGGAACCAGATGTTGCTGATTGCGTTGACGATTGCGTCACCGCCGCCCGTGCCGTCGATGCGCACGCTGCCGAAGCTACTGACGTAGCTGTCAACCGCTGCGCAGGCTTGGTTGGTCTCGGCGTCCACATAGCCGGTATTGACCAACTTGGCAAAGCCGGGGAACTCCTTGTAGCCGCCGCCGCCTGTGTTGTTGGCCGGGTTGCCGCCCCAAAGCTGGGCGGCCAGCAGGCGCTGGAAAGCGACATTGCGCTCCCAGAACTTGCGCTCGACCTCGTTGTTCAGATCGGCTTGGGGGTTGCCGGGGCCACCAAAGACGCCACCGGCTTGATTAGCCAGCGGGGTGCCGACCAACCGGAGATCCATGGGGTCCGCCCGGTCAATCTGCTGCCCCAACCGGTTCAGCTCAAGCTGCGCCGTGGCCAGCTCGTAACGACCGAAGACCGCTGTTTGCAAGCACGCCTTCATCAGACCGGCCACGGGAGCGTCATCGCATACCTGCTGCTTGTTGCTGCCGGTGGTGTCTTGCACACCGGTAAACGTCCAGTATGTGGGGTTGGTCTCAACCGTTGCCTTGGTGGACAACTGCCCCAAGATGCTATCGTTGCCAACCGCCGCGTTGAAGATGTCGGGGTCAACGCCGGGGTAAGTCAGCAGCCCGCCGGGGCCGTGGCTATAGCCCGCCCCAATTGGACCGCCGCTAGCGTCGTGCTTGGCCCCCTCCATTACCCTGAGCCCGAACGCCTTGCCACGCTCGCGCTCGATTGCTGGCGCAAGTAGTCGCACCAGTGCCTGTTCAAGTTCGCTCATTTTGCGCCCTCCCTGTACAGGCCGGTGCTCCTCCTTCCTGCCTGCCGTCTGGTGGTGCCGGTGGTGCCGTTAGTTGGCGGCTACACCCTCACCGAAAACTTGTGTCAAGAACTTGTTCACCGGACTCTTCGGGGTGGTCTCCCCCCCCTTGTCGTCACCGATGAGGGTTTCCAATGCCTTTGCCTTGTCGCTGGGTACCGTATTGCCGTCTGATTGGCTGGGCCGGGTCTGGGCAACCGTCGCTGCCATCGCTGGCGTAGCGTCGGCAGCCTTGCCCCCCTCGAGGGCGGTCAGCCGGTCGGTGATCGCGGTCAGTTGGGCCGGTAGTCCAACCAGTGCCTTGATCGCCTCGGTCAGCTCAGCGCTGCCCTCAGCCGGGGTGTCGCCACCGTCGCCAGTCGGCTCGCCCGGAGGCGGATCGCCGGGGTCGGGCACAGGGGCCGGAGGCGGGGTTGTCGGGTCTGCCTGCGCAACCGGGACCGCCGCAGCCGGGGCATTGACCGGGGCCGCCGCAGGCACAGCCGCCGCAGGGGCGGCTACATCGAGGGCCGCTGCCGGGGCCGGGGCCGCTGCCGGGGCCGGGGCCGCTGCCGGGGCAGCGGTCTGGGCAGGCGCAGCGGGAGCAGCGGTGTCCAGCTCCTTAAAGCTGATACCAAGCCCCTCTAGCTCCTTGCCCATGGCGGTCAGTTTGGCCTCCAGCAGGGCGGTCTTGTCCGCCCCAAGGTGGTCAATCACGAACTGCTTCTTAACATCTGGCAGCATTGCTACCTCCTTAATTGACTCCATGGAGCCAAAGGCCGTCCACGGGTTGGCTGCCTTGTCTGGGGGCAGCGCGCTGACTTCGAATGAGCGGTACCGGGTGTAAGTGTTAGCTTGCTTATCAACCTCGCGATAACGGAAGCCGTGGCTGACCCCGTACTGCTTGGCGGCCATGATCGGAGCCAGATACTCGAACTCCTTGTCGAAGGTACCGCTGACCAGCATGAAGTGGTCGGCGTAGGCCACAAAGTCCGCCATACCAATACGGCTGCCCTTGACGTGCCACAGGCGTAGCTCCGGGTAATCTGCCGTCTCATCTACGTAGTTAACGTAATCAAGGTGGGCCTCTTCACTAAACCACTCGCCGTCACGGTCTTTGAAGTTGTTGCTGGCAAGCGCCAGCCAGCGGTAGTTCTGCGCAAGGTCTTTGGTGACGATAAAGCTGGTGGCCCCGTCAGGGTCGTCGGGAGCCGGGGGCTGGGGGTTGAGCACATCAACGACCTTACGGTAACCCTGCTTCAGCTTGTCGATTACCGTCTCTTTGCCTGCCGCCACCTCGCCGGGCACCGCGACCAGACGGGCAGCCAGTTGCTGCGATGCGTCGGTAATCTGGGCTGCCTGCTGCTGGCCGGTCAGTTCGGGGTCGTGCTGGATGTTATAGCGGATGTCGTCAAACGTAGACCACAGATCGTAGACTGCGGTGTCAACCAATTGCCCCTGCCGATAGGCTTCGGCGTCGTTGAAGTTATGCGCACCGCCCAGCCGCAGCGGAGTCTCGTGCGCCATATCATCGCATTTGTCAGCGGTAGCAACCACCACGGGGGTGACCACCGGCTGCGGCTGCGCGTCGTCTGTCATGCCTTCGCCCTCCATGCTTAGCATAAGCATTGCGGAAACTGCGGGCGTTTGTCAACGGGTTAAGCCGGTTAAGGCTGGTTCAAGGCACGCTGAATCTCGGGAAGTACACCATCGAATTCCTGCTGGCCCATCACGTCAGCGGGTGTCCAGTTGCGCCGTGCCATCTCTTTGGTCTGTTGCTCGCCCTTGCTTCCCACACCGGGGCTAAACCCCTGCACAAAGGGGGCGTACTCTTTGTTAGGCCCCGCTTCCTGTACTACATCCTTGCCCTTGAGGTGTGGCCCCTTAGTTGTCCAAGACTGACCCAATCCGTGCGTACGCCGATAGCTGCTGGCCTGCTGCTGGGGGTAATCATCGCCCGCGCGCACCATGTTGAGGCCCCACTTGCGCAGCGCGCCCTTAACGTCACCGATGTTGGCCTTGGCAATCGGGTGCTTCAGCAGGATGGGTACGAGCTTGAACTTCTGGGGCATGGCCCCAGTATATCAGTCGGGGTGTAATACCGCCGTCAGGTAAGGGCCGCGAACTGCGTCGGGTAACGCCTGTAAATACCGCTCCCCGTCTTTGGGCTTGAGTACGGCAAAGGTTACCGGCTCAATCACAGTGAACGTGACAAGGCCCCCGGCCTCACCTTCGAATACGACGCGGCCCCGCTTGTCTAGGCGAGCTGTGCCAACAACAAGTTCGGCCACGTTGACAAGATCAACGTGCATACCCACCACCGTAACATACGCCTATACACTTCGTCAAAGTCCACCGGCCAGTTTCGCCCAATCAGCAGGCCCCGCATTGGCCACCGGCTTGCCCAGTAGGGCGTTCACATTGACCTCTTGCCCACGTATCAACACCACCCGGTTCGAGTACCATGCCAGCATTACGTCTCCGTCTGGTACAGTGCCCTCTTTCAGCATATAGATCACCCGGTTCCACATCTGGTTGGTTGCCTCTTGACCGATTAGCGGCACCAGTTCCGCTGTCACAGCCTGCCCATCGGCCAGCAGCGCGGTCAGCCCATCGCGCTCGACCTTACCTAGCTGCCTAGCTGCCCCCTGCAGCAACCCCGCTGCGTCGTTTACCCACGTATTCCCCCTGGTCATGGCGGCCTCAGGAAAGGCCAGCCCGTGGTCAATCGCGAACCACTCGCGAGTTGCCTGCCGGTACAGCATATTGCCCGCGTGGCGGTCGGCGTTGCCGATCACCGCATCGTAAATGGCCAACCGTCGGGTGCCGTCTTCGCCAATCAGTCTAACCAGTTCCTGCCGGGCGGCCTTCATGGTGTTGATGTTGCCACCAATCGCCTCGTACATGGTCACCGTGCCATCAACAAACTCGGACACCGCCGTCTGTGCTACCTTGGCTCCTCGACTACCGCCCAGTGCCAGATCGCGCAGCACGGTTCGGGGCATCGGTACCAAGTTACCCATGCGCTGGTTGACCAGATAAGCAGCCGCCTCGCGCTGAAGTTCACTTCCCGCTGATATGTACTGCCGTAATGGGTATTTCGGCAGCCCCCATTTAGGTTTAAGGAAAACGTCCTTCCCCCCAACCTTGCCCCTGAACGTCTCGGTGCTGGTCTTACCGGCTCCACCTTGGAAGCGCTTTATGTTGGTCACGTCGCCAGTCAACAGCGGGTCATCGACGCGCTTGTCCAGCACCTTACCCTGCGCGGTCACCGGCACGATTGAGCAACGGCAGCTCACGTGCGCCGGGGGGCGCTCGGTACCGATGGCGAACTTATCGCCGTGCAGCGGCAGACATATCTGGCACACCCGCTCATCGCGGCTAGTGCGCCACTCCACCATGGTTACCCCGGCAGCACTGTAGCCAATGGTGTTCCCGTCGGCGTACATCCGGGTGGTCTCGGTAGCCGCGATCACGTTGGCGCGCGCACGCCCAAACAGAGGGGTTAGCTGCTTGGTCAGGTTAGACAGCGGTGCCCCCGATTGTATCCAGCCGCTGATCGCCGTCTGCATCTGGGTACGGGTCGTGGTCGCCAGCGCAGACCACCAATCATTCATAAACGTACGGCTGTAGGCCAGCACGGTGTCGTTGACCAGATCAAAGCTGATCGGCAGCCCCAACGCCTGCGCCTGCAGCGCGCCGTCACGTATCAGCGACTGGGCCTCCACCCACAGGTCGGCATCGAACTGCTGCCGGGCAGCCGTCCAGTACTCGGGCTCGGCTAGGAAGTCGCCGGTCGCCTTGTTGGTGTAGCGCTGGCGCAGCTTGGGCTTGCGGGTCTTGCGCGCCTTGCTGGCCTCCCACTCGCGGAAGCCCTCGGCATACTCGGCCCGCAGCCAGCGGTTGGTGTAGCGCCGCCACCAGTCAAGGTACCCGGCCACAGTCTCCGTTAGGTGCAGCTCAGCCACCGCCTGCTCGGCCTCAAACGGGCTGCCTTGTGGAGGCGCTTCGGCCTTGCCCGCCAGCAGGTCTAGCGGGATGCTGATCACGGTGGCGGTGGTCATACCAGCAATATCTCCAGCACTTCTTCGTCGTCAGCCAGCACGTGCGCCAGCCGAGGGTCTAACAACGCCAAGGCCGCCGGGGCGACGGTCAGGCGTGCTGGTTCCACAGTGTAGTACCGGGTGTGTGCGACAGCTACTTGTGCCGCAGCAGCGACCGTAACAACGGCCCCCACCGTAGCGTACCGCTGCTTGGTGCGCCCGTAGTCTGCGCCGGGCGTGACCGTGACAGCGCCGCCGACCGTCTGAGCGTCGATTATCTGGGGCTCTATCAGGTCGGGCGTGACCATAGCCACCGAAGTAACCACGATGCCACCAGTGGGCACGTACCTGCGTACGCGCGTACGCCTGCGCCTAAACGCCCACGGGCGTACGCGCCACTGCGGGCGGGCCTCCGGGCGGGGGCCAAAGCTGCCGCCGTCGGTCACCACCACAGGTGGCTGGGGCGGGGCACCGACCGTGACCGTAACATCAGGCACCACCACTGCAATAACCACCGGGTCTGGCGTGATCGTCTGCGGTGCCCCGGCAACCGTGATTACCGGGTCAGGTATCACGATGGGGATGACCACCGGATCAGGACTGAGGGTCAGGCTGAGGGTAATCGCCGGGTCTGGTATGACCACCGGCACCGTTACTGGGTCGGGCGATACGGTCAGCGACAGCGTTATGGCCGGGTCGGGTACAACGACCGGCACCACCACGGGGTCAGGTGTCAACGTCAGAGTAAGGCTGACGGTGGGGTCCGGCACCACGATGGGCACCTGCACCGGGTCAGGGCTTACGGTGTATGTCAGCGTCAGCGTGGGGTCTGGTACCACTACTGGTACGGCCACCGGGTCTGGTGTGATCGTCAGTGTGAAGGTCAGCGCTGGGGCGGTGACCACAACAGGTACGGTTACCGGGTCAGGGCTGATCGTCAACGTCAGCGTGATTACCGGGTCAGGGACGCTAATCGGTATGACTACCGGGTCTGGAGATAGGGTCAACGTCAGGCTGATTACGGGGTCAGGTACGATGACCGGGATGACAACGGGGTCAGGCGTCAGGTTCTGGGTGGCCCCGCCGACCGCGAACGTACCAATCCATGGAGGTGGTCGCCGGTAGTCGAAACGTCGCCGGAAGACGTGGGGCAAGTTACGCCTCGGTGATGGTTGTTACGTGGGCCAGTATGCGGGCGCGCTGACCAGCGGGTAGATCAATCAGTGACCGTATCAGTGCCCGGTCGGCAGCCAGCACGTGCCAGTTGATGTAGTGCCCCACCCGGCTGTCAATAATCTGCTCCGGCTGCTTGTCGGTTTTGAGTAGGGTAACGACTACCTGCTCGCTGCACAGGCTGCACTTGGTTGCATCGGCCATGGCTATATCTCCTCTACGGTGAGAGTACCGCTCAGCGTAATGGCATCAGCCGGAGCCGCCATCAGCCGACAGACCCACAGACCCTGTCCTTGATCACACCGCTGCAAAACTTCAGGCACGGGTATCCAGAAGGTAGGGGCGATACGCAGATTCCAGCCGGTGCTCTTTAAGTTGACCCCGGTACCGCTACTGGCAATCGTGGTGTTGTTGGTTTCAGCCGTAAAGGCTGCCGCCGCATCACGGGCGTCCGTAGGCCGGGGAGTCGGTGCCGCGCCACCACTGCCGCTAGTTGTGTGCCCCCTGATCATACGCAGGCGTAGTATCTCCTCCGCCGCGTCACCCACGTCGCTGAGCTGGGCCAGCTCGATCTCACGCACCAGGAAGGGGATGTCATCTGCCGGGCCGATTTCAAACAGGTCTTGCGCCGCCGTGACACTGACGTTTTCGAACTCGACCGTATATACCCGTCCCATAATTACCTCCTTAGTATCGCATGACCTCGTGTCAGGAACTGGGGTATGACCAGACTGGGTGGGCAAACCAGCAGGGTCTGGCGCGCCCACCCCGCACCCAAGGCCATTACGACGATGCCATAGGTGTCACGCTGGCTGGCCGGGGTGCCGGTGTTGCGGACCCCAACCTGCAGATTATTGAAATCGGTCAGCGTCCACGCGCCGCCGTTGGCCCCACCTGCACCATCGGGTTTCTGGAGCAAGAAAGTGTATAACGTCGTGCCCGCCACTGCTTCAATACCGCGCGTGTAGTTGTACTCGGTTACTGTACCTCCCAAGCCCGCGATGATCTTATCCGGCCCCTTGTGGGTCGAGGTGGACTGGGCGTCAACTATCAAGCAGATGGCCACCGCCTGTATGTCGGTTGCCCCCGACGCAGCGTAATCATGGTTGGCAACCGCGAACAACTGGTCACCCGAGGCGGATGTGTAGATGTAAGTATCACCGCCAATCTTGGTGCTGTGCGCGATGTCGGCTACCGTGGTGTACTTCTCGCCACAAGGGTTGTTGGCGTTCCATGCGCCGCTTATGTCGGCAAACGGAGTGCGCGACATCGCCTTCCAACTAATGATGTCATCGTCGGCGGTACCCGCTATATCGAAGATCTCGTCACGCTCGACCACAATCAGGTTGTTATGAATGTTGTCTAGCCCGCCCTTACTTGACGAGCTGCCGTAGTTGATTGACGGCATGGGGTCAACGCCTGCCGCAAGAATGCTGGCACTGGTCTGCCACGTCAGGTACTCCGTCCACACCCCTGCGGCCTCGACCAAGATGCGGGCACGGGTGCCCGTAACGTCCACCTCCAGCGCCCAATACTTGTAGTCAACCGGTGGGGTCAGGGCGGCACCCTGCACGCCGAAAGCCACCCACGCTCCGGCAGCGCGCACCTGTAGGCCCAGTGTTAGCTGCCCGGCCACCGGACTCTGTAGGGTGTAGGTGATCGCCACAGCGCCGTTGGTGGGACCGCTGCCCACAGCAGCTGACCCCAATCCATAGGCGAGGGCGAGGCCGGTACCTTGGAACTGATCTATGCGCATTTTGG
>Ga0137435_1000611_pt1 | contig 11473 bp, 12 predicted proteins | sample EasRivERMGT100_2_FD_104904 | JGI IMG/M metagenome (GOLD analysis project Ga0137435, IMG submission 104904) | Soil microbial communities from meander-bound floodplain in the East River, Colorado, USA - East River MetaG ERMGT100_2 | ecosystem: Environmental > Terrestrial > Soil > Floodplain ... | reverse complement strand
GGCCTCACGGTGGCGACGCTGCTGACCATCTTTTTCGTGCCGGCGCTCTACGCGGCGTGGTTCAAGGTCGGCCGCGCGAGCGCGCCTGCCGCCGCCGCGACGCTGTCGCCGGCCCACTGAACGGCCTGCCGTGAACGGCTCCGAAATGGCCGATCTGGCGAGGGTCATTCGCCCGCCCTCGCGCGATTCAGCGAGATCCAGACCAAACGCCGACGCCTCGGTGACGACTTGGCGGGCCTCCGTGGATAACGTGCACGATATGAACAACGCGCAGACGATCGGCGTCATCGGCGCCGGAACGATGGGCAACGGCATCGCGCAGGTGTGCGCGCTCGCCGGCCTGCCCGTCGTCATGCTCGACGTGGACGACAAGCGTGTCGCACGCGGCCGCGATGCGATCGCCACGGCGCTGGAGCGGCTGGTAAAGAAGTCCAGGCTCTCCGCCGGCGAGCGCGACGCGGCGCTCGGCCGCCTGCGCGGCGCCACCGACTACGGCGCGCTCGGCGACTGCGACTTCATCGTGGAGGCGGCGACCGAGGATGAGCCTCTGAAGCTCGGGATCCTGCGGCAGGCGGACGCGCTCGCGAAGGAGGGTGCGATCGTCGCCACCAACACCTCGTCCATCTCGATCACCAAGCTCGCCGCCGCCATGCGGCGGCCGGGGCAGTTTGTCGGCCTGCATTTCTTCAACCCGGTGCCCCTCATGGCGCTCGTCGAGGTGGTGCGCGGGCGAGCGACCGGCGCTGCGAGCGTCGAGGCGGCAGTGGCGCTCGCCATGCGGCTCGGCAAGACCCCGGTGGTCGTCGAGGACTCTCCCGGCTTCGTCGTCAATCGCCTGCTCTGCCCGATGCTGAACGAGGCGGTACTCGCCTATGGCGAAGGCATCGCCACCGCGGCGGACATCGACGAGGCGATGAAGCTCGGCTGCAACCATCCGATCGGCCCGCTCGCGCTCGCGGATCTCATCGGCCTGGACGTCGTGCTGGCGGTGATGGAGGTGTTCCACCGCGAATTCAAGGATCCGAAGTACCGGCCCGCCCCGCTCCTCGGGGAGATGGTGGCCGAGGGCAAGCTCGGCCGCAAATCCGGCCGCGGCTTCTACAACTACAGCTGAGGCATTCCATGGACACTGGCCAGAAACTCTCCCGCAGCGTCGACATTTCCGAGCGCATCACCCGCGAGCTGCAGCACCGGCTGCAAATCGCGGCCGAGCGGTTCCGCGAGCGCGCGCAGAAGGCAATGCAGGGAATGCAGCCCGCGGCCCCGGCGTGGGCCGCCTGGCCGCAGTACCTGGTCGATTGCGCGCAGCGCGCGGTGATCTTCTGGGACACGCTGCGCCAGCGCGGCAACAACTATCTCGAGCACGTGCAGCAGGGTCAGCCGCCCGTGCTGCGGTTCGAGTACGAGACGGTGCTGGACGGACGAACGTTCGAGCGCCCGGTGAACTACGCGCTTACGCGCATCATCCCGCCCGAGGGCGTGAGCGTCGATCCGCTGCGCCGCCCGTACATCATCATCGATCCGCGCGGCGGGCACGGCCCGGGCATCGGCGGCTTCAAGGACGACTCGCAGGTGGGCGTCGCGCTGCGCGGCGGACACCCCGTGTACTTCGTCATCTTCTTCCGCGATCCGGAACCCGGCCAGACGCTGCTCGACGTATGCACCGCGGAGCGAGAGTTCGTGCGCAAGGTGCGCGCGCTGCATCCCGAGAGCGCGAAGCCGGTCATCGTCGGCAACTGCCAGGCGGGCTGGGCCGCGATGATGCTCGCCGCCTCGGATCCCGAAGACACCGGGCCGCTCGTCATCGTCGGCGCGCCGATGTCGTACTGGGGCGGCGCCTGGCGCGACGGCGAAGGCGACAACCCGATGCGCTACTCCGGCGGCTCCCTCGGCGGCACGTGGCTGGCGTCGCTCGCGGCGGACCTCGGCAACGGCAAGTTCGACGGCGCGAACCTCGTGCAGAACTTCGAGAACCTGAACCCGGCCAACACCTTCGTCGACAAGTACTACAAGGTGTTCGCCAACGCCGACACCGAGCCCGCGCGCTTCCTCGAGTTCGAGCGCTGGTGGGGCGGCTACTTCCTCATGAACCGCGAGGAGATCGAATGGATCACGCAGAACCTCTTCGTCGGCAACCAGGTGTGGAAGGCCGGCGCCTTCGACCTGCGCCAGATCCGCTCGCCGATCATCATGTTCGCCTCGCTCGGCGACAACATCACGCCGCCGCAGCAGGCGTTCAACTGGGTGGCCGACGTGTACGGCTCCACCGAGGAGATCAAGGCGCACGGCCAGGTGATCGTGGGGCTGATGCAGGAGGAGGTCGGACACCTCGGCATCTTCGTCTCCGGGAAAGTCGCGCAGAAAGAATACACGCAGATCGTCTCGGTGATGAAGTCGATCGAGCTGCTCGCGCCGGGCCTTTACGGCATGGAAATCCGCGAGCGCAAGGTCGACGGCAAGGTCGACTATGAAGTCGCGTTCCACGAGCTGCGCCTCGAAGACGTGGTGGAGCGGCTGAACCGCCACCAGCGCCTCGACGAGAAGCCCTTCCAGGCGGTTGCGGCGGTCTCGGAATTCAACCAGCGCGCCTACGAGCTGTTCGCGCAGCCTTTCGTCCAGGCGACGTCGAACGAGCTCCAGGCGAGCGCGAGCCGCCGCTTCCATCCTCTGCGCGCGCAGCGCTGGGCGTTCTCGGATTTCAACCCCTGGCTCGCGTGGCTGCCGGGCGCCGCGCAGTTCGTGAAGGAGAACCGCCAGCCGCTGCCCTCGGACAATGCGCTGCGCCGCGCCGAGGCGAGCTTCGCCGACCTGGCGAGCGCCACGCTCGACTACCACCGGGCGCTCCGCGATGCGCTCGCCGAGGCGCTCTTCTTCCATGTGTACGGCAACCTCTTCTCGCTCTACATCGCCGACCGCGAGCCCGTGCCGGCGCCGCAGCCCGCCGATCCGCGCGAGCTGCCGGTCGTGAAGGCGGTGCTCGCGTCCATCGACAAGGGCGGCTACCCCGAGGCGTTCGCGCGAGTGGGCTTCCTCGTCACGCGGCGCGGCGACGTGCCGCTCTCGCGCCTCCAAGACGGGCTGCAGATGGTGAAGGACTACAGGGAGTTCCTGCCCTCCGTCCCGCTCGAGCAAATGCGCCGCATCGCGGGCGAGCAGGAAATCATCGCGACCTACGAGACCGACAAGGCGATCGCGACGCTGCCCGCGCTGCTGCCGGAGCGCAAGGAGCGAGAGCGGCTCCTCGCGCTGCTCGAGCGCTTGGAGAGCGATCCGCGCGTGCGGGATGACGGCCTGACGCCGGAGCAGCTGACGATGCTGGCGCGCGTGCGCGCGGTCCTGGGCGCCCCCGCCCCAATGAAGGAGGCCGCGTGACGGCTCCGCATTCGCAGCTTCTCTCCACCGTCCTCGCGGGGCGCAAGGGGCTGGTAGTCGGCATCGCCAACGAGGCGAGCATCGCCTACGGCTGCGCGCGCGTCTTCCGCGACTTGGGAGCAGAGCTCGCGGTCACCTGGCTGAACGAAAAAGCGCGGCCGCACGTCGAGCCGCTCGCGCGCTCGCTGGACGCCGCCATCGCCATGCCACTCGACGTCGAGCAGCCCGGCCAGATGGAGGCGTTGTTCGCCGCCGTCGGCGAAAAATGGGGCCGCCTCGACTTCCTCCTGCATTCCATCGCATTCGCGCCGAGGCACGAACTCCACGGCCGGGTGGTCGAGAGCACGGGCGAGGGCTTCGCCCTCGCCATGGATATCTCGTGCCACTCGTTCGTACGCATGGCGCGGCTCGCCGAGCCGCTCATGCACGAGGGCGGCTCCCTTATCACCATGAGCTACCTCGGAGCCGCCGAGGTGGTCGCCAACTATGGCGTGATGGGCCCGGTAAAGGCGGCGCTCGAAGCAGCCGTGCGCTACCTCGCGGCCGAGCTCGGGTCGCGCGCGATCCGGGTCAACGCGGTTTCCCCTGGGCCGATCCTCACCCGTGCCGCCTCCGGAATTCCCGGCTTCGACAACCTCATCGCCGAGGCGCGCGAGCGTGCACCGCTTCGCCGGCCGGTCGAGCTCGAGGATGTCGGCACCTTCTGCGCTTTCCTCGTCAGCGACGCTGCCCGCGCCGTTACCGGCGACACGCACTACATCGATGGCGGGCTCCACATCCTCGCGTGAGGCACAAAATGAACAGCACATTCTCCTCCGAAGACCTTGAAGTCCTGCGCAACCGGACCTTCGACGAAATCGTCGTCGGCGATCGCGCCACCATCCAGCGCACGCTGACTGCCGCCGACATCCAGCTTTTCGCCGCGATGTCGGGCGAGCCGGCTCCCCGCGACATCGACGCCGAGTCCGCGGCGCGCCTGCATGGCGTTATCGGGCACGGCATGTGGGGCGGCGGGCTGATCGCCGCGGTGCTCGGCACGCGCCTGCCGGGACCGGGCACCGTCTATGCCAGCCAGAGCCTGCAGTTCCACGCCCCCATCCGGGTGGGCGATACGCTGACCATCAGCGTCACGGTGAGCTTCCGCGAGGAGGCGACACGCCGCGTGGTGCTCGACTGTCTGTGCACCAACCAGGACGGCGAGCGGGTGATCTCCGGCGAGGTAAACGTGATTGCGCCGGCCGAGCGCATCGAACGCCAGCGGGGCACGCTGCCGCAGGTGCGAATCTCCCTGCAACACGGCGACGAGCTCGTGCGCCTGCTGCAATATGTCCGCCCGCTTGGCCGCATCAGGATGGGCGTGGTGTACCCCTGCGATGCCGTGAGCCTGTCGGCCGCGCTCGATGCCCGCGCCGCGGGGCTCATCGAGCCGGTGCTGATCGGGCCGCGCGCGCGGCTCCTGGCGATCGCCGAGCAATCGGGCGCAAAGCTCGGCGACGTGGCGATCGACGACGTGCCGCACGCCCATGCCGCCGCGGCGCGCGCCGTCGAGCTCGCAGTCAAAGGCGATGTGGAAGCCCTCATGAAAGGCAGCCTCCACACCGACGAGCTGATGGCCGCGGTGGTGAAGAGCGCGCTGCGCACCGACCGCCGCATGAGCCATTGCTTCCTGATGAGCACGCCCGCCTACCCGCGCCCTTTCATCATCACCGACGCGGCGCTCAACATCGCGCCGACGCTGCAGGACAAGGCCGATATCGTCAGGAACGCGGTCGATCTGGCCCATGCCTTCGGCGTTGCCGAGCCGCGCGTCGCGATCCTCGCGGCCGTCGAGACGATCAACCCGAACATGCCGGCGACGTTGGACGCGGCGGCGCTCTGCAAGATGGCCGACCGCGGTCAGATCGCGGGCGCCGTGCTCGACGGGCCGCTCGCCTTCGACAACGCGGTGTCCGTCGCGGCCGCCCGCACCAAGGGCATCGCATCGCCGGTCGCCGGCTCGGCCGACATCCTCGTCGTGCCGGACCTCGAAGCCGGCAACATGCTCGCGAAGCAGCTCGAGTATCTCGGCGGCGCGGCAAGCGCCGGCCTCGTGCTCGGCGCGCGGGTGCCCATCGTGCTCACCAGCCGCGCGGACCCGCGCGAGGCGCGCATCGCATCGTGCGCCGCCGCACTTGTCGTGGCGCGGCGCCCGGCGAAGCCGCTTTTCGCCGCGGCGCCGGGGCGCAAGGAAGCCGCCGAGCCGGCCCTATGAGCGAGCCGATCCTTGTCCTCAATTGCGGCTCCTCGAGCATCAAGTTCGCGTTGTTCGATGCCGGGGTCCGGCCGCTGCCGCGCAAGGCGCTCTGGTCTGGAAGCGTCGATGGTATCGGCAGGGAAAAGCTCTATCACGGCGCACTGCAGGACGTCCGCGAGCGCGTCGTAAAGCAAACCGGTGGAGAGCCGCCCGCGGCGATCGTGCACCGCGTGGTTCACGGCGGCGACAAGCACTCGGTACCGGTGCGCGTCGACGCCGCGGTGGTGGCGGACCTCAAGACCTGTATTCCGCTCGCGCCGCTGCATCAGCCATTCGCGCTGCAGGCGATCGAGATACTGCTCGCCGAGCTGCCGCAGATGCCGCAGATAGCGTGCTTCGACACCGCCTTTCATCGCACATTGCCAGAGGTCGAGCGGATGCTGCCGCTGCCGCACGCCCTGTGCGAGCGCGGCGTGCGCCGCTACGGCTTTCATGGCCTGTCGTACGAATACATGGCGGTCGCGCTTGCCGAGCGGCACGGCGACGGGGCGCGCGGACGCACGATCGTCGCGCATCTCGGCAGCGGCGCCAGCCTTTGCGCGATGCGAGGGCTGCGCAGCGTCGCGACGACCATGGGTTTTTCCGCGCTGGACGGGCTCATGATGGGCACGCGCTGCGGCTCGCTCGATCCGGGCGTGCTGCTCTATCTCATGCAGACGGAGAAGCTCGGCGCGGCCGAGCTCGAGCGTCTTCTTTACCGCGAGTCCGGGCTGCTCGGCGTATCGGGTCTCTCACCGAGCGCGAAGGCGCTACTCGAAGCCGAGGGCAGCAACCCCCGGGCGCGCGCCGCCCTCGATCTGTATGTGCGCCGCATCGTGCGCGAAATCGGTGCGCTGAGCGCCGTGCTCGGCGGGCTCGACATGCTTGCTTTCACCGCAGGGGTCGGCGAGCGCAGCGCGGTGCTGCGCGAGCGGATCTGCGCGGCGCTCGGCTGGCTCGGGCTCGAGCTCGACGACGCGGCGAACCGCGCCGATGCGCCGACGATCTCGCGCGCGGGCAGCCGCGTGCGCGTGGCGGTCGAGCCGACCAACGAGGAGTGGATCGCCGCGTCGCAGGCGGTGCGTGTGTTGTCCGCGGAGATGGCCGATGTCCCTCACCCCTGAATCCGTGCGCTGGGCGGACGATCTCGAGGAAGTCGACCGGGAAATCGTCAGGCTCGCTGGCCTGTGCCAGGTGAGGGTCCTCGAGGCCGGCGTGATCGGACGCGTGCTGAAAAACGACGCTTCGGTGTGCGGAACCGCGAATCCCGTGGCTTTCCGCAAGCTTCGAGACCTGCTCATGCTGCACCTGGCGATGCGCGAAAAGGCGGCCGAGTCGTTCGGGCAGGCGCGGGCGACCGCAATCGAGGACTACATCGTGGAGCGGCTGCGCGAATCCTTCCCGGGCTTGCCGGGCAGCTGGCCACCCGCATGAGTGCCCGCAACTTCCCGCTCGAGCAGGTGTCGATTCGCGCGGTACGGCACGACGACAAGGAACGCATCGTCAAGGCGTTTCGCGGGCTGGATCCAAGCTCGGTCTATTTGCGCTTCTTCTACTACAAGAAGAAGCTGGAGGACGACGAGCTGCGGCGGGTCACCGAATGCGACGGCGCAAGCGAAGCCGTGCTGGTGGCCACGGTCGGCAACGGAGACGGCGAGCTCATCGTCGGGCTGGGCGGCTACGTGCGCAGCGGCCCCGCTGCGGACATCGCTTTCGCGGTGGCGGAGGATTTCCGGGGCCGCGGGGTCGCGAGCCGGCTCCTCCGGCAACTCGCCGACATCGCGCGCGCCAACGGGATCGCGCGGTTCGAGGCCGACGTGCTCAGCAAGAACGCGCCGATGCTCGCGGTGCTGGGCAACAGCGGACTGCGCATGCAGACAAGCCATGAGCAAGGCGTCGTCCACGCGACGCTGTATCTCGCCTGATATGGCCGAAATCGCCACCAAACGCCGACGGTTTCGTGACGACTCGCGCAGGCGCCGCCGCTACGCTTCGTCATCATGAACCTCTCCAACAAAGTCGCACTGGTTACGGGGTCGACGAGCGGCATCGGCCTAGGCATCGCGCGCGCGCTCGCGCAGGCCGGCGCCGATGTTCTCCTTAACGGATTCGGCGACGCCGCGCTGATCGAGAAGCTCCTCGCGGAGCTCAGGTCCCGGTACCGGGTCAGGGCGGGCTACAGTCCCGCCGACATGTCGAAGCCCGCCGATATCGCGGCGATGGTCGCACAGGCGGCGCGCGAGCTGGGCGGCGTGGACATCCTGGTGAACAACGCCGGCATCCAGCACGTCGCGCCGGTCGAGCAGTTTCCAGTCGAGAAGTGGGACGCGGTGATCGCGATCAACCTTTCGGCCGCCTTCCACGCCATCCGCGCGGCGCTGCCGCACATGAAGGCGAAGGAGTGGGGACGCATCATCAGCATCGCCTCCACCCACGGTCTGGTGGCATCGGCGAACAAGGCGGCCTACGTCGCCGCCAAGCACGGCATCCTGGGGCTAACCAAGGTGGTGGCGCTCGAGACCGCCACCAGCGGGATTACCTGCAACGCCATCTGCCCCGGCTGGGTGCTGACGCCGCTCGTGCAGAGGCAGATCGAGGACCGCGCGGCACGGGAAGGAACTTCGATCGAGAAGGCGAGGGTGGAACTGTTGCGTGAAAAGCAGCCCTCGCTCGAATTCGCCACCCCAGAGCAGATCGGCGCCGCGGCGCTCTTCCTGTGCTCGCCGGCCGCGGCGCAGATCCGCGGCATTGCGCTGCCGGTCGACGGCGGCTGGACCGCCCAATGAAGACCATCCTGCTGAAGGACGCGGTGGCGCTCATTCCCGACGGCGCGAGCGTGATGATCGGCGGATTCATGGGCGTGGGCACGCCCGAGCGCCTGGTGGACGAGCTGGTGCGCCAGGGCAAGCGCAACCTGACGGTGATCGCGAACGACAACGCGCTGCCCGGCATCGGCATCGGCAAGCTGATCAGCGCCGGCGCGGTCAAGAAAACCATCGCCAGCCATATCGGCCTCAACCCGGAGACGCAGAAAAAAATGCTCGCGGGCGAGCTCGAGGTGGACCTCGTGCCGCAGGGCACGCTGATCGAGCGCATCCGCGCCGGCGGCTTCGGCCTCGGCGGCGTGCTGACACCAACCGGCGTCGGCACCGTGGTCGAGAAGGGCAAGCAACGCATCGAGGTCGCGGGCAAGCCGTACCTCCTCGAGACCGCGCTGCGCGCCGACTTCGCGCTGCTGGACGCGTTTCTCGCCGACTACATCGGCAACCTCTACTACGCGCTCACCGCGCGCAACTTCAATCCGGTGATCGCCATGGCGGCCGACACGGTGATCGTTGAAGCCGAGAACATCGTGCCGGTCGGCGTGATTGCGCCCGACAACGTGATGACGCCCGCGCCGGTCGTCGATTACATCGTCTCGCACGCCTGACCATGGACGCCCAGACCATCATCGCCAGGCGCATCGCGCAGGAGCTGCGCGACGGCATGCTCGTCAACCTCGGCATCGGCATCCCGACGCTCGTGGCGAGGTACGTGCCGGCCGGAATGCACGTGTACTTTCAGTCGGAAAACGGCTTGATCGGTACCGGCGGCGCAATGGACGGCATGCATCACCCGCTGCTAACGGACGCCGGCGGAAAGCCGGTGAGCGCGCTGCCCGGCGCGTGCACGTTCGACAGCGCGATGTCGTTCGGCCTGATCCGCGGCGGGCATCTCGACATGACGGTGCTCGGCGCGCTCCAGGTCGACGCCGCGGGCCACCTCGCCAACTGGATGATCCCGGGCAAGATGGTGCCGGGCATGGGCGGCGCCATGGACCTGGTGTCCGGCGCAAGGCGCGTGATCGTCGCCATGCAGCACACGGCGAAGGGCCAGCCGAAGGTCGTAAAACAGTGCTCGCTGCCGCTCACTTCGGTGCGTGCGGTGGACCTCGTTGTCACAGAGCTGGCCGTGATCGCATTTCCCGGCGGACGGGCCACGCTCCTCGAAACGGCGCCCGGTGTGACGGTGGAACAGGTGCGCGAAGCCACCGAGGCCGAGCTGGCGGTGTCCGAAAAAGTTTCGACGATGGCGCTCTAGCCATGAAGTCAACCAGCCAGCCAGCCCAGCCCGATACCGCGCTCCTGGAGAGCCCCTCGGATCCGTATTGCGGCACGCCGCTCGGCGTGGAGGCCGCCTGGTACCCGAACGGCGTAGACCTTCCGCCGCTAGCCGGTGAAACGCCGATGTGGTCGATGGAGGTCTGATGCACGCCCGCCTGCGCTCGCTCGAGCAGCTCATGCCGTTCGCCACGGCGGGGGAGCTGCTGGCAAAGAAAAGTCGGCCGCTCATCGCCATTTCATCGGGCGCCACCGTGCTCGGCGCGTTGCAGGTCATGCAGCGGGAGGACGTGGGGTTCCTGCCAGTCGTCGACGACGGCAAACTGGCCGGCGTGCTGTCGGAACGCGATGTCGCGCGCGGCGGGATGCTGGAACAGCGCGTGTTCGTGCGCGACATCATGACCACCCGCGTCTACGCCGTGGCGCCGGAGACCAAGGTGTCCGACTGCGCGGCGCTCATGCACCGCGAGCGCATCCGCCACCTTCCGGTAATGGCTGCGGAGCGCGTGGCCGGCGTGTTGTCGGTACGCGACCTCACGGGCTCGCTCATCGAGCGGCACGAGCGCCCGCTGAGGCGCCTGCACGACGAGCGCGCGACACTGCTCTTCCCCTACCCAAGCAGCTATTGAGGCTACTCAGATGAGCTTCGTCGTCGTCCTGCTCGCGCTCGCGCTCCTCATGTTCGTCGCCTACCGCGGCTTCAGTGTGATCCTCTTCGCCCCGATCTGCGCGCTGCTCGCGGTCCTGCTCACCGACCCCGGGCTCGTGCCGCCGGTCTTCAGCGGCCTGTTCATGGAAAGGATGGTGGGATTCGTCAAGTCGTACCTGCCGGTGTTCCTGCTCGGCGCGGTGTTCGGCAAGGTGATCGAGCTGTCCGGCTTCGCGCGCTCGATCGTCACCGCGGTGATCGGCCTGGTCGGCAGAACCCGCAGCATGCTGTCGATCGTGGTGGTGTGCGCGCTCCTCACCTACGGCGGCGTGTCGCTCTTCGTCGTCGTGTTCGCGGTCTATCCGTTCGCGGCCGAGATGTTCCGCCAGGCCGGCATCCCGAAGCGGCTCATCCCGGCGACCATCGCGCTCGGCGCGTTCACGTTCACGATGGACGCGCTGCCGGGCACGCCGCAGATCCAGAACATCATCCCGACCACCTTCTTCAAGACCAATACCTTTGCCGCGCCGTGGCTCGGCGTGATCGGCGCGGTCTTCATCCTGGTCGCCGGGCTGACGTACCTCGAGTGGCGCCGCCGCAAGGCCGCCGCGGCCGGCGAAGGCTACGGCACGAAGCTCGTCAACGAGCCGGAGCCCTTCCCGGACGAGAAGCTGCCGAATCCCTGGCTCGCCATCGCGCCGCTCTTGATCGTCGGCGTGGCGAACAAGCTGTTCACCCTTCTCATCCCCCGCTTTTACGGCGCCACCTATTCCGCCGAGCTGCCCGGCCTGGCAAAGCCGCTCGTCACGCAGGTGTCCTCCGTGGCGGCGATCTGGGCGGTGGAAGGCGCGCTGCTGGTGGGCATCCTCACCGTGGTGCTCTTCGCCTTCAAGCGGCTCAAGGAGCGTTTCGCCGAAGGCACCAAGTCGGCGGTCGCCGGCGCGCTGCTTGCGTCCATCAACACCGCGTCCGAATACGGCTTCGGCGGCGTGATCGCGGCGCTGCCGGGCTTCCTGGTGATCGCGCACGGCATGCAGGCGATCCCGGGGGTGCTCGTCAACGAGGCGATCACCGTGACGG
>Ga0137435_1000609_pt1 | contig 11491 bp, 7 predicted proteins | sample EasRivERMGT100_2_FD_104904 | JGI IMG/M metagenome (GOLD analysis project Ga0137435, IMG submission 104904) | Soil microbial communities from meander-bound floodplain in the East River, Colorado, USA - East River MetaG ERMGT100_2 | ecosystem: Environmental > Terrestrial > Soil > Floodplain ... | reverse complement strand
GACGGCGTGCTGGCGACGCTGTTCTTCCAGGTGGCGCACTACGCGATTCGCCCGTGGCCGTGGATCATCACCGGTCTGGCGACGGTAATGCTCTACCCGAACCTGCAAGACAAGGAGTCGGGGTACGTGCAGGCGTTCGTCGACCTGCTCCCCACGCCGTGGCGCGGCGTGATGATGGCCGGGTTCGCGGCGGCATACATGTCGACCGTGGGCACGCAGCTCAACTGGGGTGCGTCGTACCTGGTCAACGATTTCTATAAGCGTTTCATCAACAAGGACGCAACCGAAAAACACTACGTCGCCGTATCGCGGTGGGCGACGGTGTTTCTGTTCCTCGCCTCAGCGGTCGTCGCCTGGCAGCTCGACTCCGTGAAGGGCGCCTGGGAGTTCCTGCTCGCGCTGGGCTCGGGCACAGGGCTCGTGTTGATCCTTCGCTGGTACTGGTGGCGTATCAACGCCTGGTCCGAGATCAGTTCGATGATCATCTCGGCCGTCGTCTCCCTGGCGGCCCACCCGTTCATCGTCGCGAGCTATCCGCCCGGCGATCCGCGCGTCGTCGCCGTGACGATGCTGGTGACCGTGGTGATCAGCACGGTGGTATGGCTCGCCGTGACCTTCATGACCGACCCGGAACCGGACGCTACGCTCGACGCGTTCTACCTGAGGGTCCGCCCGGGCGGACCCGGCTGGGAACACGTATCGCGGAGACTTGGACTGGGCCGTGAGCGCACCCCCGGCGGCGCCATGGCGTGGTCAAATTGGCTTGCCGGCATCGTCGCGGTGTATTCGACGCTGTTCGGCATCGGAAAGCTGATCTTCGGCGAGCTGGGCACGGGGGCGGTTCTGCTCGTGATCGCGGCGGTTGCGTTCGGCTGGATCGCCCGGTCATTCAGAAACGAGGCCCCGCCGCCGGCGCTGGCGGTGAGGGCGGACGCCGTCGCAGCTGACTAGAGACTGCGGGCGATTGGGCTGGTTTGGGCTGCTAGGCCGCTGGGCTGTTTGGCCGATGGTCTGCAGTCCGAATCGCCCAGCAGCCCAATCGCCCGGCAGCCTGCCGTTGTAACGGCCTCTAAATCGCGCTATACTTCGTATGTCAAATGGCCAACTAGAGTTGGCTAGTCCCTCCGGAGGAGCCTGATGAGCACAACGAATCAACCCGAAGTACTGGTGACCGTTACGGCCGTCGCCTCCGCCGAGGTGGCGAAATTCATGCAGCAGGAAGCGGTGGACCCGGCAAAGGGCGGGCTCCGCGTCAGCGTTCAGCCTGGCGGATGCAGTGGCTTCAAATACGGCCTTCTCATCGAAGATGAACCGGCCGAAGACGACTTGATCGTCGACCAGGGCGGCTGGCGCGTGTTCGTCGATCCGTTCTCCGCCCAGTACATGAGCGGCGTGACGATCGACTTCGTCTCGTCCATGCAGGGCTCCGGCTTCACGTTCAAAAATCCCAGCTCGACGGGCGGCTGCGGCTGTGGCAGCTCGTTCTCGGCGTAGATCTAAACGCAGGTAGTCATATGGAACGGTCAGTCGCTGGCGAAGGCCGGGACACCGTGGCCGAGCACGATGGCGTGAGAAGCACGAAGGCGGGGGCCCGCGACGGTGATCGCGGGCCCTCTCGTGTTTCCCATGCGGGCTCGACCACCGAGCGGATCCGGACAGTAGTCGTCGAAGATCACGAGGACATCGCCCGCCTCGTCGCCAACCGGATCGCGACCGTGATTCGCGAACGGAACGCGGCCGGCGAGCGCACGGTGCTCGGACTCGCCACGGGCTCGACGCCCATCGGCGTGTACCGGGAGCTGATCCGCATGCATCGCAACGAGGGATTGAGCTTCGCGCGCGTCGTGACGTTCAATCTCGACGAGTACTACCCGATGCCGCAGGACAGCATCCACTCGTATCACCGGTTCATGTGGGAGAATCTGTTCTCGCACATCGACATCGATCCGACGAACGTGCACCTTCCGCCCGGGAACATCGAGCGCGCGCAGGTGGACGACGCGGCTCGGCGGTACGAGGACGCGATCCATCGCGCCGGTGGCATCGATTTCCAGATCCTCGGCATCGGCAAGACGGGGCACATCGGCTTCAACGAGCCCGGCTCGGGCGCGGAGAGCCGGACGCGTCTCGTCACGCTCGACGCGGTCACGCGCCGCGACGCGGCCTCCGACTTTTTCGGTGAGGAGTTCGTTCCGCGCGAAGCGGTCACGATGGGCATCGCGACCATTCTCGACGCGCGCGAGATCGCCATTCTTGCCACGGGCGAGCACAAAGCGAGCATCGTGCGCCGAGCCGTAGAGGGCGACATCGACCTCGAAGTCGCGGCGACGTTCCTTCAGAACCACAAGAACACGACGTTCTACATCGATCGCGCCGCCGCGGCCGAGCTGACGCGCGTCAAGACGCCCTGGCTGCTGGACGAGGTGCACTGGACGCAGGACCTCGTCGTCCGCGGGGTGATCTGGCTCTCCGAGACGACCGACAAGGCGATCCTCAAGCTCACGCAGCGCGACTACGCCGACCATCGCATGTCGTCGCTCGTCGCCAAGTTTGGATCGCCCGGCGACGTGAACGGCTTGGTCTTCAACATCCTCGGCGCGAAGATTCGCGGGAAGTCGAAGCTGCCGACCGAGCGCAGGATCATCTGCTTCTCCCCCCATCCGGACGACGACGTCATCTCGATGGGCGGCATCCTGCACAAGCTGGTCGAGAACGACAACGAGATCACCGTCGCCTACATGACGAGCGGCAACATCGCGGTGTTCGACCACGATGTGCGCCGGTACGTGGATTTCCTCGAGCGGCTCGCCGTCGAAGGGATCGTCGACCCGGGCAAGGTCGAGCAGCTCGCCGGTCGCGTGCACGAGTGTCTGGCGCGCAAACACCCCGGTGAGGTGGACATCGCCGAAGTGCAGGACATCAAGCGAATCATTCGCGAGGCGGAAGCGGTGAGCGGGCTGGAGACCATAGGCCTGTCTCGCGCCGCGGCCCGCTTCCTCAACATGCCGTTCTACCAGACCGGCAAGGTGCGCAAGGACCCCATCGGTCCGGCCGACGTGAAGATCGTGCGCGATCTGCTCGAGGAGCTCAAGCCGGAATACGTCTTCGTCGCCGGCGACCTGTCGGATCCGCACGGCACGCACCGCATGTGCAAGGAAGCGATCGACAAGGCGGTCGCCGAGCTCCCCGGCGGGGCACGCCCGGAGACATGGCTGTACCGCGGCGCGTGGCAGGAGTGGCCGATTCACGAGGCTACCTGGTTGGTGCCGTTGTCGCAGGAAGAGCTGCGCCTCAAGATCCAGGCGATCTTCAAGCACCAGTCGCAGAAGGATTCGGCGCCCTTCCCCGGCGGTTACGACGAGCGCGAGTTCTGGCAACGCGTCGAGGCGCGCAACAAGGGCACCGCCGCGGAGCTCGACCGGCTCGGCCTCGCCGAGTACTTCGCGATGGAGGCGTATGTCGTGGAGTCGTAGTCATCCCGAGGAGCGTAGCGACGAGGGATCTGCTGTTGTGTCACGCCGTTTAGAGCGTCGGGAACAGCGTTCACAAAAGCAGACCCCTCGGGCCTGCGGCCCTCGGGGTGACTACTGATGCGCGGCCTCAACGCGCTGGACTTCGCGGTCATCCTCGTCTACCTGGTCGGCATCACGCTGCTCGGCATGTGGGTCGGGCGGAAGCAGCGCGACTCCAAGGATTATTTCGTCGCCGACCGCGAGATCCCGTGGTGGGCCGTGCTCTTCTCCATCGTCGCCAGCGAGACGAGCGCGCTCACCTTCATCAGCATTCCCGGACTCGCCTACGTCGGAAACCTCGGGTTTCTGCAGGTGTCCTGCGGCTACATCCTGGGCCGCATCGTCGTCGCCTTCGTGCTGCTCCCGCGGTACTACAAGGGCAATCTCGTGACCGCCTACGCGCTGCTCGAGCAGCGCTTCGGTCTCGCCACGCGACGGTTCACGTCGATTGTCTTCATGGTCACGCGAGGCATGGCGGACTCGGTGCGCGTGTTCGCCACCGCGGTCCCGATCGCGCTCATCATCGGCCCGCTCCTTCCAGCGAAGGCGGTGATGCCCACGGCCGTACTGGTGCTCGGCACGCTCACGATCATCTACACGATCCGCGGGGGCATGCGCGCCGTGGTCTGGACAGAGATCGTCCAGGCATCGGTGTACCTGCTGGGTGGAGTCTCCGCCCTCGTGCTGATCGGACATGACGTCTCCGGCGGGTGGGGAACGATCCTCGACACCGCGGGGAGCGCGGGCAAGCTGCGCGTTCTGAACTTCTCGACGGGCTTTGATCAACCGCACACCGTGTACGCTGGTCTGATCGGCGGCGCGTTCCTCGCCATGGCGTCGCACGGCGCGGACCAACTCATCGTGCAGCGGTTGCTGTCGGCAAAGACGCTGAAGGACGGGCAAGTCGCGGTGATCGGTAGCGGTATCGCGGTCACGCTGCAGTTCACGCTGTTTCTGATGATCGGGATCGGCTTGTGGGTGCTGAATGCGGGGAAGAGGTTCCCGATCCCCGATGCGATTTTCCCGACGTACATCATCGACCGCATGCCGCATGGGCTCATCGGCCTGCTGCTGGCCGCTATCCTGGCGGCAACGATGAGCACGCACTCGGGGGCGATCAATTCGCTCGCCGCCGCGTCGACGCACGACATCTATCTGCCCCTCACGGGGCACAAGGCGGACGACAAGGAAACGCTGCGCGTCGGCAAGATCTTCGCGCTGTTGTGGGGCATCGTGCTGACGGGCGGCGCGCTGCTCTTCCCGCAGGATCCCAAAACGCCGATCGTGGTCATCGCGCTGTCCATCGCGTCGTTCACGCAGGGTGGACTCCTCGGCGGCTTCTTCCTGGGTATCTTTTGGCCTCGCGCGCGGCAGTTCGACGCCATCCTTGGCATGTCGGTCGGCATCGGCGTGATGTCATTCATCGTGTTCTCCAAGCAGATCAGCGCCGCGTTCCCGGCGCTCGCGCCGACGCTGGCGCCGTTCACCCGGATCGCCTGGCCTTGGTTCGTTCTCATCGGCACGTCGATCACGCTTCTCGTGGGCATCACATCATCGCTCGTGCGACCGACGCCAGCGCCGGCTCCTGCACGGGCCGAGGCCATATGACTTTCATCGTAATCGGGATCGACGGCGGCGGATCGAAGACGCACGCGATCGTCGCCGACGATCAGGGCACCACCATCGCCGAAACGGTCGGCCCGGGGAGCGCGGTACGCCCGGGGCGCGCCGAGGAATCCGCGTCGGTGATCGCCGACGTGGTGAGCGATGCGCTGGGATCGTGCGAGATGACGCATGTCGTCCCGCGCGTCCTGTGTGTCGGCGTCGCCGGCGCGGGGCGTGAAACGGAACGCCAGGAGCTCTGGCAGGCTCTCGTCAGCCGCGACCTCGCGGACGAGGTCGTGATCCATTCGGATTTCAGCATCGCCCTCGACGATGCGTTCGGCGACGGACCGGGCGTACTGCTCATCAGCGGTACGGGCTCGGTCGCCTTTGGGCGGAGTCCCACGGGCACGACGTCGCGCTGCGGCGGCTGGGGTCCCGTGTGCGGCGACGAGGGCAGCGGCGCCTGGATCGGGCGGCGCGCTCTTTCAGTCGTTACGGCGGCCGCCGACGGACGCGAACCGGAGACGGCGCTCACCGGCGCCGTTCTCACGGCGGCGCAGGTGAACGAAACGACCGACCTCATCGCCTGGGCGGCGAACGCCTCTCCAGGCCAGCTCGCGTCGTTAGCGCCTGTTGTAATGAGCGTGGCCGAGTCCGGGGACCTACGCGCCAACGCGCTCGTGAGCCTCGCCGTGGAGGAGCTCGTGCTCCACGTGCGCGCGCTCGCCCGTCAGCTCTTCGGCGACGAACGCGCCGCCATCCCCGTTGCGCTATCCGGCGGCATGCTCGGTCGCGGCAGCGCGCTGAGAAAGCGCCTGGAGCACCGTCTGCGCTCCGCCGTACCGGGAGCGCAGATCCGCGCCGACACCGTCGTCGCGGCGCGCGGGGCCGTCCGCGGCGCGCTCAGGATTCTCGGCGAGGCGATGGCGTAGCTACTGCGGGCCGCTGGGCAGTGGGGCTGCTGGGCCGCTACTCAGTCGCCCAGCAGCCCAGCGTCAGCTCGGCGTCTCGACCGCCGGCACCTTGAGCGCCTGACCGGCCAATGCGTCGGCAACCGGCGTGTCACTGACGGGCTTGTTGATATCCTCACCTTCCCAGCGCGCCATCACGGCCGTCGCAAGACAATTGCCGACCACGTTGAGCGATGTGCGCGCCATGTCCATCAGCGCGTCCACACCGAGGATCACGGCGACGGCCTGGAGCGGCAGGTTGAACTGCGCCAGCGCCCCGGACAGGATGACGAGCGAGGCACGCGGGACGGCCGCAACGCCTTTACTGGTCAGCATCAGCGTCAACATCATCACGAGCTGCTGCGATATCGGCATGTCGATGCCGGCGGCCTGCGCGGCGAACACCGACGCCATCGCCAAGTAGAGCGTGCTGCCGTCCAGGTTGAACGAGTAGCCGGTCGGCAACACGAAGGCGACAATTCGGCGCGGCACGCCGAACTGCTCCATGCGCTCGAGCGCGAGCGGTAACGCGGCTTCGGACGACGCGGTCGTGAACGCGATGAGCCACGGTTCCTTGACCGTCTTGATGAACCGGCGGATCGGGATCTTGAACATCGCCATGATCGGCAGGAAAACGAAAATGGCGAAGAAGATCAGTGACCCGTAGAGCGTCGCCACGAGGATGCCGAGGTTCTTGAGCACCCCGAGGCCGCTTTTCGACACCGTAACCGCGATCGCGGCTCCGATGCCGATCGGCGCGTAGGCCATGACGACGCCGACGAACTTGAACATCACCTCGGACAGGCTCTCGCACGCCGTGAGCGTGAACGCTTTCGCCTGTCCCTGCACGCGCGACAGCGCCACCGCGAAGATGATGGAGAAGAACACGATCTGCAGCACTTCGTTCCGCGCCGCGGCATCGAAGAAGCTCGACGGCACCGTGTGCTCGATCACCCCGGTGATCGTCGTGTGCGTCGCGGCGAACTCGGCGCCCTCCTTCGCCGACGCGGCGCCGAGGTCCACGCCACGTCCCGGCTTCACGAGATTCACCGCGATGAGACCGACGGCCAGCGCCAGCGTCGTCACGACCTCGAAGTAGATGATCGACCGGAAAGCCAGCCGGCCTACGCGCTTCATGTCGTCGCCGTGCCCCGCGATCCCCACGACGAGCGTCGCGAAGAGCAGCGGGACGATCAACGACTTGATCATCTTCAGGAAGATCGTCGATAGGACGTTGAGGTCCGTCGCCGCCCATCCCCCGTGCAGCTCGCGCGCGCGCTCGGGATACAGGTATCCGATCACGATACCGATGACCATCGAGATGATGATCCACTGCGACAGCGAGATCCGTCGCAGGCCGGTCTTGGGCGGCTCGGCCGCCGTCGTCCCCGCGTTGGCGTTGTACATGCTCTGTCCTACGGTCGGGTGGGAGCGCTCGACGCGGGACCGGTCCCGCGCCGTAGCGTGGAGTGCCTATAGCCGTACATGAAATACAACACGAGGCCGATCAAGAGCCACCACCCAAACCGCACCCAGGCCAGCATGGGAAGACCCTTCATCACGAAAACGCACAAGGCCGCGCCGACGATGCCCACAACATGGACGAACGGCACGCGGAACGGACGCGGCCGGTCGGGATCGGTGTGCCGCAGCACGATCACTCCGATGCATACGAGCGCGAACGCGAACAAGGTCCCGATGTTGGTGAGGTCGTAGGTCTCGCCGGCGTCGCCGATCAGCGACCAGCACGCGACAACCACGCCCGTGAGTGCCGTCGTGACGACGGGAATACGCGACTTCGGACTAACCGTGGCCGCCCACCGGGGGAGCAACCCATCGCGCGCCATGGCAAAGAAGATGCGCGGCTGACCGTACTGGAAGACCAGAAGAACCGCGGCCATCGAGAACACCGCGCCGAGCGAGACGATCTTGGCGATGCTCGTCATCCCCGTCGCGTTGAGGGCGTAGGCCAGCGGGTCGGCCGCCTTTCCGAGATCCTGCGACGGAACCATCCCGGTGAGCACGAACCCGATGACGATGTAGATGACCGTACAGATCGCCAGCCCGCCCAGAATGCCGATCGGCAGGTTGCGCTGCGGATTCTTCGTCTCCTCGGCGGCCGTTGAAATGGCATCGAATCCGATGTACGCGAAGAAGACGATCGCCGCTCCTTGATGAATTCCCTTGAAGCCGTTCGGCGCGAAGGGCTCGTAATTCGCTGTGTTGATGTGCGTCAGCCCCATGACGATGAACAGGCCGAGCACCAGCAGCTTGACCACCACCATGATGTTGTTCGCCCGCGTGGTCTCGCGCACGCCGAGCAGCAGCAGCCAGGTGATCAACATGACGATGGAGAACGCCGGCACGTTGATCAGGATCGGGATGCCCGCCACGTGCGGCGCTTTGTCAATCAACCCGTGCACCGCCGGATCGGCGCTGAGGAGCGCGGTTCGATAGCCGGTGGTGAGCCACGGAGGCCACGAGATGAAGCCGCTGGTGAGCGACTTGAAGTAGTCCCCCCACGAGATGGCGACGGCGACGTTCCCGACGGCGTACTCGAGGATCAGGTCCCAGCCGATGATCCAGGCGACGAACTCACCGAGCGTGGCGTACGTGTACGCGTACGCGCTCCCTGCCTGCGGAATCATCGACGCCAGCTCGGCGTAGCAGAGACCGGCCAGCGCGCAGCAGGCGCCGAGCAGGAGAAATGAGATGACGAGCGCCGGACCCGCGCCCAGGCGAATGATCTCTCCGTTCGGACCGACCTGCCCCGCGGCCGCGGAGCCGATCGAACCGAAGATCCCGGCGCCGATCACGGCGCCAATCGCCAGCATGATCAGATCGCCGCCCCCGAGCACTCGTTTCAGCGCGAGGGGGTTGTCCGCGTCGGCGAGCAGGTCGGCGATCGGCTTTCGGCTGAAGAGAGACATGTCCTTGGGGCTGTGGGCCGATGGGGCGGTCGGGCGATGCGGCTATGGGCGATCGGGTGCGAAAATGCGAAGGGGCGATGGCACCGCAAACATCGTCGGCCACCGCCCCACTGCCTCATCGTCAATCCGTGCTAGACCTCAATGCGCGTACCGCTCTCGATACGCATACCGTAGAACGAGCGGTACACGAAGAACATCGAGATGAGCAGGAACACCCCGGCAAGCGCGCGCGTCAGGCCAACGCCGTTCGTGCCGGACAGCGACACCGCGAGCTCGACGGCCAGCAATCCGAAGAGGGTCGTGAACTTGATGATCGGGTTGAGCGCGACGGACGACGTGTCCTTGAACGGATCGCCCACCGTGTCGCCGACGACCGTGGCGGCGTGCAGCGGCGTGCCTTTCTGCTTGAGCTCCACCTCGACGATCTTCTTCGCATTGTCCCACGCGCCGCCGGCGTTGGCCATGAAGATCGCCTGATACAGCCCGAACAGCGCGATCGAGATCAGGTAGCCGATGAAGAAGTACGGCTCGACGAACGCGAAGGCCAGCGTGGCGAAGAAGACGGTCAGGAAGATGTTGAACATCCCCTTCTGCGCGTACTTGGTGCAGATCTCGACGACCTTCTTGCTGTCCTCCACCGACGCCTTCTCGGTGCTCTCGAGATTCATGTTCGCTTTGATGAACTCCACGGCGCGATAAGCGCCCGTCGTCACCGCCTGGATACTCGCGCCCGTGAACCAATAGATGGTGGATCCGCCGGTGATCAGTCCGAGCAGGAACGGCGGGTGCAGCATCGACAGCTTGTCGAGGTTCTCTGTCAGGCCGTTGGTGAGCGCGACGATAATGGAGAAAATCATCGTCGTGGCGCCGACCACCGCGGTGCCGATGAGCACGGGCTTGGCGGTGGCCTTGAACGTGTTCCCGGCGCCGTCGTTCTCCTCGAGGAAGTGCTTGGCCTTCTCGTAATTCACGGCGAAGCCGTGCTTGGACTGGATCTCCTTCGCCGCGTTCGGATTCTGCTCGATCGTCGAGAGTTCGAACACCGACTGGGCGTTGTCCGTCACCGGGCCGTAGGAGTCGACGGCGATCGTCACCGGACCCATCCCGAGGAAGCCGAACGCCACGAGTCCGAACGCGAACACCGCCGGCGCCACCATCAGACTCACCAGACCGAGCGTGCTGAACCCGTAGGCAATCGCCATCAGCACCATGATCGCCATGCCGAGCCAGTATGCGCTGAAGTTTCCGGCGACGAGGCCCGACAGAATGTTGAGCGACGATCCGCCTTCGCGCGACGACGTGACGACCTCGCGCGTATGCCGCGACTCGGTCGACGTGAACACTTTCACGAGCTCGGGGATGATCGCGCCGGCGAGCGTTCCGCAGGTGATCACGCTCGACAGCTTCCACCACAGGGTGGGATCGCCGCCGAGGTTCGGGATCATGAAGTACGACACGACGTAGGTGAGCCCGACCGAGAGCAGCGACGTGAGCCAGACGAGGAAGGTCAGCGGCGCTTCGAAATTCATCTTGTCGACGTTTTCGTAGCGGCTCTTGGCGATGGCGCCGTTGATCATGTACGAGATGCCGCTTGCCACGACCATCATGATGCGCATCGCAAAGATCCAGACGAGGAGCTGGACCTTCACCGTGTCGTCCTTTACGGCGAGCACGATGAAGGAGATCAACGCCACGCCCGTCACGCCGTAGGTCTCGAAGCCGTCGGCGCTCGGGCCGACCGAGTCGCCGGCGTTGTCGCCCGTGCAGTCGGCGATCACGCCGGGATTGCGCGCGTCGTCCTCCTTCACGTTGAAGACGATCTTCATGAGATCGGCGCCGATGTCCGCGATCTTCGTGAAAATGCCGCCGGCGATACGCAACGCAGCGGCACCCAGCGATTCGCCGATGGCGAACCCGATGAAGCAGGCGCCGCGTACGTACCCGGAACGAAGAGCAGGATGAACAGCATGATCACCAACTCGACGGAGATGAGCAGCATACCGATGCTCATGCCGGCCGAGAGCGGGATGGCGTAACAGGGATACGGCTTGCCGCGGAGCGCCGCGAACGCGGTGCGCGAATTGGCGAACGTGTTCACCCGGATGCCGAACCAGGCGACGCCGTAGCTGCCGGCGATTCCGACCAGGCTGAAGAGGAGGATGATCCCCACTTTCGCCAACGTGAAATGCTGCAGGAAGCCGAAATACAGCGCGATGACCGCCCCGATGAAGATCTCGAGGATCAGGATGAACTTGCCCTGCGTGATCAGATACGTCTTGCAGGTCTCGTAAATCAGCTCGGAGACCTCGAGCATCGACGGGTGCACGGCCATGTTCTTCAGGCGCTTGTAGATCACAAGGCCAAAGCCGAGCCCGAGCGCGCAGACGACGAGCCCGAACAAGAGGAGCGTGTGCCCGCTCTGCCCGAAGAAGGTCACCTGAACGGTAGTATTCGTCAGGTCCGGGATGATGAGGTTGGCCTCACCGCCCGCGTG
>Ga0137435_1000608_pt1 | contig 11493 bp, 13 predicted proteins | sample EasRivERMGT100_2_FD_104904 | JGI IMG/M metagenome (GOLD analysis project Ga0137435, IMG submission 104904) | Soil microbial communities from meander-bound floodplain in the East River, Colorado, USA - East River MetaG ERMGT100_2 | ecosystem: Environmental > Terrestrial > Soil > Floodplain ... | reverse complement strand
GTCGCGCGGTTGCGCGCGCCGGTGTACTGAGCGAGATTGGCTCGGCCCCGCCCACTCGTCCTGGAGATCGTCATGACCCGCTTCGCGCCCGCCGCCGTTCTGCTCACCGTCGTCGCGCTGTCGCTCGCGGCGGCGCCGCCTGCGCCGCTGGTCCGGCGCGACGCGATGATGCCGCAGCTGATCGACGGCCGCCGGGCGCTGGCGGCGGGAGACCACGCCGCGGCGGCGGCCGCGATCCGCCGCGCGCTGGAGATCGTGCCCGACGACCCCGGCCTGCTCTTCAACCTGGCCCAGGTCGAGGTCCGCGCCGGACACCTGCCGGAGGCGATGCGCCTGCTCGACTCGCTGGCGGGGCGCGACACCGGGTTCGATCCCTCCGTCGATCCCAGCTTCGCCCAGCTCGCGAGCCTCCCCGACTATCCGGCCCTGCTCGAGCGCTTCGACCGCGGCGCCTCGATCCTGGTGCGCAGCACCGAGGCGTTCCGGATCGAGGACCCCAACCTGTTCCCCGAGGGCATCGCCGTGGACCCGCGGGACGGGACGCTCTACGTCAGCAGCATCCTCAAGCGGAAGATCGTGCGCGTGGACCGCGACGGCCGGGTCACCGACTTCGTCCGCGAGCGGCGGGACAGCCTGCTCGGCGTGCTCGGCCTGCGGGTCGACGTGAAGCGCAGGCTGCTGTGGGCGGTCGCCGCCGGCGGCCCCGAGGTGGAGGAGGCGGAGCGGGACCGCTCGGGGCTGTGGGCATTCGACCTCGCCACCGGCGCGCTGGTGAGCCGCTGGAGATCGCCGGCGGGACAGCCGGCGACGTTCAACGACCTCACGATCGACACACACGGCCGCGTCTACCTCACCGACTCCGAGTCGGGCGCCCTGTACACGACCTCCGGGCCGAGCGGCGCGCTCGAGGTCTTCCTGCCGCCCGGCCAGCTGCGCGCGCCCAACGGCATCGACGTCGCGCCGGACGGCAAGCGGCTCTACGTCGCCAGCTCGGGCCGCGGCATCACGGCGATCGACCTCGCGACCAAGCGGACGACCGGGCTCGCCGTGCCGCGGGACGTGGTCGCGCTCGGGATCGACGGCCTCTACGCCAACGGCAAGACGCTGATCGCGGTGCAGAACATGATCGGCAAGCCGCGCATCGTGCGCTACACGCTGCGCTCGCCGCTCGAGATCGGCGGCCTCGAGGTCATGGAGGCCCGTCACCCGCTCCACGACCTGCCCACCACCGGCGCGATCTGGAAGAGCGCCTTCTACTACGTCGCCAACCCGCACCTCGACCACCTCGACGCCAACGGCGCGGTGGTGGCGAGCGACAGCCTGGCCCGCCTGGTGATCCTGCGCCTGCCGCTCGACGGCTGAGCCGGCATTAGAAAAATTATATTGTCCAATAGGCCGGAGGCCGGTAGGATGGCCTCGCCATGGACACCGTCCGGGTCGTCGACGATCCCCGCCACGCCGCGCTGCTGGCGGCGCCGATCCGCCGCCGCATCCTCGAGGCGCTCGCCGAGCCGGGCTCGGCCTCGACGGTCGCCCGGTCGCTGGGCATCGCCCGGCAGCTCGCGGCGTATCACGTGCGCCGGCTCGAGGCCGGCGGCTACCTCGAGCTGGTGCGCGAGGAGCGGCGCCGCGGCTGCACCGAGCGCGTCGTGTGCCGCACCGCCCAGTACCTCGTCGCCTCGCCCGAGGTGCTCGGCGGCGTCGACCCGAGCCGCTTCAAGGACAAGTTCTCGAGCGGCTACCTGATCGCGCTCGCCACCCGCATGGCGCAGGAGGTGGGCGAGGCCCAGGTCGCCGCCGAGCGCGCCGGCCGGCCGCTCCCCACGCTGTCGGCCGACGTCGAGGTCAGCCTGCGCTCGCCGGAGGAACGGCAGGCCTTCGCCGACGAGCTGCTCGACGCGGTCGCCCGCCTCGTCGCCCGCTATCACCATCCCGACCACCCCGACGCGCGCCGCTACCGACTGGTGGTCGGCGCCCATCCAATCCGCCGCAGCCGGAGGAAGCCATGACGAAGGAACCGGAGCCCGCCCGCCGCTTCGAGCTCGAGGTGATGATCGACGCGCCGCTGGAGACCGTGTGGAAGGCGCTGACCGAGGGCCGCGGGATCGCCAACTGGTTCCCGCCCGAGGCCAGCGTCGACCGGCCCGGCCGCGGCGGCAAGGTGACCCTGAGCTGGGGCGAGGCCATGGCATGGAGCGTGAACGTCGACGCGTGGCAGCCCGGCGAGCATCTGCGCTGGCTCGACGACAACGGCTTCATGGGCGAGGGCACGGTGATCGCCATCGACTTCCACCTCGCGACCGAGGGCGGGAAGACGCGGCTGCGGATGGTGCAGTCCGGCTTCGGCGCGAGCGCCGGCTGGGACGACTTCTTCGAGGGCACCGAGGCCGGCTGGACCTACTTCCTCTACAACCTCCGCCTCTACGTCGAGCGTCACCTGGGACGGGTCCGCCACCTGATCTCCGAGCGCTTCGAGGTCCGGACCCCGCGCGACCTGGTGTGGCGCCACCTGCTCTCGGCGACGGCGGGGCTGGTGCTGGCCGGCGGCGCCACGGTCGAGAAGGGGGACTGGGTGCAGGTCGAGCTGCCGGGGCTCGATCGGGTGCGCGCCGCGGTCGAGGTCGTGCTCGACGGCAAGGTCCTCGCGCTGCGGCTGGCCGATCTGGACGACTCCGTGCTCTTCATCGAGCTCGAGACCGGGCGCGACCGCTTCCACGTCGGATGCTGGCTCTCGGTCTACGACGCGGAGCGGGCCCGCACGATCGAGGGCCCGGCCCGGCGCGCGTTCGGGCGCCTCCAGGAGACCCTGCTGCAGAGCCACTGATCGGGGCCGGGGCGGTTGCACCCGCGCGGGCGTTGGGCGACATTGAGGTCTCCTTCACGCCGAAACCCGTCCCCGGAGCCCGTCATGCCCGACACCGCCGTCCGCACCTCGGTCCTCGAACGCTTCCTCCGCTACGTCACGGTCGACACGCAGTCCGACGAGAACTCGAATACCGTGCCGAGCACGGCGAAGCAGATCGTGCTGCTCGACATCCTGGTCGAGGAGCTGCACCAGCTCGGGCTGAAGGACACGATGCGCGACGAGTACGGCGTGGTGTTCGCGACCCTGCCGGCGACCACGCGCAAGGCCGGCGTGCCGGTGATCGGCTTCATCGCCCACGTCGACACGTCGCCCGAGATGAGCGGCGCCGGCGTGAAGCCGATCGTCCATCGCGAATGGGACGGCCGCGACCTGGTGCTGCCGGACGATCCGAGCGTGGTGCTGCGCGCGGCCGAGCACGTCGAGTTGCGCGAACGGATTGGCGACGACATCGTCACCGCGTCCGGCACGACGCTGCTCGGCTCCGACGACAAGGCGGGGGTGGCCGAGATCATGGCCGCGGCCGAGCACCTGCTCGCGCACCCGGAGATCCAGCACGGGCCGATCCGCATCGGCTTCACCACGGACGAGGAGATCGGGCGCGGCGCGGACCACTTCGACGTCGCGCGCTTCGGCGCGGCGATCGCCTACACGGTCGACGGCGCGACGCGCGGCCAGGTCGACGCGGCGACCTTCTCCGCCGACTCGATGACCGTGGTGTTCCAAGGCTTCAACACCCACCCCGGCTACGCCAAGGGCAGGATGGTCAACTCGATCAAGGTTGCGGCCGACTTCATCGCCCGCCTGCCGCGTACCTCGCTGTCGCCGGAGACGACCGAGGGCCGCGAGGGGTTCGTCCATCCCAACACGATCGACGCCGCCGTCGACCGCACCGCGGTGCGCTTCCTGATCCGCGACTTCACCCGCGAGGGCCTGGCCGAGAAGGAGCGCTTCCTCGAGCAGCTGGCGCGCGAGACCGCGGCCGCCTGGCCCGGCGCCTCGGTGAGCTGCGAGGTGCGCGAGTCCTACCGCAACCTGCGCGAGGTGCTCGACCGCCATCCCGAGTCGCTCGAGTACGCGTTCGAGGCGATCCGCCGCGCCGGGCTCGAGCCCAGCGAGGAGGCGATCCGCGGCGGCACCGACGGCTCGCGGCTGAGCTTCATGGGGCTGCCCACACCCAACCTGTTCACCGGCGGGCACGGTATCCACTCGCGCCACGAGTGGGTCTCGGTGCAGAGCATGGAGAAGGCGGTCGAGGTCATCGTCCACCTCGCGCGCATCTGGGAGGAGAAGGCGCCCGCGCGCTGACCCCTACAGCCGATTCTCCATCAGGAACTTGATGTGATCGGTGTTGGGGTAGCTCTCGCGCGCGGCGGCGTAGTGCGCCGCCAGCTGGCCCCGGTGATGGTAGCCGTGGGTCAGGAGATGAAGGACGATGTCCCGGACCGAGGCGTGATACTCCTCGCCCGAGTCGCGGCGGAACTCGACCACCTCGTCGAGCTTCGCGTCGATGAGCCGGCGATACGTGCGTCCATTCTCCTCCAGCCGCCGCAGCAGCTCCTCCTTCGTTAGCACGGGGAAGGTCTCGCGGGTCTTCGGTTCACGCGCGACGCGCTCGAACCAGACGCACTCTCCGAGGACGATGTGAGCCAGGAGCTCGCGCGGCCGAGCTCCGGGGTCGGGCCGGGAATGGACGTGCTCGATCCACAGGCGATTCGCCCACAGCGAGTGGTCGACGAGCCGGAGCAGGTCCATGGCGCCTACGCCACGGCGGTGGCCGACTCCCGCCGCGTCGCCCGCGCGCCGCGCCGCCGCGTCCCGGGCGCCTGCTCGAGGTCGAGCAGCCGGCGCTTGCGCCACAGGCCGCCGCCGTAGCCGGTGAGGGCGCCGTCGCTGCCGATCACGCGGTGGCAGGGGATCACGATCGCGATCCGGTTGAGGCCGTTGGCGCGCCCCACCGCGCGCACGGCGGCCGGGGCGCCGACCGCGCGCGCGATGTCGGCGTACGAGCGCGTGGCGCCCGACGGGATCTCGCGCAGCGCATCCCACACCGCCTTCTGGAACGGCGTGCCGGCGGTCACGAGCGGCAGGTCGAAGGCCTCGCGGGCGCCGCGGAAGTACTCGCCGAGCTGCTTGCGCACCGCGTCGAGATGGCGGTTGCGACCCGGCACGACGACGCGCTTCGTCGCCCGGCGCAGGAGCTGGATCTCGCGCTCGAGCGCGCGGCGGTCGACGAACTCGAGCAGGTAGAGGCCCTCCTGGCCGGCGACCGCCACCATCGTGCCGAGCGGCGTGGCGATGCGGGTGGCGAGCAGGAGCTCGCGGGGGTCGACGCCCCGGGGGGGCGCGCCGAAGAGCTTGCCGAACGCCTTGCGGAAGCCGCCGCTCGAGGCGAACCCGCGCTTCGCGTGCACGCTGGCCACGGTGCCGCCCTTGCCCAGGTCGCGGAGCGCGAGCCCCACGCGGCGCGCGCGCTGGTAGGCCTGGAAGGTCATCCCGTACCAGCGGAGGAACTGGCGCCGCGCAGTCGAGGGGTCGATGCCGCGCGCGGCGAGGTCCTTGTCGGTCAGCCGAGTCGTCGGGTCCTTCTCGGCCTGCGCGAGCAGCCGGGTCACCAGGGACGGCGCGCGGCGCTCCTTCTCGAGCGGGCGGCAGATGCGGCAGGGGCGGAAGCCGGCGTGCAGCGCCTCGCCGGGGCTGGGGAAGAAACGCACGTTGTCGGGGCGCGGCTTGCGCGCGCCGCAAGTCGGGCGGCAGAAGACGCCGGTGGTGACGACTCCGGCGTAGAACACGCCTTCGAAGGCCGGGTCGCGGTCGAGCAGGGCTCGGACCATGGCGGGGCGGCTGGGCATCGCGTTCATGACTTCACCTCTTTCGAGACTGGCCGGACGCTGGGCGATCGGACATCATCGGCAGTCTGCCCGGCGGCAAGCCCCCGCGCAGCGTTCCGTTTCGCGCAGGGTATTCTGCTCGCCGGCGGCGTGCGGCGCCAGCGGCCGCGGCCCGGTCCACCAGGAGGCCCATGATCATCGACCCCCAGGCCATCTCGCCCGGATCGATGTACCACTTCATGAATTCGGTGGTGGTGCCGCGGCCGATCGCCTTCGTCTCCACCGTCGGCGAGAACGGCCAGTTCAACGTGGCGCCGTTCTCCTACTTCAACGCCATCGCCAACCGCCCGCCGCTGATCGGGATCTCGATCCTGCAGCGCCCCGACCGGCCCAAGGACACGCTGCGCAACATCCGCCACACCGGGGACTTCGTCGTCAACGTGGTCGACGAGGCGCTCCACGCCCGCTCGGTCGAGGCCTCGGGCGACTGGCCGCAGGACGTCGACGAGTTCGGCATCACCGGTCTGACCCCGGTCCCCTCGGACCGGGTGCGCCCGCCGCGGGTCGGCGAGTCGCCGGTCAGCCTCGAGTGCCGGCTCCACCGCGAGATCGAGCTCGGCAACGTGTCGCTGGTGGTCGGCGAGATCGTCCGTGCCCACGCCCGCGACGACGTGCTCACCGACGGCCGCGTCGACCCGGCCAAGCTGCGCCCGGTCGGCCGGCTCTCGGGCGACGGCTACGCCTACATGGGCCGGCTCGTCCACCTCGCCCGGCCCGACGTCGGCAAGGGGGCGTGAAACCCGGAGCGACCGCGGTGCGTTGACGGTACTGAGGCTGGTACGCTCACGCGCTCGCTCGATCCACGACCCTCAGGAGGAACCCCCTCAATGCGCCTCATCATGGCAATCCTCGTCTGGAGCCTGTCCGTACCGATGGTGGCAGGCGCCCAATCGGCCAAATCCAAGCCGTCCAGCTCTGCGTCCGTTCTCCTCCAGTCTCACGCGATGGTGATGGGGGACATCGCCGCGCTCTCGATGACTCAATACGCCTCGGTGATACGTTCCACCAGCGGGGGATACGATGCTCCGGTCGTGGTGACGTTCAGTCGGGACTCGAAGCGACTCGTCGCCCAGGTGTTCGGTGCCAGGACCGGCGTCGAGAGTGCGAAGTCGTCGTTGGAGCAGTTCCGGACGGAGGTCTTGCCGCTCCTGACGGCGTATGTAGCCGTGATGCATGGCGTGAAGATCGACGAATCCCAGGTCTCCATGGTCTATCTGAATCGGAACGAGACCAAGGAGATCGTTCGACTGGAGGGCGGCAAGTTCGTCGTGGGCCAATAGCGACGGGATCTGGGCACGTGGGTGAGACTCGCCGAATCCCGGTGCGCCGCGAGGACGTCTGGACCTTCACCGAGCGCAACGTGTCGCTGTGGGACATCCTCGAGTTCTTCCCGCCTGACGCGCTCGGGCCGCGCGGCCCCAAGGACGCGCCCCGGCCCTACGAGGTCCGGCCGATCGTGGTCGAAACCGACCTGGGCTTCAGCTTCGAGAGCGACATCCAATACGGCACCTGGATGTTCCGGCCGCGGTCGCCGAAGCAGCCGGGCATGATGCGCTGGTGCCGGGAGCGCGGCATCGAGGAGGGCGACGCGCTGGTGTTCGAGCGCCTCGATGAACGACGCTACCGGCTCTCGCTCGAGAAGGGCGGCGCCGCGACCCGGCCGAGCACCCCACCCTCACCGGAGGAACCGGCATGAACGAATCGTCCCTCGGGCGCACGCTGATCGTGGCGCTCGCCGTCCTGCTCGCCGGCCTGCTGATCGGCCGCGGCGTCGAACGCTTCCGCATCGCCGACCGCTCGGTCACCGTCAAGGGCGTCGCCGAGCGCGAGGTCAAGGCCGACGTCGGCCTGTGGCCGCTGTCCTTCGTCGCGGCCTCCGACGATCTCGGCCTGGCCCAGCGCAAGGTGCAGTCCGACCGCCGCGCCGTGCTGGCCTTCCTCGGGCGGCTCGGCATCGATTCGACCGCGACCGAGCTGATCGAGCTGCGGGTCACCGACACCAGCGCCAACCCCTACGGCGGGAATCGGCCCGTGAGCCGCTACATCGTCCGCATGGGTCTGATGGTGCGCACCAAGGACGTCGACCGGCTGCGCGACGTGAGCCAGCGCATCGACCAGCTGCTCAACGCCGGCGTGGCGATCGCCGCAGGGGGCGAGTACGGGCCCTCGGGGCCGACCTACCTGTTCACCCGGCTCAACGACGTCAAGCCCGAGATGCTGGCCGAGGCGACGAAGAACGCGCGCGAGGCCGCGCAGCAGTTCGCCCGCGAGTCGAAGGCGCGCGTCGGCCCGATGCGCCGGGCGTCGCAGGGCATCTTCGAGATCCTGCCGCGCGACCCCGCGCCGGGCATCGCGCAGGAGGGTCAGATCGCCAAGACCCTGCGCGTGGTCAGCACGGTGGAGTACCTGCTGAACTGAGCGGGGAGCTCGCGGGGCTCAGGCAGTGCGCGCGTTCGGGATCTGGTCGAGGATCTCGGCGTTGTCCGGGAAGCGCCCGGCCTGCTTCTTCGAGAACAGCAGCCGGCCGTCGAGCACGACCTCGAACTGTCCTCCGGATCCCTTGGTCAGCTGGGTTTCGATGCCGCGCTGCTCCCTGATCATGGCCGCCAAACTGGTGGCCTTGGGCAGGTAGTTTCAGGAGACGCAGTAGGTGATCTCGAGCTTCATCGGTTCCCTCCGCACCGGACGCCCGGGGTGGGCGTCGCGCTCGCCACACTATACGCCCGCCGCGGGCCGCTCCAACGCATCGTCGCGCTGGATTCCGCGGCGGCGCGCGCCGACAACTCCGGCGAGTCGCCTTGACGCCCGCCGCCGCCATCGGCAACGCTGCCGCGAATCCTCCATGCCCGCACGCCCGATCCCCATCGAAGACCGCCTGCGCCAGGCCCTCGGCGGCGAGCTCCTGACCCGGGAGCCGCTCCGCCACCACACCACCTTCCGCATCGGCGGTCCGGCCGACTACTACTTCCCGGCCCGCACCCCCGACCAGCTGGTCGCCGCGCTGCGCACCGCGCACGCGCTCGAGCTGCCGGTCTTCCTGCTCGGCGGCGGCAGCAACCTGCTGGTCTCCGACGAGGGCTTCCGCGGCCTGGTCGTGCGCAACGCCTGCGAGGAGGTCGAGTTCGACGGCGACGCCGCGCACGTCGGCTGCGGCGTCGACTTCCTCGAGCTGATCTACCGCTGCCGCGACCGCGGTCTCGCCGGGCTGGAGTTCGCGGCCGGCATCCCGGGCTCGGTCGGCGGCGCGCTCTACGGCAACGCCGGCTGCTACGGCCAGGACATCGGCAGCTTCACGATCGAGTGCACGATCGCCAGCCCCGACGGCGCGTCGGTGCGCACGCTGTCGGCGTCGTGGTTCGAGTTCGCCTACCGCGACTCGCGGCTCAAGCGCGACCCGCAGGTGCTGCTGACCTGCCTGCTGCAGTTCAAGCCGGGCGAGCGCGACGCGATCCAGGCCGTGATCGACGAGAAGCTGGAGATCCGGCGGGTCAAGCACCCGCAGTGGCGGATCGAGCCCACCGCGGGCTCCTACTTCAAGAACCTCCCGGTCGGGTTCCGCTTCCCGGGCTCGACCACCTCGCCCGGCACCCGCCGCACGCCGGCCGGCCAGCTGCTCGACGAGTGCGGCTGTCGCGGCCTGCGCGTCGGCGACGCGATGGTGTTCGCCAAGCACGCCAATATCATCGTCAACGCCGGCCACGCCACCGCCCGCGACGTGCTCGAGCTGGGCGCGATCATGAAGTCGCGCGTGCGCGACCGCTTCGGCGTCGAGCTCGAGGAGGAGGTCATGTTCCTCGGCGAGCGGCCCACGCTGGAGAGTGTGGAAGCCTGAGCGTCATTGGGGAGGGCGACGGGGGCGTGGTGTCGCCTGCCGCCGCTCCGTCGCGCATCCTGCGCGACGTCGCTGACGCCGAGTCCCGCTCCCGCCATCCCTGGCTCCGCGGGACTCGGAGTCGCGGCCGGCGACACCACGCCCCCGTCGCCCGGCGCTTATCCAGGGTTGAAACGAGCGAGCCGGCCCCGGTGAGGGGGCCGGCTCGTCGTGTGTCGAGTTGCTATCAGTGGCCGAAGTGGAAGGTCGCGCCGCCGAGCAGCGAGAGCGCCGACGGCTCCGCCGTCGCGTAGCGCCCCTCGACGAAGTAGTGCGCGCCCGGCCCCGGGAAGCGCAGGCCGCCGAACAGGTTCGCGCCCAGGTTGGTGTCCTCGGCGCCGCCGACCTCGCTGTGGAAGACGCCGAGCCCAGCGCCCAGGTACGGGGTGGTCGAGTACTGCGGACCGAAGTGGTAGTAGGCGTCGAAGTTGCCGCTGAGTCCGCTGGCGTCGTCGGTATTCCAGTACAGCACCGAGGGCAGCAGATGCCAGCGGGTGCCCGGCTCCTCCATCTCGAGATGGCCGCCGATCATCATGCCGCCGTCCAGGTCTTCCGGATTGGTGTAGCCCAGCTTCCCGCCGATGCCCGACACGCCGAACGCGTGAGCGTCGGGCGCGAGCAACGTCGCGGCGAGGAGCAGCGCGGCGGGCACGAGTAGGAGCTTGCGCGTCATGGTGTCCCCCAGAGTGGTTGACGAGTGAGGGGACCGCGGCGGGCGCCGCGATCCCCGTCGAGCCGGCAGGCCACGCGAGGGGTCGCGAGGCCGTGTCACCGGCTCCCATCCGGGGACAACTATCAAGCGCCGTGCCGCGAGCCCGGCGTTGAGGCGCCGCGCGTTGCGGGCGCCGGTCGAGAACGACGTCGACCGCGTGGCTTGTAAGGAAGGGAGTCGACGACTCGTCCGTGCCCGTGGCCGGGCGCGGTCGCTTCAGCCGCCGATCGCGCTCATGCCGCGGTCGGGCTGGCGGAACCAAGGGCTGTTGATGAGGTGGCCCGGCTCCTTGCGGTGGACCGCCGCGCCCAGCAGCGCCGCGATCGCGGCGTCGTCGGCGCCGCCGCGCAGCGCGCCGCGGAAGTCGTACTCGCGGTGCGAGAACAGGCAGGTCCGGATCTGCCCGTCGGCGGTGAGCCGGATCCGGTCGCAGTGCCCGCAGAAGGGACGGGTCACCGACGCGATCATGCCGACCGTGCCGCGGCCGTCGAGATAGCGGTAGCGGGTCGCGGGCGCGCTCGGATCGTCGACCCCGGCGGGCTCGAGCGGGTACACCGCGGCGATCGCGCCCAGGATCTCGTCGGCGGGCACCAGCTTCTCGCGCGACCAGGTGTGGCCGAAGTCGAGCGGCATCCACTCGATGAAGCGCACCTCGAAGCCGCGCTCGCGGCCCCAGCGCGCGAGCGGCACCGCCTCGTCCTCGTTGAACCCGCGCATCAGCACCGCGTTGAGCTTGATCGGCGCGAAGCCGACGGCGACGGCGGCGTCCAGCCCGGCGAGCACGTCGCGGTGACGGTCGCGGCGCGCGATGCGCCGGAAGCGTTCGGGATCGAGCGTGTCGAGGCTGACGTTGATGCGGGTGAGGCCGGCGTCGCGCAGCGGGCCCGCGAGCCGGACCAGGTCGAGCCCGTTGGTGGTGATCGAGAGGTCGAGTCCGGGGCGGATCGTGGCCAGGAGCCGGACCAGCTTCGGCAGGTCGGCGCGCACGGTGGGCTCACCGCCGGTCAGTCGGATGCCGGTGACGCCGAGGCCGACCGCGATCCCCGCGAAGCGGGCGATCTCCTCGTAGGTCAGCAGCTCCTCGCGCGGCAGCCACGGCATGCCTTCGGCCGGCATGCAGTAGACGCAGCGCAGGTTGCAGCGGTCCGTGACCGAG